>ERZ777011.272-NODE-272-length-83438-cov-13.890457_pt1 | contig 83438 bp, 85 predicted proteins | sample MGYA00374964_ERZ777011 | MGnify/ENA primary metagenome ERZ777011 (study PRJEB29310, sample SAMD00008975) | mouse gut metagenome | study: EMG produced TPA metagenomics assembly of the Metagenome analysis of fecal microbiota from mouse which was promoted... | reverse complement strand
TCCTCGCCCTTTTCTAAACGGCGACTACATCGGCGCGTCCGCTGAATAGTTACATTACAATAAGTACAATGTTAAATATTCAAAAATCAAAATTGAATTAAGCTGTATCTGAAAAACACACGGAAATGGAGTGTCAGTGTACGGGGTCCGGAGCAGCCGGTCGGCTATTGTGCCTGGTTTTTACTCACATAGCGGCTCACCATGTGGCTCAGGGCCGCTGTGAATACAGGCAGCATGAGCATGCCGGAGCATGAGGCTATCATTACCGAAAGTTTGCCCATGGTTGTCTGTGCGTAGTAGTCGCTGCCCAGTGTGGTGGCCTGAAGGCTCATGAATTCCAGGGCATCCCAGTAGTCGCGCACCTGCGGGCTGACTCCCGATTCGTGGAGGTAGAACACCAGCGATGTGAAGTAGACAATCAGCAGCAGGATGGCCGTGTACGATACGAACAACCCTATGCTGCGGTTGCCGGAGATGAATGCCAGCACCAGCACCAGTGCCAGAAGGCCCCGCGCCATAGGCATGAGGTGGAGGGCATAGGCGGCTATGGGACCCGGATGGATGCCTGCGGCTTCCGCCACTATGGCGAACGGTATGGACAGCAACAACAGCGCCCAGTTGCGTGCGACATAGCGCCGGCGGTCGGTGGCGTTCCACAGTCCGGCTGCGAAGTCGGCCATGAACACGAGGCACACCCACAGCTGCGACCGGCGGTAGATGCCGTTGTGCAGAAAGTCGGTGCGCGGGCTGAACGCGTCGAGGCTTACCACGATAATCAGCGCCACGCTCACTGTGAGAGTGAGCATGTCGACGGTGCGGCAGATAACGTTTCTGGTTTTCGCTGACAGCATAATGCGGCGGTGATATATACTACTAACACTCCATGTACGGCAATTGTTAACCGGCGTTGTGGCGGACACATGTGCAGACTGTGCCGACCGCCGGCATTGCATCTTTGCAGTGTCGGGAAACAGACAATCCTTCCCGCGCTTTTCGAAACATGGAAACAACCACTGACACACAGGCCACGCCCACTGCCGTGCCTCCCGAACCCGATGCCGAATCGCTGCGCGCCGACATCGACCTTCTGCGGGCCATAGGGAGCAATCCGCGCACGGCCCATTTCCTGGCCGAGCTTGCCGCCGGCGGCGATGCCCGCAGCCTCCTCCACCTGCATTTTCCCGAGGAGTTCGACGCCGCCGGTGACGCGCCCGATGAAGCCGCAGAGCCGCAGGCAGCGCCACCCGGGCCTGCTTCGCAGGCGCTGTCTACGCCCATGTACCGTTCGGACCTTGTGCCCGAACCCGCTCCCGACAGCTGCCCGACTTTTCTGAGCCATATCTCCGGAGGATTCTGGGACTGACCTCCGACACATTCTTCCAACTTCTAAAAAGCATACATTATGAGCGAAAACTTCGTACAAGGCACTGCCGGCGGCAACCATGTGTCCGGCAAACCACTCACCCTTCCGCTGATCGAGCAGGGAGCTCCCGGGCTGCTGCAGAACACCATCGACGAACGCATAGTGAAGGTGCGCCCCATGTCCACACCTGTCGACCAGCTGTCGCGCTGTTCGGGCAGCCGGCGCTCCGGCTCCATGACTGTGGAATACTACTCTGTCGACACCAAGCAGACCGAGACCACCACCTCCCGCGACATCGCCGCCGGTGTGGGCCGGCGCGTGGGCGACAACATCTATGTGCACAAAATCAACACTGCCGACGACACCATATTCGAAGTGTCCGAAACCATTCTGGTGCCGGAAATCAAGGGCTACGATGCTTCCGGAAAAGCCTCCGGACCGCTGGTGCTCTATGTCACCGAACGTTCGTCGTCCGGGCTGTCGGTGGCGCCGGTGAACGGCGAAGTCTCCGATGCCGGCATTGCCATCCCCGCCATTCCCGCAGGCACCCGGCTGGTGCGCATGGGGCGTGCGGCAACGGAGCTCGACGTGCAGACCGCTCAGTTCGCCGCACTTCCGCGCAAGGCCTACAACAACTGCCAGATTTTCAAGATGCAGGTCGAGCAGACCACTCTGGCGAAAATAGCACGCAAGGAGGTGGGATGGAATTTCTCCGACCAGGAGGAGGCCGCGATAATCGACATGCGCCTGGGCATGGAGAAGAATTTCATCTTCGGAAGCTGTGCCAAGCTGTTCGATGCCACCAAGAACGAGTACATCTACCTCACCGGCGGCATATGGTACCAGACACCACGCGAGCACAGCATAAACCTTAACAACATTTCAGAGGGCGATATGGTGGAACTGTGCGCGGCGGCATTCACCCGCAACTGCGGCAGCAAGCGGAAGATTCTTATTGCCGGAACCGAGCTTATGACCGCTCTGAGCAAGGTGCAGTACTCCAAGACCATCAGCGCCGGCGACACCTTTGCCAAATGGGGTGTGGAATTCCGTGAGATTCGCTCCAATTTCGGCAGCCTGTATGTGCTGCATTCCGAGGTGTTCGACCAGTGCGGCCACGCCGCCGACGGTTTCGTGCTCGACCCCGACTACATGACCAAATATGTGCATGTGCCTTTCCGTGCCGAAACCCTCGACCTGCGCCGCTCGGGTGTGCGCAACACCGACGCTGTGGTGCTCACCGAGGCCTCCTGCCTGGTACTCCGCTATCCGCAGAGCCACATGCGTGTGATAGGCGTGGTATAATGGTTCTCAAACATGCTCCCGTACACAGCTTATGAAAGTGACATACACGAAAAGCCGGCTCATTGCCTACGCCCGGCGGATAAGCGGATTCGATTGCCTCCGGGCCGACTGCGGCGCCGAACGTGCCGATGGCGTCGATGTCGACGCCTTGCTCGGCGATGCCCTCCGCCGGTGGTATCTCGCCTTGCTCGACAATGGTCCTGCCGGATATCTCGCACCCGAAGAGTTGACTGTTGTGGCTGCCAACGAAATAGGCATTGCCGGCGGCACGTCCATGGCTCTTCCTGAGAATTGCCGGCGGGTGCTGTGGCTCCGGCTGCCCGGCTGGCACCATGGCACAGTGCCACTCGCCGCCTCGGAGGCCGACCGTGTCGCCCTACGTCAGCTCAATCCCTATACGGCATCCACGCCGTCGGCGCCGGTGGCGGTTCTGGCACCTTCGGGCCGCTCGGTAACCGCATGGCCTGCGGCAGCCGAGTATGGCACTCCTAAGGTGATGGCGGCCGTCGACACCGGGGAGGATTCGTTCGTGTTCGACGATTCGGCGCTGGCAACTCTTCCGGAATTTCTGCAAACAGTAAAAATTGTGCAATATGCCGATATCTGACATCCTCGGGCGTGCCTACAGCGCATGGAACGCCTGTGCCGGCCTAAGGAGCCGGCGCGCACGGTGCAAGCGGTTCACATACGGCGACCAGTGGAGCGACCCCGTGGCCGACGGCCGCAACGGCACACTCACCGAGGCGGAGCTGATAGAGCGCTCCGGAAAGCATGCCTATACCAACAATCTCATCCGCCAGCTGGTGAAAACGGTAGTGGGCCGCTACCGCACCAATGCCGCCGATGCAGCGGTGTATGCCGGCGACATCGCCGCCGTAGCCCGGGCGAACAGCCTCGCCGAGCTCGATGCGCGCCTGCTCGAGGAGTTTCTCATTTCGGGATGCGCCATACAGCGCATTGTCGACGAACGCCGCTGGAACGGCTCGGGTGTGTGGATCGACAACGTGGATCCCAGGCGCTTTTTCGTGAACGCCTTCTGCGACCCACGCGGATGGGACATCGACCTTTGCGGAATGCTGCACGACATGTCGCTGCCGGAAATAATCAACCGCTTCGCAGGCTCGAGCGCCGCGCGTGCCGCCGAGCTGCGCAAGCTCTTCGGAACGGCCGATGCCACGGCGGATTCGGGGCTTACAGGTATGGAAAGCACCACCGGCAGCTTTTTCTGCAGTGGCGCTGCCGGCAAATACCGTGTTGTGGAAGTGTGGAGTTTCGACAGCCGCCCTGGCAGCGACAGTTCGCCCGATGCCGATTTCTGCTGGCACTGCCGTTTTTTCGCTCCCGACGGCACCCTGCTGACCGACTACGATTCGCCCTATGGCCACGGCTCGCATCCGTTTGCCGTAAAGTTCTATCCGCTCACCGACGGCGAGGTGCACTCGTTCGTGGAGGACGTGCTCGACCAGCAGAAATTCATCAACCGCCTTGTGGTGACACTGGACCACATAATGGCATGTTCGGCCAAAGGTGTGCTGCTCTTTCCCACCGACCAGCTGCCCAAGAACGTGAGCTGGGACCATGTGGCCGACGCGTGGGCGCGAGCCGACGGGGTGATTCCCGTGACCGGCCGTGGCACGGCGATGCCGCAGCAGGTTGTGACAACCGCCGCCGGCAACAACGCTTTCGAGCTGCTGGGGCTTCAGATGAAGCTCTTCGAGCAGGTGAGCGGAGTAGGCAGCGCGCTCATGGGCAGGGCGAGCGGAGCACGCGGTGCAGACATGCTCGACAACGAGGTGAGGAACGCGACCATAGCGCTTGCCGACCTCTTCGACAGCTTCACGGCTTTCACCGACCAGCGCAACGCCAAGGCTCTGGCAGTGGCCAGGGTATGAACAGGGTTACTGTCCGCGCTTCTTTCGGTCGTTGTGCATCTTGATGCCGAAGATAATCACCGAGCTCACCGAAGCTATCATGTTGGTGATCACCAGCGGCCAGTTGTGGAGCATTATACCCTGGATAACGAAGAACACCGAGCCAAGTCCGAGCATTATGAAGGTGGGCAGCGCGATGCCGTCGGTCTGGCGGGTGCGGATTGTGGATATCGCCTGGGGAAGATATCCCAGAACCATGCAGAGGCTTGCTGAGTAGCCTATGATGTTGAGCAGAAGGTCGTTCATAGCATAAAATGAATTGTCGACAGCGATGCCGAAGCCAGGGTCTGTGGCAAGACCCCGGTTCCGGCATCGCTGCGTAGGAATGTGTCAGTTATGTAATTCAGGTAAATTTTTCATCAGTTATTCGATTCGAGGGTGCAGATGGAAACGCGGTTCCAGGATTCTTCGTCGAACATGTTGCCTATGCCTTCACCGGAAGCCTCGATGCGGGATTCGGGGATGTTGTAGCGGCGCATGAGTGTGTTCTTCACAGCCTCGGCACGTGCCTGGGCAAGGCGTACGTTGAAGTCGTAGTTGCCGTCGCGGCTGGCATAGCCCTTGATTACGACTTTCGACTGGGGATGGCTCTTCATATAGTCGGCGATCATGGTCACGTTGGGCATCTGGTCGGCGGTGATGGCGTGCGAGCCTATGCGGAAGAAAACGAAGCGAACCGAGTTGTATTTGTTGTCGACCTCGCGCACCACCTGGGGCTGGCGGTTGCGGCAGCTGTCGAGTTCGGTGGCCAGAGCGTCGGCGCGCTGCTGCCATGCGGCGGCATTGGCGTCGGAGGCGGCAAGCTGCGAGCGGAGGCTGTTGATGTCGCCGTTCAGAGCGTCAACCTGGGCCTGGTCGTAGGGGCGCACACATTCGAATCCGCCGAAGTTATAGGTAACGCCGGCAAGGAGCTGGAAAGTGGCCTTGTTGATGTTGTAGCCCACGTTGCTCTGGGCGAACTCGCCGCCCATGTTCCACACCACCGACGGCTTGATGGCGATTGTCACGTTCTCGGTAACGTTGAAGTTAAAGTTGAGACCGGCGCGTGTGGCGAAATAGTTCTGGTCCCTGCGGGAGGCTATATCCTCGCCGTTGTTGATATAGTAGTGGCCCCAGCCGGCGCCCAGGACGGCCTCGATGGTGAAGGGCCTTCTGTGGCAGGGATAGCCGCCGAAGAGGTTGAAAAGATCGGCGGTACCGTAGATGCCCACGTAGCTGTTGTCAAAGGCTGTGCTGCTGTGCATGCGTCCTTTCCACGACGAGGTGTTGACCCCGAAAAGGGCTTCGGCGCCTACGCCGAACACGGGGGTTATCTGTTTGCCGAGGTGGAGACCGGCGGCGCCGCGCATGGAGCCGAAGAATGCCTGTCCTTTCATGGGGGTTACAACACCGCCGTCGAGGCCGATGTACCAGTTGTCGAAGAACTTGGGCTGCTGCATTACCTGTGCGCCTGCCGAGAGGCCGCCGAAGGCCGCTATCGCCGCGGCCGCGAGGAGAGTTTTTTTCATATCGTGTCTTGCATTTTTTTGTCGGGCGCAAAGGGTTGCAAAGATAGTGCAAACAATTGTTACAACCCAACAAATTGACAAATTTAACTTAACGACTGTTGAGCCTCTTTACTCGAAAGAAAGTCGTTGAAAGGTGTTCGGAAATTAAACAAGCCAACGGTGAAAAAGGTTTACTCGGCTGCGTAATCGGCTGGCCTGTCGTATTGTAGGCCTACGTTATCGACCCAGAGTGTCAGCCCCGGAGTGCCGGTGAACGGTTCGCCGCTTCCGGCGGAGAACATCACTATCAGGTGTGTGGGCCGGGCGTCGGGGCTGTCCCAGCCTTCCTCCACCACGGGCACCATGTCGCCGCGGGAATTCCGCGCGAAGTACGATTTGCTTTCGGGAATAAGTCCCATATATGGGCGGAAGAAGCTCTCGGAGCTTATGTCGCCGTAGTGCACGGTGAGTTCGTGGCCGTCGACCCATTCCGGTGTGCTGTGTGCCATGAGTTCGCGGCCGGTGCCGACGCGCCGGGCGTGTATGTTCCCTTGTGAGTCTTCCCAGCGCCGCTGCAGGATGATGAACACTTCGGCCTTGTCGGTGCCGGGGAGGTTTTTCTTTTTCCCGAAACCGCTGGAATAGATTCTGCCGCCATTGGCAGGGATGTGCAGCTTGTAGTCGTAGACCAGTGCCGAGGGGCGCCCGTCGAATGGTATGCCCATTTCCATTTTGCCGTAGGGGTCGCTGGTGCTTTTCACCGGCTCCAGCATCCGGCCCAGGAACATGGTGCCCGCCACAAGAACGTCGATGTTGATCAGTCCAATGGCCTTGCAGTTTTCCATTATGGTGGTGAGGCGCGCGCATTTTCCGCTGCCCCTGGTGTCGGGGAAGACGGCGTTGCTCACTTTCGTTATACCCATCACCTTTGCCATCACGTTGGACGTAGCCCACGGCGAACCTCCGGAGGGATTGTAGGGCTTGTCGCCTTCGATGGTGGCGGTGGGGCCGATGGCATAGCACCTCTTGTGCTGGCCCCCGATGAGTCGGCTTTCTTGGATATTGCGAGTCACCCACTGGTCCATGTTTCCGTAGGGAATCGGGCGGACGGCCGACTGCGCTGCGGCTGTGGCCATGGCGGCACACAGGCATAGAGCGATGAAGATGCGTTTCATAAACAGAAAAGTTGTTTGTGGTGTTTCATGGCCATCAGAGAGTTATGACGGAATCATACCTCCTCGGGGCTATGTCCATATAAAACGGACGGAGCGGCCATAGGGTTCGCTCCGTCCGTTTTACAGGATGCGTAGTGTGGGGAGCTTCAGTCGTCGAGGTCCACGCGGTGTCCTGCAAGAGGTTTGCCGTAGTAGCGCACGAAGTTTACAATCTCGTCGCGTATTTCGGAGGGCGCGATGTCTGCCTCGATGCGCTGCAGGGCATTGAATATCGAAGTGGATGTCTGGTACAGGTGGCGGTAGGCCTTGGCCACATCGTCGATCTGCTCGTCGGAGAAGCCGCCGTGTTTGCCCATCACCACCGAGTTCACGCCGTAGTAGCTCACCGGATTGTGTGCCATGATTACGAACGGAGGCACATTGGCGCTCACGCGTGTGCCGCCTTTGAGCAGTGCGAATTTGCCCACACGGCTTTTCTCGTGCAGCACCACGGCCGAGGAGAGAATCGCGCCCCGGTCCACGAACACGCTGCCGGCCACCGACACGCCGTTGCCGATCACGCAGTCGCCCACAATCACCGAGTCGTGGCCTATGTGCGAGTCGGCCATGATGAAGCAGTTGGGGCCTATGCGTGTGCCGTTGGGGTCGGCGAAGCCGCGGTTGATGATCACATGCTCGCGGATTACCGAGCCGTCGCCGACGGAGCAGCGCGAGGGTGCGCCTTTCCAGCGGAAGTCCTGGGGGTCGGCGCCGACAATGGCGCCCTGATACACCTTGATGTTTTTGCCCAGTGTCGTTCCCTTGAGAACCGAGGCGTAGGGCATGATGCTGCAGCCGTCGCCGATTTCAGTGTCGGCATCGACGAAAGCGAAGGGATGGATTGTTACGTCGTTGCCGATTCTGGCGGCTGGGTCGACGTGGGCGAGTGGACTGATCATGGCATTCTGGTTATCGTCCGCCGCCGAGGCTCTGGTAAAGGTTGATTACCGAGCGTGCGCGGCTGAGTCTGGTGTTTATCTGGCTTATCTGTGCGCTCAACAGGCTCTGCTGTGCGGTGAGCACTTCGAGGTAGCTTGTGTTGCCGGTGGAGTACATCATAAGGTCTTTGGTGTATTCCACGGATTTCTCGAGATTTTCGATCTGGTCGTCGAGATATACCGACTTTTCGAGGCTCTTTTCGTAGACGGTGAGAGCCTCGCTCACTTCGGCGGCTGCCGACATTATCGTGTACTCGAAGTTGTTGAGTGCCTGCTGTTGCTGGGCTTTGCTTGCCTGGAGGCGGGCGATGTTCTGTCCGCGTGCGAACAGCGGGGCGGTGAGGGAGCCGGCCAGCTGGTAGAACCAGTCGCCGGGGTTCTTGATCATCGAGCCGAGGAGATTGGTGAACCCTCCGTTGGCGGTGATGTTGAGTCCGGGATAGAATGCCGCTCGTGCGCCGGCGGTAGCGTAGAATGCCGCTGCAAGGTCCTGTTCGGCGGCTTCCACATCGGGGCGGGCGGCCAGCTCGGCCATGGGCACTCCGGCACGGAGAATGGCGGGAGTGTGCAGCTCGAGGTCGTTGTTAACCTCCCATTCGCGTGGCATGGTGTTGAGCAGCAGACTCATGGTGTTGTTGAGCTGATGCAGCGACACCTCCAGGTCGGTTATCGACGACAGTATCGAATAGTAGTTTGCCGCCGATTGTACCACGGCAGCTTCGGTAACACCACGTCCTCCTTCTTTGAGGTCGCGCATGGTCTGCACCGTCTGTTGCCACAGCACTGCGGTGCCGCGCGACAGCTCGAGCTGCTGGCGCACTGCCACTATCGAATAGTAGGTGGTGGCCACGGCGGAGATTATCTGCGAGCGCACGGCCTGGGTGTAGGCCGTGCTCTTGCGCAGCGATGCCTCAGCTCCACGCTTGTTGTTGAGTGTTTTGCCGAAGATGTCGATTTCCCAGCTCACCTGTGCTGGAATGGAGTATGTCCACGAGAGGTCGCTGCCGGCATAGGATGCGCCGGCGCCGTTGGGCGCTATTGCCACCGATGGCAGATAGGCCAGGCGTGCGCCCTTGAGGTTTGCACGGGCCACCTCCACGTTGAGGCGGGCGTTCTCGAGCGAGGTGTTGTTCACCAGAGCCGAGTCGATGAGGGCTGCCAGCACAGGGTCGGTGAACACATCCTCCCAGAGGAGGTTGCCGAACACCGTGCTGTCGGCGGGAGCCTTCCTTGCGGCGGCGTAGGCAGCCGTGAGCGGGCTGTCGGTCGGCGTCTGGTATTTCTGGTATATTCCGCAGCTGCCCAGCATGCCCGCGAGGGCTATGGCGGCGGCGATGCGTGCTGTCTTTATAATTGTCATGATTCTTCGGATATGTTACTTGGCGTACTGCTCGATTTCGTTCTCGATGTTGCCGCCGCGTTCCTGGTTCTGCCAGCGGATGGGCTTGATTTTTTCCTGTAGCATCTGGAATACCACGAACAGCGCGGGGACAATGAAAATCTGGCATATCATGCCTATGAGCATGCCGCCTACCGAGCCGGCGCCCAGCGAACGGTTGCCGTTGGCGCCAACGCCATGGGCGAACATCAGAGGCAGAAGGCCGATCACGAGTGCCAGCGAGGTCATAAGGATGGGGCGCAGACGTGCTCCGGCACCGGCGATGGCGGCGTTGACGATGCTCATGCCCGTGTGCCGGCGCTCCAGGGCGAACTCTACGATGAGAATCGCGTTCTTGGCAAGCAGGCCTATGAGCATGATAAGCGCGATCTGGAGGTAGATGTTGTTGGAGAGTCCGAACATCTGTGCGAAGATGAAGGTGCCGGCCAGACCAAAGGGTATCGAAAGAATCACTGCGAAGGGCAGCATGTAGCTCTCGTACTGTGCCGAAAGCAGCAGATACACGAACAGCAGACACAGGCCGAAGATGGTTGCCGTGGCTCCCGAACCGTTGGAACCGGCTTCCTCGCGGGTCATGCCGGCATATTCATAGCCGTAGCCCGGAGGCAGGGCCTGGGCGGCCACGCGCTCGATGGCGGCGATGGCGTCGCCGGAGGAGTAGCCGGCCTGGGGCTGGCCTGTCACGGAGATGGAGGTGAACATGTTGAAGCGGTTCATAAGGTCGGGACCGTAGACGCGGGTGAGCTTCACGAAGTTGGCGATGGAAGCCATCTCACTGCCGTTGCGCACCTTGATGCTGTTGAGGGTCTCGGGGCTTACGCGGCTTTCGGGAGCCGCCTGCATCATCACGCGGTAGATTTTGCCGAAACGGTTGAAGTTGGACACATACATGCCGCCGTAGTATCCCTGGAGGGTCTGGAGAATGGTCGCCGGGCTGATGCCTGCCTGCTTGGCCTTGGCGGCATCGATGTCGATCATGTACTGCGGGAACGAAGGATTGAAGGTGGTGTATGCCATCTGTATCTCGGGGCAGGCGTTGAGTTGCGCCAGGAAGCCCTGCACCACGGCGAAGAACTGGTTGATGTCGCCGCCGGTGCGGTCCTGCATCTTGATTTCGAAACCGTTGGTGGCGGAGTAGCCTGAAATCATGGGCGGTGCGAAAATCATCACGCGGCCGTCGCGGACATGCTGGCCTGTGAGGGCATACAGCTGCGCGATTACATCGTCGGAACTTTCTCCCTTGCCGCGTTCGCTCCAGTCCTTGAGTTTCATGATGAACGCGCCGTACGTCGGGCCCTGTCCGGCGATGAACGAATAGCCGTTGATCATCTGCCGGATTTTGATGGCAGGTATTGTGGCGGCCAGGGAGTCGATCTGCTCAAGCACTTCGGCGGTGCGCTCCTGCGAGGAGCCCGCGGGCATGTCGACCATGGCAAAAACCACGCCGGTGTCCTCGTTGGGTACCATGGCCGAGGGAGTGGAGCGCATAAGCCATACCAGCACCACAGCCGCGGCAACCACGATGCCGAACGATATGTATTTATGATGTGTGAACCATCCCACCTGTTTGCGGTAGCGGTCGAGGATTTTGGCGAAGTTTTTCTCGAAAGAGTTCTGGAAGCGTTTTCCGAACAGCCCCATCACGCCTACCACGGCTGCTACCCAGCAGAGGATGCTGAGCCAGGGAGTGGCGAAGCCGAACCATCCCATCACCATGGCGAAGATTGTGAAGGCCACAAGTACGAAGGTGATTGCCGGATGTATGTCGAGGGCGAATTTGCGCTTGTAGCGTTTGCCCATTACCTCGCGGGCTGCCGCGGAGGCTTCCTTGTAGCGGTCGCCGAACGATTTGGCGTCTTCGCCTTCGGCGCGGTGCGGCTTAAGGAAGATGGCACACAGTGCCGGGGAAAGGGTGAGGGCGTTCACTGCCGAGAATCCGATGGCTATGGCCATGGTGAGGCCGAACTGGCGGTAGAACACGCCGGAGGTGCCGGGCATGAACGACACGGGGATGAACACCAGCATCATCACAAGGGTGATGGAGATAAGTGCTCCTGCGATTTCGTTCATGGCGTCGATGGAGGCGCGCCGGGAGCTGTGGTAGCCCTGGTCGAGCTTGGCATGCACGGCCTCGACCACCACAATGGCGTCGTCCACCACAATGGCTATCGCAAGCACAAGGGCCGACAGGGTGATGAGGTTTATCGAGAAACCGATAAGGTTCATCACGAAGAACGTGCCCACAAGGGCCACGGGAATCGCGATGGCGGGAATAAGGGTGGAACGGATGTCCTGCAGGAAGACGTACACCACGAAGAACACCAGAATGAATGCCTCTATGAGTGTGTGGATTACTGTGTTGACCGATGCATAGAGGAAGTCGTTGTTGTTCATCGGCACGTCGATAATGGTGCCTTCGGGAAGGTCCGATTTCAGACGGTCGCACAGCGCAAGGCAGTTCTCGATAATTTCCGTGGCGTTGGAACCGGGAGTCTGGAACACGATTGCCATCGACGACATGTCTCCGTTGTTCTTGTTGGAGAAGCCGTAGGTCACACGTCCCAGCTCTATGTCGGCAACTTCGCTGAGGTAGAGCACTTCGCCGTTGGCTCCGGTACGCACCACGATGTCGCCGAACTGCTCGGGGGTGGTGAGTCGGCCGCGGTAGCGCATGATGTACTGGAAAGACTGGTTGCCCTGTTCGCCGAAGGCGCCGGGTGCGGCCTCGATGTTCTGCTCGGCCAGAGCCGCGGAGATGTCGGACGGCATGAGGTGGTACTGTGCCATCACTTCGGGCTTGAGCCATATACGCATGGAGTAATCGGCGCCGAAGCTCATCACATCACCCACGCCCTCCACACGCTGGAGCTCGGGGATGATATTGATTTTCATGTAGTTGTCCAGGAACTCAGGCGAGTATCTGCCGGAAGTGTCCACCAGCGCCACGCCCACGAGCATGGATGTCTGGCGTTTTTTTGTCTGCACGCCCACCTGGTTCACTTCGGAAGGCAGAAGGTTCGATGCCGCCGACACGCGGTTCTGCACGTCCACAGCCGCCATGTTGGGGTCGAAACCCTGGCGGAAGTACACGTTGATGGTTGCGCTGCCGGTGTTTGTGGCCGTGGATTCCATGTATGTCATGCCTTCGGCGCCGTTGATGCTTTCCTCGAGGGGCGCTATCACGGAGTTGAGCACGGCGGCGGCGTTGGCGCCGTTGTAGGTTGTGGTCACCGAGATTGTAGGTGGCGCGATGTCGGGATATTGGGTAACCGGCAGGGCAGAGAGCCCTATGATGCCGAGCAGGACGATGAATATGGATATCACCGTCGAGAGCACAGGCCGGTTTATAAACGTATCAAGTTTCATAGCTAACGGTTAATGCAGCCTTTGCGGTCAGTTGTTTGTTTTGGGGGTGACGACAATGCCCGGGCGTACCACGGTGCCTACGCCTTCCACCACCACGCGGTCGCCGGGGTTGAGACCGGAGGTTACCACGAAAGTCTGGCCGTCGCTGTAGGGTTCCACGGTTATCTGCTTGCTCACTGCGGCATTGGAGTCGTTGAGCACATAGACATAGCGCAGGTCCTGTACCTCGTATGTGGCACGCTGGGGCACGGTGAGCACGCCATGGTTGCTGCGGGGAATCAGCACCTGGCCGGTATTGCCGCTGCGGAGGCGTCCGCCGGGATTGTCGAACAGAGCGCGGGCCGAGGCGGCGCCGGTGGTGTTGTCGATCATGCCGGAGAGTGTGGCCACGCGGCCCTCGACGGGATAGATGGAGCCGTCGGCGAGCTGGAGTTTCACTGCGGGGAGGGCGCCGATGCGTTCGTTCACGCTTGCGCCGCCGTCGGTGAGCTCGAGGAGGTCGCGTTCCGACATCGAGAAGTAGGCATAGACCTGCGAGTTGTCGCTGATGGTGGTCAGGGGCTGTGCGCTCGTGGGCGAGGCCAGCGAGCCTTCCCGGTTGGGAATTGTTCCCACTACACCTTCCGATGGTGCCTTAACGACGGTGTACGAAAGGTTCTTGCGGGCGGTGACCAGTGCGGCTTCGGCCTGGGCCAGCGCTGCCCTTGCCTGGGCGAGCTGGTTGGCGGCAAGCTGCCATTCGGTATTGCTGATTATGTTTTTCTCCAGAAGGTGTTTCTTGTTCTGCTCCGTGATTTCGGCAGTGGAAACGGCGCTGCGTGCGCTGTTCACGTTGGCCTCGGCCTGGTCTACGGCGGCCTGGAACTGAACCTGATCGATGGTGAACAGCGGCTGGCCCTGGTGGACGCGCTGTCCCTCGTCGACGTGTACTGCGGTGATGAAGCCTGTCACCTGCGGGCGGATGGCGATGTCTGTTTTTCCTTTGATGGTTGCGGGATAGGAACTTTGGAATTCGGCGTCGGTGGGCTCTACTGTGATAACGGCGATTTCGGGAGCGTGAGCGCTTGCCGCACCAGCGGACGCGCTCTTGCCGCCGCAGGAACTCAGCAGGCAGCAGCCAATGCCGAATATGCCGGCGGTGAGCGTTAAGGCTTTCATTTTCATATTCTTATATTGTCTCGTTGTGCTTTGTAATGTGATTGTACCTTGAAAAAGTGTAAAAATCATGGAAAACCGATGCAAAGGTAGCCAAATCCTCACATTAAGAATTGGGCTAAAGTGCGAAATAATTGGTCGGAATGGGAATAATACGCGTTAAAAAGTGCAAAGGGACGTCGCTATGCCGAACAAAGCGGAATCGTGGCTCGGTTTTCTTGTGTGTACGAAAACAGCTTATGCTTCCGGGGCGGAAGAGTCGTGGTCGCCGGTCTGTGGCTGCTGTCCGGAACCGTTTTTCTCGATATCCAGCGACAGGCTTCCGGAGGTGTACATGGCCAGGCCGAAATCGGCGAGCGCGGTTGTGGCGTGTTCGAGCAGATCGCTCTGTATGGCCTCGTAGCGGTCCCAGTCGGTGGTGTCGGTGAAGCAGTAGAGCTGGAGGATGTAGCCCTGCGGCGTTGTGCCGGTAACGTTCACCAGCAGCTGCTGGGTGCGCGAGAAATCGGGGTTATTATAGATGTAGAGGCTTATGTAGGCGCGGTATAGTCCGAGATTTGTCTCGATGGTGCCGTTGATGGGGTTCAGTCCGGGCTTGTCCTGCCTGGTCCTGCCGGCGGCGCGCAGCGAGGTCACGAACTCCTTCAGGCGGGGATGGGGAGCGCACATGGCGTCCACCTCGCCGGCGGTGAGGCGGCGTACTGTGGTGAGGTCGATTGTGAGGTTCTGCATTATGCGCCGCGCTCCGCTCTGGCTCATTCCCCGCCAGTTCTGGAATGAATTGGAAATGAGTGTGTATGGCGGCACGGTAACTATGGTGTTGTCGAAGTTGCGCACCTTCACGGTGGAGAGCGTCATGTCCATCACCACACCGTTGGCGGGAGTGTCAGGCACCACTATCCAGTCGCCTACATGCAGCATGTCGTTCTGGCTCATCTGTATGCCGGCCACGAAACCGAGAATCGAGTCTTTGAAAATGAGCATGAGGGCGGCGGCGAAGGCTCCCAGGCCGGTGAGCAGGAAGGCCGGCGATTTGTCGAGCAGCAGCGATACCGAGCAGATGGACAGCACAATCCACAGTATACCTTTGGCTACATTCAGCAGTCCGCGCAAAGGCAGGTTGCGCTTGTTCTGGTGGATGTTGTAGTGGTTGAAAGCGAAATCGAACACGGCTCCGAGGGCTATGCCCAGGGCCACCAGACCGTAGATGCCCACAATGCGGAAAATCCAGAAGCGCATGCTGTGGGTGCTCTCGAAGGCGAAAGGCACCAGCGCAAGAAGTATCAGCGGAGGAATAATCTGGCACACTTTGCGCAGGGTGTGCCATTGCAGCAGTTCCAGACCTATGGTTATTTTGCGCATTTTCACCAGCTTGCGCACACTCACGAAGATAATCTTCTTTATTATCCAGGCCACGGCGAAGGCCACGATGCTTACCGCCACAAGATAGATTATTTCCTCGGTGGTGCGGTGTCGCCCCATACCGAGAGCGTCGAGGGTATTGTCGATTGTTGTCAGCAGCCAGTGGGCGACCGTGTGTGAAGGGATGATTGTAGGAGTTTCCATATCTTGCAAACAAATACGGGACGGAATAGGAGGCCGGCCTGAATGAGAAAAGTTAATTTTATTGTTCTTTAACGTGGAAACATTTTCAGTCCGGACGATTCCGCTGCATCTGCCGCATGCCTGTGACAAAATATCATCATACGGGGAATTTTTTTGTATATTCAGTATATTTGCAAAAATATTCACGCATTGTAGCGTAAGTGTTACTGCCATGAACAAACTGTGCCTCAACTCTCGCGATGAGCTTCTGATGCTCGACCTCGACGCGCTGGCCTATCTGCAGGCCAACGGTAACTATACCCAGGTGATGTACATCGCTTCCAAGGGTCCGCTGGTGAGTCTCGGGCTAAGCAAACTGGAGGCGTATATACGTGCGGCACTCCCTGCCGGCGACCGCCTGCCTCTGGTTCGCCTCGGCCGCAGCCTGCTGGTGAACCAAAGTTTTCTGGTGCAGATTTCGGTGACATCGCAGAAACTTGTCCTCAGCGACAATGCGGGCCATACACATGTGCTTTCGGCGCCGAAGCCGCTATTGAAGCAGTACAAAGACATTCTTAGCGGACGCGCGGCCGGGAAAAATACACCCAGACCATGAGACAGGAATTTACCATAGGAAGAGACTACAAAGGAACAATCATGATCGACGACACACACCGTGCTGTCAGTCGCGAGCATGCGAAGATAATAATCGAGGACAACGACACGTGGATACTCCAGGATGCCGGTTCCAGCAACGGAACATTCGTGCAGCAGCCCGACGGCACACTGCGCAGAGTCACCACCGCCCAGATACGGCCCACCACGAAGATTCAGCTCGGACCACCCGATGTCAACGGCTTCTGCTTCCCGGCATCGCTTGTATTGGGACCCAACGTGGGCTATGAATATGCATGGCGGGAGCTTCGCGAGAAGCTCGAGGTAATAAAGGCCGACAAGAAGTCTTTTATCCGCAAAGCCAAAATCTGGGGCTGGGCGCAGAAGGGCTCGGCAGCTGTTGGCTGTGTGGTGGGCATATGCCTGCAGGGAGTGTTCGACGACAGCATGTCGCCCAACGCCATTCTGAATCTTAACCGCGCACTCATGGTAGCCCCTGGCCTGCTCATTGCGGGAGCGGCGGCAATGTTCATGCCCGACGGCGAGTCCATAAAGGAACGCCGCGCAAAACTGCGTTGTCCCAATCCAAATTGCCGCCGGGTGCTTTCCGACGACGAAATTTCCTACGGCATGTGCCAGCTGTGCAAGTGCCGTCCGCAGTAGAAACAGATAAAAGCATTCATATGTTACGTATAATTCTTTCGCTGGTGCTTGCCCTGGCGGTATGTGCGGGAGCTTCGGCGCGCACATTCGTCCTTGCGGCAGGCGTTTCCAACTACAGCCATCCGCAGAACCTGCAGAACAATCTCGCAGGCTGCACCAAGGATGTGAAGCGTTTCAAGCAGGTAATGCAGACGCAGACCAACGACATCACCACCCTCACCAGCAGCTATGCCACAGCGGCCAACATCAAGGAGAAACTCCGTGCCATCGCCAACCGCGCCGGAGCCGGCGACCGCATAGTGTTCTTCTACAGCGGCCATGGCGCACCGTCGGCGCTGTGCGTCTACGACGGGCTGTTGCCTTACACCGAACTGCTCGACATTCTCGGTTCGAGCGATGCCGGCGAGAAGATTCTCTACATCGACGTGTGCCATGCCGGCTCCATTGCCGATGCCGCCACCACAGGCGACGGCTCGCGCAATAGCCGCACACAACGGGGTGATTGGAGCACCAGGGCGATGCGTCAGGCCGGCACGGCGTTTTTTGTGAGCAGCCGTCCCGACGAATCTTCCATCGACGGAGCGAACATTGGGGCGGGATTCTTCACCCAGGCGCTGATAAAAGGTCTGCGCGGCAAGGCCGACAAGAACCGCGACCGCAGTATTACCGTAAAGGAACTGTTCGACTACATGTACCGCGATGTCGTGCGTCGCAGCGCTCAGGAGCAGCATCCGCAGCTTATCGCGCCACGCAGTATGTACGACGTGGTGCTCACAAGCTTCCGGTAATCCCTGCACTGCAAAATAAAAGGCTCCGGCGGCATTGTGCTTCCGGAGCCTTGTTGTATGGTTACGCAGGTAAAGGCGTAGCTGCCATTCTCAGGCGGCGGTGCTGCCAGGCTATCATCGCCGCGGCCACAATGGTGGCGCACACGTCGGACAGCGGGAAGGCCGACCACACGCCGGAGAATCCCATCCACCGCGGCAGCAGGATGAGCAGCGGCACCAGGAATATCACCTGGCGCACAAGGCTCACGAACACACTCTTGCCGGCCTTGCCTATGCTCTGGAAGAACGCAGTGGATATTACCTGGAATCCCACGGGAGCGAATGCCCACATGGCCGTGCGCAGCACCAGGGCGGTGGTATGAATAAGTTTCGTATCGTCGGTGAAAGCCATGGCCACAAGTTCGGGAGCGGTGTAGGTGAGCAGCAGTGGCAGGGTAGTTATCACTGACGCCGCACCCACGGCGAGCCAGTAGGCGCGCCATAGCCGGTGGCCGTTGCCGGCGCCGAAGTTGTAGCCCACTATGGGCTGCATTCCCTGGCATATGCCCAGAGCCACAGTTACCGGCAGTGAGGTGTAGGTCACGAATATGCCGGCGGCGGCGATGGCCGTGTCGGCCATGCCGGTCTCGGCATAGGCTATGATGGTGCGGTTTATTATGGCGTTGATGCCACACGAGGCGGCGTTCACCAGCGCGGGGGCGGCGCCGAGGCTCACGATGGCGAGGAATATGCTCCGGCGTATGGCGTATGTGCCTTTGCGGAAGCGCAGGGTAGTGTCGTGGCGGCAGAAGTGTGCCAGAACGAACACTGCCGACACGGCCATGGCTATGTCGGTGGCCAGGGCGGCACCGGCGATGCCCATGTCGAACACGAGGATGAACAGCGGGTCGAGGATGCAGTTGGTGGCGGCGCCTATTATCATTGTCATCATGGCCCGGCGCGGATAGCCCGAGGCACGCATCACGTTGTTGAGGCTGAAGGCTATGTTGGTGAGCAACAGGCCGGGAAGGAGTATGAGCATGTATGTGCGGGCCAGGGGCTGGGTGGTGGCGCTGGCACCGAAGGCCTCGAGCAGCGGGTCCATGAAAAGGGCGAACAACGCTATGTACACCAGACCGTTGACTATGGTGAGCGACAGTGCGTTGCCAAGGATGTGCGATGCTGTGTCGCTGTCGCCGGCGCCGAGCACGATGGATATGCGGCTGCAAGATCCCACACCTATGAGCACTCCTATGGCGGTGGCCAGGTTCATCAGCGGGAAAGTGACGGTGAGGCCGGCGATGGCGTCGGCGCCTACCCACTGGCCTATGAAGATGCGGTCGACGACGTTGTAGAGAGCCATCACCAGCATGCCCACAACGGCGGGGAAGCTATAGGTCCACAGCAGGCGTCCTACGGGACGTGTGGCGAGTTGTTCCAGGCGCGTGTCCATTAATGATATATGTGGGAGGGGTTATACAGTCAAGGGATTCCCGGAGTCGGAAATCCCTTGTATGATTCTGCCCGGGCTTGTGGCCGGATTATTGGCGCGACTGAGTCAGGGCGCGGTTGTAGAGTGTGCGGATGTCGACCTGTCCTGCGCTGTAGTTGGGGAACTTGTCGATAATCTTCCTGTAGGCCTCGGCTTCGGCACCGTAATTTTCCTGGGCGCGGAACACGTTGGCTTCTTTTACGAGGATGAAAGGCACGATGGCGGGGTTGCCGTCGGCGCGGCTTTCGGCGGTGCGGTAGCAGCTGATGGCTTTGTCGTACTGGTCGAGGTTCACATAGCAGTCGCCTTCGAGGGTAGCCACTCCGGCAGCGGCGATATTGTCGTCGAGGCTGCAGTCGGAGAGGTATTCGGCTGCTTCGGCATATTTGCCTTCCTGATAGAGGCGGATGCCCATTTCGGCTTTCGCGCGGTTGCCGGAGCTGTAGCCGGAGGTGGCTGCCGCTTCGTACAGCTGGGTGGCGATGGAGTCGTTAAGCTCGATGTCGGCGCGGCCTATGGCTTCGTCGGCCTTGCGGCTTCCTTCCTGGCGGATGAGGAACCAGGCGAGGAGACCTACGATGACAACGACAATTGCGATTGAGACTCCGATTATGGAGTTCTTGTTCACTTTAGCTTTTGCAACGAGGTCTTCGGCGTTGGCAAGCTGCTCTTCGGTAGGCTTGTTGTTTTCCATTATAGCGGTGGTGTCTTGGTTTTTCGTGATTGGCAGGCGCCGGGAGCGCCTTTTGACCTGCAAAAATAACACTTTACGCGCAATTGCCAAAATGTAAAGCCGCTAAATCCCGGCTAAATCCCGGCAAATTCAGCGAATCCGGCGTGGCTTTGCCATAATACGACGCGAGGGCATGCCGGATTCCGGCATGCCCTCGCGTGTGGTTAGTGTGCCCGGGCGGGATTATTCGTTGATGTCGACGAGCTCTACGTCGAAAACAAGCATTTCGTTGGGTCCGATGCCGGCCTGGGGCATGCCTTCGGGTCCGTAGGCGAGGTTGCCGGGGATGTAGAGTGTGGCTTTGCCGCCTTTGGCAATCTGCATGAGGCCTTCGCGGAAGCCGGGTACCACGCCGTTGAGGTTGAAGGTGGCGGGGGTGTCGCCGGAGGCGTCGAAGGACTCGCCATTGAGGTGGCGGCCGGTGTATTTAACGGCTACGGTGGAGTTGGCGTTGGGTTTTTCGCCCTGGCCGGGGTTCTCGATTTTGAACACCAGACCGCTTGTCGAGGTCTGCACGGAGGAATCCTGAGCCTTGAGGTTGTTGATGTAGTCGGCGGCGATGCGTCCGTTCTGTATCGCTTCGGGGCTGCCGGCGGCTTCAGCGGCGCGGGCCTGCTGAGCCTGTTCCAGATAGCTCTGGCGGGCGGTCTGGAAATCATTGCTGTATTTCATCACGGTTGTGTAGTCCACGGAATCCATGTTGAATACCTCTTTGAAGCCGTCGAGCATGGCGGTGCGGTTGATTTCTATCTGGTCGTGGCTGGCAAACTGCTGTACGGTCTGCAGCATCTGTGCGCCAACCATGGTGCCGCGTTCGGCTGCTTCGCCCGAAGGAGTTGTCAGTGTGGACTGGAGGGCACGCAGGAATTCCACTTTCTGCTCGGGAGTGAAGTCGGCGCACTGCATTGCGAGGTTGGCGCCCACATACTGTCCGAAGGTGGTGGATATGGTGTCGGTGAGAGGATTGGAGCCTGTGGTGGCAGTCTGTTCTTTGCTGCAGGAACCCATAGCGAGCATGGCAACGGCTGCCAGGCCAAAAATGATTTTCTTCATTGTATGTGAGGTTTTATATCGATTATTTCAATAGTGAATTCCAGAGGGGTGTCGGGAGGTATCACATCGCCGGCGCCACGGTGGCCGTAGGCGAGTGCCGACGGTATTGTGAGGCGGTAGCGGCCCCCTTTGCTCATGTGCGCAAGGCCTTTTGTCATGCCCGGCACAAGACCGGAAGCCACGGTGGAGAGGGGTTCTCCGCCGGCGGTGTCGTCGAAAACGCGTCCGCCGGGCAGCACGCCTTTGTAGTGGAACACAACGGTGTCGGCAGCTGCTACGGTCGGCCCAGTACCTTGGGATAGGGTTTCCAGCACCAGGCCGTCGGCATCGGTTGTCGCTCCGGGTCTTGCGGCGGCGGCATCGAGGAATGCGGCCTCGCGGGTCCGCGACAGCCGTTCGGCCGTTTCGCTGATGGTGCGGGCGGCGTTACGGTACGCCTCGGGATCGACAGGACGGCCTATGCCCTGGCGGACAAGCTCGAGCACGGCTGCTGAATCCACTTCCAGTCCCATGTCGGCCACGTTGGCCATCACCATGTCGATGCCCTGGCGGATGTTGCCGGTAATGAATTCGGCCACCGCAGCGGTGATGGAGTCGGGTGCTGTGGTTTCAGGTGCCGGACGCTGTGCCGTGGCCGTGGTGGCCAGGGCAAGCGAAATCGCGGCAGCCAGGAAAGATTTTCTCAGCATTTCGGAAACTGTTCAGAAATCGGAGTGAAATGAATTCGGACAGTCTCTTAGCCTATTGCCAGAAGTTCTACATCGAATACCAGAGTCTGGTTGGGGCCGATAAGACCACCTGCGCCCTGGGGGCCGTAGGCAAGTGCCGAGGGTATGAAAAGGCGCCAGCGCGAACCCACATTCATGAGCTGCAGAGCCTCCACCCAGCCGGGGATAACCTGGGTTACGCCGAAAGTGGCGGGTTCGCCGCGTTCCTCGCTGCTGTCGAACACGGTGCCGTCGATGAGCTTGCCGGTGTAGTGCACGGTCACGGAGTCGCCGGCGGTGGGTCTGGGGCCGTCGCCCTGCTTCACTATTTCGTACTGCAGTCCGGAGGGTGTGGTGTGTACCTCGGCGCGTTTGCCGTTCTCGAGGAGGAACTGTTCGCCTGCTGCGGCGTTGATGTCGGCCATTTTGGCGTTTTCCTCCTGCTGTTTCTGCTGGAGCTGCATGAAGAAGCTCTGGACTTCTGTCTTGGCTTCTTCGGCGGTCATCTTAGTGGCCCGTCCGTAGAATACGGCGCCGAGTGCGTCGGCGAAATCGTCGACGTTCAGTTCCTGGATTCCGGAAGCCCTGAAGTTGTATCCCATGCTCACGCCGAGCGCGTAGCTCAGGCGGTCGAGTTCTTTTTCTGCCATATGGTAAAGAGTGTTTTATGTTCGGTGGATGGTTGATGTATAGGTGATAACGCCGGATGGTGGGGCTATGTTGTCAGTCGAGTTTCAGCACGGCGAGGAATGCTTTCTGGGGCACCTCGACGCGGCCAATCTGCTTCATGCGCTTTTTACCCTGCTTCTGCTTTTCCAGAAGTTTGCGCTTTCGCGAGATGTCGCCGCCGTAGCATTTGGCGGTAACGTCCTTGCGGACGGCCTTTATGGTCTCGCGGGCAATGATTTTGGCGCCGATGGCGGCCTGGATGGCTATGTCGAACTGCTGCCGGGGAATAAGCTCCTTGAGTTTCTCGCACATGCGTCGGCCGAATGTCACGGCGTTGTCGGCATGGGTGAGGGTGGACAGGGCGTCGACGCTTTCGCCGTTCAGCAGAATGTCGAGTTTCACCAGCTGGCTCGAACGGAAGTCGTGGAGGTGGTAGTCGAAGGAGGCGTAGCCTTTTGAGATGCTTTTGAGTTTGTCGTAGAAGTCGATCACTATCTCGCCCAGCGGCATGTCGAAAATCAGCTCCATGCGGTTGCCGGATATGTATTCCTGCTTCACGAGTTCGCCCCGCTTGCCGAGGCACAGTGTCATTATCGGGCCGATGAAATCGGCGGTGGTAATCACCGAAGCGCGGATATAGGGCTCCTCGATGTGGTCGATAAGGGTAGGTTCGGGGAGTCCCGAGGGGTTGTGTACCTCTGTCATCTCGCCGCGTTTGTCGAAAACGTGGTAGCTTACGTTGGGCACGGTGGTGATCACATCCATGTCGAACTCGCGGCCAAGACGTTCCTGGATTATTTCCATGTGCAGCAGGCCGAGGAAGCCGCAACGGAAACCGAAGCCCAGGGCCGCCGACGATTCGGGTGAGAACGTGAGAGAGGCATCGTTGAGCTGCAGCTTCTCCAGCGATGTGCGCAGGTTCTCGAAGTCTTCGGTCTCGATGGGGTACACTCCGGCGAACACCATCGGTTTCACCTCCTGAAATCCGTCGATGGCATTTTCGCTGGGGCGCTCCACATGCGTTATGGTGTCGCCCACCTTGACTTCCTTGCTGCTCTTTATGCCGGAAATGATATATCCCACATTTCCTGCCGACAGCTCGGCGCGGGGCTGCATGTCGAGCCGGAGAATGCCTATCTCGTCGGCATGGTATTCCTTGCCCGTGGCCACGAACTTCACGAAATCGTTTTTGCGGATGGTGCCGTTCTCGATTTTGAAGTAGGCGATGATTCCGCGGAAGGGGTTGAACACCGAGTCGAAGATAAGTGCCTGCAGAGGTGCCGACGGGTCGCCTTTGGGTGCGGGGATGCGCTCGATGATGGCGCGAAGGATTTCCTCGACGCCGGCGCCGGTTTTTCCGCTGGCGCGGATAATCTCTTCGCGGCGGCAGCCTATGAGTTCCACAATCTGGTCCTCGACTTCCTCGGGCTTTGCCGAATCGAGGTCGACCTTGTTGATTACGGGAATAATCTCCAGGTCGTTGTCGATGGCCATGTAGAGGTTGGATATTGTCTGTGCCTGTATGCCTTGCGAAGCGTCGACAATCAGCAGCGCACCCTCGCAGGCGGCGATGGAACGCGACACTTCGTAGGAAAAGTCGACGTGTCCGGGAGTGTCGATCAGATTGAGGGTATAATGGGTGCCTTCGAGGACATAGTCCATCTGTATGGCATGGCTCTTGATGGTGATACCTCTTTCGCGCTCCAGGTCCATGTCGTCGAGCACTTGGGCTTCCATGTCCTTGGCGGCAATAGTATCAGTGTACTCCAGCAGTCGGTCGGCCAGGGTGCTTTTGCCGTGGTCGATGTGGGCAATGATGCAGAAGTTGCGGATATTCTTCATTTGGAACAGTAGGATAAATCATGCAAAGATAGCAAATTCCTTTGTTTTATCGGGAATCCGCAGAGAAAGTCGAGGAATTGTAGGAATATGTCGCTATGCGGAGGGCGATGTGGAGCCGTCTTGAATCGTCGGGGCAGGGAAAGAATTGCTCAAATCCGCTTCTGCAGGAGCTTCCGGAGCCTGCGTGGCGAGGTCAGCGCGAGGCGTAGTCCTTCACCGCGGGTGATTCCACGTCCACGCCGAATTCCTTTGCGCGCTCGAGGATGGCGCGGGCGAGCCGGGGCTTCAGGTCTTCGGGACAATAGCGGAAATAGGCTTCCGCGGCGCGCACGTGGGCGGCGTCGGGCATGGGGTATTCGCGGCGTTCCGGCAGTCCGAAAACGCTGTCGGGCAGTTCTTTTTTCTCTTTGTAGGATAAGCGGTCGTTCATGTGGCTGTTGTCAGGGGTTATAATTATTCTAACAACAGCCGCGGCTACAGGTTTATTCCAGCAAAGGGTCGTCGCCTTCGGAGCCTACCGGCAGCTGTGGTGCGGGATTGGGCGCCGGTGCCGGCGGTGTGGCCGGAATACTGGGTGTCTGTGTTGTCTGAGGAGCCACAGGTGCCCGGGGCGCAGCCGGAGTCGCCGGTTGGGATGTCGGCTGTGGCTCGGTTGCAGGAACGTCCTGAACTGCCTGAGTTTCGGTTGTTTCCGGCGATGGCTCCGGTATGTCCGGTTCGGCTACATCGCTTTCGGGAAGTTCAAGATTCTCTTCTGTCTCCTCTTCTGTCTCCTCTTCTGTTGCCGATCCGTCGGGTTGTGCTTCCTGCGGTATCTCGCCTTCGGCGGCCTCCGTTTCGGCTTCGGGAAGAGTCTGAATGCTTTCAAGGATATCGGCCTGGGCGTCGATGTAGTTCTGCTCCTCGCGGGCGCGGAAATATTCCTCGAATGAGCGTCCCTGTGATAGAAGGGTCTGGAAGTCGGTTTCGCTGATGGCCACCGGAAGCACCTCGGCGGGTAGCCTCAGCTCGTCGGAGGAAGCCATTACGGCACGGTAGTGATTGAGTTCGTTCATGTTGGCGAAGCCGTGGATAACCAGCAGGCCGAGACGGCCGAAATTCATGGTCTCGAGGTCGAAATCGCGCACGAAGAACGAGCGGAAGTTGTGGCGTGCCACTTCGTAGAGCAGCAGGCGCGTGTCGACACGGTCGGTTGGGTAGGTGAACACCAGCAGCTGGCGGGTATCGGGGTTAAGCTCGAAACTTGCCTGGCCTTCGGCGGCTACGCTGTCGTTCGATAGCCGCAGGTCCCATACCATGCCTCTCATGTTGCTTTCGGGGGCATGCAGCTGCCTGCCGCGGGCCATGCCCCGCAGCCATGCAGAAGCCACCGGGGTGATGTCGGTGTCGGGATAGCGCTCGAGGAGGTCGCGCAGTACGGCGTTGAATTCCTGCGGCTTGTCCTCTGTCACATATGCCAGGGCGTGGAGGAACATGAACTTGGGCATGATCTTGCTCAGGGGCATCTCTTCGGTCATGCGCTGGAAGGCGGCGTGCACGGCGGCGTTGTTGTTGGCCATATAGGCCTCGTAGGTGGCTGCGTAGAGTTCTTCGGCACGCTGGTCGGCTCCGCGGAGTCGGTCGATATAGTCGGGGTCGCGCATGGCCTGTCCCTGGGGGCTTTCGGGGAACTCGCGCACCAGCATAAGGCGGAATGTCTCGGCCTGGTCGCGCAGTCCCGTCCGCATGAGCATGAGGTAGATGTTCTGGTATGTCTCCAGGCGGTAGATGTTGTCGGGGTAGTCACGCAGCAGGCGGTCGAACTGTGTGCGCGCCGCGGTGTAGTCCTCGAGTTTGTCCTTGAGGATTACGCCCATGTTGTAGAGTCCTTCCTGGATTACCTCATGCGAGGTTGTCTTGTCGGCTTCGGTGAGCGGAATCTGTGCCAGATAGTATTCGGGGAAATGGGGGTCGCTGGCGCGTTCGGCCATGGCATCGGCAGTTGGGTCGGTGCCTTCGCTGCCGGTTTCGTCGCCGGTATTTTCGGTCTCTTCGCCGGTGTCGTCTGACTCTTCGCCGGTGTCGTTGAAGTCGTCGACGCTGAATGTGGCCTTGTTCCTGCGCCGCCAGTTGTCCTCGAGCTTGCGGGAGCCCCAGCGCCTCTGGAATTCGGTGCGGCCGGCATTGCGGGTGGCCGTGTTGTAGAAGTACCAGGAGTTATCGGAATTTATAACGAACGATTGTGTGGTGTTGTCCTGGAGCTGGTTGCCCTGGGCGGCCTGGTTGGCGAGGAATTCCTCCCTTTCGGCATCTTCGGCCTGGCGGCGTTCTGTTTCCTTGAGTTCCTCGATAATCCGTTCGATTACAGCCATGCGCTCGCTCTCGGGCATGGCGGCCAGCCGCAGCAGCGAGTCCTGCAGGGTAACGTTGCCGGAGTAGACGGCAAGTTCGTTGAGAACGTCGGAGCGCCGGCGTATCCTTTCCAGGTCGGGATAGCCCGCGGGCAGCAGTGGCACCGCTTCGGAGTAGGAGGGCTGGGCGAGGTCGTAGCGGCCCTGCTCGAAATACAGGCGTCCGAGGGTTTCCTGGTTTATGGCCTTGTCGACGCCGGAACGTGTGGATTTTTCGTTGGCGGTAACGTAGTTGGCTATTGCGTTGGTGGTGTCGCCCCGCGACAGGTAAAGGTTGCCGATTGCGTAGTATATCTGGTCGAGGTATTCGCTGTTGCGGTCGTAGCGGGTCATGCGTCTGAGGGCGCGTACTTCCGGCTCGATGTTGTCGCCGGTGAAAACCTCGCTCTGTTTGATGCGGGCGTTGAATTTTGTGCGGTATGTGGTGGAGGAGCTTGATGCTGCGCGTGCGAAGGCCGCATAGGCATCGTCGTTTCTTCCGAGGCGTGCCAGCACCTGGCCGAGCAGGAAATTGAGGCGTGTTTTCTGTGCGCCGGAGGCATCGCGTGCGGCCTGCTGCAGGTAGGGCAGGGCGGCCTCGTAGTCGTCGGCATGCAGGTGGAAGTCGGCCTGCACGAAATTGTAGAGCCCGCGCAGGTGTTTTGTCGACAGCTCGTTTTCCTTGATTCTGGTGATAATCATCTCGGCTTCGAACTGCCAGCCGAGGGTTATGTAGCTCAGCGCCTGCATCAGCTTGGCTTCCGTTACGGTTTTCGGCAGCCACCAGAAATGTTTGCTGATATAGAAGTAGGTGGACGCCGCGCCGAGGAAGTCGCCGTTGTAGTACTGTCCGTCGGCGAGCATCATCCAGGAATTGTGGAGGAAAGGATTGTATTCCTCGCGTTTTAGCCAGAGCTTGTATTCGGGGTTGGACGAACGTCCCGGGCGCCGCTTCGGTTTTTTCTTTATGGAACGCAGCTGTATGGCTTTCTGGGCTTTCTCGATGGAACGGTCGAAGTTGCCGTTCGGCTGAGGCATACCTTCCTGCCCGCGGGCTTGGGCGGGATGCATGAGCAGGCGGCGCGAGAAATCGTCTTCGTAGGCGCTCTCCATGCTCTGGAGGGTTTCCTGCATGTGGGTGTCTCCGTTGTAGTGAATGTTGTAGCGGGTAATGAACTCCTGGTAGCGGCGTGTGGCGGCATTGTTCTTGTTCGGCGAGCACGAGCACAAGGCAAGAAGCGCCGCCGCCAGCAGTGCCCGGGCAATAAAGGATATTACAGCGCTATGGCTCATCAGAATACTAACGCGGCGGCAGCGGCCTTATTGTGCCTTTCCGCTGTCGGCGTCGTCGGCTGTTGCCGTGGAATCGCTTTCGGAGGCGGCCTTGGGGTAGGCTATGCGCGAGTGGTAGATGGTCATCAGGCGCTTTATGAACGCCTCCTTAATCACTTCCACGTCGCGGAATTCCAGAGTGGAGTCGTTGTGCAGCCCGTCGGCGATCTGCGAATCGATGATTTTGTTCACCAGATTCGTGATATCCTCGCGTGTATGGTTTTTCAGCGAGCGGCTTGCGGCTTCCACCGAGTCGGCCATCATAAGCACCGAGGTTTCGCGGCTCTGGGGGTTGGGACCGGGATAGCTGAACGGTTCCTTGTCCACGGGCACGTCGGGATTCTTGGCGCTGGCGGTGAAATAGAAGTATTTGGCGAGGCCCTTTCCGTGGTGCTCCGTGATGAAGCTCCTGATAACCGCCGGCAGTGCGGCTTTTTCGGCCAGGCGCAGGCCGTCGGCCACATGCGCCACCACTATTGCCGCGGAACGTTCGGGCGGCAGGGCATCGTGGGGGTTCACCCCGTGCTGGTTCTCGGTGAAGAACGCCGGATTGTTGAGCTTGCCGATGTCGTGGTAGAGGGCGCCGGCACGCACAAGCTGCACGTTGGCGTCTATTCTTGCGGCGGCGTCGGAGGCCAGGTTGCTCACGGCTATGGAGTGCTGGAAAGTGCCGGGGCATTCATTGCTCAGGCGCATCAGCAGCGGGTTGTTGATGTCGGCCAGCTCGACGAGTGTCACTGTGGATATGAAACCGAAAGCCCTCTCCACCAGGAACATGAGCACATATGCCATGGAGGTGAGTGCGGCGTTCACCGCCAGGAATATGAACATGATTTTTGTCATGCCTTCGAAGGAGGCGTTCATGAGCAGTTCCAGAGCCGGATATGCCACAAAATATGCGGCGAGAACAAGTAGGGAGGTGCGGAGCAGCTGGCTGCGGCGGCTGAGTTCGCCGAGCGAGTACACCACCGCACAGCCTGCGCAGAACTGCAGGAAGATGAACTCCAGGGCGAAGGCGGTGGCCCCGGCGCAGATCAGCGACAGTGCGCCCAATACGAAAAGAGCCGAACGGCCATCGAAGAACACCAGCATGAGGATGGGCACTATCATCAGCGGTGCCATGTAGATGCCTTGCGACACAAAGTAGTTCAGCCCCACCGATACCAGGAAGAACACCGTTATGAGCAGCAGCACGAAGGCCATGGCATTGTCGCGGCGGAAGATGTCTTTGGCGAAGAAATAGAAATACATCATCAGCATGCACAGAATCAGAGCCACATACACGCCCTGTCCGAGCCAGCGCAGCATTGTGCTCTGTTGCTCCCTGGAGTTGCGCGAGGCCATGAGTTCCTCGTAGGTGCGCAGGTTGGTGTAGTCCTGGCCGGTGATGATGGTGCCTTTGTCGATTATGGTCTGCCCCTGCAGGATTATGCCGCGGTCGGCGGTCATCGTAAGGTATTCGTACTCGTAGTTGCGTCGGCATTCGGCCTCGTTGCGGCTGTAGTTGGGCAGCAGGAGATTCTGCAGCCCTGCATGGGCGAAATACTGGTGCAGGGCGGTGTCGGTAATCGCCGAGTCGAGATACAGATACACCTCGCGCGGCGAGGTGAGGCCTGCGGTGCTGGCCTCCGAGAGTATGTTCTTTTCCAGTATCCTTATCCTGGGCAGCCGGCCTTCGGCCATGAGGTCTTTGGTGCGCACGTCCACCACACCGGAGGCGTACACTTTCCGGAGCTCGTTGGCCAGCCTCCGCCGCAGGTTGCGGTCGTGGCTTTCGGGGAGGCGGCTCACGATGGTGTCGATAAGCAGCTGGTTCACCGAATAGATGGGTACGAAATGCTTCTCGAGAGTGTCGCGGGCAGCCAGTATGGTGGCCGAGTCGGCGTGGATGGGAATGTCGAAAGGCGCTATGAGCTTCGAATAGTTCCACGGGCGCCCTTCCTGGTAGATGAAGCGGTTGGCCTCGGGATGCGGGTAGAAATACACAATCACCAGCAAGGCTGCCAGTGCCATGAGTATCTTGCGCGATAGGCTGCTGCCGTTAAGGGGATGTTTCATAATATCAGTTGACTCTTACTGCCGATTGCACGCCTTGTATGCGGCAGGCATGTGAGCAAAGATCGCGGACAACGTCGGCGTCGCAGACTCTCACCCACAGGTCGCAGTGGAACACGGCGCCCGAGGCCTCGATGTCGACCTTGCGCATGTCGATGCCCAGATGGGTGGATATCATCATTGTAAGCTCCTGAAGAATTCCTCGGCGGTCGATGCCTTCGATTCGTATGTGCGCCAGGAAACGCTCGTCGACGCTCTCCCACTCCGTAGCCACGATTCTGGAGCCGTAGGTAGCCTTCAGAAGCTGGGCGCGGGGGCAGTCGAGGGTGTGGATTTCGAGTTCGCCATCGTCGTTGACAAAGCCCATCACATCGTCGCCCGGAATAGGCGAGCAGCAGTCGGAAAGGCGGAAGTTGGCGCCGTCGGCATCCACACGCAGGGCATAGGTTTTCTTGGGGTTGATGGGTTGTTGCTGGGGCTGGCTTCCGGCCGGCGATTCATCCTTGCGGCGTCCGATTGGCCATATTTTCTGTAGTATGGCCTTTGTGCGGCCCGGTTTGGCGGCAGCCAGGGAGCGCCTCAGGATGGGAGGCAGGTAGTCGCCGAGCATTATCTCTCCGGTTCCGAGCTGGTGGCACAGTTCGTCGCGGTTGGCCACATGGAATATGCCTTGCAGCTTGGTGATGACCAGGTTGTTGTCGGGGAGCATGTTCTCTTCCAGCCATGCGGTGAGGGTGGCGTTGCCTTTGTCGACCAGCGGCTGGCGTTCGGCGCGGAGCGCCTTGCGCAGGCGGGTGCGTCCTTTGGCCGTTACCATTATGTTTTCCCATTCCGGCTTGGGCATCTGGGTCTTGGAGGTGAGCACCTCCACCTGGTCGCCGCTGCGGAGCTCGTGCTGCAGGGGCACCAGCTTGTGGTTCACCTTGGCGGCGATGCAGTGCATGCCTATGTGGCTGTGCAGGGCGAACGCCAGGTCCAGAACGGTGGCGCCCGATGGCAGCGTGTACAGTTCGCCTGCGGGAGTGAACACCACAATCTCCGAGGAAAAGAGATTCAGCTTGAGAGTGTTGAGAAAGTCGATGGCGCTTGGCTCGGGATTGTCGAGGATGTCCTTTATGGTTTTGAGCCATGCATTGAGCTCGCTTTCCTCTTCGCCTTCGCCGATTTTGTACTTCCAGTGCGCGGCGAAGCCCTTTTCGGCGATTTCGTCCATGCGGCGCGAGCGAATCTGCACCTCTATCCAGTTTCCGTCGGGTCCCATCACAGTGAGATGCAGGGCCTGGTAGCCGTTGGCCTTGGGAGTAACAATCCAGTCGCGGGTGCGCCCCGGATGCAGCTGGTAGAGGTCGGTGATGGCGGAGTATATGCTCCAGCAGATGGCTTTCTCGCGGGAAGGGTCGTCGCAGTCGAACACGATTCTCATGGCATAGAGGTCGTACACTTCCTCGAAAGGCAGGTGCTTGGTTTCCATCTTGCGGTAGATGGAATATATGCTTTTGAGGCGTGCTTTCGCCTCGTAGACTATGCCGAGGGTGTTGAGCTTTTCCTTGATGGGAGCGGCGAAGTCGGTGTACACGGCGGTGCGCCGCTGCTCGCTAAGCGCGATTTTGCGGGCGATGTCGGCGTAGATTTCGGGATGCTCGTGCTTGAAGCTGAGGTCTTCCAGCTCGGTCTTTATTTCGAACAGCCCCAGGCGGTGAGCCAGCGGAGCATAGATATAGAGTGTCTCGCCGGCAATCTTGTAGCGCTTGTTCGGAGCCATCGACCCCAGAGTGCGCATGTTGTGCAGGCGGTCGGCCATCTTTATGAGCACCACGCGGATGTCCTCGCTCATGGTGAGCAGCAGCTTGCGGAAATTCTCGGCCTGCAGCGACGCCTTGTCGCCGAATATGCCGCCGGAAATCTTTGTAAGCCCCTCCACGAGCTGCGCTATCTTTGCTCCGAAATGCTGCTCGATGTCGTCCACGGTGTATTCGGTGTCTTCCACCACATCGTGCAGCAGTGCCGCGCATATGCTTGTGGAGCCGAGACCTATTTCCTGGCTGGCGATTTTCGCCACCGCTATGGGGTGCATGATATACGGCTCGCCGGAGCGCCTGCGGATGCCTTCGTGTGCCTGGCGGGCGAAAGCGAAGGCTCTCTCGATAATCTCCACCTTCTTGCGGTGATTGCTTTTGAGGTAGCCGTCGAGAAGGTCGGCGAAAGCATCGTCGATCATGCGTGCCTCTTCGGCAGGTGTCATATCGGGTCTATATTCCATGGTTGCTATGCTTTGTTGCCGGCCCGGCCAAACATGCTCTCAAAGCCAATTAAGCACAAAAATACAGCATATTGGCCGAATGGCAAAAAAAATCTCAAGGCTTGCCGCTGCTGTCGCGCGGCCTAAACAATATTTTACTTTTTGGGTTTTTAATTTGTGCCGGTGCGGTTTTATTGCTAATTTCGCCCGAAGAACGCCAATAGAAACCGAAACAACATAAGAACACAACACCTCAAATGGACAGCAAAGCAATGACGGCCGTGGCCGACAACATCCGCATCCTCTCTGCCAGCATGGTGGAAAAAGCCAAATCGGGACACCCCGGAGGCGCTATGGGCGGCGCTGATTTCATCAACGTGCTCTATTCGCAATTCCTGGTTTACGACCCCGACGACACAGAGTGGATTCTCCGCGACCGTTTCTTCCTCGACCCCGGGCATATGTCGCCGATGCTGTACTCGGTGCTTGCGCTTTCGGGCTTCTACACAATCGACGAGCTAAAGGAGTTCCGCCAGTGGGGTTCGTCCACACCGGGGCATCCCGAACATAATCTGCGGCGCGGCATCGAGAACACTTCCGGCCCGCTTGGCCAGGGACATGCCATGGCCGTGGGCTGCGCCATCGCCGAGCGCTTCCTTGTGGCACGTTTCGGCAAGACGCTCGAGCACAAGACATACGCCTTCATCTCCGACGGCGGCATCCAGGAGGAGATATCGCAGGGCGCAGGCCGAATCGCAGGCTATCTCAAGCTGTCCAATCTCATAATGTTCTACGACAGCAACGGTGTGCAGCTCTCCACCAAGGTCGATGCCGTCGACCGCGAGGATGTGGCCGCCAAATACCGCGCATGGGGCTGGTATGTGATGGAAATAGAGGGCAACGACCCGGCGGCGATATCTGCCGCACTCAAAGTCGCCGGCCAGATCACCGACAAGCCCACATTAATTATAGGCAATACCGCCATGGGCAAGGGTGCCGTGACAGCCGGTGGCAACAACTACGAGGGTCAGACTTCAACCCACGGTCAGCCTCTGAGCAAATCAGGCGCCGATGTCGACGCCACCATCCGCCATCTCGGAGGCGACCCCAAGGATCCCTGGAAGATTTTCGATGTCACAAAGGAAGTCTACGCCGAACGTGCCGCCGCCTTGCGCCGTCAGGTGGGTGAACGCCGCGCCGCATTCAGGCAGTGGGAAATCGACAACCCCGAGCAGGCCGAACTGCTTAAACAGTATTTCTCGGGAGTGCCCGCTCCGGTAGACTACAATTCAATAGAGCATAAGCCGGGCTGCTCCACACGCCAGGCCTCGGCCGACGTGCTGGCGGTGCTGGCAAAAAAGGAAGGCAACATGATTGTGGCCTCCGCCGACCTCGCCAACAGCGACCGTACCGACGGATTCCTCAACAACAGCCGTGCATTCAGCCCCGGAAACTTCCGCGGAGCTTTCCTGCATGCCGGTGTGAGCGAGCTCTCGATGGCATCGATTATCAACGGCATGGTACTACACGGAGGCATCATCGCAGCCTGCGGCACATTCTTCGTGTTCTCCGACTACATGAAGCCTGCCATCCGCCTGGCGGCGCTGATGGAACTGCCCGTGAAATATATCTGGAGCCACGACGCCTTCCGTGTGGGCGAAGACGGTCCCACCCACCAGCCGGTCGAGCAGGAAGCGCAGATCCGGCTCATGGAGCTCACCCGCAATCTCAGCGGCAGGCCGTCGATGCTGGTACTCCGCCCGGCCGACGGCGCCGAGACGTCCGTTGCCTACAGCATGGCCATGGACAACATGCACACCCCCACCGCCCTGGTGCTGTCGCGACAGGATGTTCCCGATCTGCCAGCCGAACCCGGTACCACCCGCATCGAGGCCGCACAGGGCGCCCGGCGTGGCGGTTATACCGTGATGCACAGCGACAACCCCGACATCGTGATGGTTGCCAACGGCTCCGAAGTTTCACTGTTGTGCCAGTGCGCCGTGCTGCTGGAAGCCGAGGGAATACGGGCCGCAGTGGTGTCGATGCCCTCCATCGGTCTGTTCAACGAGCAGGACGAAGCATACCGCCACAGCGTGCTGCCCGCGGGAGTGCCGCAGTTCGGACTCACTGCCGGCCTGCCCATTACCATCAATATGATAAAGGGATTCCACGGCGAAGTGTTCGGCCTTGATCATTTCGGAGCCTCGGCACCTTATAAGGTACTCGACGAGAAATTCGGATTCACCACCGACAATGTCTGCGCCGTCGTACGCCGTGTCCTTGGCCGCACAGCCGATATGGTGGATATGGAGCGTTAAAGGAAGATTTTTTGCACAATTAAGTTATCAAATCAAAAAATTGTTGTAACTTAGCGCCGCAAAATTGCATAACCACACACAGACAACATATTACCTAACAGATATCTCTATGAAGAAAGCTACTCTCTTGGCGTTTGCCTTCGCAATGTTCGCTGGCGCGCAGAGCATTGTTGCTCAGGAGCCTGCAGAAAATGTGCAGTACGTTTCCGACCCCAGCCAGGGCGTACTCCTCAACCGTATGCAGGACAACTGGTTCATCACCGCAGAAGGTGGTGCAAACATCTACTTCTCGCACAAATCCATCCACCGCGATCTCTCCGACCGCTTCTCTCCCGCTGCAAGCATCTATGCCGGCAAGTGGTTCACTCCCGTGTTTGGTGCACGCGCTGGTGTGACCTGGATGCAGCTCAAAGGCCTTGCCGACGGCCCCGGCTATATCGGCACTCTTAAATACGACTACCGTCCCGATGGCTTCTACAAACAGCGCACTCAGGAAATCGGTCCGGTCTTCGACCTTATGGTTAACCTCACCAACTGGTGGTGCGGCTACAAGCCCAACCGCGTGTACAACGCATCTGTATATGTAGGTGCAGGCGCACTGTGGACCATCAGCCACCAGGACGGCAGCTGGAAAAATGCCCACAACATTCTCCTCAACCTCCGTGCAGGTCTTATCAACACCTTCAATGTAAGCAAGCAGGTTGCTCTTAGCCTCGACATCCGCTGGACCGGCATCGACGGCCTCCAGAACGTTTCCGCAAGAAACTGGAACGAGAAATACAGCGACCTCAGCGCTTTCATCGGCGTTACCTACAAATTCAAAAACCGCGAATGGAACGCTCCCGTTGTCCCCGTTTATCCCGAACCTGAGAACTGCGAACCTATCCGCGCACGTCTGGCTGCTGCCAACGAACGCATCGACGAACTCGAACGCGCTCTCCGCGACTGCCTCAACCGTCCTGTTGAGACAACCGTTGTCAACGAAGGCCCCCTGGCTACCGTTTACTACACCATCGGCGTTTCCCGTCTGAGCCGCGAAAACCAGCGCGTTGTCAAGGCTGTTGCCGCACAGATGAACTCCGACAAGTATGCCAACACCAACTTCGTGCTCACCGGCTGGGCCGACAACTACACCGGCACCGAGGCCATCAACGCCCGTCTGCGTGCTAAACGTGCCGAAGGCGTGAAAGACCTCCTCGTTCGCAGCGGTGTGGACGCTTCCCGTCTCTCTGTTGCTGAAAACAGCGGCAACCGCATGGGCGAAGGCGACCAGTTCGTAGCCCTCGACCGCGCAGTAACCATCGAAGAAGCCCGCTGATAACCGGCAAAAACCATAATCAGGCCGGAGATTCCGCAATGGAGTCTCCGGCTTTTTTTCTCCCATGACAAAGTATATCTGGACAGCACTCACCGCTGTTGCGATAGTGGTTGCCGCCGTGGTGGCAATCATCGGGATTTCGCCTGTATGGACCATTGCCGCCGCCGCCGTGGCGTTGCTGTCGCTGGCCATGCTTGTCCGCAGCCTGATGCTGCCGCTGAGAACCATCAGGAACGGTATGGACCTGCTTAGAGGCCAGGATTTCGCGTCCACCCTGCGGAAAGTAGGGCAGAGCGATGCCGACGAAATGGTGGAGCTGTACAATGCCTTAATCGGCAACATGAAGGCCGAGCGGCTTAAAAACATCGAGCAGGCCGATTTCCTTGGAAAACTCATCGATGCCTCGCCGATGGGAATCGCCATATGCGATTTCGATGGCCGAATCATCGAGGCCAACAGTTCGTTCAGGCGCATGGAGACAGCCACCGTGGCAGCCGCTCTGGACAGTCTTGCCCCCGGGCAGAACGTTACCGTGCGGCAAGGCGACCCGCAGGTGCTGCGATGCATATGCGGCTATTTCATGGACCGCGGCTTCCGCCGCACATTCTATATGGTGGAGCGACTCACCGATGAGGTGATAAAGGCCGAAACGGCCGTTTTCAACAAGATTGTGCGCACAATGAGCCATGAGGTGAACAATACCATGGGAGGCGTCGTTTCCGTGTTGGAGACGCTTGCCGACATCCATGCCGCCGAGCCGGATGTCCGGCAGACTCTCGATAGCTGTGTGGAGAGCTGCAAGGCACTGGGAGAGTTCATGAGCGGATATTCATCGGTGGTGAAGCTGCCGGATGCCTCTCTGAAACCTGTGATGCCTGCCGATATGGTGGCCGGGGAGCTTCCGTTCCTGCAGAAGCTTTGTCCGGCGAATATCACCATAGTGGTCGAATGTCGTGGCGCTACCGAAACCGTGCTGGCCGACAGCGCTCTTATGCATAGAGTGTTCACCAATGCGGTAAAGAATGCCGTTGAGAGCATCGGTACACGCCCTGGGCGTATTGTACTAAGCGTGGAAGGCCGGAGAGTGGAGATTGCCGACAATGGGCCGGGAATCAGTTCTGCCGATGCGGGAGCGCTCTTCACGCCTTTTTTCTCCACCAAGCATCCCGACCGTGGCCTTGGCCTTATGCTCATTGCCGACATAATGCGCAAGCACAAAGCCGAATTCGGCCTTGCTACCGGCGAGGATGGAATAACCCGTCTGTCGCTCGTTTTTCCTCCGGCATCGGCCGTGGTAAACACAGACTGTCAGGAGGGCAATTGATTATAACCGATAAACAATAGAATACAATGATAGTCAACAACGCCAGATTTGTGGTCAGCAACAGCGACTTCAGCCGCTGCCCAGCCGACATGAGACACGAATATGCATTCATAGGCCGCTCCAATGTGGGTAAGAGTTCGCTCATCAACATGCTCACAGGCCAGAAAAACCTTGCGCTGACATCGGCTACGCCGGGCAAGACAATGTTGATCAACCACTTTATTGTCAACGACAGCTGGTATATCGTCGACCTTCCAGGCTATGGCTATGCCAGGCGCAGCAAGGACGACAGGCTCAGGCTCGAAGGGATAATCAAGAGCTACATCCTTGGGCGTGCGCAGATGACAAACCTTTTCGTGCTCATCGACAGCCGCCACGCGCCGCAGAAAATCGACATGGAATTCATGGAGTGGCTGGGAGAAAACGGCGTGCCGTTCAGCATCGTGTTCACCAAGATGGACAAGCAGAGCGCGGCTGCCGGCGAACGGCAGACGGCGGAATATCTCAAGCAGATGCTCGACACATGGGAGGAACTGCCTCCGGTGTTCCGCACTTCGAGTGCCGACGGCCGCGGCCGTGATGCCGTCCTGGACTATATAGAGCAGATGAACCGCCTGCCTCTCATGCAGGATTAGGCGGCAGACCCTGCAGGCTGTTATCTCATTCGGAATCTTCTTCGCCGCTCCCGGCCTCGGGGGCGGCTTCTCTGTTTTCTTCGAAGGGGTCGTATAGTGGCGACAGGCCCTGTGTGGCGGCAAGGTCGATGAGGTAGCGGAGGGCACACTCGCGGTTGTCGTCGATTTCGCACTCTTTTATGGCCTCTTTAAGGCTCTTGGCGAAGAAACCCACCTGGATGCCCTGCGGCAGTCCGAACAGCTTCATTATCTCTGTGCCGTCGACAGGGTTCTTGCGGTTGCGCTCCAGGTCCTTGGCGTGTGTGGTGCGGAACTTTTCCTCCACCAGGTCGAAGTTGGACAGGTAGCGGGCCTTGCGGGCTTCGTCGCGGCTGGTTATGTCGGCGCGGGCGAGAATCATCAGGTCGGCCAGGTCGTCCTCGGCATAGTGTATCAGCCTGCGCACGGCACTGTCGGTCACTTCATCCTCCACAAGCGCTATAGGCCGCATGTGCAGGTCCACGAGCTTCTGTACATATTTCATTTCCTGCCCTAACGGCAGCCTGAGCCGTCTGAAGATTGTCTTCACCATCTTCGCGCCCACGAAATTGTGCTGGTGGAATGTCCATCCGCGCTGGCTGTCGAAGTGTTTGGTCACCGGTTTGCCTATGTCGTGCAGCAGCGCGGCCCATCGCAGCCAGATATTGTCGGAAGCCTCGGCCACCGAGTCGAGCACAATCATGGTGTGGCGGAAATTGTCTTTGTGGCCGCGGCCTTTCACCACGGCGATGCCTTTCATGGCAGCCAGTTCCGGCAAGATGTGCTGCAGCAGGCCGGTCTGGAGCAGAAGTTTCCAGCCAATCGACGGTTGTGCCGAGGCCATTATTTTCTGCAGCTCGTCCTTTATCCGTTCGGCGGTTATTATCTCGATGCGTCCGGCGTTGCGGGTGATGGCCTCCAGTGTCTCGGGACAGATTGTGAATTGCAGCTGTGTGGCGAAACGGATGGCGCGCATCATCCGCAGGGGGTCGTCGCTGAAGGTGATGTCGGGGTCGAGCGGAGTGCGGATTATTCCCTGGCGCAGGTCGGACATGCCGTCGTAGCGGTCGATGAGCGTGCCGAAACGCGAGGCATTCACGCACACGGCCATGGCGTTGATGGTGAAGTCGCGGCGGGCGAGATCGTCGTCGAGGGTGCCGTCCTCCACAATGGGGTTACGGCTTTCGCGGTGATAGCTCTCGCGGCGCGCTCCCACGAATTCCAGTTCCAGCGGGCCGCGGTGCAGCTGGGCGGTGCCGTAGTTGCGGTACACCGCCAGGTTGGCGCCCGGCAGAGCTTCGGCTACAGCCTGGGCAAGCTCTATGCCGCTGCCCACGGTAACGAAGTCGATATCCTTGGAATGGCGCTGCAGGAAGATGTCGCGCACGTAGCCGCCCACCACATAGCATTCGCGGCCTATGGAGTCGGCGGCGGCGCCTACCATGTCGAATATGCGGCGCGGGTGCAGTAGTGCCGAGGCGTTTGTCGTGGAACCGGTGTCAGTCAAGGGCTACAATGTTTTGTGGTGCTTTTGTTATAAGTTCGCCGGGTGCGGAGCTGCCCACAAGGTATGTGTTCTCCACGCCTACGGCTCCGATGCCGGGCAGAACGAATTTGGGCTCGAGGGCTATGGCGTTTCCGGCAGCAAGGATATCGCGCGAGCGCGGGGCTATTACCGGCAGCTCGTTGATTTCTATGCCCACGCCGTGCCCTACGAAGCCCGCGTGGCTGCGGTGCCCCATGAAGTATTCCTCCATTCCGGCCTCGCGTGCCATTTCAAGGGCGCGGTTGTAGAGGTCGGCGGCGGCGGTTCCGGGAGCCATCATGCCGGCCAGTCCGGCGCATATGTCGGCCGAGAGGCGGTTCGCTTTTTCCACTTCCGGCGACACGGTTCCTGCGGCGAAGCAGCGGGTCATGTCGGTCATATAGCCGGTGTAGTTTCCGTTCACGTCCACCATAACCGGCAGTCCGGGACGGATTACAGTGCCGTCGGCGCCGACCGGCAACGACGGATCCAGTCCGGCGCCGCCCATGGCGAAGTCGTAGGGCGACGGGGCATCGGCGTTGTCGCCGGTGAGCACATTGCCCATGAAGATTTCCATCTCGGGTCCTGCGCAGCGGAAAATGCCCAGGCATCCTTCCAGGCGCGAGGCCCGTTCGATTTCAATCTGCAGTTCGATGTCGGTCATCCCCGTTTTGTAGAGGCCTGGAATGCGTGAGTACACTTCGGCGTGTTTTACTCCCGAGCGCCGGAGCATGTCTTTCTCGCGTTCGGTTTTCACGGCGCGGCATGCCCGAAGCAGCGGCGAGATATTTCCTTCTGGCGCTTCCATGCCCAGGGCTTGGGCCAGGCGCATGGCGTCGTGGCACGGCATGGTGTCGAGTTCCAGGGCCACAGGCTCGCCGACGGCCATACCGGCTTTGGCAAGAGTCTCGTTGATTTGCGACGGCTTGGCGATGAGGTGTACGCCGGGGCCGTGGAGTATGGTGGGACGGCGCACCAGATAGAGTGGAGCGTCGTTGTCGACGGTTATATAGAGGTATCCGCGATATATGCGTCCTGTGAGGTAATAGATGCTCACTGGCGACGACACCAGCGCGGCGCGCAGGTCGGCCTGTTCCATGGCCTGTCGCAGGGGGCGCAGACGCTTTATCTGCTCGGCCACGCCCAGAAGGTTGGGATTGTGGAAGTCGTAAGGCTCTTTCATATGCTCGGAAGTTCGTTTATTGAACAGATTGTGTAGTCGGCGCCGGCGACGTTTTTGCCGAAACCATATGCTGCCCACACAAAAGGTATGCCCGCGGCGTGGGTGGCTGTGCAGTCGCCTGCGGTGTCGCCCACGTACACAGGGTTGCTGAGATTATAACGGCTGATGAGTGCCTTGATGTTCGCGGTCTTGTCCTTGCCAGTGGCTCCCATTGAAAGAAGCTCGCTGAAGTACCCCTCGAGGCGGTTGTAGGCCACGAAATTCGGCAGTCCCGTGGCGGTGCAGTTGCTCACCATCATGAGGAGGGCGCCGCTGTCCCGCAGCTCGTCGAGTGTTTCGCGGACTCCCGGATAGAGCCTGCCTCCGAGTTCCGGCATCATGTCGGAATCGTTGGCCAGCAGCAATTCCTCGAATTTACGGCGGTCGGCGCAGTCGCCCACCAGAGAGTCGTATATCGCATCGAGGGGCATGCCCATAAGTTCCACCAGCTTCTGCCGTGTAACCGGTGGCACCTGGACTCCGAGTTGCACTATTGTGGTGTTCCAGATTGCGGCGTAGCTGTCGACGGCGTCCCATAGGGTGCCGTCCATGTCGAAGATATATGCGTCGAATCGTTTGTTCATCGTTGTTCGGCTTGGAATATCAGTCCTGCACGCTCTATGGCCGGCAGGGTGTCGGTGCGCATTATGTGTCTCAGACTTACACGCTGCCCGCGGCGCATGGCGAAGCGCGTGTGCAGGGTGTCGGAGAGCTGCAGGGAACTTCCCATGCCTGAGCCGCGCCAGCGCCCGTAGCGGTCGGCGAGGACTATGTCGAAGGTGTCGCGTGCCATTGTGGCGGAGCTGTCGGTGCCGTCAGGGTAGGAGAGCTCGAGCCAGATGTTGCGCCAAGGGTAAGCTGTGCTGTGGCGCAGGTTCAGAATCAGTGCACCATGGCGGATGCTGTCGGCGGTGCTGTCGGCAGCGAGGGTGAGGGTGTCGAAATAGCGCCAGCCGCGGTCGCCGAAAGTGCTGAAGGCACTGCATGAGCCATCGGCTTCGTCGGGGGCGAAGTGTGAGCATGCCGCAAGCATGGCGAGCATGATTGCGGCGATGACTGCGGGCAGGTGTTTCATTCTTTGGGCCGGGTGTCTTTGCCTGGCTGTTGGCCGGGTCCTTTTTTGCGGTGTTTTCTGTTGCCGCCCGGTCGCCCGATGCGTGGCTTGCCTTCGCTGTCGCCCTTGTTCTCGTTTCTGACCTCTTTGCGTGCTTCGGGCTGGTGCTCGGCTTTCGGTGGTCTGTTTTCGGTGTTGTCGGGGTTTCCGGGTTTGTCGGGTCGCGGGTTCTTCCGCTGCTTCGCTTCCTGGGCGCCTTGCGATGAGCGCGCCTGCCGCTGGCGGTCGCCTTCGGCAGGTCTGGAACGTTTCTTTTTCTTGCGGTCGAAGCGTGTGAGATCGTCCTGCCCAAGAATGTCGCCGAATTCGGAGGTTTTCTTCCGATGCTCGCCGCTTTCGGGTAACAGGCTGGCGGGTTTCTCGCCGGCTTTGTTCAGTTCGATTATCTCGAACACCCTTTCGGCGGAGAGAGTCACCAGATTTGCGGCGGTGTTGCGGTCGGTGGAGTAGGTTACGGTGCGGTTGAACACATCGCTCTTGAAGTGGTAGTATGTCGCGTCGGCGCTTTCGAGGCGAACTTCACGCGGAGGCATCTTGCGGGAGGCTTCCACATAGGCGTCGACTTCGAAGTTGAGGCAGCACTTGAGTTTGGCGCACTGGCCTGCCAGCTTCTGGGGATTCATGGATATGTCCTGGTAGCGGGCTGCGCTGGTGGATACCGACACGAAGTTGGTCATCCACTGCGAGCAGCACAGAGGCCTTCCGCAGGGCCCGATGCCGCCTATGCGGCCGGCCTCCTGGCGGGCGCCGATCTGGCGCATCTCGATACGAACCTTGAAGGTGTCGGCGAGAACCTTTATGAGCTGGCGGAAGTCGACGCGTTCGTCGGCTATGTAGTAGAATATGGCTTTGTTTCCGTCGCCCTGGTATTCCACGTCGCCGATTTTCATGTTCAGCTTCAGGCTTTCGGCGATTTTCCGCGAGCGGATCATGGTGTCGTCCTCGCGGGCCTTGGACTCGTTGTATTTCTCTATGTCGGTGTCTTTGGCTTTCCGGAATACCCTTCTGGTCTCGGTGCTTTCCTTGGAGCGTGCGCCGGCTTTCTTCATGCGCAGCTCAACGAGCGCACCGGTGAGCGACACCATGCCGATGTCGTGCCCGGGCTGGGCTTCCACCGCCACCATGTCGCCGATTTCCAGCGGTATGCGCTGGCTGTTGAGGTAGTATCCTTTGCGCGCGTTCTTGAACTGCACCTCAACATAGTTGCTTTCGGCGAAACCTCCCGGAATGTCGGCGAGGTAGTTGAAGCTGTGCAGCTTGGCGCGCTGGCAGTCGCAGACCGAACCTGCTCCCGGGCATTGGCATGCGCTTCTGTCGCAGCCGTTTCCGCAGCCGTTTCCGCAGCCGTTTCCGCAGTTGTTGTCGCAGTCTTTGCAGCTTTCGAGGTCGGTCATGGGCTTATTTTGCGAAGCTTACCGAACGGGTTTCGCGGATAACGGTTATCTTCACCTGTCCGGGGTAGGTCATCTCGTCCTGGATTCGGCGTGCGATTTCCGCCGACAGCTGTTCGGTTTCGTTGTCGTCGATTTTGTCGGCGCCGACAATCACGCGCAGTTCGCGTCCGGCCTGTATGGCATAGGTCTTCACCACGCCTGGGTAGGACATGGCCAGCTGCTCGAGGTCGTTGAGGCGCTTGATATAGGCTTCCACGATTTCGCGGCGTGCGCCGGGGCGTGCGCCGGATATGGCGTCGCACACCTGCACGATAGGCGCCAGCAGAGAGGTCTGCTCGACTTCGTCGTGGTGGGCGCCGATGGCGTTGCATATCTCGGGTTTCTCCTTGTATTTCTCGGCCAGCTTCATGCCCAGGAGTGCGTGGGGCAGTTCGGGCTCTTCGTCGGGTACCTTGCCGATATCGTGCAGGAGGCCGGCGCGGCGTGCCTTTTTGGGGTTAAGGCCGAGTTCCGAAGCCATGACGGCGCAGAGATTGGCGGTTTCGCGGGAGTGTTGCAGAAGATTCTGGCCGTAGCTGGAGCGGTATTTCATTTTTCCGACCAGGCGGATTAGTTCGGGATGCAGGCCGTGGATGCCAAGGTCGATGGCCGTGCGCTGGCCGGTCTCTATGATTTCCTGCTCGATCTGTTTGCGCACTTTCGCCACCACTTCCTCGATGCGTGCCGGGTGTATGCGGCCGTCGGCTACCAGCTGGTGGAGAGCCAGACGGGCTATTTCGCGGCGCACGGGGTCGAAGCCCGAGAGGACAATGGCCTCGGGGGTGTCGTCAACAATGATCTCGATGCCGGTGGCTGCTTCCAGTGCGCGGATGTTGCGGCCTTCGCGTCCGATGATGCGGCCTTTGATTTCGTCGGAGTCGATGTGGAACACTGTCACAGAGTTCTCGATGGCTGTTTCCGTGGCTACGCGCTGGATCGACTGCACCACGATGCGGCGGGCCTCCTTGTTGGCGGTCATCTTGGCGTCGTCCATTATGTCGTTGATGTACGATGCCGCGGCGGTCTTGGCCTCATCCTTGAGGCTTTCGATGAGTTTCTCCCTGGCTTCGCTGGCAGTGAGTCCCGAGATGTGCTCGAGCATGTTCTGTGCGCGTGTGTGCATTTCGTCCACCTGGGTCTGGCGTGTGGCCAGGGCTGTCTGCTGGTTTTCGAGGCTGGCGCGCATGTTGTCGTTCTCCTTCTTGGCGCGCTGGTTCTCGCTCTGCTGCTGGTTGAGCTGCATCTCGCGCTGCTTTATTTTGGCTTCGGCGCTCTGCATGCGGCTCTGGCGCTGCTGAGCCTGCTTTTCGGCTTCGGCGGTGATGCGCAGAGCTTCCTCGCGTCCCTGGAGAACCTTGTTGTTGCGCAGGTTCTCGGCTTCTTTCTCCGCTTCGGAGATTATCAGCCGTGCCCGCGATCCGGCCATGCGCTTCTGCACGAGCAGGGTTGCGAAAGCCCCCGCCGCTGCCGCCACTATGGCCACTGCTATTGCGATGATGAATGTTTCCATTATGTATAAATCAAGTTATGCTGTATTGATGATTTCAGATTGCTGTAAATAAAAAACGCACCCAATGCCGGCAGCCTGGCGGCTGGCGGCGGTTCGGGTGCGGGATTCGGCCGGTGCGTGCGCTGTGGGCGCGATGCGCCGGAGGGGTCCGGTCAGAGGATGTTGGCTTCCACGGCGTTGCCGTGGGGCTTATGTGCTTTCGAGCAGGCTGTCGAGCCGCGCTTCGAACTCGCGAAGCAGCTCGGCCTGGTTGTTCATCAGGTTTGTGCGCCGGTAGAGCATTGTGGCGTAATAGAGGGTTACTTTCGCCAGGGCCACGCCATCGGAATCGGCATTGGCACCGAAGCGCAGGCGATCCACATTTTCGTTGATTTTGCCCGCCACCATGCGGTAGAACGACTCTTCGCTCTGTGCCACAGGCAGCTTGAAAGGCTCTATGTCGGCTATTCGTATTGTTATTCTATGTTCTTTGTCCGCGTTCATCGAAAGTGCATTCAGACTTCTCTGATCAGTTGGTCGACGCAAGCGTCGATTTCCCGCACTAAATTTGAAATGAAGGCTCTTGTCTCGGCCACGGTTTTGCTGTCGGGACTCAGTGCCGAGGATATGCGCAGATGTTCCAGTTCCATATTGGCCTTCTGGAGCTGCCCCTGGAGGGCTATCACCTGAGACCGGCAGTCGTCGAGCTGTTGCCTGAGATCGGCGTTCTGCTTCAGCAGCATCTGCTGGCGGGTTACCAGCAGCTCGGCCTTGTGGCCTATGCGTGCGAGCTGTTCTCCGAGGTCTTTGGCCATCCGATTTCAAATTTCTACAAAATTAGTCTTTTTCCGCAATGATACAAAATTTTCGGATGTTGCAAAACAAAAGATTCATGCCGCGCGGCACTTTGATAAGGAATTATTCCTTCTTGAACAGCTGCGGAAGGAAACGGACCAGGTAGCTGCGCCAGTTGCGCCACTCGTGGCCGCCGTCGGTTTCCACATAGGTGTAGCTGATTCCGAGCCGGTCGAGGGTTTCGCGGTACGACGCGTTGAGAGCGTAAAGGAAATCGTCCTTTCCGATGGCAATCCAGTAGAGCTGCGGAGCTGTGGCGAACTGGCGGGCGAGAGCCTGGTCGTAAGGGTTGGCGTTCTGTCCGGCCACTCCGCCGCCGTTCCACATCACGGCTGCCGAGAACAGTCCTACGTAGTCGAACATGTCGGGATACTGCATGGAGATGCGCCAGCTGTGTCCGCCGCCCATCGAAAGTCCGGCTATGGCCCTGTTTGCCTTGTCGGCTTTTGTGCGGTAGTGGCTGTCGACATAAGCCACGATTTCCGGGAAAGAGTTTTCGAACAGCCCCTCGGGCGACAGCGAGCGCTGGCCGTCGGGAGTATAAAGTCCTTCGGCGGTCTCGCCCGGTGCTGCAGCCTCGCCGGCATTGCCGTTAGGCATCACCACAATCATCGGCTCTGCCATGCCTGCGGCAATGGTGTTGTCGAGAATCTGCACGGCTCGGCCCAGTTCACTCCAGGCATTTTCGTCGCCGCCCATGCCGTGGAGCAGGTACAGCACCGGATAGCGCGAGGATTCGTCAGCATCGTACCCGGCGGGAGTGTACACGGTCATACGCCGGTCTTTGGCCAGCGTCGGCGAGTGGTACCACACCTTGGCCACATTGCCGTGGGGTACCTCGTGCGCGCTGTACAGGTCGGTCTGCCGGTTGCCGGGCATGATGAACATGCTTGCGAGCGACGCTATGTCGCGCACTACATAGGCATTTGCCGGGTCGAGGGTTCTCACTCCGTCGATGTCGAACCAGTAGCTGTAAAGTTCAGGCTTCAGCGAGTCGATTTTCACGCTCCACCAGCCATTGGCATCGCGCGACATATCGACGGGACTTCCCGGAATCTGTCCTGTCACTGACACCCTGCCGGCATTCGGCGCGTACACTCCGAAAGTGGCGCTGCCGTCGTCGCCGGTAACCGGCGAGTTTCCCATTGTTCTGTATCCGAGGGCCTCCTGTGCCGATGCCGGATTTCCGCATAAGCACATGGACAGGATTGTGGCTGTCGTGGCGACCGCCGAAAGTATGTGATGTTTCATGGCGTTGTGATTGGTAGGTGATTGGTTATGAAGTGAATTATATTATGCTATGAGATTGCGTGGAATTGTGGAGGAACCGCTGCCGCAAATAACGCCGGACAGAAGGCGGCATTCAGTTGACGAATGTAGGTATGAACTGTATGCCGAGTACTGCTGCGATGCGGAAGAAACTCGATAGCTGGATATCTGCCTTGCCGTTTTCAACACGGGCAATGTAGCTTTGCTCGCGACCGAGTTTTTCGGCGAGTTGCTTTTGTGTCAGGTTGAGTTCTTTGCGACGCTCGCGGAGCATATTGCCATAGAACCAAGCGAGAGATTCTTCGTTGAATTGCTCTCGCAAAGGTGTGCCCAATGTGCCATATTTTTTGTCAAGCGTTGTGTTGGCTGTTGCAAGTCCGGCTAATTTTTCGGCATTTATCTGTCTCATAATTCCAGGTTGTTTAATATCGAGATTGCAGTCTCGACTTGTTTGCGATAGTCTCTATTGTCCTTCTTGAGAAAAGCGTTGAGTAATATTATTCTATTTGCTTCGATTACGTTGTCGTGGTCGATGGCAAAGAGTACTGTTCGATACTCGTTTGTGCCGACTGATACCCTCATTTCGTATAGATCGGTCTTTTCGAGGTGTTTTACAAATTTAGCTGGTACGTTATAAATCGTAGATATTATGTTTATAACATAGTCGAACTTGGTCTGCGTCTTGGCCGGCAGAGCTGAATAGAACGCTTCAAATTGAGGCGTCTTATAAACGATTCGGACATATTGCCCGGTGCTTTTCTCCGGATTCATGATGCAAAGATAACTAATTAGTAATAATCAGACGCGCTTTTTGAGGGAAAGTTTATTTTTTTAGCCGTTTATACAATGGATTCACGCGTGCTGTTTGATTGATGGCATACGAGCTGGGTGTGATGGTGTTATTGATGAAAGGGCGGCAGTTATGCATAGAGAGATTTACTTATGATTTCTCGACGTACTACTTTTTGCGAAAAAAAACGGAGCAAGTCTCATATTCTTTTGCAGTATCGGAAATTATTCTTAATTTTGCCGCGCTAAAACGCAAAGAAACTACAACTATCACATATAAATATGATTATCGTTCAAGTAAAAGAAGGCGAGCAGATCGAAAGGGCGCTCAAGAAATTCAAACGTAAATTCGAAAAAACCGGCATCGTGAAAGAACTTCGCAGCCGCCAGGCCTTCCAGAAACCTTCGGTTACCAACCGCAAGAAAATGATGAAGGCAGTATACGTTCAGAAACTGCGTTCGGTAGAAGACTGATACCCTGTCCGTGGCCACATCGGGCCGCGATTATATATATCCCGCCCTTTGAGGCGGGAGCAGCCAAGCTGATGCGGCGACGCATCGGCCTTTTGCTGTTTGTGGCCGCAAGGGCAGCTCCGTGGGCAACTTTGGCTGCCGCCGGATTGTTTATGCTGATGCCGGCATTGCGCCATTGCGCATGCCGGGCTGGTACGCGGAATTATAGAACGGTTCATATAATTAATGTGTATCATCGCACGGAGCATAGCTCCGTGAGCGGCGGCATCGCCGGGGCCACATATAAAATAGATTTACAGCGGCGTTGTGTTGAGCAAGTTTTTGTTTAATTTTGCGCCCGAAAACTCCGACCGACTAATGCAACGAGCATGAGCACACCTTCCAATCTTGTGATTGTCGAATCACCGGCAAAGGCAAAAACTATAGAGAAATTTCTGGGCAGCGACTACAAGGTAATGTCCAGCTACGGCCATATCCGTGACCTGAAGAAACGCAACATAAGCATAGATTTCGACAAAGGTTTCGCGCCCGTCTACGAGATTCCCGACGACAAGCAGTCGGTGGTGAGCGAGCTGCGCCGTGCCGCGGCCGGAGCCAGGACTGTATGGCTCGCTTCCGATGAGGACCGCGAGGGAGAGGCTATCGCATGGCACCTCTATGAAGTGCTCGGCCTTAAGCCCGAGAATACAAAACGAATTGTATTCCATGAAATTACCAAGAAAGCTATTCTGAATGCCATAGAGCATCCGCGCGGCATTGACCTTGCCCGCGTCGATGCCCAGCAGGCACGCCGTGTGCTCGACCGCATTGTGGGATTCGAGCTGTCGCCCGTGCTCTGGAAGCGCCTGAAACCCGCGCTTTCGGCCGGTCGCGTGCAGAGTGTGGCGGTGAGGCTGATAGTCGATCGCGAGAACGAAATCCGCAACTTCCGCAGCGAGCCTTATTTCCGAGTGACGGCCATGTTCGATACCGTTGCCGGCGGCACGCCCGTGAAAGCGGAGCTGCACGGGCGCCTTGGCAGCGAGAAGCAGGCCCGCGCACTTCTGGAAAGCAGCGCTGGAGCCCGCTTCAAAGTGGGCGATGTGGCTGTGAAGCCGCAGCGGCGCTCGCCGGCGCCTCCCTTCACAACATCGACATTGCAGCAGGAAGCTTCCCGAAAACTCGGTTTCAGCGTGTCGCAGACAATGATGGTGGCGCAGAGGCTCTATGAGAACGGACACATCACCTACATGCGTACCGACTCGCTGAATCTCTCCGAGGATGCCATCGCGGCAATCGCCGGCGAAATCCGCAGCCGGCATGGCGAAAGATATGTGAAGGTGCGGCATTACCATACCAATTCGAAGGGAGCACAGGAGGCACACGAGGCGATACGTCCCACATATGTCGATCGCGAGACAATCGACGACGCCGGCTCGCAGGAAAAACGCCTCTACGCCCTCATCCGCAAAAGGGCGATAGCCTCGCAGATGGCCGATGCGGAGATAGAGAAAACCACCGCCGACATTGTCAACGATGTCAACGACGCTGTGTTTGTGGCCACCGGTGAAGTGGTGACATTCGACGGTTTTCTGGGTGTGTACACCGAAAGCGACGGCGAGCAGGAAAGCAACGATGCATCCTCGCGCCGCCTGCCGCATCTCGACAACGGCCAGCCGCTCATATGCCAGAACATGACCGCTGCCGAACGTTTCACCCAGCAGCCCCCGCGCTTCACCGAGGCCTCTCTGGTGAAGAAGCTGGAGGAGCTTGGCATAGGTCGGCCGTCCACATACGCGCCTACCATCTCCACTATACAGCAGCGTGAATATGTGGTCAAAGGTGAGAATGAGGGCACTCAGCGCAGCTATACCGTGCTCGACATGGATGCCGCCGGCGGCATAACCCGCAGCGAGGCCACCGAAACCGCCGGCAGCGACAAAGGCAAGCTTGTGCCAACCGACATAGGCATGATTGTCAACGATTTCCTTACAAGCTATTTCCCCGACATCCTCGACTATAATTTCACAGCCCGTATCGAAGAGAAATTCGATGAGATTGCCGGCGGAAAGCTCCCCTGGACCGACGAGATAGCAACTTTCTACCGCCTCTTCCAGCCTGCGGTGAAGTCGGCGATGACAATAGAGGAGGGACCCAAGTTCGGCGAGCGCATTATCGGCACCGACCCCGGGTCCGGCGAGACCGTGAGCGCCAAGATAGGCCGTTTCGGTCCTGTGGTGCAGATCGGCAGCCCCGACGGCGACCGCAAGCCCCGTTTCGCCTCTCTGCTGCAGGGACAGTCGCTTTCCTCAATCACTCTTGAGGAGGCGCTGAAGCTCTTCGAATTTCCGCGCAGCCTCGGTGAGTTCGAGGGTGCGGACGTTGAAGTCGCCATCGGCCGTTTCGGTCCATATGTGCGCCACAAAGGTAAATTCGTGTCGATACCGAAAGATATGCAGCCGGCCGAAGTGAGCCTCGCCCAGGCCGTGGAACTGATTGAAGCCAAGCGCAAGGCCGACCTCGAGCGCATTGTGCGCACATTCCCCGAAGATTCCGAAATTCAGATTCTGCGCGGGCGCTACGGCATCTACATTGCCAAAGGCAAGGAAAACTACAAGATACCCAAAACTGTCGAGAATCCTGCGGCGCTCACACTCGAGCAGGTGCGGCAAATCATAGAGCAGGCCGATGCGGCTCCTGCAAAACCCAAACGTACCCGCAAGAAATGAAAGCGAAGAAACGGCTTGCCGCCAAACCAGGCGCGCGCCCCGGAGCCTTCCGGCCCGACAATATTGAAAACTACGAAGTAGCCTCCGACGACACTCTGCTGGCATTTCTTATCAAATCCATGCCACAGAGAACGCGTACAACGGTCAAGGACTATCTCGAACACCGCCAGGTGATGGTGGGTGGGGCGGTGACCTCGCGCTACGATTTCCCTCTGAAATCCGGCGATACGGTGAAGGTGAACACCACCCGCGAATTCCAGGTATTCACCCATCCGAGGCTGCGCATCGTGCACGAGGACGACGACATAATAGTAATCGACAAGGGCTATGGCCTGCTGTCGATGGGAACCGACCGCATCAAGGACGGAACGGCATATTCCATTCTCCGCGAATACCTCAAGCGCAAGGACCCGCGCAACAAGCTGTTCATAGTCCATCGTCTCGACCGCGACACTACCGGGCTGATGATGTTCGCCAAGAACGAGAAAGCCAAGGAGACCATGCAGCACAACTGGAACAATATGGTGCTGGAGCGCAAGTATGTGGCTGTTGTGGAGGGCACAATCGAACCGCGTGAAGGCCAGATACGCTCCTACCTGGCCGAGAACAGCGCGCATGAAGTGTACTCGGTGAAGGATTCCGCTATGGGGCAGCTCGCCGTTACCAACTATGTAACCATTGCCGCGCGTGGCCCCTACTCCATGGTGGAGCTGTCGCTGGCCACGGGGAGAAAGAACCAGATTCGCGTACACATGAAGGACGCCGGGCATCCCATCTCCGGCGACAGGCGCTACGGCGCATCGCCATCGCCGGCACACCGCTTGTGCCTGCATGCGGCCACACTGCGTTTCGTGCACCCGGTCACCCGCCGCGACATGAACTTCAGCAGTCCTGTGCCGGCGTCGTTCCGCCGCCTGGTGCGCTGATTCCGTTGCCTCTGGCCGTTGAGTCTGTGGCGCCGTGTCCCTGTGGAGGTCTCCGGTCCGCGTGCTGTTGTCCGATAGTTCCGGTGCGGCATTCCAGCCTGACGGAGGCGGGTTCCAGAAGCGCCGTGATATTGCACCTGCCCTTGTGGCGGGTGTATTTTTTTTGCCCGTCGCTGGCGGCAAAATATTTGTATATTAGAAAATTAATTGCTAACTTTGCGCCGTTGAACAGCGCCCGTACGCTTCGTGCCACCGCTAACTATCTGATGGGTAGTGTAGTGTGTGGTGTTTTCGGATGTATATCCCGATGGTGGCGAGTGGTGCTGGTCCGACGATTGAAAACGAGTAATATCAGAAAAAGAACATAAAGTAACATCCAAAAAGACTAAGATGCCAACTATTCAGCAATTAGTACGCAAAGGACGCGTGGCACTCGAGGACAAGAGCAAGAGCCCCGCTCTGGACTCCTGCCCCCAGCGACGCGGCGTGTGCGTGCGTGTGTACACCACCACCCCCAAAAAGCCTAACTCGGCAATGCGCAAAGTAGCCCGTGTGCGCCTCACCAACGGCAAGGAAGTGAACTCCTATATCCCCGGTGAAGGCCACAACCTGCAGGAGCACTCCATCGTGCTTGTGCGCGGCGGTCGTGTGAAGGATCTCCCCGGTGTACGCTATCACATCGTTCGCGGCACCCTCGATACCGCAGGTGTGAAAGACCGCACCCAGCGCCGCTCCAAATACGGAGCCAAGCGTCCCAAGGCCGGTGCCGCCAAGAAGTAATCAGCCGGTTGCGGTCGTTGAAGACCATTTCCGGCGGGTGAAGCAATCTTATGGCACCCGAGATTTAAAAAACTGAAAATTTAAAACTCGTTTTTGCATTTCTTGCAGCTGTAAATCTTTTGGTTGAGTAAGCCGCTACGCGCCGGAGGGCGCAGGCTGAAGACGAACGAAACAAGCAACCAAGCAATCAAAAACAAAAGCAAAGACCTTACCAATGAGAAAGGCTAAGCCTAAAAAGAGGATTATCCTCCCCGATCCCGTCTTTGGTGACGTGCGTGTGACCAAATTTGTCAACCACCTCATGTACGACGGCAAAAAGAACTCTGCCTTCACCATCTTCTACGATGCTCTGCAGACTGTGAAGTCCAAACTTCCCAATGAGGAACTCGAAGCTCTCGACATCTGGAAAAAAGCCCTCGAGAACGTAACACCTACCGTAGAAGTGAAGAGCCGCCGCATCGGTGGCGCCACATTCCAGGTTCCGACCGAAATCCGGCCCGACCGCAAGGAATCGATATCAATGAAAAATCTAATTCTCTACGCACGTCGCCGTGGCGGTAAGACCATGGCCGACAAGCTCGCCGCAGAAATCGTGGACGCATTCAACCTCCAGGGCGGCGCATTCAAGCGCAAAGAGGATATGCACAAGATGGCCGAAGCCAACCGCGCATTCGCCCACTTCCGTTTCTAAGCGATTTTTCGTTGAATATCTTTTAACACCGACAAAATGGCTAAATCTGACGAACTTCTCAAGTATACCCGCAATATCGGCATCATGGCTCACATCGATGCCGGCAAAACCACCACTTCCGAGCGTATCCTCTTCTACACCGGCCTGACACACAAAATCGGCGAGGTGCACGACGGTGCCGCTACCATGGACTGGATGGAACAGGAGCAGGAGCGCGGTATCACAATCACCTCCGCCGCCACCACCACTTTCTGGAAGTACAACGACGAGAAATTCAAAATCAACCTGATCGACACCCCCGGACACGTCGACTTCACCGTCGAAGTGGAACGCTCCCTGCGTGTGCTCGACGGCGCTGTGGCTACTTTCTGTGCAGTCGGAGGCGTTGAGCCCCAGAGCGAGACTGTGTGGCGCCAGGCCGACAAATACAACGTGCCCCGTATCGGCTACGTGAACAAGATGGACCGCTCCGGTGCGAACTTCTTCGAAGTAGTGCGCCAGCTCCAGGACGTTCTCGGTGCCAATCCCTGCCCCATCCAGATACCCATCGGCGCTGAGGAGACATTCAAGGGCGTTGTGGACCTCATCACCATGAAGGCCATCTTCTGGCACGACGAGACCATGGGCGCCGACTATTCCGTGGAAGAAATCCCCGCCTCCCTGCTCGACGAAGCAGAACAGTGGCGCGACAAGATGCTCGAGAAAATCGCCGAGTACGACGACGATCTGATGACAAAGTACTTCGACGATCCCTCCACCATCACAGTCGACGAAATCAAGCGCGCTCTCCGCAAGGCCACACTGGCTATGGATCTGGTGCCCATGATTTGCGGCTCCTCATTCAAGAACAAAGGCGTTCAGTGCCTGCTCGACGCTGTCTGCGCATACCTCCCAAGCCCCGTTGATGCCGGCGCCATCGAAGGCCACGCAGTCGACAACGCCGACGAGGTAATCTCCCGCGAACCCAGCTCCGACGCTCCCATGTGCGCTCTGGCGTTCAAGATTGCAACCGACCCCTATGTAGGCCGCCTGTGCTTCTTCCGCGTGTACTCCGGCGACATCAACGCCGGCTCTTACGTTCTCAACAGCCGTTCGGGCAAGAAGGAACGTATCTCTCGTCTGTTCCAGATGCATTCCAACAAGCAGAATGCCAAGGAAGTGATCGGCTGCGGCGATATCGGCGCAGGCGTAGGTTTCAAGGATATCCGCACCGGCGACACCCTCTGTGCCGAAGATGCGCCCATCGTGCTCGAAGCCATGGACTTCCCCGAACCTGTGATCGGCATCGCCGTTGAGCCCAAAACCCAGAAAGACCTCGACAAACTCGGCGTAGGCCTTCAGAAACTCGCCGAAGAGGACCCCACCTTCCGCGTTCAGACCAACGAAGAAACCGGCCAGACCGTTATCTCCGGCATGGGTGAACTCCACCTCGACATCATCATCGACCGTCTGCGTCGCGAATTCAAAGTAGAGTGCAACCAGGGTCGTCCCCAGGTAACCTACAAGGAAACCATCACCCGCCCCTGCGAGCTTCGCGAAGTGTTCAAGAAGCAGACCGGTGGTCGCGGTAAGTTCGCCGACATCATCGTGCGCGTCGAGCCCGTCGACGAAGGTTTCGAAGGCGGTCTCCAGTTCGTGGACGAAGTCAAGGGCGGCAACATACCCAAGGAATTCATCCCCGCTATCCAGAAAGGCTTCACCAACGCCATGAAGAACGGTGTGCTCGCCGGCTACCCCGTGGAACAGCTCAAGGTAACCGTTATCGACGGCTCCTTCCACCCGGTTGACTCCGACCAGCTCTCCTTCGAGCTCTGCGCCATCCAGGCATTCAAGAAAGCCTGCGAGAAAGCCGGTCCCGTTCTGCTGGAACCCATCATGAAAATCGAAGTGGTTACCCCCGAGGAATCCATGGGCGACGTTATCTCCGACCTTAACAAGCGCCGCGGACAGGTTGAAGGCATGGAAAGCAGCCGTTCCGGTGCGCGCGTGGTCAAAGCAAAGGCACCTCTGGCCGAAATGTTCGGCTACGTGACAGCCCTGCGTACCATCACCTCCGGTCGCGCAACCTCCACCATGAGCTTCTCGCACTACTCCGAAGTATCCAACTCCATCGCCAAAGACGTGCTCACCGAGTGCCAGGGACGTGTGGACCTCCTCAAGTAACAAAAACTAATACACCATATGAACCCCATCATCAGAATCAAACTGAAGTCCTACGACCACAGTCTCGTCGACAAAAGCGCCGAGAAGATCGTAAAGACCGTAAAGAGCATCGGTGCGGTTATCAGCGGTCCCATACCCCTGCCCACTCACAAACGCATCTTCACGGTCAACCGCTCCACATTCGTGAACAAGAAAAGCCGCGAGCAGTTCCAGCTCAGCAGCTACAAGCGCTTGATCGACATCTACAACGCCACCCCCAAAATCGTCGACGCTCTCATGAAGCTCGAACTCCCCAGCGGCGTGGAAGTGGAAATCAAGTGCTGATACCGCAGAAGAAATCAATCAATCAATATCAACAACAAGAGAAATGCCAGGATTAATTGGAAAGAAAATCGGAATGACATCCGTTTTCAGTGCCGACGGCCGCAACGTGCCGTGCACTGTTATCGAAGTAGGTCCTTGTGTTGTCACTCAGGTTAAAACCGCCGACAAAGACGGTTACGAAGCACTCCAGCTCGGCTTCGAGGAGCAGAAAGAAAAGCACCTCACACAGCCCGAACTCGGACACTTCCGCCGTGCCGGTGTGACACCCAAGCGCCACTTGGCCGAGTTCAAAGGATTTGGCGACAAATACGCTCTGGGCGATACCATCGGTGCCGACTTCTTCACCGAGAACGACTTCGTGGACATCGCAGGTATATCCAAAGGTAAAGGATTCCAGGGCGTTGTAAAGCGTCATGGCTTCGGCGGCGTAGGCCAGAGCACTCACGGCCAGCACAACCGCCTGCGTGCCCCCGGTTCGGTGGGCGCCTGCTCCTATCCCGCAAAAGTGTTCAAAGGCATGCGTATGGCCGGCCAGACAGGCAACAAGCGCGTTACCGTGCAGAACCTCCAGGTCATCAAAGTGATTGCCGAACACAACATCATCATGATCAAAGGCTCCATCCCCGGTAGCAAAGGTTCAATCGTCTTAATCGAGAAGTAAGAATGGAACTCGCAGTATACAACCAGCAGGGCCAGGACACCGGCCGTCGCGTAACCCTCAACGACGAGGTTTTCGCAATCGTTCCCAGCGAACACGCACTCTACCTCGACGTTAAGCAGTACCTCGCAAACCAGCGCCAGGGAACACACAAAAGCAAGGAACGCTCCGAAGTGAGCGGTTCCACACGCAAGCTCCACAAGCAGAAAGGCGGCGGCGGAAGCCGTATCGGCGACATCAACTCCCCCGTCCTCGTCGGCGGCGGACGCGTCTTCGGTCCCCGTCCCCGCGACTACCGCTTCAAGCTCAACAAGAAAGTGAAGCAGCTCGCACGTCGCAGCGCTCTCACACTCAAAGCGCAGGAAGGCCAGATCATCGTGGTCGACAAAGTGGAATTCGGAACACCCAAAACAAAAGAATACATAAACTTTGCTAAAAATCTCAAAGTAGATGGCAAAAAAGTACTCCTCGTTTTGGATAAAGCCGACGAAAACGTATATTTGTCGATGCGTAACGTGCCCGATGCCCGCCTTGCAAAGGCATCGGACATCAACACGTACATAGTCCTCAACAACAAGGCCCTGATCCTCACCGAGCAGAGCCTCGAAACCATCAACAAACTCTAACAGCACCCAATAATGGAAATCTCCATCAAGCCAATCATTACAGAGGCAGCGACCAAGCTTTCCGAGAAGCGCAATTGCTACACCTTCAGGGTGTCTCCAGAGGCCAACAAGTATCAGATCAAGAGCCTGATAGAACAAGTCTACGGCGTGAAGGTGCTCAGCGTCAACACCGCCAACATGCGCGGCAAGAACAAGAGCCGCTGGACCAAGAGCGGACTTCTCCGCGGCAAGACTGCCGCCTGGAAGAAAGCTTACGTCACTGTAGCAGCCGGCCAGACTATCGAATTCTTCAGCAACATCTAACAAATAATGGCAGTAAGAAAATTCAAGCCCACAACTCCTGGGCAGCGTCACAAGGTAATCGGTGTGTTCAAGGGTACAATCACTGCTACCACACCGGAAAAATCTCTTACAGTCGGAAAACGCGCCTCCGGTGGTCGTAACAACCAGGGACGCCTCACCACCCGGTACCTCGGTGGTGGCCACAAACGCAAATACCGCGTTATAGACTTCAAGAGAAATCGCGACGGAATCCCCGCAGTAGTGAAGAGCATCGAGTACGACCCCAACCGCAGTGCCCGCATCGCCCTTCTCTACTACGTCGACGGTGTTAAAACCTACATCATCGCCCCCAACGGACTCCAGGTCGGCGCCACACTCCTCAGCGGCCCCGAAGCCGCTCCCGAAGTCGGCAACACCCTTCCGCTGAGCCGCATCCCCGTAGGTACCGTAATCCACTGTATCGAACTTCGTCCCGGCCAGGGTGCCTTCATGGCACGTTCCGCCGGCACTTTCGCCCAGCTCGTATCCCGCGAGGGAGACTATGCTATTATCAAATTACCTTCCGGTGAAACCCGCAAGATTCTTGCCGCATGCCGTGCCACCATCGGTACCGTAGGCAACAGCGAGCACTCGCTCGAACGCAGCGGTAAAGCCGGCCGCAGCCGCTGGCTCGGACGCCGTCCGCGCAACCGCGGCGTGGTGATGAACCCTGTCGACCACCCCATGGGCGGTGGTGAAGGACGCGCTTCCGGCGGTCATCCCCGTTCCCGCAAAGGTCTTTACAGCAAGGGCCTGAAGACACGTGCGCCCAAGAAGCACTCGACAAAGTACATCATCGAGAGAAGAAAAAAGAAGTAATCTGATAATAAAGCATATATGAGCCGTTCACTTAAAAAAGGTCCCTTCATCAGCGTGAAGCTCGAAAAGAAGGTGGCCGACATGGATGCCTCCGGCAAGAAAAACGTCATCAAGACCTGGAGCCGCGCGTCCATGATCGCCCCTGAATTCGTAGGACATACATTCGCGGTGCACAATGGCAATAAATTCATCCCCGTGTACGTGACCGAAAACATGGTAGGCCACAAGCTGGGTGAATTCGCCCCCACTCGCACATTCCGCGGACACGCCGGCAACAAGAAAAAATAACGGCGGGACCACCAACATTCACAGAAAATAAGACGAATACAATACAATGGGTGAAAGAAAAAGACTATCAGCCGACAAGCGTAAGGAAGAGCAGAAGAGCATAGCCTTCGCAAAGCTTCTGAACGTGCCCACTTCGCCGCGCAAAATGCGTCTGGTTGCCGACATGGTCCGCGGTAAAGAAGTGTTCCGCGCGCTGGGTATCCTCAAGTTCTCCAACAAGGAAGCCGCTGCCCGCCTGTACAAACTCGTGCAGAGCGCCGTGGCAAACTGGGAAGCCAAGAACGAACGCAAAGCCGAAGACGGCGAACTCTACATCAGCACTATCTACGTGAACTGCGCCCCCATGCTCAAGCGCCTCCGCACAGCCCCCCAGGGCCGCGGATACCGTATCCGCAAACGCGCCAACCACGTGACAGTGATTGTAGACACCAAAGAAAACAACTAAACCGCGAATACAATAATATGGGACAGAAAGTAAATCCTATCAGTAACCGCCTGGGCATCATTCGCGGCTGGGACTCCAACTGGTCCGAAAAGGGTAAATACCCCGACAACCTGCTGGAAGACTACAAACTCCGCGAGTACCTCAACGTACGCCTGGCAAAATGCAGCGTGGCGCGCATCGTTATCGAGCGCACACTCAAGCTCATCACCATCACCGTGTGCACCTCCCGTCCCGGCCTGATCATCGGCAAGGGCGGACAGGAAGTCGAGAAACTCAAGGAAGAACTCAAGAACATCACCGACAAGGACGTTCAGATCAATATCTTCGAAGTAAAGCGCCCCGAACTCGACGCACAGATTGTCGCATCGCAGATCGCACGCCAGATCGAAGGTAAAGTGGCCTACCGCCGTGCCGTGAAAATGGCCGTGGCATCCACCATGCGCGCTGGCGCCGAAGGTGTAAAAATCCAGGTAGCAGGCCGTCTCAACGGTGCTGAAATGGCGCGTTCCGAAATGTTCAAGGAAGGACGCACACCCCTGCACACCCTCCGTGCCGACATCGACTATGCTCTGGTGGAAGCCCACACTAAAGTTGGCGTCATCGGCGTGAAAGTATGGATCTGCCGTGGCGAAGTTTACGGCAAGAAAGACCTCGCGCCCCAGTTCGCCAGCGCCCAGAAGGAAGGACGCTCGCAGGCACGCCCCCAAGGACGCCGCGGCGGATTCCGCTCGGCAAAGAACAACCGTTAAACCCGCCCAAGCAACACCACAATGTTACAGCCTAAGAAAACCAAATTCCGCCGCGCCCAGAAAGGCCGCATGAAAGGCATTGCCCAGCGCGGCAACAGCCTCGCCTTCGGCTCCTTCGGCATCAAGACACTGGAGTCCAAATGGATTACCGGCCGTCAGATCGAGGCAGCGCGTATCGCGGTGACACGTTATATGCAGCGTCAGGGACAAATCTGGATCCGCATCTTCCCCGACAAGCCCATCACCAAAAAGCCTGCCGAAGTGCGAATGGGTAAAGGTAAAGGTTCGCCCGAAGGATTCGTGGCTCCCGTAACCCCCGGACGCATCATCATCGAAGTGGAAGGCGTAAGCTACGACATCGCCAAGGAAGCACTTCGTCTGGCAGCCCAGAAACTCCCGGTAGTGACAAAATTCGTGGTACGCCGCGACTATGATCCCTCGCAAAACGTGTAATAAGACATGAAGAAAGAAGAAATCCGCGAAATGGCCACGGCCGACCTTCAGGAGCGCCTCCGCGAAATGGAGAAAGCATACCTGCTGCTGCGCATGAACCATGCGGTGACCCCGGTGGACAATACCGCCAAAATCACTGCCGACCGCCGCGACATCGCACGTGTGAAGACCGAACTCCGCCGCCGCGAACTTAACAAGCAATAAGCAAAATGGAAGAAAAACGTAATCTGCGCAAAGAGCGCATCGGCGTGGTGTCCTCCAACAAAGGCGACAAGACAATCACCGTCACCGTCAAATACAAAGAGAAACACCCCATATACGGTAAGTTCGTGAGCAAGACCAAGAAGTACCATGCCCACGACGAGAAAAACGAGTGCTCCGTAGGCGATACCGTACGCCTTATGGAAACACGTCCTCTGAGCAAGACAAAGCGCTGGAGACTGGTAGAAATCGTAGAAAAAGTTAAATAACAATGATACAGACAGAATCCCGCCTCAACGTTGCCGACAACAGCGGTGCCAAAGAAGTGCTCTGCATCCACGTGCTCGGAGGCACCGGTCGCCGCTACGCTTCCGTGGGCGACGTAATCGTGGTAACGGTCAAGAACGCAATCCCCGGTTCCGACGTCAAGAAAGGCACCGTCTCCAAAGCAATGGTAGTGCGCACAAAGAAAGAAGTGCGCCGCCCCGACGGCAGCTACATCCGCTTCGACGACAACGCCTGCGTGCTCCTCAAGAACGACGGCGAACTCCGCGGAACCCGTATCTTCGGCCCGGTAGCACGTGAGCTGCGCGCCAAGAACATGAAAATCGTCTCCCTGGCACCTGAAGTGCTCTGAGCCGGTAACTAACAATAGTGAAAACACCAACCATTATGAGCAAACTGCACATCAAGAAGGGTGACACTGTCTACGTCCTCGCTGGCGAAGACCGCGGCAAAACCGGCCGTGTCCTCTCGGTGGAGCCCGCCAAAGCGCGTGCCATCGTCGAAGGAATCAACATGGTCACCAAAGCCACCAAGCCCTCCGCCCAGCACCCCCAGGGCGGCCTGGTGAAGAAAGAAGCCCCCATCCACATTTCCAACCTCAACCTTGTGGACCCCAAGACCGGCAAGCCCACCCGCATCAGCCTGCGTCGCGAGGAAGGAAAGACCATCCGCATATCCAAAAAATCCAACCAGGAAATTAAATAATGAGCGCAACACTGCAAAAAGAATACAAGGAAAAGATCGTTCCCGCGCTTGAGCGCGAGTTCGGCTACACCACCGTGATGCAGGTGCCCCGCCTGGAGAAGATCGTCATCAACCAGGGCATCGGCGCCGCCACCCAGGACAAGAAACTCATCGAGACCGCCATCAACGAGCTCACCGCCATCACCGGCCAGAAAGCCGTGGCTACTCTTTCGCGCAAGGACATCTCCAACTTCAAGCTGCGTAAGAAAATGCCCGTCGGCGTGCGTGTGACACTCCGACGCGAGCGCATGTACGAGTTCCTCGAACGCCTCATCCGCGTGGCTCTTCCCCGAATCCGCGACTTCAAAGGCATCGAAGGCAAACTCGACGGACGCGGCAACTACACACTGGGCATCAGCGAGCAGATCATCTTCCCCGAGATCAACATCGACAGCATCAACAAGCTCATGGGCATGAACATAACCTTCGTCACCACCGCCAACAGCGACAAAGAAGGTTACGCATTGCTGCGCCAGTTCGGCCTCCCGTTCAAGAACGCCAAAAAACAGTAATCCAGCATATGGCAAAAGAATCAATGAAGGCACGCGAAGTAAAGCGTGCGCGGCTCACTGCCAAGTATGCCGCAAAGCGTGCCGAGCTTAAGAAAATCGTAAACTCCGGCGTCGACCCCGAAAACCGCGAAGCCGCCTACGAAGCCGCCCAGAAACTCCAGACTCTCCCCAAGAACTCCTGCTACATCCGCAAGCACAACCGCTGCACCATCACCGGACGTCCCAAAGGATACATGCGCCAGTTCGGCCTCAGCCGTATCCAGTTCCGCGAGATGGCATCCGCAGGACTCATCCCCGGAGTTAAGAAAGCAAGCTGGTAAGCGCTCGAACCCGCTGCATAGGCTAAGGGCAGCGGCGCAATCCCCACAAGGCGGTAATTGCGCGGCATCCCCAAAGAGAGCATTAAATATTGTTGGGCAGCAGCCCAATCAATTTAAAATCAAAAACAATGACTGATCCCATAGCAGATTATCTCACAAGATTGAGGAACGCTATCAAAGCCAACCACCGAGTGGTGGAAGTGCCCTCCTCGAACTTGAAAAAAGAAATCACCAAGATTCTCTTCGAGCAGGGCTATATACTGAACTACAAGTTCATCGAAGGCGAATCCAACGGACAGGGCACCATCAAAATCGCCCTCAAGTACGACCCCGCCGACCGCGTGAACGCCATCAAGGGCCTCAAGCGCGTGAGCCGTCCGGGTCTGCGCCAGTATACCGGCTACAAGGACATGCCCCGCGTGCTCAACGGACTCGGCATCGCCATCCTGAGCACCTCGCGCGGCGTGATGACCAACAAGAAAGCCTCCGACCTCAAAATCGGCGGCGAAGTTCTCTGCTACGTATATTAATCAACCCTCACATCCAATAGCATATGTCAAGAATTGGTAAAGCTCCCATAGCAATCCCCGCCGGAGTTACTGTGACCGTTGATGCCAACAACGTAGTAACCGTAAAAGGCCCCCACGGAGAACTCAAACAGGCCGTCAATCCCGACCTTACAGTAACCGTAGAAGACAACCACGTACACATCAGCCGCCCCAGCGACGACATCGAGCACCGCAGCCAGCACGGTCTCTACCGCGCTCTGATCCACAACATGGTGGAAGGCGTTCACCAGCGCTACCGCAAGGAAATGGAACTCGTAGGTGTGGGCTACCGCGCCACAGCTTCCAACAACGTGCTCGAACTCGCACTGGGCTTCTCGCACGCCATATATCTGCAGCTTCCCCCCGAAGTGAGTGTGGAAGCCAAGAGCGAGCGCAACAAGAACCCCCTGATCATCCTCGAAAGCCGCGACAAGCAGCTCCTCGGTCAGGTGTGCGCCAAAATCCGCAGCCTGCGCAAGCCCGAGCCCTACAAAGGCAAAGGTATCAAGTTCGTGGGCGAAATTATCCGCCGCAAGTCCGGCAAGAAGGCCGGTGCCAAATAACATAAACCGCAGAGAACAATGATTTCCAAAATCGAAAGACGCAATAAAATCAAGACCCGCATCCGCGGCAGAATCTCAGGCACCGCCCAGCGTCCCCGCATGACCGTGTTCCGCAGCAACAAGCAGATCTACGTTCAGCTCATCGACGACATGGCCGGCACCACACTCGCCTCGGCCTCCTCGCGCGGACTCGAACTCAAAGCTAACAAAACCGAAATCGCCGCCGCCGTGGGCGCAGCCATCGCAGCAAAAGCACTCGAGGCAGGAATCGCCGAAGTAGTGTTCGACCGCAACGGCTACCTCTTCCACGGTCGTGTGAAATCCCTCGCTGACGCCGCCCGCGGCGCAGGCCTCAAATTCTGATCAACTATGGCTAAAAGAAACAACCGAGTAAAATCCGCAGGCGACCTCGAACTCAAAGACCGCCTGGTGGCCATCAACCGTGTCACCAAAGTGACCAAAGGCGGCCGCACATTCACTTTCGCAGCCATCGTCGTTGTCGGTAACGAGGACGGAGTGGTAGGCTGGGGCCTGGGCAAGGCCAACGAAGTTCAGGCAGCCATCGCCAAAGGCGTAGAGTCTGCCAAGAAGAACCTCATCCGCGTGCCTGTGCACAAAGGAACCATTCCCCACGAACAGGAAGCCAAATTCGGCGGCAGCCGCGTTATCCTCAAACCCGCCAGCCATGGTACGGGTGTGAAGGCCGGCGGTGCCATGCGCGCCGTGCTCGAGAGCGTGGGCATCACCGACGTTCTTGCTAAGAGCAAAGGCTCCTCCAACCCCCACAACCTGGTGAAAGCCACCATTGCCGCCCTGGACGAAATGCGTTCGCCGGCCATCGTGGCACAGAACCGCGGCATCTCCGTAGAACAAGTTTTCAAAGGCTGAGCCACCACAAACCGCAAGAAACAATGGCACAGATCAAAATCACACAGATAAAAAGCCGAATCAACTGCCCGGCGGTGCAGAAACGCACCCTCGACGCCCTCGGCCTCAAGAAAATGAACCACACAGTGGTGAAGGAAGACACTCCCTCGGTAATGGGAATGGTAACCAAAGTGCACCACCTGGTAAAAGTGGAAAAAGCCTAAAACACACACAGCAATGGATCTCAGCAATATACAACCCGCCCCCGGTAGTGTGAAACGCAAAACCCGCATCGGACGCGGTCCCGGCTCGGGCAAGGGAGGAACATCCACACGTGGCCACAAGGGCGCCAAGTCGCGTTCGGGCTACAGCCGTAAAATTGGTTTTGAAGGCGGCCAGATGCCCCTTCAGCGCCGTCTCCCCAAATTCGGCTTCAAGAACATCAACCGGGTTGAATACAAAGCAGTCAACCTGGGCATGCTCGCCGAACTGGCCGAAGCCCGCCAGCTGCAGAAAATCGGCATCGAAGAACTCCGCGCAGCCGGAATTCTCCGTCGCGGCGACCTGGTGAAGGTCCTCGCCGGCGGTTCAATCGCAAAAGCGCTTGAAATCGAAGCCAACGCATTCTCCGCAGCAGCCAAGGCAGCTATCGAAGCCGCAGGCGGCTCCGCAAAAACCATCTGATCATGAGATTTGTCGAAACCCTCAAAAACATCTGGACAATCCAGGAACTCCGCCAGCGCCTGCTGGTGACAGTCCTGCTGGTGTTCATCTACCGTCTGGGCTGCTACGTGGTTCTTCCCGGCATCAGCCCCGACGCCATCGACGCACTGCAGAACTTCACCAACCGCAGCGGCCTGATGCAGCTGCTCGACATGTTCTCGGGCAGCGCATTCTCCCAGGCGTCTATTTTCGCCCTGGGTATCATGCCATACATCACCGCTTCGATTGTGATACAGCTCTGCGGAATGATTCTCCCCTCTTTCCAGAAACTCCAGAGAGAGGGCGAGAGCGGACGTCAGAAACTGAACCAGTACACGCGTTACCTCACCGTGGCGATTCTGGTCCTGCAGGCTCCTGCCTACCTGATCAACCTTCAGGTGCAGGCCTCCAGCGCCAACAGCGCCATTCACATGGGATTCTGGACTGTGGCGTATCTCACCATAATCCTCGCCGCCGGCTCCATGTTCATCATGTGGCTCGGTGAGCGCATCACCGACCGCGGAATAGGCAACGGTATCTCGTTCATAATCCTGGTGGGCATCATCGCCCGCCTGCCCGAGGCCCTCTACTTCGAGTTCACCACCCGCCTGCCCAGCGACGGCGCAAGCCAGGGCGGTCTGGTGATGTTCATCGTCGAAGTCGTGCTTCTCTTCGCAGTCACCGTAGGTGCTGTACTGCTGGTGCAGGGCACACGCAAAGTGCCCGTGCAGTATGCCAAGCGCATCGTGGGCAACCGCCAGTACGGCGGCGCCCGCCAGTACATCCCCCTGAAAGTGAATGCCGCCGGCGTAATGCCCATCATCTTCGCCCAGGCAATCATGTTCATCCCCATGACCCTGGCAGGATTCCAGGGCGGCGACTCGGCATTCATGCGTGCCTTCACCGACATCAACAGCTTCTGGTACAACGTGACCTTCTTCATCCTCATCGTGGCCTTCACCTACTTCTACACCGCCATCACCGTGCGCCCCACGCAGATGGCCGAAGACATGAAGCGCAACAACGGATTCATCCCCGGCGTGAAACCCGGCAAGAAGACCGCCGAGTACCTCGACGCCATCATGAGCCGCATCACACTCCCCGGTTCCATATTCCTCGGAATCGTGGCTGTGCTTCCCGCTCTTGCCCGCTTCCTGGGCATCAACCAGAACTTCGCCCAGTTCTTCGGCGGCACATCGCTGCTGATTATGGTGGGTGTGGTACTGGACACCCTGCAGCAGGTAGAGAGCCATCTGATGATGCACCACTACGATGGCCTGATGAAAGAAGGCAAAATCAAAGGCCGCACCACAGGCCAGGCATATTGAGCCGGCCGCAAAAAATCAAGGCAATCCGCAAATGATTTATCTTAAAACGCCCGAGGAAATAGAAACCATGCGAGCTGCCACCGACCTGGTGTCGCGCACACTTGGCGAAGTAGCCCGCTGGATCGAACCCGGAGTTACCACACGCAAGCTCGACACCATTGCCCGTGAATTCATCACGGACAATGGTGGCAAGCCTGCCTGCCTGGGCTACGGAGGTTTCCCCGGCACCCTGTGCATCGAAGTGAACGAAACGGTAGTCCACGGTTTCCCCACCGACTACCAGCTCCGCGACGGCGATATCGTGGGCATCGACACAGTGGTGGAGAAAGACGGCTTCTGCGGCGACAGCTGCTACACTTTCGCCGTGGGCGAAATCAGCCCCGAGAAGCTTGCCCTGTGCCGCACCACACGCGAATCGCTCTACAAAGGCATCGAGGCCGCCCGCCCTGGTGCCCGCATCGGCGACATCGCCAACGCCGTGCAGACATATTGCGAGAAACGCGGCTACAGCCTGGTGCGCGAGATGTGCGGCCACGGCATAGGCCGCAAGATGCATGAATCGCCCGAGGTGCCCAACTACGGACGCCGAGGCATAGGCCCCAGGCTCGCCGAAGGCATGTGCATATGCATCGAACCAATGGTGAACATGGGCAGCCGCAACATCGTGATCGAGCGCGACGGCTGGACCTGCCGCACCCGCGACGGAAAGCCCTCGGCACACTACGAGCACACCATCGCCATCACCGGAGGCGAAACACTGGTGATGACAACATTCGAATATATCCACCAAGCAATCAGCGACAGATTCATTTAGCCCCTATGGCAAAACAAGCAGCAATAGAGCAGGACGGAACCGTGGTGGAAGCATTGTCCAACGCAATGTTCCGCGTGGAGCTGGAGAACGGCCACGAAATCCTGGCCCACATCTCCGGAAAAATGCGCCAGCACTACATCAAAATCCTTCCCGGCGACAAGGTGAGGGTGGAGATGAGCCCCTACGATCTCTCAAAGGGGCGGATTGCCTTCCGATACAAATAAGATTAAAGCATAACAGAGATATGAAAGTCAGAGCATCCATCAAAAAACGCACCCCGGACAGCAAAATAGTCCGTCGCAAAGGACGTCTTTACGTCATCAACAAAAAGAACCCCAAGTACAAACAGCGTCAAGGATAAACAAACATGGCAGTACGCATCGTGGGAGTTGACCTCCCCCAGAACAAAAGAGGTGAAATCGCCTTGACTTACATCTACGGCATCGGACGCAGCGCCGCAAAAGACATCCTCAGCAAAGCCGGCGTCGACCTCGACATCAAAGTAAAGGACTGGACCGACGATCAGGCCGCGAAAGTCCGCGAGGTAATCGGCAGCGACTACAAAGTCGAAGGCGACCTGCGCAGCGAAATTCAGCTCAACATCAAGCGCCTGATGGACATCGGCTGCTACCGCGGCATCCGTCACCGCATCGGCCTGCCCGTGCGCGGCCAGAGCACAAAGAACAACGCCCGCACCCGCAAGGGACGCAAGAAAACCGTTGCTAACAAGAAGAAAGCTACCAAATAATAAAGCAATATGGCAAAAAAAACAGTCGCAGCAAAGAAACGCAACGTCAAAGTCGGCGCCGAAGGCCAGCTTCACGTTCATTCTTCGTTCAACAACATCATTGTCTGCCTTGCCAATGCCGAAGGACAGGTTATTTCCTGGTCCAGCGCAGGCAAGATGGGCTTCCGCGGTTCCAAGAAGAACACCCCCTACGCAGCCCAGATGGCAGCGCAGGATTGCGCCAAAGTGGCCTACGACCTGGGCCTGCGCAAAGTGAAAGCCTACCTCAAGGGACCCGGCAACGGCCGCGAAAGCGCCGTGCGCACCATCCACGGTGCCGGCATCGTGGTTACCGAGATTGTCGACGTCACCCCGCTGCCCCACAACGGCTGCCGTCCTCCCAAGAGAAGAAGAGTTTAATCTCCATGCATGGCGGCATGGCAATGCCGCCGCACTCTGCTTTCTATTCCGTATCTCTATAGCAACAAAAACCAGGAGACGCCATCCGGCAGCGGTCCGCCAAGGCCGCGCGGCAACAGCCACCGAGGTCCACAAAGACGGGTTGCCCAAAGGCGAATAGACCATATATTTCATCACCTCTCTATGGTCGCGGCTGCGCCAGACGACAACTACCCGCCTCGAAGCGCCGGAGTCTCCGACCCCCGACACAATAAAGATTAAACTACCACAATGGCAAGATACACCGGTCCTAAGACCAAAATCGCCCGTAAGTTCGGCGAACCCATCTTCGGAGAAGACAAAGTACTCGCCCGCCGCAACTTCCCCCCCGGCCAGCACGGCCAGAACAAGCGTCGCAAAACCAGCGAGTACGGCGTTCAGCTTCGCGAGAAGCAGAAAGCCAAATACACCTACGGAGTGCTCGAACGCCAGTTCCGCAACATGTTCGAGCAGGCTTCCAGCATGAAAGGTATCACCGGCGAAATCCTCCTGCAGCTCCTGGAGAGCCGTCTGGACAACATCGTCTACCGCCTCGGCGTGGCTCCCACCCGTGCAGCCGCCCGCCAGCTGGTGCTCCACCGCCACATCACCGTGGACGGCAAGGTTGTGAACGTTCCCTCCTACCGCGTGCAGCCCGGCCAGCTCGTCGGCGTGCGCGAGCGCTCCAAGAGCCTGGAGGTTATCGCCGATGCCCTCGCCGGATTCAACCACAGCAAATATCCCTGGATCGAGTGGGAAGAAGCCTCCAAAACCGGCAAGTTCCTGCACGTTCCCGCACGTGAGGATATCCCCGAAAACATCCGCGAACAGCTCATCGTCGAGCTCTACTCCAAGTAATAATCCTTAGACACCCAGATCCATGGCTATATTAGCATTCCAGAAACCCGAGGCGGTAGTGATGGTCGAGGCCAACAGCCGCTACGGCAAGTTCGAATTCAAGCCCTTGGAACCAGGCTATGGTAAAACCGTGGGTAACGCTCTTCGTCGCGTGCTGCTTTCCTCCCTCGAAGGCTACGCCATCACATCGATAAAAATCGACGGCGTACGCAGCGAATTCGACTCCGTGCCCGGAGTCAAGGAGGATGTCACCAACATGATTCTCAACATCAAGCAGGTCGACCTCAAGCAGACTGTCGAAGACACCGAGTACGAGAAAGTGACTCTCACCGTCAGCGGACAGGAGGTTTTCACCGCCGGCGACATCTCCAAGAGCCTCAGCGGCTTCGAAGTGATGAACCCCGAACTGGTGATTTGCCATCTCGACCCGTCGGCCTCGTTCACCATCACCCTTACCATCAACAAGGGCCGAAGCTGGGTGCCCGCCGAAGAGAACGTTACTCCCACCGACGACATCGACACCATCGCCATCGACTCCATCCACACTCCCATCAAGAACGTGAAGTACACCATTGAAAACTATCGTGTCGACCAGAAGACCGACTACGACAAGCTCATCCTGGAAATCACGACCAATGGGACAATCCTTCCAAAAGACGCAATAAAGGAAGCGGCCAAGATACTCATCTACCACTTCATGCTTTTCTCCGACGAAAAAATCACACTGGAGACCACAGAACCCGATCCCAGTGAGGAATTCGACGAGGAGGTGCTGCACATGCGCCAGCTCCTCAAGAGCAAGCTCTCCGAAATGCAGCTCACCGTGCGCGCGCTCAATTGCCTCAAGAGCGCCGAAGTGGAGACTCTGGCCGAACTGGTGGTGTTCAACAAGAACGACCTGTTGAAGTTCCGCAACTTCGGCAAGAAGAGTCTTGTCGAACTCGAAGCTCTGCTGGCCAGCCTGAACCTGTCATTCGGCATGGATATCTCTAAGTATAAACTCGATAAAGAATAAGCTCCGATGCGACACAATAAGAAATTCAACCACCTTGGCCGCAAGAAAGCCCATCGCGACGCACTTCTGGCCAACATGACCATATCGCTGATCATGCACAAGCGCATCTTCACAACCCTTGCCAAGGCAAAGGCTCTGCGTATGTATGCCGAACCGCTGATCAACCGCGCCAAGAACGACACCACACCCAACCGTCGTCTGGTGTTCTCCTACCTCCAGAACAAAGAGGCCGTGAAGGAACTCTTCCAGAGCGTTGCCGAGAAAATCGCCAACCGCCCCGGCGGCTACACCCGCATTCTCAAGACCGGCAACCGTCTTGGCGACAACGCCCAGACATGCTTCATCGAGCTGGTGGACTACAACGAAGCCATGCTCAAGGAAGGCAAGGAAGGCAAGGCCAAAACCACACGCCGCTCGCGCCGCAAGGCTGCAGGCGCCGTGGAGGAAGCCAAAGCCGAAGCTCCCGCACAGCCCGAAGCCGACAACTGATTCCGCTCCCGCAAAGAGCATAGCCTGATAGCGCAGGCACCGCACGGACATCCCGGCGGTGCCTGCGTTCCTTTTTCACGGCCTGCCCGTCCGCTGCAGCTTCACAACTCCTTCAGCTGCCGGGCGGTGCACCTATCCGGATTACGGCGCATCCAGGCTGTGGAGGCTGTAAAAATATTTGCTTATCAGCCGATTAATTGCTATATTTGCGGCGCAAACGGTGGGCGCTCCCGCAAGGGGCGCGACCGCGCACATTAATCAACCTAATTACTAACACATTAAATGAGCGAATTGAAAAATTCACCGGTCGAGGATTTCGACTGGGATGCCTATGAGAACGGCGAGAGCAACATCGGCCGCAGCCGCGACGAACTCACCCACGCCTACGAGGAATCCCTGAACTCGATCAAAGACAAAGAAGTAATCGAAGGTACCATCATCGCCCTCAACAAGCGTGAGGCTGTGGTTAACATCGACTACAAATCCGACGGTATCATCCCCATGAGCGAATTCCGCTACAATCCCGACATCAAAGTCGGCGATACAGTAGAGGTTTTCATCGAAAACCAGGAAGACCGCAAGGGACAGCTGATCCTGTCGCACAAAAAGGCACGTGCATCCCGTTCGTGGGAGCGCATCAACGCCGCACTTGAAAACAACGAAATCATCAAAGGCTTCATCAAATGCCGCACCAAAGGCGGCATGATTGTGGACGTGTTCGGCATCGAGGCATTCCTCCCCGGCAGCCAGATCGACGTGAAGCCCATCCGCGACTACGATGTGTTCGTTGGCAAGACCATGGAATTCAAGGTTGTGAAAATCAACGAAGAGTTCAAGAACGTGGTTGTATCGCACAAGGCACTCATCGAAGCCGAACTGGAAGCCCAGAAGCGCGAAATCATCTCCAAGCTGGAGAAGGGTCAGGTACTCGAAGGCACTGTGAAGAACATCACCACCTACGGTGTGTTCATCGACCTCGGCGGTGTCGACGGCCTTATCCACATCACCGACCTCTCCTGGGGCCGCGTGAAACACCCCAGCGAAGTTGTCGAGCTCGACCAGAAGCTCAATGTCGTTATCCTGGACTTCGACAACGAGAAAAAACGTATCGCCCTCGGTCTCAAGCAGCTCCAGCCCCATCCCTGGGATGCCCTCGACCCCGACCTCAAAGTCGGCGACAAGGTTAAAGGCCGCGTAGTGGTTATGGCCGACTACGGTGCATTCCTCGAAGTGGCTCCCGGCGTGGAAGGTCTTATCCACGTGAGCGAGATGAGCTGGAGCCAGCACCTGCGCTCCGCTCAGGATTTCCTCAAGGAAGGCGACGAAATCGAAGCCGTTGTGCTCACCCTCGACCGCAACGACCGCAAGATGAGCCTCGGCATCAAGCAGCTCAAGGCCGATCCCTGGGAGAACATCGAAACCAAATATCCCATCGGCAGCCGCCACACCGCCAAGGTGCGCAACTTCACCAACTTCGGTGTGTTCGTGGAAATCGAAGAAGGCGTGGACGGTCTTATCCACATCTCCGACCTTTCCTGGACAAAGAAAATCAAACACCCCAGCGAATTCACCCAGATCGGTGCCGACATCGAAGTGGAAGTTCTCCAGATCGACAAGGACAACCGCCGTCTCTCCCTTGGCCACAAGCAGCTCGAGGAAAATCCCTGGGACGTGTTCGAAACCATTTTCACTGTAGGTTCCGTGCATGAAGGCACCATCGTGGAAATGCTCGACAAGGGCGCCGTTGTAGCTCTCCCCTATGGTGTGGAAGGCTTCGCTACTCCCAAGCACCTCACCAAGGAAGATGGCTCCGCAGCCAAGGTGGACGAGAAACTCAACTTCAAGGTTATCGAGTTCAACAAGGACAGCAAGCGCATCATCCTCTCGCACAGCCGCACATTCGAGGACGACAGCCGTGCCGAACGCAGCACCGAACGCCGTCCCAAGCGTGCGGCAGCTCCCCGCAAGCAGGAAGAGGCTCCCGCAGCAGCCGGCACCACTCCTCTGGAACGCACCACTCTGGGCGATCTCGAGGCTCTGGCAGCCCTCAAGGAGAAACTCTCCAAATAATCCCGCACCACGCGGACATATCCGATAAAAGGAAGGCCGGCGCTCGATTGCGCCGGCCTTCCTTGTGTTATTGCCGTAATGGTTGCGTGGCAGCCTCAGAGCGCGGCCACGATATCCTCGGTGTCGCGGGCGATGGTGAGTTCCTCGTCGGTGGGGATAACGCACACTTTCACTTTCGAGCCGGGGGTCGAAACGGTGGCCTCCACACCGCGTATTCCGGCGTTGAGGGCTGTGTCGATTTCCACGCCCATAAAGCCCAGGGTCGAGCACACATCGGCGCGGAGGCCGGTCTGGTTCTCGCCCACGCCGCCGGTGAATACAATCACGTCCACACCGCCCATCTCGGCCGCGTAGGCTCCGATGTACTTTGTTATGCGCAGCATGTACATGTCCAGGGCCAGGCGTGCGCGTTCGTTGCCGGCGGCTATTGCGGCCTCGATTTCGCGCATGTCGTTGCTCACGCCGCTAACGCCAAGCACACCGCTTTTCTTGTTGATTATGGCCTGCAGGCCATCGGCGGTGAGGTTGTGCTTTGTCATCAGGTAGGTGAGCGCACCGGGGTCGATGTCGCCCACACGGGTACCCATCATCAGTCCTTCGGTTGGGGTGAGGCCCATGGAGGTGTCCACGCACTTCCCGTTTTCGACAGCGGCCATGGAGGCGCCGTTGCCGATGTGGCAGGTGATCACTTTTGTATCCTTGGGGTCTACGCCGAGGAAGCGGCACACACGCTCGCTCACATAGCGGTGACTGGTGCCGTGGAATCCGTAGCGGCGCACACCGTCCTCGGTGTAGTAGCTGTAGGGTATGGCGTACATGAACGCCTTGGCGGGCATCGTCTGGTGAAAGGCGGTGTCGAACACGCCCACCTGGGGCACGCCGGGCATGATGGCCTCGATGGCTTCGATGCCTACCATATTGGCGGGGTTGTGGAGGGGGGCGATGTCGTAGCACTCGCGGATTTTCTCTTTCACGGCATCGTCGATGAGCACGCTGGCGCTGAACTTCTCGCCGCCGTGTACCACGCGGTGGCCTACGGCGTCGATTTCGTCGTAGGAGGCTATGCAGCCCACCTCGCTGTCGGTAAGGTTTGCAAGGATGGCCTCGATGGCCTGGCGGTGGTCGATGTGGCCCAGTTCGACTGTTTCCTTGCTGCCGTCGGTCTTCTTGTATTTGAGGAAGCCGCCGGGAAGCCCTATTTTTTCCACTCCGCCTTCGGCGAGAACGTCGGCGCTTTCGCCGTGGGTGTCGAAGAGTTTATACTTCACCGAACTGCTGCCGCAGTTGAGCACGAGAATTTTCATATCAGAGATTTTTGAGGCCTATGGCCTGGTTGCAGGTAATGATGATGGTCTTGTAGATGTCCTCGGGGAAGCAGCCTCGCGAGAGGTCGTTCACAGGCGCCGCCAGACCCTGCAGAACCGGGCCTACGGCCTGCACGCCGCCGAGGCGCTGCACCAGCTTGTAGGCGATGTTGCCCACTTCCAGCGAGGGGAACACCAGCACGTTTGCGCGTCCGCTGAGGGGGCTGTTGGGGGCTTTGCTGTTTGCCACGGCGGGCACGATGGCGGCGTCGGCCTGGAGTTCGCCGTCGAGGATGAGTTCGGGGTCGAGTTCGCGAGCCAGTTCGGTGGCGCGGATAACCTTGTCCACGCTGTCGCTTTTAGCCGAGCCTTTGGTGGAGAACGACAGCAGCGCCACGCGGGGTGTGATGCCGGCGATGTCGCGTGCGGTGCGTGCGGCGGCCACGGCAATCTGGGCGAGCTCCTCGGCGGTGGGGTTGGGCACCACGGCGCAGTCGGCGAACACCAGCACGCCTTTGCTTCCGAAGGGCGAACCTTCAGGCAGCAGCATCACGAACGCGCCGGATACCACGCTGATGCCGGGAACGGTCTTGATTACCTGGAAGGCGGCGCGGAGCACGTTGCCGGTGGTGTTCATTGCACCTGCCACCTGGCCGTCGGCATCGCCGGCTTTCACCATAAGGCAGCCCAGATAGAGGGGATTGGCAGTGGTGAGGCGCGCTTCTTCCATGCTTATGCCCTTGCTCTTGCGCAGTTCGTAGAAAAGGGGAGCGTAGCGTTCCACCACGGCTTCGTCGGTGGGGTCGACTATGGTGGCCTTGCTGATGTTCTCGAGCTTGAGCTCGCGGGCCATGGCGCGGATTTCGGTCTTGTCGCCGATGAGGATAATCTGTGCGAGGCCGTCGGCGATTATGCGGTCGGCGGCGGTGAGTGTGCGGGGCTCGAGGCCCTCGGGGAGCACTATGCGCTGTGGGTGTTTCCGCGCTTTATCGGTTAGTTTGTCAAAGAGATTCATAATGGATTGCTTAGGATTCTGCAAAGATAGTCAAAGACAGTGTCAAAAAAAAGCGGAACCGGCAGTGTGGTGTTCCCTGGTCTGCCGGTTCCGTGATATTGCGGGTGTTGTTATTCTTCCTCGTCGTCTTCCTCGCGCATGTTGTGGAAAACGTTCTGTACGTCTTCGTCGTCCTCGAGCTTCTCGAGGAGTTTGTTGAGGTTCTCGCGCTGCTCGGGGGTAACGTCCTTGAGATCGTTGGGAATGCGCACGAATTCGGAGCTTATTATCTCGAAGCTGTTGTCCTCGAGGTATTTCTGTATTGCGGAGTAGCTCTCGAATGCGCCGTAGAGCACAATTTCCTCGTTGCCTTCCTCGTCGGTGTCGTGGCCGAGATCGTCCACGCCGTAGTCGATGAGCTCCAGTTCGAGGTCGTCGAGTCCGATGCCTTCCTTGGGTTTGATCTTGAACACGCACTTGTGGTCGAACAGGAAAGTGAGCGAACCCTGTGTGCCCAGCGAGCCGCCGTGTTTGTTGAAGTAGGAGCGCACGTTGGCTACGGTGCGGGTATTGTTGTCGGTGGCCGCTTCCACGAAGATGGCGATGCCGTAGGGGCCGTATCCTTCGTAGCTGATTTCCTTGTAGTCGCCGGAGTCTTTTTCGGTGGCTTTCTTTATGGCACGCTCAACGGTGTCCTTGGGCATGTTGGCAGCCTTGGCGTTCTGCATGAGCGCGCGGAGACGTGGGTTGGTGTCGGGGTCGGGACCGCCGGCTTTTGCGGCGATGGTTATTTCCTTGCCTATACGGGTGAAGGTTCGCGACATGTTGCCCCAGCGTTTGAGCTTGCGGGCTTTGCGGTATTCAAATGCTCTTCCCATGGGAATGTGTATATCTGTTTTGAATGGTTTGGCTTTTGTCGGGGGGGGGCGGTTTATCGGAGTTCGGCACCGAAAGTGCGTCGCAGCGTTTCGGTCACTTTCGACATAATCTTGTCGATGTGCTTGTCCTGGAGCGTCTTTTCGTCGTCCTGGATTTCGATGCTTATGGCATAGCTTTTCTTGCCGGCGGGGAGGTTCTTGCCCTCGTACACGTCGAACAGGCTCACGCTGCGTATCAGTTTGGAGTCGCAGCGTCGCACGGCGGTCTGGATCTGGGCCATGTCGGTGCCGGCGTCGAGCAGCAGCGAGAGGTCGCGGCGCACGGCCTGGGTGCGGGGCAGGGGGCTGAACACCGTGCGGTGGCGCTGTGCCAGGCGTGCCACGGCGTCCCAGTCGAGTTCGGCGAAGAATACCGCGGCTTTTATGTCGGCCATGCGCAGGGTCTTGCGGCTTACTATTCCGATCGTTCCCAGCGGAGTAGCGCCCTTTGTGGTTGTTATCTCCATGGCCGCGTCGAAGATGTCGCCGAAGGCTTCGGTCTGGCTGAATGTGGCGGCGATTCCTGCACGGCGGAGAATGGCTTCCACTGTGGCCTTGAGGTCATAGAAAGTAGCTTCCTCGGTCGGGCGCAGCCAGTTGCCGGTGCGGGCGTTTCCGGTGAGCCACAGAGCCAGACGGGCGCCTTCGGTGTAGGGTGCCAGAGGTTGCTCCGCGGTGGGTTCTGTGCCGGCTTTTGCGCTGTACACGTTGCCGAATTCATAGAGGGCGAGGTCGGCGGCGCGGCGGTTGATGTTGTGTGCGAGAGTCTCGAGGCCGCCGTAGAGCAGTGTGCGGCGCATAACGTTCAGCTCCTGGCTGAGCGGATTCAGCAGTTCCACGCACCCCTCGGCAGGGTAAGTGGCGTTGTCGGTGTAGTAGGCTCGGGCAGTGAGCGAGTTGTTGAGAATTTCGCTGTATCCGGCGCCGCAGAGCTGCTCGGCGAGCAGGCGTCGGAAATCGTCGGCCGCATCGACAGCCGTCTTGAACGAGAGGCATGCGTGCAGTTCGTCGCTCATGGCTATGTTGTTGTAGCCGTAGATGCGCAGCACATCCTCGATGATGTCGCAGGGGCGCGTAACGTCCACGCGGTAGGTGGGCACGTCAATCTCCAGGTGCCCGTCGTTGTCCGCTACGCTGCATTCGAGCGATTCGAGAATGGTTTTGACAGTGTCGGCGGGAATTTCTCGGCCTATCAGCCTGGCGAAGTCGGCGAATTCCATCTCCACATGTGCGGGAGCCACGGGTACGGGGTAGATGTCGACGGGCTGTCCGCAGATTTTTCCTCCGGCGGTTTCCTTGATAAGCATTGCCGCCAGTTTTAGCGCGTAGAGACATCCGTTGGGGTCGACGCCGCGTTCGAAACGGAACGAGGAATCGGTGGAAATGCCGTGGCGGCGTGCCGTGCGTCGCACGCTGGTGGCGTTGAAGCAGGCGCTTTCGAGGAACACGCGGGTTGTGGCGTCGGTAACGCCCGAGTCGAGGCCTCCGAACACACCGGCCATGCAGCGGGCCTGTTCGGCGTCGCAGATCATCAGGTCGGCGGCATCGAGGGTGCGCTCCACACCGTCGAGGGTGGTGAACTTGGCGCCTTCGGTGGCACGGCGCACCACAACCTTGTCGGCGGCGAGAGTGTCGGCGTCGAAGGCGTGCAGGGGCTGCCCGAAAGCGTGCAGGATGAAGTTGGTGATATCCACCACATTGTTCACCGGATGCATGCCGATGGCGCTGAGCTTGTTGCGCAGCCATTCGGGGCTGTCGCCCACGGTCACTCCCTCTATGGTGAGGCCGCAGTAGCGCACGCAGCCGGCGGTGTCGGCCACTTCAACACTCACGGCGCGTCCCTGTGGCTCGTCGACAGCAAAGCCGTCGACCGACGGGCGGTGCGCCTTCACGGCATCGGCATGGCAGCTCAGGTAGGCGGCCAGGTCGCGGGCCACGCCGTAGTGGCTGGCGGCGTCGATACGGTTGGGGGTGAGGTCTACCTCGATAATGAAGTCATCGTCGATTTTGTAGTATTCCGATGCTGGATGGCCTATGAGCGCGTCGGCTTCGGCGGGCAGCACTATGATTCCGTCGTGCGAGTTTCCAACGCCTATCTCGTCCTCGGCGCATATCATTCCCAGCGATTCCACGCCGCGGATTTTGGAGCGCTTGATTTTGAAGCTCTCGCCGTCGGGCGAATACAGAGTGGTGCCCACGGTGGCCACCACAACGGTCTGCCCGGCGGCCACGTTCGGTGCGCCGCATACAATCTGCACAGGATTCTGCGGGTCGCCCAGGTCGACGGTGGTTATGTGCAGGTGGTCGCTGTCGGGATGGATTTCGCAGGTGAGTACCTTGCCGATTACGATGCCGGCGAGGCCGCCACGGATGCTTTCCACACGTTCTACCGAACCGGTCTCAAGGCCTATGGAAGTGAGGGCTTCGGCCAGGGCTTCGGCGCCGAGATCGGTGTCGAGATACTCGCGAAGCCATTTGTATGATATATTCATTGTATACGGAGGTTTTTGAGTAGGGCGCCTGTGCGCTTACAAAGCGCAAAGTTAGCGTTTTTTTGTGAAACTGAGGGCGTGTGTAGGGCGACGGTAACTATTTTTGCACATGCCATTTGAACCATGTCGTTAAACTATCCCGTGGTCTGTTAAAAAAAATATCTTGATAAGCAGGCTATGTATTGCGGAGAATTTCTATCTTTGTAATAGAAATTGATTTGTAATTCATATTATGACAGAAGAACAGAAAAAAGCAATCATAGAAAGCGGTAAGAATTATTTCCGCACATCTATAATACCAAACCATATTAGGAATCTCCAAAAACTACGTTTAAAGGATTTTGATATTAATCCTTTTTTAATAAATTATCTTTCTGCTTTTTTATGTGGTGATACTACTCCACAGTCAATGGCTAAGGCTCTTGTTTATCCGCGCATCCTTGGGACAAGCTTAAACACTAGTTTCGGACAGAATATTCAAATATTCATATCACAACTTGCCGAGGTTGCGGGTTGTGCCTCAGGTATAGATGGAATAGATATCGAATTTGTCGACGCTTTAGATGGAAGAAAGAAATACTGCCAATGTAAGGCAGGTCCACAGACAATCAACAAGGACGATGTAGATACTATCTTAGGGCACTTTAAACGTCTCATAGGCAAGGCTCGTCTTGATCGTATGGCTTTGCAGATGGACGATATGATAGTTGGTGTGCTATACGGCGATAGGATTTCGGCCAATTACAAGACCATTGCGACAACATATCCTGTATATTGTGGTGTGGAGTTTTGGGAGCATCTCACTGGAGACAAGTCTTTTTACTATCAATTCGCCAAGGCTTTCGGAGAGGTGGTTGAGGAAGAAGGAATAGATGGAAGTGCTCTCATAATGCAGAAAGTGAGTGATATTGAAAAGGAAATAAAAGAAAAGGGTGGTTTGTAAAAATGCAATTTATATCTGAAAACAATTTTGCTGCTTTAGTTGGCACCTCGAATGCCACAGTCCGTAAATGGGCAGAAAATGGAGTATATCCATCACATTCAAAAAACGGCATTAAAGGGTTTTATCTTGAAGAGCTAGGGGTGTTTCCAGAGGTCAAGGAACTGCTTCATAGTTGTTGGGAGGAAGAGCTTGACACACGCCCGCTTCGCAAATATACATCCGTAGAACTTTTCGCGGGTGGCGGTGGCCTTGCTCTTGGATTGTCTTTAGCCGGCTTCAGTCACGTTCTTCTTAATGAATTTGACCATTCAGCTTGTAATACTTTGCGTATTAATAATCCAGAATGGAGTGTAGTGGAAGGAGATGTCCGAAAAGTTGACTTTACCCCGCTTCGTGACAAGGTCGATTTTTTGTCAGGAGGATTTCCGTGCCAAGCTTTTTCATATGCAGGCAAACAGGGTGGATTTGATGATGCAAGAGGTACGCTTTTCTTTGAATTAGCAAGAGCAGTAAGAGAAATTAATCCAAAGGTGTTCATGTGTGAAAATGTCAAGGGATTGAGCTCTCATGACAATGGTCGCACTTTTAAAACCATTAAAAATATCATTGCAGAATTGGGTTATACTCTTGTGACTCCGCGCGTTCTAAAAGCTGTTATGTATCAAGTGCCACAAAAACGTGAGCGACTGATATTAATAGCCATCAGAAACGATTTGGCGGAAAGAGTAAGTTTTCGCTGGCCGTCTGCATATACTCAAGTACTTACTTTAAGAGATGCTTTTTACAAAAGTGTAATATATGACAAGGATGTGCCGCATTCGGAAGGTGTAAAATATCCGCTCAAAAAACAAAAAGTGCTTGGATTGGTTCCTCAGGGTGGTGACTGGCGTAATCTTCCGGAAGATGTCGCCAAGGAGTATATGGGGGGAAGTTGGCTTTTGGGTGGAGGCAAGACAGGGATGGCTCGTCGCTTGTCTTTAGATGAACCATCATTGACACTTACGTGCTCTCCATGCCAGAAACAAACTGAACGATGCCATCCGCTGGAAACTCGTCCATTGACAGTCAGAGAATATGCGAGAATCCAAACATTTCCTGATAATTGGCAGTTTGCCGGGTCCATGGCCGACAAATACAAACAAATAGGCAATGCCGTTCCTGTAAATCTTGCATGGGCGGTAGGGCGTTCGTTAATAAGGTTGTTCAATAATATACAAACTATAGAACCTGAAGAAACGTACGATTGCTCGCATGCCGTGATGCAGATTATGGATAGGTTAAAAGGGAATGAGCTAAAATTGCACTTTGATGGAGAAATTGGGAAAGCTGTTGAATCTTCTGCATTAAAACCGCTCCAGCTGACAAAACGTTGTGTGATGTAAAATGTTGTAATTTCTTTAAAACAGATTGGCTGTTGCAAGTTCTCAAATCGATTAATTATATGTTTGACGCTAAAACACAGTTCTCGCTGACAATACTGTCGAGGAAACTTCATCAGGAAATTAAACCTATACTTCTGACAGGAGCAGGTTTTTCGTATGGAGCTAAAAACGTTCATGGAGAAAGACTTCCTTTAGGGAAAGAGCTGATTGAAATGCTTGTAACTAACTTATTAGGCTACGATAGCAAGTCGGAAGAGGCAAAAGACTTGATGGGGCACACTCTGTCGGATGTTTATGAATTTGTCAAGGTGAATAATGAAAGTCAAGCTAAAAGCTTTCTTATAGATCTTTTCTCCAATTGTCAGCCTGTGGATTTCCATAGGACTATAGCGAATTTTCCATGGCAGAAGATTTATACTTTCAACATCGATGACTTGATGGAGAATTCCGTTCCTATGGGATATTTAAATGTAATCAGTACGTCTATCCCCATGAAACGGAGTCCGCATAATACTGTTGATTATATAAAATTACACGGGTGTGTGAGGAATCATTCTGCAGATTTCGTATTTTCTAATTCTGAATATATAAGAACTTCTATCGGAAACGATTTCAGATTTGCTGATTTTGTAAGAGATGCTTGTACAGAGGATTTTGTGATAATCGGTGCAAGTGGGGTAGAACCGGATATAGAGACCTATTTTGCCAGATACAAAAATTCTGATAAAACTCCTCAAGGAAATTTCTTCTATGTAGATCCTTATCCAGATGCTATTGTCAGAAGTAAGATAGAGCGAGCTGGTGCACATTTAATAAGAATAACCGCCAGTGAATTTGCGGCTTGGCTCGAAAAAGAGACTAAAGATATAAGGAAAGGCCGTATCGCAGTCTCAAGTGCTCAGTTTAAAAAATCATTTCGTGATGTTGGTGAATATATAAGAAAGCATCAGAATTCTGACAACACGACAACGCGCCTCTATGAGGGTGAGAATCCGACATGGTTAGATATAATATCGGGATATGATTTTAGCAAAGCTATTACATCTACGATTCTTGATTACATAAACGGTGAACTCTTGGCGAACGATTGTCATTTGGTAATCCCGATGTTGTCAAAGGCTATAGGTGGTAAATCTGTACAATTAAAGCGCTTGGGCTTTGAACTCTATAGTCAAGGAATTGAAGTTTATGAATTAATAAATGACAGCCTCAATGTTCAAAGTTTCATTGACTTCATATCTCGTACTCCTGGTAATACGATAGCTCTGCTAATAGATGACGGAAGCTCGTTCTATAGTTCTGTCAATCGTTTAGTGGAACTGTTCCCTAATGATAAGAGGTTAATTGTACTGATTGCAGCTCGCCCATATTTTCATCAAAAGAAATATTATGAGCTTCGTCATCTGCCAGGTTACAAAGTTTTTGCGCTCGATGATATATCAACAGATTCACTTCTTACATTGGCGCAATCAGCAGTCACGACATTAAAAGAGAAGGGATTGTTAGGCACTCTAAAGGCTATGAGCCATCAAGAGCGTTTACGTCATTTTCGCAAAAATGATTTGCCGAATGCTTTATGGAAGGTATTTCATGGAGTCGGGCTTAAGAAGAGGTTTGAACGGTCTTATCAAAGCATTATAAGGGATACAGATAGGCGTGGTGATGAATCATGGAGTCTAAGAGTTGCAGAAATATTGTTTGCCTTTGCGCTATTCAACCAACGAGAGCTTTCGCATGTGCCGGATATAGTTTTAAGTCTATGGCTCGAAAAAGGCAAGGAGCGTCTGCTCATGCAGGTTGCAGACCTAATAAAACCTATAGACAATAAAGGTATGGCATTGCGTACAGATATGCTCAATAGTATAATAATCAATAGTACAGAGCGGTCTGTTAAAATGAAAGTTATTCGAGAAATACTTCGTGTAATAGCACCCTTCGTAGGCCGCGATAACGAATATTTCAACCAGATTCAAGGTCGGTTGATGAATGAGTTGTTTTTGCGTAAAAACCTGAAACTTCCTGCTGTAAAAGTAAAGGAATTGCTCACCAAACTTCTGAAATATTACGATGAAAATCATAATTATTTTATTCAGTTGGGGCGCGCGGAACAGGCTTTAGGTCACTACTCTCCTGCACTTAATCATCTACAGCAAGCAGAGATACTGGCTCCGAGGTCTTATAATGTAAAAAATTCTATAGCCCGTAATTACCTTAAGCAAGCCTATGAAGACAGCCGGTTGACCCAGGATGAAGCTACTGCAGCATACGACACTGGTAGGAGGATTATGTTGGATTTGATTAGTCATCGTGAACAGTATCAAGTAAGGGCATATTCTATCCACTCATTGGTTGTCGAATCGGTTAAGTATTGGCGCAAATTCGACCTTACACCTTCGGCAGAGGAATATAATGAGTTAGCTAAAGTATTACATGATGCTATCGGCGAATATCGTGAGGATTCACGTTTTAATCATGCTGTGCAAGTTCTTCACGGGTTTGCTAAACAAAAACAGATTAAATATCCTTTTCCAGAAACTGCCATTGAAAAACTTGTTGTAATGAAAGCTGTACTTACACAGTCAGATTCTAAATTACTTATTTCTGATGATTTCCCAGAGCAGGAAGAAATATAATCAACCATCAGCAGAAGGATTTTTATCCCCTCAAGACTACCTCGCCGTGTCCGCTGAATAGTTACTTGTGTGAGGTGCGTGAGTGAAATAGTGTTAAAAATTTTGCACAAACGAACATTAGTCGTAAATTTGCAGTCGCAATTAGGAAATCACGGCTCCTTAGCTCAACTGAATAGAGCATCTGACTACGGATCAGAAGGTTACAGGTTTGAATCCTGTAGGAGTCACTAAACGGGACATCGAGTTCCATCTTAATTCCATAAGAGGCTCCTTAGCTCAACTGAATAGAGCATCTGACTACGGATCAGAAGGTTACAGG
>ERZ777011.271-NODE-271-length-83452-cov-73.022315_pt1 | contig 83452 bp, 83 predicted proteins | sample MGYA00374964_ERZ777011 | MGnify/ENA primary metagenome ERZ777011 (study PRJEB29310, sample SAMD00008975) | mouse gut metagenome | study: EMG produced TPA metagenomics assembly of the Metagenome analysis of fecal microbiota from mouse which was promoted... | reverse complement strand
ACACGCTCACGGCGATTGCGAGCAAACTTGAAATCTATGCCGTGCGGTTCTGCCTCCTGCTCGCCCTCTCCGACTGGGCGTGCGGGGCAAAAAAGAAAAAGGCGATAGAGGCGGCGACCGTCGATAGGGCAATCCGTCTGACGGAGTATTTCCGGGTAACGGCGACAAGGGTGCAGGGCATCATCGGCGAGGACGCGCTGACCGATGTGCAGCTTGCCGTGATGTCGGAACTGCCCGCCACGTTCACCACCGCCGAGGGAGTTGCCATAGCCGGGAAATGCGGAATGGCGGAACGCACGTTCAAGAAATTCCTTCGTGACAGACGGGGCGTTTTCTTCACCCGCGATGCCTACGGCTCTTATTCCAAACTTTGAATTTACCCCATGCACACCTTGCACTTTTGCACACTCCCGACCGTGCAAGAGTGCAAGGAATGCACGGGGGTTATCCCTGAATTTGAAATGATGACAACAGAGTTTTTTCTCGGTGTACCACTATACCCATTACAGTGGTTTACCGCCCTGCGACCCATATCCGGGGAGCAGTCCCATCCGTGCTGCCGCGCACGGAAATTACAGCCATGCGGGAAATTCCTTAGCATATTAGGGAATTTTCCGAGCCGCATATCGTTCCGATACGCTGAAAATATCCCCAATATGCCAAAGGGTGACCTCCCTTTGGAAACCCCGGAACGGCTTAACAGAAAGCCGTACACTCCGATTGCTCCGCAACTTAAACTCGTCCGCCTATGAGCTACGCAGTGTTCCACATCATCAAGGCGAACTCGTCGCTGAACTCGATAGCCAAGCATATCGAGCGCACCTCCCATCCCGAAAACGCTGACCCGGCGAGGACGCATCTCAACCGCTACAATCTGGTCGAATATCCCGACGGGATAACAGGGCTTGCGGCGGCTGTCGAACACCGCATAGCCAATGCAGGGATTACCCGGAAAATCTCCGACCGTCAAGTCCGCTGCCTCAACATGGTGATGACCTCCGACAACGAGGGTATGCAGAAAATCATCGACGAGGGGAAACTCGACGAATGGATTGCTGACAACATCAGATGGGCGCGCGACACATTCGGCGGCGATAATGTTGTCGGAGCCGCACTGCACATGGACGAGCGCACTCCGCATCTTCACATCGCCGTCGTTCCGATAGTGACCGCCGAGAGAAAGAAGAAAGCGAGGGAGGCGACAGCAAAGAAGCGTTACCGCACCAAAGCCGCCAACCGTCCGAGGCTGTGCGCCGACGACATAATGGAGCGCGGAAAGATGAGCCGCTATCAGGACATCTATGCCGAGGCTATGGCGAAATACGGTCTGGAACGTGGCATCCGTGGTTCCGAGGCGCGCCACATCGGGCAGCACGAATATTACCGCGACTGCATGGTGAAGAAGAAAGGTCTTGAAGAAGACATCGGCAATCTCTCCACTGAGAAAAGAAAGCTCGACAAAGAGAAAAAATCGCTGGAGAGCAAGGTTGAGAACCTTGAGTGCCGGACAACCGCCCTCGACACTCGGAAGAAAATGCTCACGCAGGTCAACGAGGAGATACGGCAACAGAACAACGAACTCTATTCCGAAAACACCCGGTTGACCGAGGCTAATTCTTCTCTCGCCACCGAAAACAAATCGCTCATGGCGACATCATCAAAACTCTCCGATGATGTTGTCCGGCTGCAAATGCAGAAACTCTCCAACGAGGCAAACGGAGATTTCCAGAAATACAAGGCTGACATAGCCCGGTATTTCCCTGACCTTGAAGATTTGCTGAATTGGGGGCGATACTGCACCCATATCGGATTTCCCGACCGCTTCACGCAGCGCATACTTGCCCAAGAAAAGGTAGGATTTGCCGGAGCCCTTTTCTCGTCGGAACACAATCAGACCTTTCGCACGGAAGGGTCGGTTGCCAAATTGGAAAGAGATCCGGAGAATAAACACCGTTTCATGTTGAATATCGACGGAGTGAGCGTCTTTCAATGGTTCCGCAATATGGCTCGTAAACTCCTTGAGAAACTTGGCTTCAGGCCAAAAGAGCCAACGCAATCCCACGGCATTAGACGCTGACATTACCACCACAACCACAATGGCTATCTCTCCACAATTACCTCAATCGGAGGGATAGCCGTTATTTTTATCTTACATAATAAGAGTGCGTAGTACCTTGATTATTACTAACTTTGCAGTGAGGAACAAAAAGTCTAAAAAAAAAATATTCGCGTATATGAAACTTTCGGGGCTAAATCTGCACCTAACGAGGCAAAGCAAACAAAACAAACGAAGTATGACAGACCCACCAACTAACGAAAGGGATTTTGCCTCGCTCATAAAGCAGCACTCCCGAATTATCAACAAGGTCAGCTATTTCTATGCTACCGATAAATTGCCGTTTGATGACCTCCGGCAAGAAATCTATGTCAATATCTGGCTTGGATTAAAACAGTTCCGAGGTGACAGCAAAATATCTACATGGATTTATCGGGTAGCAGTAAATTCGGCACTCATGGCCTTGCGTTCATCAAAATCAAACATAGAAACCGTATCGGTTGATTTTGGTCTACTCGACATCTCTTCCGAGATTGACGATGCGCAAAAGGAGAATCTTCAAGTTCTGCACTCACTAATTAATAGACTTGAAGATATGGAGAAAGCTATCATACTCCTTTGGCTTGATGAGTATTCGTATGATGAAATAGCTGATACTCTCGGCCTTAAACGCAATACTGTTGCCGTTAAAATCCACCGTATTAAAGACAAACTCTCAAAACAGATGTAATATGCAACTCAACGAACTTAAAAAAAGTATGTCAACGCTTGAGCAGGTGCTCGCAAAGACAAACTCTGACATCAAGATAAATGTGTCAACCTCCCAAACTGCCAAAACCAAGATACTCAAAAAAATCCGTCAAGGATTTGTATCCTGCATCATCCTCGCTATTGTTTTCACAGCAATGGCACTCGGCAACATAGAGCCTCAATCCTTCCCCAACTATCTTAAAATCGGCATGGCAATTTGTCTTGCTGTGGGTGCGATGTGGTACATCTTTGTGTACCTCCAACTAAACCGTATAGATGTGGCGGCTCTATCTCCAGCCAATCTATTTTCCAAGACGGCAAACATAAAGCTGATGATGATTTCGGGAGAGGTGTTCTTCATCGTTTGCCTCGTTATCTTCTTTACACTCCTTTTCCAATCCTTTTGGAATTATAACCAAACAGGTTTCTGGGCGATGGTTGCTACTATATTGTTTGCTATCGTTTACGGCATAGTCTATATGTGGCCGCAATACGTAAAACTATTCCGTGACCTCAATTCCATAAAGGAATAAATCCAGCCTATTCATACCCCCAAGTAAGCCGCTCACAAATCCGGGCGGCTTTTTCTATTACCATACAACAAGAAAACAAAGGCAATTAAATATAACGAATGGTTGTTAAAAATTACAAAACCATTCGCTTGGAATTGCGTGATTTTCGCCGATAGTACACTTTTAATACACGTTGTAAAAGAAATAATGACTGAAAATCAAACGATTATCAGTCATTATCAGTACCCGGACCCGGGATCGAACCGGGATGGATTGCTCCACCGGTGTTTGAGACCGGCGCGTCTACCGATTCCGCCATCCGGGCGTTCGGTGGTGCAAAGGTAGATAGTTTTTTTCTGTTTTGCAAGTGTTTTGCATTAAATCGGCAGGAGCACACCTTATTGTTAATGGATTTGAAAATATTCACATATTTATTTGCATTAGTTAATATGTTTGAATATATTTGCACATCACGGCTCAAGAGCATAAGTAGATCATATTTAACCAACGCATAACCAATCCTTTATGAAAAAACTTTCACTTCTTGTCATGTCCATAGCCATGTCATTGCTGTCACATGCCGCAATAACCAACGCCAACATGAGTCCCGACGCAAACGGCAACATCGTGTTTACATGCTACGGCGAAGAGGGCACCATATCGCTTCAGCTTTCGCTATACCCCGATTTCAGCAGGACTACAACGGCCAAGATGATACCGTCGGCCGACAATAAACGCCGCCATACTATGACGCTGAGACCCGCACACCTCACCTCGGGCAGATACTACTGGCGCGTAATCAACTTCGCGACAGGCTCATATGCGCCCCAAAAGGACAAATGGACACCCTTCGACTTCAAGGGAACACTAAAGGAAAACGACCCCGACCTGACTCTAAAGGACGGCACAACACACGATACATTCAAACCCGACACGGACACCGACATAGACATCACATCGCTCTGGCTGCGGTCGTTCAATCTCAAAAACAACATATTCAAGTCAATCGACCACCCAAACAGCAACAAAGCCGAGACATGCGAGACCTACAACCACGGAGCCGTGGTGCGCGACGGCACAATCTACATAGGCCGAGGCAGTCTGTCAACCTCGGGCTGGGTACTCGACAAGACTCGTGTGTGGCTCGAACGTTACGACCTCAAGACCGGAAAAGAGCACAAACTGTTGCTCGTACGCGCTCCCGGAGGAGGCGACTATCCGGCAAAAGAGGTGATGCCGTGGATACGCGAGGATGCAGACGGCACCATATACTTCACGACATCGCGCCTCAATAACGGAGCGCCGAGGCGAGTGACAATCTACACCATCGACCTTGACGGCATAACGGCCGACACCGACGAAGTGACCGCCCGCGAAGTAAAAACACTGACACTGCCCGAGGGTTTCGACCAAGGAGGCTTCTTCACCGTCGACGGCAGCATAGCCTCCGGAGAATACACGTTATGGAGCATACCCGAGAACTTCTACGTGGACACCAAAGCAACGGGCTTCACCGTACACCGATGGAACATAAAAGGCAGCTCGGTAAAGCACGCCAAGGCCTCCATGCCCGATATAAAATGGCTTACTCCCGACCTGAATGACTTCAACGGCTTCGGCATGGCGCGCGTATATCCAGTCGACGACGAGTACTTCTACATGCACACGGGGCGTACGGCCCCTGCCGGACCCACGATGTCGGTCATGCTCTGTCGTTTTGTCGACGGCGGAGAGTGTGAGGTTGTCAGCTCGTTTGACGACAGCGGCGCCACCGTACCGGCCACCGCCCACGGCAGCGCGGGAATATCCATGTTCGAGATAGCCGGCAACCGGCTGCTTGCCTACGGTGTGGCCAAAGAAAAAGACAACACCGTCATGCAGATAGTGACAACCCCGTCCTACACCTCCGGCTTCAAAGACCACAAGACGGTATGGCGCCTGTGCGATGACAAAGGCATGTCGACCAACGCGTTTCAAGGCTGCGATGTGAAATACCTTCCCGACGCCACGGCCGGCGAAGGGGGCATGCTGCTGCTCTACGCGCCCAACGCCGCTCTCGGCTTGTACAGAGTCGATGTCGACTCACGCTCAACCGGCATAGAGGCGACAAAAGCCGACACGGCCGCCATACGCTGCTCTTCGGGCAGCCTGATCGCCGACCGCGAGATCGAGGGGTTCACCATGTATGATCTTGGCGGACACCGCGTGGCATCCGATACCGGCCGCGGCACGCACTTCGACATAAGCGACGTGGCTCCGGGCATCTATATCGTAAAAATAGAAGGCAGCCGCAGTTCTGTCAAGATTATAGTGACGCGATAGTTTTACGTACACTCTGCTCTCGTTTTCCGCTTTTATGTTGCGTTTTGTTAAAACATCGACATAAAGGAGCTTTTTTATGTTTCAATTCTTAGCAAAAGTAGTGTTATGGCACACTTTAGGCTTTTATGTGCCATAGGTTAAGGTTTTGTTAAAAGGTGTTACACATGGGAATAAATTCTTATATTTGCTCGTTCAACGTTTTTATATATACGATAAAACAATCAGATTATGGCAAAAGTAAAAGGTGCCGTAGTGGTAAATGAAGAGCGATGCAAGGGTTGCGACCTGTGTGTGGTGGCGTGTCCTACCGACACACTCGCGCTTCAGTCAAAGGAGGTCAACGACCGAGGATATCATTTTGCCTACATGGCCCGGCCCGACTCATGTATAGGGTGCAGCAACTGCGCTGTTGTGTGCCCCGACGGTTGCATAGAAGTATACCGTGTGGTCGTCAAGTAACAACTTTTTAAATTGCTTGTTTATGAAAGAAGAGATAAGACTGATGAAGGGCAACGAAGCTATAGCCCACGCCGCCATAAGATATGGCGCCGACGGATACTTCGGTTACCCCATAACCCCCCAGAGCGAGATACTCGAAACACTTGAAGAGCTTATGCCGTGGGATACGACCGGCATGGTGGTGCTGCAGGCCGAAAGTGAAGTGGCCGCCATCAACATGGTGTACGGCGGCGCCGCCTGCGGACGTGCCGTGTTCACCTCCTCGTCATCGCCCGGAGTAAGCCTCAAGCAGGAAGGCATAAGCTATATAGCCGCCGGCGAACTCCCGGCGCTTATAATAAACGTGATGCGCGGAGGCCCCGGACTGGGCACGATACAGCCCTCGCAGGCCGACTATTTCCAAGCCGTCAAGGGCGGCGGCCACGGCGACTACAAGCTCATAACCCTCGCCCCGTCGTCGGTTCAGGAAATGGCCGACTTCGTAGGCCTCGGTTTTGACCTTGCCTTCAAGTACCGCACTCCGGCCATAATTCTTGCCGACGGCATAGTGGGCCAGATGATGGAAAAAGTAGTGCTCCCCGCACAAAAACCGCGGCGCACTCCCGAGCAGATAGCCGAACAATGTCCGTGGGCGGTCACCGGCAAGCCCAAGCACCGCGAGCGCAACATCATGACCACCCTTGAACTCGAACCCGCGGCAATGGAAGTCATAAACAACCGTCTGCAGGCCAAGTACCGCATAATCGAAGAGAACGAAGTGCGGTTTCAGGCCTATGACACCGACGACGCCGACTACATCATCGTGGCGTTCGGCTCAATAGCGCGCATATGCCAGAAAGCCGTCGAGGAGGCCCGTGCAGCCGGCATAAAGCTCGGACTGCTACGCCCCATAACACTATGGCCCTTCCCGACCGACGAAGTGAAGCGCCTTGCCGCACAGGTCAAGGGCATACTCGTTGTCGAGATCAATGCCGGCCAGATGATTGAAGATGTACGCCTTGCCTGCCACGACAGCGTGCCTGTATACCACTTCGGACGTCTCGGCGGTATAGTGCCTAACCCTCAGGAAGTGCTTGACGCATTCTTCGACCGCTTCCCCGAGGCCAATTCTTGATCCAACCAGCTAACAGAAAAAGATTATGGATAACAACGATATAATCCGCCCCGAAAATAAAGTGTACTCACGCCCCGCACTGCTCACCGACAATACGATGCACTATTGTCCCGGATGCAGCCACGGCGTCGTACACAAACTCATCGCAGAGATTGTGGAAGAGCTCGGACTACAGGACCGCACCATAGGCATAGCTCCGGTAGGATGTGCCGTGTTTGCCTACAACTACGTCGACATCGACTGGATAGAGGCCGCCCACGGACGCGCCCCGGCAATAGCAACTGCGGTCAAGCGCCTGCAGCCCGACCGCATGGTGTTTACATATCAGGGCGACGGCGACCTTGCCGCAATAGGCACATGCGAGTCCATACACGCAGCCAACCGCGGTGAAAACATAGTCATCGTATTTATCAACAACGGCATCTACGGCATGACCGGCGGACAGATGGCCCCCACTACCCTTGAAGGTATGGTGACCTCGACCACCCCCTACGGCCGACGCGTGGACCTCAACGGCTATCCGCTCAAGATAGGTCCTATATTTGCCATGCTCGACGGCACATGCTACGTGACCCGCCAGTCGGTACACACTCCGGCCAACGTGCGTAAGACCAAAGCGGCACTCAAAAAGGCATTCCGCAATTCGATGGAAGGACGCGGCACCTCCGTGGTGGAGATAGTGAGCACGTGCAGCTCAGGCTGGAAGATGACCCCTGCCGAGTCCAACAAATGGATGGAAGAAAACATGTTTGCCCACTATCCGTTGGGCGATCTTAAAAACACTACTGACCAATGAAAGAGGAAATTATAATAGCGGGGTTTGGCGGACAAGGCGTGTTGTCAATGGGCAAGATACTCGCCTATGCGGCCCTCATGAACGATCTTGAAGTCACTTGGATGCCGGCTTACGGTCCTGAACAGCGCGGAGGCACGGCCAATGTCACCGTCATCATAAGCGACAGCCCGGTAAGCTCGCCCGTGCTTGACAGCTATGACGTGGCGGTTGTACTCAATCAGCAGAGCCTCGACAAGTTTGAAAACAGGGTAAAACCCGGCGGCATGCTCATCTACGACTCGTACGGCGTGCACCACCGGCCTACCCGCAGTGACATAACCGTACACGAGATAAAGGCCATGGATGCCTCTCTGGAGATGGGCAATTCGAAGATATACAACATGATTGTGCTCGGCGCACTGCTGGGTCTGCGCGACCTCGTGCCGATGGATGCCGTCCTCCGGGGTCTCAAAAAGACACTTCCCGAACGTCATCACCACCTCATGCCGCTCAACGAGGAGGCCATACGCCGCGGACAGGCTCTCGCAGCAGAGGCAATCAAATAAAAACACTCCTTACCTACAATACGAACAAAGACGCCGCGAGCATCGCGGCGCCTTTGTTGTATATAATTCTACTCGGTCGTCAGTCCTTTTTGTCATCGGTGTCCTTCGGAAGCTCTATGCGTATCAGCTCAAGGCGCGTAGCCGACTTCTTAAGGATGGTGAATGTCATGCCCTCGATGTCGACGACCGACCCTTGCGAGGGTATCTCGCCGAGATTGTTGAGAATGAACCCGGCAAGTGTCTGATACTCGTCTGATTCGGGTATGTCGATATTGAAATTGTCGCGCAGATCGCCGATCTCGCACCGGCCTGAAAACTCAAACACACCGGGCTCGATCTGACGTGCCGTGAGCCGACGGTTGTCATGTTCGTCCTGTATGTCGCCGAATATCTCCTCCACAAGATCCTCAAGTGACACAAGTCCGGCCGTACCGCCAAATTCATCCACTACCACCGCCATCGACCTCTTTTCGGCAAGCAGACGGCGCATCATCTTGTTGGCGAGCAGGGTTTCGGGAGCAAATATCACCGGCTTGATCTCCGCTTTCCAGTCGGAGTCGGGCTTGAACAGCTCGCTCACGTGAATATAGCCGAGCACATTGTCTATGTCGTCGCGATACACCACAATTTTCGAGCGGCCCGAGGAGGTAAAAAGCTGCGAGAGCATCTCGCGCGTGGTGGTGTCGATATTTACAGCCACTACCTCGTTGCGCGGCGTCATGCAGTCGCGCAGGTGCGTCGACGAGAAGTCGATGGCGTTGTGGAATATCTTGACCTCGTTCTCGACCTTGTCCTGAGCGGCTGTATCGTCAATCGACGTCTGTATGTACTGGTTAAGCTCACCTATGCTCAGCACCCCGAGCGAGCGGTTGGCATCCTTTATGCCACACAGCCTCATCAACGCCTTTGACAGCCATGCCGTAAATATGGATATGGGATAAAGCACTATCCAGAAGCAGAATATAGGCAGCGCGAAATAGCGCAGCGATGAGTTGGGGTTGATGCGGAATATGGTCTTGGGGAAAAATTCGCCTGTTATAAGTATGACGGCGGTCGAGATAAGGGTCTGCATGACAAGTACGAAAACCTCGTTGGGATATATGCTCTCAAGCCATGGCGACAGCAATGCGGCCGCCCCCATGCCGTAGACGACGAGCATGATATTGTTGCCCACGAGAATCGTGGATATAAACAGATCCTGATACTTGTAATACAGATTTACTATGTGGCCTATAAAGCCTCCGCGCTTGACGTCAATCTCAACCTTGACGCGGTTTGATGATATATAGGCAATCTCCACCCCGGAGAACAGAGCGGAAAACGCCAGCGATACTACAGCGATAATAAGCCAGTTAAGCGTCGATGAATCCATAAGCCTTGTCTACTTCTTTTTAACAAACGTGTCGGTACGCATGGCGGCTTCGTCTGTCATTACGTTCTTTTCAAGCTTCAGCGACTGAGGACGCAACGGCTTGAGGCCCGCCTTACGGAGCGGACGGTCGCTCTTCACCGGAGCCGGAGCTGACTTGAACGCCTTGGCCTTATTGTCGGCCGCGGGAGCGGGAGCCGGGGCCTCGGCCACAGGCTGCGCCACACTGTCGGCACCTGCCACGGAGTCGCGATGGCCCTTGAAGTCTGACACGGGGAATATGCCCGAGGGCTTGTTGATCGAGTATGTCGTCATACGCTCGTTGGAGTTGAAGCCGTAGCCTTCGATTATGCGGTCGCTCTTCTCTATGTGTATGAACGAGTCGGAATAGACCTTGCGCGACCGCTGGTCCCAGAATATCTGCTGCGACAGAAACTTCTCGTTCAGCGTATTCAATACGTTGACGTCGCCGTCAAGACGCCATAGCCCTTTGTTTTTGAAATAGGTGGCGGAGTCGCATACTATTGTGGCCTCGGTGGAAAACTTGTCGTCAAACTTCTCCAGAAACATTCCTTCGGGAAACCGCCACTGCGGCTCGTCGGCCTCGTCAAACACGAGCCAGAGAGGCGCCGTGATGCGATAACGCGTCACTCCGGAGTCCGATATGAGCGTCACCACATTATCGGTCGTCATCGTCGGCACGGTATTTCCGTCGACCTCGCGGTGTACGACATCGGTCTTCTCTTCGGTACAGGCGGTCACGCCTATCACAGCCGCAAGTATGACCGACGGCAGCACACGCAATCCGGAGAACGATGTAGCGATACGACGCTTCATAAGCCTACGCCAAGCAGTTTAACGTATCTTGGGCTGATAGAACCACAATTCGTTGAAGTTTATGCCAAGCGTTATATTGAAGTAATTTTCCTTGATGAGCGGATTGGGATTGGCCTGACGGTGCTTCCACTCAAACCCGAGGTTTATGACCGTCTTCGAACCCGGAGCGGGCAAACCGAAACCCATCGACAGCCCGTATTCACGCAGACTGTTGTCGCCTATCTTCAGGTAGTCGTTGCTGTAGTATCCTCCGAGGCGGTAGTTGATGCGCTGCACGTAGTTGCCGCGCGGACGCGGAGTAAACTGGCCTCCCAGCGCAAACTTCCACCGGTTGTTGAACTCCTGCATGCGGTCGGGGTCCTCGACAAGAGTGTACTTGGCGTCCTTCCAGTTCTGGTATGTGAAGTCGGCCTCCAGCATAAGGCGGTCGCGCCACTGGTAGTTGACGCCGAAGCCCCATGTGTCGGGCAGCGAGAAGTTGTTGCGCATCGACATGTAGCCTATCGTGTCAGGCTCCGTGTCAGAGGTCACGTCGTAGTTAACGCCCCAAGCATGACCGAGCAGGGTTTTCTTGGGCGAGTAGGTAAGACCGGCGGTAAGCTTATTGTCGCGATTGAGGTTGTAGGCATACTGGATACCGAACTGCAGGTGATAGTCGCGCACCTGAACCACACGCTCAAAGAGGGTTGTTGACCCCGCCGAGGTCACTACATAGGTGTCGTTGATGTTTGTACCGAACAGGTAGCTTATATTGGCACCGACCGAAAGCCCTTTGAGCGGACTTGCGCCCACGCCCACATACAGCTGGTTAAGGCCGCCGTTGCCCGAACGCGAGCTTGAGCCGTTGTCGATTTTCGAGCCGAAGGCATATCCCACCGAAGTATAGGGGAGCAGACCGGCGCTCACACCCACGTTCTTGCATATAGGGAACTGGATGGTCACGTAGTCAAGACCGCCGCCGAAATCCTTGCCCGACTCCTCGCCCTCGGTGCTCCACAGCGCCGTACCGGTTATGCCCATGTCGAAGAGGAAGGTAAGCGAGTCCATGGCCGCATAGCTTGCGGGGTTCATGACGTTGATCTGACGGCCCGAGCTCATGGCATAGCCCACGCCGCCCATGGCACGCTGTGCCGAAGTGGCATTATCATTGAGTATACCGTAGCCGTAGCGCGAATAGGGCGTCATCGGACCTTGGGCAAAAACACTTCCGCAGGCGATGATGACCGCCGACAGTATACCTATTATTCGTTTAGTTCTGTTCATTATATAATAATATGCTGTTTAATCCTTTACATACAAGCAGCGGGTCGACCTCGACCTCCGACTCCACAAACTCGGCCAACCTCACGGCATCGCCTCCGGTCAGCACCACAATCGAGTCGGCAGGCATGAGCGAGCTGTAGTACTCGATCTCGCCCACTATGCCGCGTACTACACCGCACTTGATAGCCAGCCGGGTGTCGGTACCCCACAGAGGCACATCGCCGGGAGTCTCGGTGTCGACATAAGGCAGATGGCTGGTAAACTTGCTCAGCGCCTCGGCACGCATCCACAGGCCGGGCGCTATATTGCCCCCCTTGAACTCCCCGTCGGCCGTAAGCACGTCATAGGTCACCGCGGTGCCGGCATCGATTACCAGCACGTTGCGGCCCGGATAAATGGCCCGCGCTCCGGCTACAGCCGCTATGCGGTCGCGGCCGAGCGACACCGGGGTTGTATAGCCTATCGTTATCGGGAGCGGCAACAACGATGTCATCTCATATATCTTACGGCATAAGCCGCGCAAAGTCACTATTATATCCTCGCCACGGCAGGCCACCGAGCAGTATATGGCCACGTCGGGCTTATACAATGCGGCTATCTCCTCCAGCCGCGAAGGATCAAGCACATCGTAGCGCCACTGCTTTACAAATTCATCGCCCTGAAACACGGCGACTTTTGCAGCCGAATTGCCTTGGTCTATGACTAAATTATAACCCATTGCGGCGACAAAATTACTAATTCCGCGTGAATTAATAACTTAAATCCTCACTATTTTCGACTCAAACACGGCTTAAGCGGCCGTTTCATGCGTTTTTTAACCTATTTTTCAATTACTACGGTTCTTTTCAGCCCGCGGAATCATAATCGACGTATAGATAAGCACCGCACCGCCGGCAAGTGTGAAGGCAAGCCAGTCGCGCCCGCTGCCGCCCTGATAGAACATAAAAAATGCCCCGGCACAGAAAAACACCGATGACCACACCTCGATGCGGCACAGCCTCTTCACGCGCAGGTTATCGCCACGGTAAGGCGTCATTATACGTCCCGCGAGGGTCAGCACGGCCCCGGCTCCGTAAATCCACCTGCACAACTCCATGCCGTAGCCCATGACGGGCATCAGCACCCCTATCGCTATAAGAATCATCCCCACGGTGATGATCCATGTCCACAGTCTTTTCATTCTATTATGTATACGTCTTCGTTTTCACGCTGCATGTGATACTGCTCCCTGACTATCCGCTCCATCGTCTCCGGATCGGTGTCAAGGCTGTGGTTAAGAGCCTTATAATAATCGAGTGTATCCTGATTGGCCTTTATCTCACGCTTAAGCTCGGTTATCTGACGGTTATACTCTATCGACTTCAGTATCGAATTGTCATTAAAAAACAGCACGATAAGTATAAACGCCATAACGATTATAAACGTCACCGATATGTAGCGACGACACCATGACAGGATATTGTTGAACGATTGACTCATAACAATGCAAAGATACGAATAAGTCGAGTGCAAAAGCAAATAATTTTTGATTTTGCCGAGCGAGAGTATCTAAGACGCAGTCAACGATACAAATACGGCGAGAGCCTGCAAAGGCTCCGGCCAAACGTTAGCCGGGGACAAGCCGGCCTTCGGACGGCGCAGTCTCCGGTATGCAGCACCCCACCATCAGTGAGTCTGCAAAGACTCATGCCGACAGCAATAAGCACGAGTCCTTACAGACTCTAACATGTTTGAGGTCAACGACCCGGACCGGACACTGCGTGCCCGGCTTACAAACAGCGTGAGCCTTTACAGGCTCGCTCGGTTGCCACACGGCGTCAATGTTGGCGGTGACGACGGCACCACGGCGCCCTACCTGCTGTACTCTGACTGATCAGTCGCCGGTGAAGGTGATTGTGAAGTCGCGGGCCTCCAGCTCCTCATATGTAAACTCATATCGGTAGTCGGCGATGTCGTTTTCGATAAGCTCTTCACGAGAGTACTTTTTGAGGGTTTCGGGCTTGTAAATAAGCACATACAGGTTCCCGCCTGCATGGACATGCATGTCATAGCCGATATGAGTTTCTTCCGTATTGATGACATGCCATCCATCATACAACGGAATCGTTAATGCCTTTTCTGCGGAGATAGGTTCATTATCAAAAATATATTAATTCCGGTGAATAATTGACAAACATCACTCGTTCTGAAATTGGGGCTTCTTTATCATCACATCCGTACCATAAAGTAGAGAAAATAGAACATAGAATAAATGCCAATTTAAAATATGTCATGATTAAAAAATTAATTACCGGAATAAACTATTTTGAAATCTATCGCTTCAAATTGTTGAATAGTAAATTCATATTTTTTATCGTATATATTCTGCTCAACAATCTCTTCTTTAGTATATCTTTTCAATGTGCTCTCCTTAAAAATATAATAAATCATTACATCTTCATATGAGTCATATACATGATCCACTTCAGTCGTTTCATTTGGAAGAATCAGCATGCTAAGACCGCCTTTTAATAGGTCTTCGAAATTTTCCCGTCCATTATGTACAAAAAATAATGTTTCCGATGTCCGATTTTCAAACGTAACTGGAATGTATTCTCCTTCATCGCACTGAGTAGCAGTACAGAATAGCAGTATAAATAATATTATTGATAAACTGTTTAATTTTTTCATATATAGTATGTGGTGTTAGTCACCGGTATAATTGATGCTGAAATCCTTTGCTTCCAATTCGTTATACTTAAGCTCATATTTCTGGTCATATATTTTCTTTTCAATTATTTCCTCTTTGCTATGAGTCTTTAAAGTACTCTCTTTGAAAACATAGCAAATATGATTACGGTCAAGTGGGGAAGGGCATATTGTGGTCACTTCTAAGGTTTCATTCATAAGAATAACGCTATTATAATCTTGGTCAAAAATAGATTCATCAAATGATGTGTCACCATTAAGATTGACAAAATATATTGTTTCCGAAGAACTATTCGTAAATTTTACGGGAATACATTCAATGCCACTTTCGCAATTTAGTGCAGTACAAAGCAGTAATGCGATGACCCCAATAAGAATACTATTTACTTTTTTCATGTATTCAAATTTTTAATAGTTATTTAAAATATCAGATAGTCCAAAAAATAAGGTCTGGCTCCGGATATAGGATATGCACGTGTATTAACTTTGCCGGTCCTTGGATTAATATATTTAGCTCCATCGCCTATAGAGAAGCCATTAATATTAAAATAGTCAATGCTGTTGCTGTTATAATCAGATTTACCGGAACCGTGTTTTTTATCCATGTATTTGGCTCCTAAACGGCTGGCACTGGTTTCAAACCAACGATAACTATGAGGGATAGTGCTTAAACCGGCTGCGCTTAACAGGCTTGGTATGCCTACGATGTTTACGTAAGAAGGACCCATAACCCAACTTTGCATGTAGTGTCCGTATTCGTGAACAAACAGATGGTCCCGCCAGTCGGCTGTATAGTTGTTAGGCCCGAACGACAGGTGGCCTATAGTGAAGGCCATATCGGAAAAGCCGGTTATGCCCGATATAGCAAGCATACCGTCCATATGAGTTACATTATCGACTTTACCTACATAGTTGAGTCCATGTGCTATAGAATTACCGACTATTGAATTAAATGCGCCCCATGTTTTTTTGTGAAGCATAGGCAATAGACCGCCACGGTACGTCAGGACTGTTAGTTTAAGTATTTTAGTCATTGGCTATTAGGGTGTTGTGGCTATCAGGTTGAAGGTAGCGGTGTAGTCGGGTACTATCATGTAGATTATAAATAATGTCCATGCCAGTATAATGACAGAGGAATAGATTATTGCCACTTTTCTACGCGATTTTATTGCCGCAACAAGTTGCTTTACTGCATTATATGATATTACAATAAAGACAATCGTGAGGAGCACGCCCAATATTATGTTTAATGTCGTCATATAGGTCTAAAGTCGTTAGGAACAATAAAAATGTAAGTTACGAAAAATATGATTTCATGAGCCGAGTTCAAGCTGATTTTTAACGAGATTGTAATATAGCCCTTTGCGTGCGATTTAATTTATGGTATTATGTTGGACTGATAATAATTATTAATATAATTGTTATTGAATATATCATATAAAGTTAACGTTTCAATTTCGTAGAGAAATGAGTAGATATTTTGTATTGATTGAATTAATTTCTCTTCAATCAAATCAAGTTTTTCTATAGTACGGTCATATTCATTAAAATTTATTTTAACAGCAAATAATAACTCTCTTTTGATATCAGCTTCTCTGATATATGAACATTTTGCTTCAATTAAATAATTATAATAATCTGTTTCTTGTTGTAATCGTGACATAAGATGCCGTAATTTTAATTTTTTATTTTCAAGATCATATTCCATTTTTTCTTTTGCTTGTTGATAAGATAATAAGGCTTTTTTATATTGATTACCTTTCTCTTTTATATCTGATATTGGAATTGCGAAAGAAATGGAAATATTATACGAGGGCTTGCGCTTTGTCCAAATATTATTAAGACTATTTGATGATGCATTATTTCCAACACCAAGACTTAAAGAAGGAACTATCTTGCGATTATTTTTCGCTTCAATTAATGATTGATATATTGGGGCTAGATTCGCATTAACTAATTTATTTTGCGTGTCAATAAGTATACGTTCAATAGATTCTGGATCTATAGGTATTTGAGGGAGAGATGGGTATTTTATATGCTCGATGTTTAGATTAATACTATTTTTAAAAAAAGTACTAAATTCAATAAGTGCATAAAGAAATGCATGGCACTATCCGGGAAGCCAAGACACATATAATCATACGCAATATCTTTTAAATCATATCCCATAGCAATTGTGTCGTGCAATGATGAGGACAAGGCAAGTGCTTTTTTGTTTTCGGCGAGAGCTCTATCTAACATATTTTGACGATAGTATATGCCGGCGGATTGGGCATGGATGTAGCCGCGGAGTCGCGGATTGGCCGAGTCAGGGAGGGCTTCGAGGGCCTGACGGAAATAGTCGAGGGCGCGAGGGGCGTCGCCGAGCTCGGTGTAGGCGCGTCCGCCGTAGTATAGGGCGAGGGGGAGGAGGGAGTCGCTCGGTCCCCGGTCGCGATAGTAGTCGACGACGGGGCGGATGAGGCTGTCGGAGGTGAAGGGCATGTCGGCTTTGTCGCGTGCTTTGACAAGGATAAGCCGATGGTGCATGAGCAGATTGTCGTCAGCGGCAAGCGCAGGGGCCATGGAATCGAGCAGACGCAGGGCACTGTCGGGGTCGACGTCAGATATGGCGCTTATGCGGTCGATCTCGCGGTGCACGGCCCGGTGGCGCCGGCTACATGAGGCGGCGAGGGAGAGCAGGATGAGCGACAATATGAATGCGTACAATGTCTTCATGCAGGTCGGTGTCAGGGACAAAGATACGAATAAGTCGAGTGCAAAAGCAAATAAAATGTGATTTTGCCAAGCGGAAGTATCTAAGATGCAGTCAACGATACGAATAAGTCGAGAGCCTGCAAAGGCTCCCGCCCAACGTTAGCCGGGGACAAGCCGACCTTCGGACGGCGCAGTCTCCAGTAGGCAGCGCCCACGACGCCCGGCTTGACGGCCGTATCTGACACGTCAACGGGAGGTTACGGCTATTTTCAGTGAGGCGGCACGCGAGAAACTACCGTCACCGCACGCTATCGAGGCCCGGCATATGTAAACTCCACGCGGTACCGAGCGACCGGCCATGTCGGTAAGGGGCCATGTGACCGGAGCGGTGGTGAACATGTCGCTGCGTCCGGCCTGTACAGTAGACCACACAAGGCGTCCGGCCATATCGTATATGGTTATGGCGACATTGACACGCGAGTCGGGACGGTCATGGCTGATATAGAAGTTGACGCGGTCGACGGCCGGGTTGATGTCGACCTTCAGGTCGAGCAGGTCGGGTGCGAGCCCGCGTGCTACGGCGAAGTCAATGACCGCCTCGGAGTGATTGCCCGAGGTGTCCCACACGCGCAGGAGCAGAGTGTGGGGGCCGTCAGACAGGCCTTCGAGAGGATACTGAAGGGTGCCCGACGTAGAGTCGTCGCCGGGCGTGTAGTACATCGAGGGGTCGGGCAGACGCACGGAGCCGTCAAGGATGAGTGTGAGCCGGTGGCCTATGCCGGCGCCTGACAGATTGATGCCGGCGTTATCGGTGACGGTGGCAATGGCTACAGGCGACTCGTTGACAGCCTGACCGGGGCTGAAGCCCGGGCTGTTGAGATAGAAGGAGGTGATGACGGGAGGGTCGAGGTCGGCGGGGGCGGAGTCGTCATAGCCGTACACATAGAAGTCGCGGCATACACCGGCGGCGTCGCGCCCGTCGGAGGCCGACGCATACAGCGACAGCGCCGGAGGCCGGCAGTTGCCCGCTATTTCGGATGGCATGGCTATGTCAAACGAGAAAGTACCGCGGCTTACATCGGTGCGGCACACGTATAAGCGGTCGCCCTGCTCCTCAAATGTCAACCGGGGCGCGCCGTCGTGGCCCTGTCCGGTTATGCTGTGCTCTGCGTCATAAAGCGTAGAGCGGAGAGTGCCGTCGAAATCGGTGACGGCGGCCCCGGTGCCGTCGGTGACACGCCCACTTACCGTAACGCGCGACAGGGCGCCTACCACCGGGGGCGCATCGGCATCGGGCACCTCGCCGCCTATAGAGTCGATGACGGCATGAAGCCTCGGTTCGGCCACACGCAACGCCGGGTCGCCGAGCAGCACGTAGCGCAACTTGTTGGTGTCGTTGTTAAGCAGAGTGTTTTTAGCCCGACGGAGCATCTCGCCGAGCGGCAGAGGCAGTCCGTCATCGCCGACAGCCGACATCAGGGAGGCCACGGCGAGAGAAAGCGACAGGTTGCGCGCGGCATACACAGGACGGGTAGCGGCGACGGCGGCAATTATGCCTTCAGGGTCAAAGAACAACTGCTCGGCGCCCGAAATCTCTGGAGTGTCCCAACGCAGAAAACTGCATGTAGCCGCATAAAGCACCGGAGGATGGCGAAATCCCGGAGCGTCGAGATCGGGCTTGGCGAGCAGGCCCTCGGAGGTCCAGCTGAAAGTGTTGGCATGTCCGGTGTACCACCACCAGAGGGCACCCTGCCGAAGCTGCCTGAACATGCGGTCGCGGGCATCACGGGCCACACGGTCGACGATATTGAATGCGTCGACGTAAACCTTTGTGTACAGACGTCGGTCGGCGCTGTCAGCGGCACGCATCGCGCTGTATACGGAGTCCATCTGCAACAGGTGGGTACCGTTGTCGCCGTCATCGGCCGCCAGCACCACATGATGCTTCCAGTCGCCGTTGTCACCGCCGTTCATGTAAGCGGCTATCTTGTCAACCGCGGCGGCGGCTTCGTTCGATGACGTGGCCGGTATGCGCCCGACGGCTATGCACAGCCTGTCGCGGCCGGGAGCTGCACCCGCACCGTCGGCAAGCAACGCGAGCATGTCGTCGCCCGTGTACGACACATAATCGTTGGCGCCCTCGACAGTCTGCCATATGGGCAGCGCGGGATAGCCTGCCGCCGCCGAGGCCGGAGTAAGACGACGGTGGTCATGGATGCCGCGGCCGAGCATAAGCGCGTAGCGGAGTTTGGAGCCGCCACGGTCGTAGTACATCTTCAGCATGCGGCGAAACGCCCCGAAGTCAGGGGTGCCTGACGAAAACTCATTGTAGACCTCGCCGTCGGTCACCACGGCCACTTCAAGCGGATCATCGCGGTTGTCGCGGTGCAGTTCGGCAAGCCTGCGGGCTTGCGGCAGAAAATCGCTGACGGTAAAGATGACCATGTCGGGCACGGAGGTGCCGTGAAGATCCTGTGGCGGCACTTCACCCACATATTCCGGAGCGGGCAACGGAGCGCCGGGCGTCCATGCCACATAGTCGCGGCGCCCCGGCTCGGTGGCGGTCCATAAAGCACGCGTACCGTCGACCGCATACCTGACAGGCTTTACCGATGCAGGGTCGGTCACGTCCCATAACATAGTGCCCTCACCCACCCCGTCGAGCGACATGCGCGCCGTCGGCGAACCGAAAGACAGATACCCGTCGCGCAGCCTCAGCCGCCTGCGGTAGTTGACCGTAATGTAGTCAAGGCGCGCGAGCCTTACCGAAGCCCGGGGGGTAAATGTCACCGTGAGGTCAAGGCGTTCGCCGTCCACGTCGGCGGTGGCGGCAATGTCGCGCAGCGTGTAGTGGCTCTCAAGGTCATTGGACGTCGAGGGTATCACCGACGCCTCGGTCACCGGAAGCGCAGTGCCGTTGACCGAAAAACTTACTGTCGACGAACCGCCCACCGTCTTGGTGGCAAACGCGCAGTTGAACCACATGTCGCCCCCGGCATTATCGGGAAGCGCGAAAGAGAATGTCTGCGACCGTTTGCGGGCGAAGTCTTCGCCAAGCAGCGTATGGCCCGTATTGCCGCCCGAAATCAGTTCGCTTTCATGAAGCACCGGAGCGGTAAATACCGTGGCGGCCTCGCCGTCGACTCCCGGCGCTCCCGTAGCGTCGTCGCGGTCCTGACGGGAGTCGGTCTCGGTTATAAAATAGTATCCTTCGTCGGAGTAGTAATTGCGCTCGCGGTCTAAGCGTCCGTCATAACCGGCCCTCCACTTCATGCCCGCCGCGGCGTAAAACACTATGCCCTCCTGAACCGCTTCGGCATGGACAGGCGGCAGGTCGTCGGTATACTCCGACGATGTAAGGCGGTCGCTTATCGGAAAGCCGCCGTAACCGTACACCGCCACCTTCGACGGATCAGAAAAGCCCCATTGCCGGAGCCGGTCGCGGGTTATAAGGTGAAGTCCGGAACTTCCGACCTTTACTTTGACCCAACGCCCTGATGACAGCACAGAGTGCGCGGCGTATGTGTCGGGCGAAAATGCATGAAGGCTCGGCGCGAGCCATAAGGCCGCGACAAGCCACACCGCGGCCCAAGCCGCATGTATCGCACCGTGTCGGAGTATCATAACAATATAACGTAACCCTGTGCGGGTATATTTTTTCGCCGGTTGAGAAATTTTGATTAAATTTGCACCCGAAAACAACACCGAGTGCTTGCTACCTCGTAAAAAACAAGAAACATGTCAAAAAACTCAACAACATTCACACTACCGTTTCTGGTACTCACGGTGCTCTTCTGTGTGTGCCTCATCGTAGCCAATCTGGTCGAAATCAAGACAGTGGCGCTTGGTCCGCTGACAATTACGGCAGGTATGGTCGTATTTCCCGTAAGCTACATAATAAATGACTGCCTCGTCGAGGTTTACGGCTTCAAAAAGGCGCGCCTCGTCATATGGCTCGGCTTCATGATGAACCTATTCGTCACGCTCATGCTGCAACTCGCCATCATACTGCCCGGGGCAGAGTCGTGGGGCGGACAGGAGGCCATGCAGGCCGTGTATGGCAACGTCCCGCGCATACTCGCCGGATCGTTTCTCGCATTCATCTGCGGGTCGATAGTCAACGCATGGGTCATGAGCCGAATGAAAGTGGCGTCGGGGGGCCGCAACTTCTCGCTCCGCGCCATTGTAAGCACACTATGGGGCGAAGGCACCGACTCGATAATATTTTTCCCAATCGCTTTCGGCGGCATACTGCCATGGACCGACATAGCCCACCTCATCGTGGTGCAGGCGCTCTTGAAAACCCTCTACGAAGTGCTCATACTACCCGTGACCATAGTGCTCGTAAAGCGCCTCAAGCGCATCGAGTCGCTCGACACCTACGACGAAGGCGTGACCTTCTCGCTCTGGTAATACACACAGGGAGTGGCCTATTCCGAGTCAGGCACTCTCGCCGGCCCGTGGATTCAACAGCAGCAGCCGGTGACACCCCCTGACTTCGGTCACGGAATGCTCTTCAAGACACTCGACAGAAAGTGGATGATGTCGGTACACAGCCATAAAAACATAAACGGCTACTATCACCGCGTGCCCCATCTCTTCGACGTGGACATATCGGGCGACAGGCTCGTCGTCAGTCCCGTTCCCCGCGGCTGTAAATGACTGTTATAGCCACGAAAATTACGGTTACGCGCTCAATGATTAATTCTCAAAAAGTTCGGAATGTGAGCCAAGACGCACCAGATCAATACTGTCTGTATCAGGGTCAAACCATATCAACAAAAAATCGCTATCTATATGGCACTCCATATAACCCGCATAGTTACCGGCAAGCATATGAGGATAATTTTCTGCAGGTATCGGCTCCTCATTCTGCAATAGTTTAAGTATCTTAAACAACTTTTCCAGCTTCCTCCTGTTATTTCGGAAACGTTTGTAGTCCTTCTTGTACCGTGTAGTCGGCCTTAGTTTCTTCATAGGCCCATCGACTTCTCCATAGCTTCAATAGAAGACATATCCAGAGCCGGAGTATCGCGCAGCATTCCCGAACGCACCTCTTCCATCGCTTTAAGCGTTGTCTTGTTAGGAGTATGATAGGCGGCATCGATAAGAAGAGTCTCGACAAAATTATTAAGACTTCGGTTCTGGCATTTTGCCAATTCTTTAAGACGCTCAATCAGATCAACTGACAAACGGAAACTTTGGTTCTTTTTCTGAATCGCTACATCCATGGTTGTAATATTTTATAATACAAAATTAATCATTTTATATTATAAATACAACATATATGCATTACATGTTCCATAAACTCATCGACTTGTTCGCGTTTTTTTATTTTTCTTAGATACTTTATTTCGGCATTATCCGAATATTTTGCATTGCTCTCGACTTATTTGTATCTTTGCTAATAAACCGTTACGCGATGGAAATAAACGCCGGCATATTCAACGATTTTCTGATTGCTATGGCTGCTACGGCCGTAGTCGTTTTCGTGGCGCTTCACTTTGTCGAGGCGGGTTACGGCATGATGTACAACAGGCGATGGGGCCCTGCGATCAACAACCGGCTCGGCTGGGTGCTCATGGAGGCGCCCGTGTTCATTGCCATGCTGCTGTTGTGGGCGTTCTCGTCGCGACGTACCGACACCGCGCCGGTGGTTATGTTTCTGCTTTTCGAGCTCCACTACTTTCAGCGGTCATTCATCTTCCCGCTGCTTATAAAGAGCAACGGACGCATGCCCTTGTCTATAATACTCATGGGAGTCACTTTCAACGTGCTCAACGCGCTCATGCAGGGCGGATGGATATTCTACATATCGCCCGCCGGCCGTTATCCCGATTCATGGCTGTGGTCATGGCAGTTCATCGCAGGCACATCCGTATTTTTCACCGGCATGTACATCAACATCGACAGCGACCGCATCATACGCAATCTCCGGCAGCCCGGCGACACCCGCCACTACATACCCCGGGGAGGCATGTTCCGCTACGTCTCGTCGGCCAACTACTTCGGCGAGTTTGTCGAGTGGACAGGCTTCGCCATACTCACATGGTCATGGGCCGGAGCGGTATTCGCGCTATGGACCTTCGCCAATCTCGCTCCGCGGGCCGGCAAGATACATGAACGCTACACCCGCGAGTTCGGCCGGCAATTCACCTCGCTGCATCTGCGGCGCATAATACCGTACATTTATTGACAATGGATAATAACAAATCAATACTCTTCACCGAAGGCCGCATAGGGCCGGTGACTCTGCGCAACAGGACCATACGCTCGGCGGCCTTCGAAGGCATGGCCGACGGAAACAGCCCCACACCCATGCTCAAGGACTACCACGTATCGGTGGCTGAAGGCGGTGTAGGCATGACAACGCTCGCCTATGCCTCGGTCACTCGCAACGGACTCTCGTTTCCGAGCCAGCTATGGATGCGCCCGGCCATCATACCCGGACTGCGCGACATAACCGACTCCATACACGCTGCCGGAGCCAAGGCGTCGATACAGCTCGGACACTGCGGCAACATGTCGCACAAGTCTACGGCCGGAGAGACTCCCATATCGGCGTCGGGACGCTTCAACATATACTCGCCGACACCTGTAAGAAAGATGCGCGACGACGAGATAACGGCCATGAGCCGAGCCTTCGGCGAGGCGGTGCGGATGGCCCGCGACGCGGGCATGGACTGCGTGGAGATACATGCGGGCCACGGCTATCTGATAAGTCAGTTCTTGTCGCCGTACACCAATCATCGCCGCGACCGGTGGGGAGGCTCGCTCGACAACCGCATGCGCTTCATGCGCATGTGCATGGATGAAGTGATGAAAGCGGCCGGAAGCGACTTGGGAGTGGTGGTAAAGATGAACATGCGCGACGGCTTCAAAGGAGGCATGGAGATTGAAGACACCCTCACCGTCGGCCGCGAGCTTGAACGCCTCGGCGCCCATGCGCTCGTGCTGTCGGGCGGTTTCGTCAGCAAGGCGCCCATGTATGTCATGCGCGGCGAGATGCCCATAGGAGCGCTCACCCATTATATGGATTGCTGGTGGCTGAAATACGGCGTGAAGATGTTTGGCCGCATGATGATACCGAGCGTCCCGTACAAGGAGTGCTATTTCCTCGATGACGCCAAGATATTTCGCCGCGAGTTGCGCATGCCTCTCATATACGTGGGCGGATGCTCGACCCGGCAGAGTATCGAGCGGGTGCTCGGCGAAGGGTTTGAGTTCGTCCAGATGGGCCGTGCGTTGCTTACCATGCCCGATTTTGTCAACCGCATGCGCGACGGGCTCGAATCATCGGGATGCGAGCATGTCAACTACTGCATAGGCCGCATGTACTCGCGGGAGATGGCGTGTCATAAGTGTGTCAACGACCTGCCCCCCTCGCTCCAGCGCGAAATCGAGGCCATAAAATCACGTCAGCGATGAGCATAGCTTTGGTAACGGGGGCTTCGTCGGGCATAGGGCTTGAATTTTGCCGGCAGCTTGCCGAATTGTCATATGACATTGTTGCTGTCAGCAACAGGCCCGATGACCTTCAACGGTGTGCTGCCGAGATTGAGAATCGGTGGGGAGTCAAGGTGACCGCATACTGCCTCGACCTTGCCTCGGCCGACGCCGCCGGAAAGTTGCTGGCATTTGTAGACGAAAAAGGTCTAATACCTGAGATTGTAATAAACAATGCCGGCATATTTGACTTCAAGAGAGTGGCTCATATGCCGGCTGCCCGCATTGACGCTTACATCGACCTGCACATGAGGACCATGACCCACATATGCCGCTTGTTCGGCGGCTTGATGTCAGGCAATGGCGGCGGACGCATACTTAACATGTCGTCCATGTCGTGCTGGATGCCCATGCCGGGGATAGCCATGTACAGTGCCACGAAAGCCTACATAAGGGCATTCTCACGGGCCTTCCGCATAGAGATGAAGGACCGTGACGTATCGGTTACCGTAGCCTGTCCGGGAGGCATAGCCACTGACCTTTTCGGACTTCCCGAGCGGCTGCAACGGCTCGGCACGAAAGTGGGAGCGCTCTACACGCCGCAGAAGTTTGTGCGCAAGGCCTTGAAACGGACATTGGCGGGTAAGGCGCAGTATATCAACGGCGTCATGAACAGGCTGGCCATACCGGCTGTGGCCTCTCTGCCCGAGTGGGCACGTGTACTCATCAGGAATAAACTCCTTGATAGAATCGACCGATGAATACCGACGGAGTATATATAGTCACCGGTGCTACCGGTGGTATAGGCAGAGCCATAACGACAGCGCTCAACGCGCGGGGATACAAGGTCATACTCGCCTGCCGCGATACCGCCAAAGCAGGGCGTTTTATCAGTGAACTTGACGGTGGCGACACAGACTGCGATATACTGCGGCTCGACCTGTCGTCGCTGGCGTCGGTACGCGAAGCGGCACATGAAGTCGCCTCGCGGCACTGTAGGATAAACGCTCTCATAAACAACGCCGGCACCATGCCCGGAAAGCCGAAGGTCACCGGCGACGGGTATGAAGAGGCCACGCAGACCAATTTTATAGCGACAGCCCTTCTTTCACGCCTGCTGGCTCCGCTCATATCGCCGGGCGGCTCCGTGGTGTTTACGACATCGATGACCCGACACATAGTCCGATTGTGCGATGACTGGCGCGACAGGGCCGTCAACCGCCACGGACGCTTTACAACCTACGGCCGAAGCAAGCTTATGCTCACGCATTTCGCCCTCGACTTTGCCGATGAGCTTAAGCCGCGCCACATAAGGGTCAACTGTTCCGACCCCGGCATAGTGGACTCCTCCATAATAACGATGGGCAACCCTGTCGTCGACTTTTTAAGCGACAGGCTCTTTCGGCCATTTATATCCTCGCCCGCACAAGGTACCGGGCCGGTTATGGCCGCTCTCGACAGCAGACTCACAGGATGTATATTCACCCGACGCGGAGCCCGGCCCATTCCCGAGTCCTACCGCGGCGATCCGCTCCACACACAACCGGCGGCAGTCATCGAAGCCCTCGGCAATACGTGATTTCGTCTTTACATTGATTCTTATATTTCCGCAGCGTTTTGCTGCCGGTCGCCCAGAAACAGTCTGTCGGCCAACGACGGGTCAAAATGAGGAAATCCCGCGGCAATCTCGGTAGCGCTCAGGCGGCTCTCGTCGCTCTCGGCAAGCAGACGGTCAACCGGTATCACCTCCGCAGTCATAGGATTGTAGCGCTCTCCGAGCGACAGATAAAAACCGTGACGGAGCAGCTCCTCGGCAAGTTGCGGCTTACCGCGGAAGCCGTGTATGATCCACGGCACGGATGGTTTAAGCTCCTTTTTCAACGCTGTTATTTCCTGAAATGCTTTTACGACATGCAGTATTATCGGCAGTCCGTACTCCTCGCCGATCACCGCCTGTCGGCGAAATATGTCGCTCTGTACGTCAAGCGGAGCGCCTGCAAGCCGGTCAAGTCCGCACTCGCCGACCGCCGTTATGCTTCCGCTCCGGGCGAGTTCGCGCGTCTCGTCGATATATCTGTCTGCCGACGGCGACAGAGTGTCCCACGGATGCACTCCGGCCGAATATATCATGCCGGGCTGCATGGGAGTGGCGAAGTCATGATTTATTATGGCTCCGCGTCGCGACGGGTCATGAGTGTGTATGTCGGTAATCTTCATGGCACGGGGTCGTAGCCGCTTCCTCCCCACGGATGACAGCGGCATATGCGTTTCAGAGCAAGCCACAGACCCTTCACCGGGCCGTGTTTACGCAGTGCCTCGACTGCATACTGGCTGCATGTAGGTGTATAGCGGCATGCCGGAGGCAGGTGCGGCGATATGGCGCCTTGATAAAAGCGTATGGGCAGTATGAGCAGATTAATCAGCAGACGGCGCATCATCGGCTTCTGTTGTTTTGGGGAGAGTGTCGCTTACACGCGACAATATTTTTTTTACCGCGTCCTCTATGCGGCGATAGGGCTGCAGGGTGTCGGCCACGAATATAAACACGATGTCAAGCGGAAGTGTGGTTGTGTCGGGGAGCAATGAGCGGTTGAGCCGGTAAGCTTCGCGCACGCGTCTGCGCATAGCCACACGGTCGACCGCATGACGCAGCCTTTTTTTAGGTACCGATACAAGAAAGCGGGTGCCTCCGGCCCGGGTGTCGTCGAGCTTCCATACCGCCCTTATAGGAAAAGCCATAACGCCCGCTATCCCCGGAGTACGGGAAAAGAGGGCGTCTATGGATGTTACGGAGCGTAATTTTTCGCGCTTATATAGACGATACGATGTCACGTCGTCAGTTGTTTTGTGCGTCCTCCTTGAGGAAGAGGTCGAGAGCGGCAGTCATCGAAGGAGCTTTTACCGAGGGAGCTTCCATGTCAAGGCGCAGTCCCGCGTTGCGTACGGCTTGGGCCGTTGTCGAGCCGAAGCAGCCTATCTTGATTTCGTCCTGCTTGAACTTGGGGAAGTTTTTAAGCAGCGAGTCGATACCCGACGGGCTGAAGAAGAGCAGCATGTCGTAATCAAACGGTTCATCGGGGCCGAAGTCGTTGCTGACCGTGCGGTACATCACCGCCTTCGTATAGTTGATGTTGTTGTGGTCGAGTATGTTGAGGTCCTCTTTGTGAACGTTGCTTACGGCATACAGATAGCGTTCCTTATTGTGTTTCAGCAGATAAGGCAGAAGATCGTCAAGCTTGCCGGTGTTGACAAAGAATATCTTGCGTTTACGATACACGATATATTTCTGAAGATAGTTGGCTATTGCCTCGGTAGTACAGAAATATTTCATGGTATCGGGTACGGTGTAGCGCATTTCCTCGCAGAGACGGAAAAAATGGTCTACGGCAGTGCGTGCGGTAAAGATTATCGCAGTGAAGTCAGGAATAGATATTCGGGATTGACGAAATTCTTTAGCGCTCAAGCCCTCAACCTTTATAAAAGGACGAAATTCAATCTCGACACCGTATTTTTCCGCAATTTCGTAGTAGGGCGATTTTTCTGATGTAGGTTTCGGCTGCGAAACAAGTACTTTTTTAACTTTCACTCTATGAAAAACTTGTGTAAGATTAGCTAATTAAAATACGACAAAGTGAAAATATGCCGTTTAATACCAACAAAGCCGGTATGATTTCCACGGTGCAAAGGTACAAAATAAAATAAAGCAACGTCGAAAAATTGTGGTAAAAAATTCTAAAACCCTTATAAATGAATATAATCCGTGCACATAAATATAACAATATGCTCGTACATAGCAACGCTTCGGTTAAGGACGGATAGAAAAGCACCGACATGGCCGGAAGAAGCAGACAGAAGCCGAGAAGGGTCTGCGACGAGTTAAAGCCGCTAAGCAACTGATCGGATTGTTTAGGCTCGGCAAAGACGTAGCCGATGACCTTATAGGCCGCCACCTGAAGAAAATAATACACAAAGGTCACGCAGATAAAAGCGCCCGCCACCACGGCGGCTTTAGCCGGAGGTACATAAAGCCCCAGCAGCGGCATGCCCGCCAGAAGAAGTATTGACTCGCACACACACAGCTGTATGATGAGAGCGCCCATTATACGGGTCTCGTTGACCGTACGCTCGTCGAAGAGCGTGGAGCGGCGGCGCAGGCTCCACATGTCGTTGAACAGGGTCTTCAGAAAGCGCGAGTACTGGCGTATGTTGAATATCACGATCAGCATCATGGCTATGATGATGCACAGCAGTCCGGAGTTATAGCCGAGAAGTTCGGGCCGTGGCTCCAAAGGCAGCCCGGAGGCATAGGCGGTGACGGCATTGTTTATGCCGGCGGCGTCGACTTCAAGCGGAGCCTGAAATGAATGACACAGTTTTATTGACTCTACGACTGCCATCGGTTAATCAGTATTTCTCCCCGCCGTCGTATGCCGTCAGGCGGTCCAGCGCCGCTTTTACGGCCTCCTCGGGAGTGTCGGCCACGCTCCATAAGCCGTGGGCACGCATGAAGTGCTCGTCGTCAGTGTGACGAAGATGGGCGAGCAGCATGTCGTAGAACCCGTAAGCGTTGCCTATCACGACATTGCCCTCGTAAAGACCGAGCTGGCGCCATGTTATTATCTCGAACAGTTCGTCGAGTGTGCCCACTCCGCCGGGAAGCGCTATGGCCCCGCACGACAGGTCGGCCATGGTCTTCTTGCGCTCGTGCATCGAAGCGGTGGTCAGTGTGGTGTCAAGCCCCGGATGATTCCATCCGCGCTTTATCATGAACTCCGGAAGTACGCCTATGGTCCTGCCGCCCGCTTCTATGGCGCCGTCTATGGCTGCGGCCATAAGGCCGCCGCGTCCTCCTCCGCTTATAAGCGTGTGGCCGCTCAAGGCTATGGCGCGCCCCGTGGCGCGGGCCCACTCCATATAGCGTGGTGCGACATCGGAACTCGACGCGCCGTATATGACTATACCGTTTCTGTCCATTGCGGCTTATTGTACCTCCATTAGACGGGCAAGGTACTTGCCTATGATGTCAAACTCAAGATTCACGCGGCTTCCGGCCTTTATGCAGTGAAAGTTGGTATGCTCGAATGTATAGGGTATTATGGCCACACGAAATGAGTCAGGCTCCGAGTCACACACCGTGAGGCTCACCCCGTTGACCGTTACGGAACCCTTCTCGACCGTCACGTAGCCGCGGCGTGCGAGAGCCTTGTCGGCCGTGTAGCTGAAGCGGAAATATGTACTGCCGTCTACTTCGCGTACTTCGTCGCACACGGCCGTACAATCGACATGTCCCTGCACTATGTGTCCGTCAAGACGTCCGTTCATCATCATGCTGCGCTCGACGTTGACAAGGTCGCCGGGTTTAAGATCGCCGAGATTGCTGCGGCCAAGCGTCTCCTGTATGGCGGTCACGGTATAGGTGTTGTCGCCCGGGAGCGACACTACCGTCAGACACACCCCGTTGTGCGATATCGACTGGTCGATTTTCAGCTCGTCTACAAACGAGCATGTGAGCGTAAGGTGCACATTGCCGCCGTCGCGCTCAACGGCCGTCACCCGAGCCGCTTCCTCTACTATTCCTGAAAACATAATTGCGTTTGATAGTTTTTCAGTGCAAAGATACGAAATATACTAATCTAATCCAACCTGCACGACGACGGCTGTCGATTCAGAGAGTGTTGACGATTGTTGTTATATTCCCTCCGAATAGCTATATTCGCGTCATGATATTGCTGTGGATATCGATAGGACCGGTCGAGACCTGCGTGCTGCTGCTCATAGCGGCGGCTGCGGTTGTGGCCTTGTCGGTGCGTCCTCCGTCGGTGACTCCCGTAGAGGAGTTTTACTACGCGGGCGAACTTGTACGCGGCACCGGCGACGGACAACCCTCACCGATGCTTGCCGTCGAGTCCTGTAACGGCGCGACGGTATGGCGGCGGTGCGGCTTTGACCGACAGCCGTCGGCCGACATCGAGGCCGTAAGCATAGCCGTAACATTGCGCGGCACCGAAGTCACTGTCGAGGAACGCATTGTCACCGCCCGCTGTCCGTCGGTCGACGACAGCGTGGTCACGGTCCTGTTCCGCCCCGACTGCTTCGTTGCCGGGCGCACCTATCGGGTACGTTACAACTCCTCGGCGCTGAGCCGCTCAATCACTTTCACATTCGTAGCCGGCGGCGGGGCCGTCACTCACCTGCCCCTCCGCCACTGACATCCGGTCCGGTTCCCTGATCCGTTATTTGTCGAGAGCTTGGGCTATGTCGGCAATGATGTCATCGACATTCTCGATGCCGACGGAGAAGCGGATAAGGTCGGGACGCACACCGGCCTCAAGCAGCTGCTCGTCGGTAAGTTGACGGTGCGTGTGGCTTGCCGGATGGAGCACACATGTGCGGGCGTCGGCCACATGGGTCACTATCGCGGCGAGCCGCAGGTTGTCCATAAAACGTATAGCCACATCGCGTCCTCCTTTCAGTCCGAACGACACGACTCCGCATGAGCCTCCGGGCATATATTTCTGTGCCAAGGCATGATACTTGTTGTCGGGAAGCCCGCAGTAATTGACCCAAGCCACCTTTTCGTTCTTTGACAGGTATTCGGCTACGGCCTGAGCGTTGCGGCAGTGCTGCGGCATACGCAGGTGCAGCGTTTCGAGGCCGAGATTGAGCAGAAATGCGTTCTGCGGCGACTGTATGCTGCCGAGGTCGCGCATAAGCTGGGCCGTGGCCTTGGTTATGTAGGCCATCTTGCCGAAAGCCTTCGTATAGGTAAGACCGTGGTATGACTCGTCGGGGGTGCACAGTCCGGGAAATTTCTCGGCATGGGCGTCCCAGTCAAAGTTGCCGCTGTCCACTATGGCGCCGCCCACGCTTGTAGCATGACCGTCCATGTACTTTGTCGTGGAGTGTACAACTATGTCGGCGCCCCACTCAAACGGACGGCAGTTGATAGGCGTCGGGAAGGTATTGTCGACAATCAACGGCACACCGTGACTGTGGGCTATGCGGGCAAACTTCTCGATATCCAGCACTTCGAGCGACGGATTGGATATCGTCTCGCCGAACAGCGCCTTTGTATTCGGACGGAAAGCAGCCGAAATCTCCTCTTCCGATGCGTCGGGATTGATAAATGTCACCTCGATGCCGAGCTTCTTCATCGTCACGGCGAAGAGATTGAATGTACCGCCGTATATGGCCGAAGAACATACGAAGTGGTCGCCGGCCTGACATATGTTGAACAGCGCGTAGAAGTTGGCCGACTGGCCGCTGGAGGTAAGCATGGCGCCTACGCCCCCTTCGAGTGCGGCTATCTTTGCGGCCACGGCGTCGTTGGTCGGATTCTGCAGGCGTGTATAGAAGTAGCCGGTATCCTCCAAGTCGAAGAGGCGCGCCATCTGCTCGCTCGTGTCATATTTGAACGTGGTACTCTGGTATATGGGCAGCACACGCGGCTCACCTTTGCCGGGTGTCCATCCCGCTTGTACACACAGTGTTTCGGGTTTCAGTTTCGTTGACATAGTTTCTGATTATATATTGATGTGTTGGTAATCTTGTCGTTGCATTACAGCGGCTTGACGCTTATCGCATAACCGCCGCCGGGAGCGGCCTTCATTTTCAGTTTTGTCTTGGCCGTAACTTTCTTTTTGGTAATGGTATAAGCCTGCGGATTGTGAAGATAATGTGCGTCGGGGGCGTCGGCATAGATGGTGGCCTCATACTTGCGCCCCTTGTCGAGGAAGTCAAGCACGAGTTCCGACTCATGACCGTTTTCAGCCGCGGTGCAGCCTATGAACCAGTCGTCGGTGCCTTTGGCTTTGCGCGCGGCCACGATGTATTGCCCCGGCTCGGCCTCAAGGTATCGGCTTTCGTCCCAGTCTACGGCCACATCCTTTATAAACTGGAAGGCGTCGAGGAAGCGGTTGTACACTTCGGGCACGTCGGCAGCCATCTGGAGAGGGCTGTACATGGTCACATACAGGGCCAGCTGACGCGCGAGCGTACTGTTGACGTTGCCGGCGCTGTGCGGGTTGACCTTCTTCATGTTCATCTCGAATATGCCGGGTGTGTAGTCCATCGGTCCGCCCTGCAGTCGGGTGAACGGGAGCACCGTGGTGTGCGAGGGCTTGTTGCCCGCAAACGACTCATACTCCGTGCCTCGGGCCGACTCGTTGCCGATAAGGTTGGGATAGGTGCGGCACAATCCCGTGGGGCGCACCGCCTCATGAGCGTTGACCATGATCCTGTGCTTTGCCGCCTCGGTCACGGCATAGAGGTAGTGGTTGTTCATCCACTGCCCGTAGTGATGCTCGCCGCGCGGTATTATGTTGCCCACATATCCGCTCTTGACGGCATTGTAGCCGTACTTGTCCATAAGGTCGTAGGCCGCCTGCATGTGGCGCTCGTAGTTGCGCACCGAGCTTGATGTCTCATGGTGCATCATCAGCTTCACCCCTTTGGAATGTGCGTAGCGGTTAAGCTCCTCGATGTCAAAGTCGGGATACGGAGTCTGGAAGTCAAACACATAGTCTTTCCATTTGCCCGACCAGTCCTCCCAGCCTATATTCCAGCCCTCTACGAGCACTTGGTCAAAGCCGTGCTCGGCGGCGAAGTCTATGTACTTCTTTACATTGTCATTGTTGGCCGGATGCTGCCCGTGGGGTTTTGTCTTGGAGTAATCGAGACTCTCAAGTTTCACCGACGGCAGGTCAAAGGTGTATGACCATTGCTTTCCGTGGCCTATCATCTCCCACCATACGCCTATGTACTTCACCGGCTTTATCCAAGAGGTGTCGGCATAGCGGCACGGTTCGTTGAGATTGAGGATGAGATTGGACGAAAGCATGTCGCGTGCGTCATCGCTTACCATGACCGTGCGCCACGGTGTCTTGGCCGGTGCCTGAAGATAGGCCATGTTGCCCACGGCATCGGGTGTAAGCCACGACTCGAACACCATGTTCTTGTCATCAAGGTTGAGGTGCATGCACGAGTAGTCCACGAGTGCGGCTTCATGAAGATTTATGTACAGGCCGTCGTCGGTCTTCATCTGCAACGATGTCTGGACTCCGGTCGGCGAGAAAAGTGTCTGCGATACGTTGTCGCATATCGAGGCCTCAAGCAGCGGACGTATCTCCGACAACTTTGACTCCGTGTAGCTGTACTCCTGAGTGTCATAGTCGCCGGCTATCCACCATGCCGTGTGGTCGCCCGTCATGGCAAACTGCGAGTGCTCGGCCTTCACAATGAAGTAAACGAGGTTGTCCTGCAGCGGAAACTCATAGCGGAAACCCATGCCGTCGTCATACACACGGAAGCGTATGTTCATGTAGCGGTCGGTCGACGGCTGGCGAAGCTCGACGAGAAGCTCGTTATAGCGGTTGCGTATGTCGCGCGACTCGCCCCATACCGGCTGCCACGTCTCGTCAAATGACGAGGTGGAGGTCTTGACTGTCTCAAAGCCGTTCATGAGGTCTTTGCCGTCGGTCAGTTCGAGGCCGAGGGTACTCGGTTTGATTACGGGCTGCCCTTTGTACGTCATAGAGTATGTGGGCACTCCGTCTACTACGTTCATGTCTACGGTTATGTTGCCGTCAGGCGACGTTACGTCGGCGGCGGTCATCGACATAGTCGAGGCGATCGCGATAAGCGCAAAATTCAGTAACTTTTTCATATGCACGGTTGTGTATAAATCAGTGGTGATGCAAAAATACGCAATTTTATCCGTTTACAGTGAGTACAATCCGTTATAATTACGTATTATTTATGTAACTTTGTTTACTAACCCGTATAACCGAATCATTATGTACCGATTTATTGCACTGGCGGCTATGCTGCTGTCGTTTGTTATTTCATCACACGGAGCTTATCTTAAAAACCGTTCATTTGACAACGGATGGCGGTTCTCGCTTGACGCCGACTCAACCGCGCTCGCTCCCGGCTATGACGACTCGTCATGGCGCATTGTCGACCTGCCCCACGACTGGAGCGTGGAGGGCGCCTTTGACCGCAATGCTCCGGCCGGCAACGACGGCGGCTATCTGCCCACAGGCATAGGTTGGTACCGCCATAGTTTTGAATACAATCCAAATGAGGAGTGCGACCGTGTGCTGCTGTATTTCGAGGGAGTCTACATGAACTCCGAGGTGTGGGTCAACGGACACCGTGCCGGCGGCCGCCCCTACGGCTACTCGTCGTTTTACATCGACATAGCGCCCTACCTGAAGCCCGGTCCCGACAACGTCATAGCCGTCAAGGTCGATAATTCGGCACAGAAAAACTGCCGCTGGTACTCCGGTTCGGGCATATACCGCAGCGTGTACTATACGCAGGCTCCGAGAGTGGAGATAATACCGGAGTCGATGGTCATCACCACTCCTGTGGTGACGGCCGACAGCGCACGCGTCGAAGTAAGGATGCTTGTCGAGAACCGCACCGACACCGTGGCCTCGCTCAAAGCCTCGTTCAACTCGCTGTGCCGTCATCGCGACATGCTCACGATTGAAAAGAGCTTTACCGCCGCGCCTCATGACACAACCGAGGTCAGCGTATCGTTTACCGTCGATGACCCCGCGCTGTGGTCGCCCGACTCGCCGGAGGCTTACTTTATGATGACCTATTTAAACCAGAACGGACGTAACATAGACATGAACCATAGCATTTACGGGCTGCGCCGGTTTGAATACTCGGCCGACAAGGGACTCCTGCTTAACGGAAAGCCCATAGTGCTGTCGGGCGCATGCGTGCACCACGACAACGGCATACTCGGAGCGCGCAGCTACAGTGACGCCGAATGGCGCAAGGCCCGCCTGCTCAAAAAGGCGGGGTTCAACGCCGTGCGCACGAGCCACAATCCTCCCGCCGCCGATTTTCTCGACGCATGCGACGCTCTGGGACTCATAGTTATCGACGAGGCTTTTGACGGATGGCGCTCGTCGAAGACCGCCCATGATTACGCTGAGCTTTTCGACGAGTGGGCAGTCGAGGATGTGAAGGCTATGGTGATGCGCGACCGCAATCATCCGTCCATACTGGCTTGGAGCATAGGCAACGAGATCATAGAGCGCAAGTCGCCCGAGGCGGTCAGGACCGCACGGCTGCTTGCCGAGACCTGCCGCAGGTATGACCCGACACGCCCGGTGACGTCGGCGCTCGCATCGTGGGACAGCGACTGGGAAATCTACGACCCGCTGGCCGACGAACACGACATAACAGGCTACAACTACATGATACACAAGTCGGAGAGCGACCATGAACGTGTGCCGTCGCGCGTCATGTGGCAGACGGAGTCTTATCCGCGCGACGCCTTCTCCAACTGGGTCAAGGTCAACGACAATCCTTACATAATAGGCGACTTCGTGTGGACAGGCATAGACTACCTCGGTGAGTCGGGCATAGGACGCTACTTCTACGAAGGCCAGACCGAGGGCGAGCACTTCGAGCGCGACCAATGGCCGTGGCACGGCTCATACTGCGGCGACATCGACCTCATCGGTGTGCGCAAGCCCGTGTCGCACTACCGTCAGGCGCTTTACGACACAGACTCCGCAAGAGTATACATAGCCGTGCGTGAGCCTGACGGCTACCGCGGCAAGATAAAGGAGACGATGTGGGGTGTGTATCCTACATGGGAGTCATGGACATGGCCGGGCCACGAGGGAAAGCCGGTGGACGTAGAGGTCGTGTCGCGCTGTCCGAAAGTGAGGCTGTATGTCAATGGCCAAGCGGCCGGCGAGGCTGCCATGAACCGCGGCAACGGCTTCCGGGCCGTGTTCAAGGTGCCTTACGAGCCGGGCAGCATAAGGGCCGTGGGGCTGGATGCCGCCGGAAAGGAGACCGGAGTTGGATCTGACACCCTGCACACCGCAGGCGCTCCGGCAGCCATAAGGCTTACCCTCGACCGCACCGGGCTTAGTTACAAAGATTTGGCCTACGTGCTCGCAGAGATAGTCGATGACCGGGGAAATGTCGTGCCCGATGCGTCCAACCGCCTTACGTTTGAAGTCAACGAGGCCGGACACATACTCGCTACCGGAAGCGCCGACATGACGAGCGGTCATGTGTATACCGACAATGTGTGCGATGCTTGGAAAGGACGCGCGTTGTGCGTGCTGAAGTCAGGTACCGGCGCCGGTGACATAACACTGCGCGTAACATCGCCGGGACTTACCGACGCCACGGCCACTCTCGAGAGGATTAGAACTATCCGCTGACGCCACAGCCGGCGTTCAGTCCGTGTGGGCCAGAAGCCACGCCACATAGCCGACGTAGCACAGTGTCAGCACCGCGCCCTCGGCGCGTGTGATGGTACGCTGACGGAAAAACCAGCCAAACACCCAGAAAAGCAGACTCGCGCCGGTGAGCGTGAGCAGGTCCACGTTGCCTATGCCGCCGAACGGCAGCGGCCTTATCGTGGCCGTACAGCCGAGTACGAGAAATATGTTGAAGATGTTGCTGCCGATGACGTTGCCCAGCGCTATGCCGGTCTTGCCCTTGAGCGCCGCGGTGACCGAGGTGGCCAGCTCCGGAAGCGACGTGCCGGCGGCCACTATAGTAAGACCGATGACGGCATCGCTCACGCCGAGCCCCGAAGCTATGCCCGAGGCGCCGGCTACGAAACGGTCGCCGCCGTATATAAGTCCGGCAAGACCGCCTATGACCCACAGAGCCGATTTCCACACAGGCATGGCGGGTGTCGAGGGGTTGTCAACCGCCTCATCGCCCGTGGCTCCGGCAGAAGTGGCCTGCGAGAAAGTGTAGCGCATGAAGATGGCGAAAAACATCAATAACAATATGCCGTCGGCGCGTGTCACCGTCGGTGCGGCGCTTCCGTCAAGCAACGGCGTGTTGCCTATGACGAGCAGTACGACCGACGACAGCATGACGAGCGGTATCTCGTTGGTCATTATGCTCCGCTCTATCTTTATAGGCGCCACCAGAGCGGTCACTCCTATTATGACAAGTATGTTGAATATGTTGCTGCCGACCACATTGCCTATGGCAAGCTCGGCGCTTCCCTGAAAAGCCGATACCATGCTTATGACCAGCTCCGGCGCCGATGTGCCGAAAGCCACCACAGTGAGTCCGATAACAAGGTCCGATACGCCCCAGCGTTTGGCAATTGCCGACGCTCCGTCGGTCAGAGCATTGGCGCCGACCAGAATCAGCACAAGCCCCAAGATTAAAAATACAATGTCGAGCAACATAACAACTTATTTTTGTTGCGCAAAGGTAATAAAATTAGTCTAATTGGGCTAATAGGACTAATTAGTCTAATAGAATCATTTGCTCAGGAGCGGGCGAGTTTTTTGAGTTGTGCCGGAGTAAGCCGGGTGTGCTTGTCAGAGAAGTGTATCTTGTTAAGCTCGGCAGCCGTAAGCACTTTGGCTCCGGTCAATACGGGACGTGGTATATGTTTCATAATCAAACGTGTATATAGGTTTACGACTCCGACTTGTCAATAAGCGGCATAAGCCGGTTCAGGCCGAGCAGCACCGTAAGATATGCGGCTCCCAGAACAAAGAATTGGATCCTCAGCGGGAAAATATCTTTAAACCAACCGCCTCCGAGATAACAGAAGAAGAGCAGCCACAGCGTACACTGCACACTCACGCACAACGTGCACCATATCTTGGCGCGGAATTTCTGATACCATATGCTCCAGAACGTGAACGGCAGGCAGCACACGTTGCACAGGGCAAGATAACATGTCCACCGGGGAAAGAGGATCAGCGTCATAAGGCTCACGCTGAAATAGGCAAATCCGACTTCGCTCCAGCCGAATATGCCGAAAAACTTGGACGCCTTTGTCGCAAGTATACTGTCGCAACCGCCCTGCTGGAGAACGCCGCACACCCTGTCGGCCGCACGGTTCTGTATCTTCAGGCTCTTCTGCACAAGCATGTAGGTGAGATACAGTCCCGCTATGTCGAGAAGAGTGACAAGCACTGTCGAAATATGCCGGTACAGTCCGTTGCCGACAAACATGTACAGATACAGAAATATGGCGCCGGCTACCAGCACCCACTTCTTGGCGCGGGCTATAAACAGATCGCGGCGATGCTCCGCAAGCGACGGCTCGACCGACTTTTCATCGGGAAAAGCCAAAAACACAATGCCGTTCCACGCCTGCATGAAGCTGTCAAGCGACATGCTTTCGTTCACGCCTTCGGTCATGTAGCCCACCCTGTCGCCGTCTATCGACGTGACAATGACGAAGCCGCCTCCCGTACGGGCGAGAAATGGAGGAGTGAGCCGTGATATCTCGCTTTTGTCGGCAAGCTGCACTCCCTCGCTCTCAATGCCGTAGCTCTGCAGCAACTTGGAGAATCCGAAGAGCGACCTGAAAGGCATGGAGCGGTACCGGCTGTCGGAATAAGCCTTCGTATAGGGCACGCCCAACGCCTCAAGAAAGTCGGAAAATACCGTCGTCTCGGCCATGATGAACAATGATTATACGTATGACTCCACTTGATGCAGCAGTGTCTCGCCGTCCATCTCTCCGGCATGGCGCCACACTTCGCGGCCATCCTTGTAGATGATGAACGCGGGTATGGTGTCGACATGTTCACGGCTTGCGAGCGACTTGTTTTCGTCTATGTCAAACTGATATACCTGCGCATTACCTTCAAGCAACTCCTTTACCTGCTCTACCACCGGCATCATATGACGGCAGTGGGGGCACCATGATGCATAAAACTCCACCAGCACCACGGCGTTTCCGTTGATAATTTCGTTATAATCCATAATATATCCGCTATTTGGTTATCGTAAAAAGAAAACGCCGGGAGACTGTTATGGTTGACCCCCGGCGATGCTTTTAACGTCCATTAAAACGTGTCAGCCGCCAAACAGGGTCGAACTGTCAGAATGCAGCCGATTGACAGGTGCTATCGGTGAGGTCTTATACGCAGTTCGGACGACGCGGAGCACAGACTGTTGAGCGAGGCCACGGCCGAAAGGGCCTCCGCGCGGTACCGCTGAGCCATCGTGTCGTCGACACCGATAAAGCAAGTGTGCATGGCATACGCCACCACCGCGTCGCGCAGGGTGTGGCGCAGCAGGTCGAGTCGGTGTCGGGCGGTGTCGGAGCTTACTTTCAGCGTCACTCCTATACACTCGTCGCCGCCAAGGTCTATGTCGGACATGACCGAAAGCATATGCAGCGACGTGAATATGAACGCGCTCTTCAAGGCGGGTATGAGCGCCTCTTCGTTGTCGGGCACAATCATCGGCGGCAGCGGCTTGTCCTCGGGCGAAAGATAGCTGTGCAGCGCCGAAGCCGCATATATGTCACGTGCCATGTCGGAGTAGTCAAGCGCTACCGCGACTTCCTCATAGTATGTATTCATGAAAGATATGGATTTATTGTCAGAGTTTTGTGTAATGACGATACCGGCGACGTCTGCTCCTTACCACCAGAGCGGGCGGCAGCAAGGGGACCAGTGCGCTCCTGCGCCGGCGCAGATGGGTGCGCAGTATCTTGACGCCGCACTCCGGCGATATGAAGAATGAGTCAGCCGGCTCGAAAACGGCCACATGCATGGCCGCCTCGCGCAGCGACTCATTCTTGCAGCACTCCATGCGTGTCATGACCTTGCGGTAAAATTCAGCCCATTTCCGCCGCGTAATGCCGGAGCCGCTTACGCCGCCGTTGCGCCTTATGGCGAGGACAATCCTGTAGGCGTAGTCAGGATCTACATAATAAGAGGGAGCCTGACTACGCGACACGGCGGCAGACAACGCGAGCAACGAGCCAAACCGCCTGTCAGGATTCTGCTTCAGTACCGATTGACATGCGTCTAAAAAATCAAGGTCGCGGGTACTGTAAAAAATGTGTGTACTCATTGTATAGATAAATATTAGTGGTCAAAATGCAATGCAAATATACAACACCACATGGGCGTAATGCAAGCACACAGCCGTTAAAGATAGTTAACACGAGTGTTAAATCAAAAACGGTATTTACGGCGGAAGCGCACGCGCTCCGATATGACCGGAGGATACTGCGAGGCCGCATACAGCGCTATGGCCCTCGTCATGAGTATGTCATCGTGGTATCCGGCCCTTGCGCCGAAGCGGCCCGAAGGATCGCACTCGTATACAGCCAGCTCGTCGCATGCGTCGGAGTCGCGTTCTATGTAGGCTTCATCCCTGACCATGGCTATAAGATGGTTTATGAGCATGGTCTTGGTGGCCCTATTGGTATGAAAGCCCACCCGCGTCTCATAACCGGCCGCAACGGAGTCATTGATACGCCGCCTGTACAGATTGCGGTACACATGGTTCAGCTCCGACAGTACATACAGGCCGTGTTCGCCGCCCGTGCACGATGACTCAAGCGAGTTGCTCTCTATGACGAGCAGCGCCTCGCAATACCACTGCGCTATCGAGGCCGCGGTCCACGCCACTATGTCGTGGTCGCCGTGGCCACGCCATTGTGCCACAACAGCCGGCCGCCCTTCATGGCCGAGAGCGTCGAGCACCGATATGACCGTGTAGTCGCTGCCCTCGGAGCGTCCGCCTATGTCGACCGCCGCCACGTAGCGGCCTCTGCACAGCGGCGACATCTCCGGAAACCGCCACACTTTCAGCCGTCCGTTGGGGTCGTCGCAGAAGCCGTCAATCTCCAGCGCTCCGGGGCCTTTGACCGAATGGGTCACAAGACGGCCTACAGCCGCGGGCGGTGCGCACGACGCACGCAGCCGCTCGACTTGATCGAGCGTGAACACACCGTGGCCGGTGTTGGCAAAGGCCTCTATGTCATCGGAGGGAAACTCGGCGGCCATAAGGGCGGCCGTCGGATACTCGCGCCGCTTCTCGCGGTACCAAGCTATCTGTTCGAGCGTACATCCGCGCTCCCAAAGCCCCCTTTCGTATGTGTCGAGCGACATCCACAGGCTCCCGTAGTCGCCGACCGGCACAGAGTAGATATCTATCTCATACCACGGCACGAATACGGCGGCCTTGTCGCTCTCGCCACGCTTGGAGCGGAGCCACTCGGAGTGGAAGTAATTGCCCACGCCGTTGGCCGTGCTTTCGAGTACCACAAGGCTCTCGGGCACCCTCGCTATGCCGGCGCATATGGCTCTCACGAAGCCCTCGGGAGTGCGTGAGGGCGTATCGGCCCAGAACGCCACCTCGCTAAGATGAGCCATGGCCACATCGGCACCGCGCACCGACTCCTGACGCTCGCTCGACGCCACTGTCACACGGCAGTCACGGCCCCGTATGAGGCGCGTGTTGATAGAACGCTCAAAGGCCGTGAACCCCGGCCGCTCCTCCTCGTCCCAGAACTCCCCGGGATAAGAGTCGAGCATCTTTGTGTATATGCCCCTTATGGTGGCCGCCACGTCCTTTACATGCGCACATATAAGAGAGTGCCAGTTGCGTGCCCGGCAGCACTGGATCCACGCCATATACATCTGCACGAGCGTCGATCCGCCCCACTGACGGGCCTTAAGCATGATTATCCTTATGGGCCGCCCCTCACACCGTTGCTGCTCAAACAGAGCCACCACGCGCCTCTGCGGACGGTTGAGCATGAACTTGACGTCGCGGCCCGTAAGCTTGTCCTTTACGGTGACGCACGTGGCCGCCCAGTACTCGAAGTCATGACGCACACGCAGCAGCCTCCACAGCCGCTCGTCGCGTGAAGCGGCCTCCATGTCGGGGTCGTCGAGCATGGACTGCGGCACCAGCACCGGCTCGCCGCCGGGCGAAACGGCCTTTACTCTCCGGCCGCAGCATCCGGTGCCCGAAAGCTGGTCATAGGGCGCCGTAAGAAGCCGGTTGCGGCGGGTGTTCTCATCGATTATCTGTGTCAGCGATTGTTCCATGATAAAAATGTCAATATTATTTCTTCAAATTGCATAGACTCGTCGGCGGTGCCCGAAAGCCGCAGGGTGATACCGCGCACAGGCCGCGTGACGATACGCACACGGAGCGGAGCATGCACGGAGCCTGCCACATCGAGTGCGGTTATAAGACCGGGACGCCGCGAACCGTTGTCGCCCTCGACTGCGGCGCGCAGACGGCAGTCATCGGCCCCCACACGCCATGTCACGGCTCCGAGAGTACGCGGCATGCGTCCCGGCAGAGCAAACGAGGCGGTGTAGCTCACTCTGTCGGTGCCGTCGCTGTAACGGACACACCGGTCACTGTCAAGCACAAGCCAGCGGTCATCGGGCATAAGACACCACAATTCCTGAAGCTCAGGCCGGTAAACGAGCCGGCGCGCACGGCACCGCGCCATTACCTGACCCGCCTTTGAAGCGGTTATGCGCAGCAGTGTGTCGCCAAAAGCCGAGGCATATACTCCGTCGGGCGCCACAGCCACCTTACGGCCGTCGTCGACTCCCCGGCGGTCGATAATATGGGCCGACGACAGGCTACGCGACGCGTTGACCGACAGCGCGTATACGCCGTCGACCGAAAACACATACAGATGGCGCCGCGCAAAGTCCCATGCGCTCGACGACTTGGCGGCGGGGGTGATGGCCGTGATGCGACCGCATGTTATGTGGGCGGCCGAGTCGATGACCGCGGGCGACGAGGGCGCGGCGGCGAGAACCGTGCCTGCAAGACGCTGCGGCCCCCCCGAAGAAATCGGGGCAAGCGGCTCCGCACACGGTTCAAGCTCTACCGGAGCGCCGTCGGCCGACATATGACAGGCCATGCGACGGCACGGCGAAGGCGAAAGTTCAATGACGACGCTGCGGTGGGTGCCGTCGCCGTAGCTGACGCAAAGCTCCATTTTCACCGCGGCCGGATGAGGATAGGCCGTGAGAGGCCCGAGCTGCAGAGGCGCGTGGCCGCTGCCCGAGTGCATGGCCGTTACGACCTCCTCGGTTGCGTCGTCATGACACAGCGTCACTCTTGTCACGGAGGTCCACGCCATGGCAGGCACGCGCTTCACGGCTCCCGCAAGAGGCGACTCGGGGAGTGCCCGTATGGGTGTTATGTCGCCCCACAGCAGCATGTCGCCCGTGACGAGCGCCGTACGCGCCGTGAACGAATGGGGCACCTCGACGGCGCCCTTGAGGAGCGGATACATACCGGGGTCCTTACGCAGGAGGGGGCCGAGAACGGCGCTCACATCGGAGTACGCCGGATACACCCGGCGGACAGCCGACGGCATGACGGGCAGCCCACCGGCAAACGGATTGTTTATACGGGCCACGCACCGGCAGGCGGTGTCGAGTCGGTCGATAACCGGCAGGGCGGTCAGGGCGTGACTGTATTTCAGCGGCAACGTGGCGGTGACAGTGCCGTACGAGCCGTCGGTGTCGCCGAAGTCGAATGCCGCGTCGGCCCCGGCGTCGACTGCAGCCAACGGAGGCGACATATACAGCTCCAGAACCGCCGCCCTGCGCGCCCAAGAGGGGGCGGGCAAGGAGGCCACACGCAGTCCCAACGAGAATGCCCTAACGCCCACCTGCGCGGCGAGGACATGTGTATAGCCGCCATCGCCCGACATGAGCCTTATGACCGGCTTGGGCGGCGCGTATCCTCCGGATGGTGCAAGCATGACCGGCGACGAGCGGTGAAGGGTATTGCCCGAGGCATCGGCTATGCGGTACCATACGATGACGGGCGCCGTAATGCACCCGACCGACGAGGCCTTGACCACCGCGCGGCTGTGTGCCGAATAGAGCGCATAGGTAACGCTCCGGCTGTCAGCGGCCGACAATGTGCCCGGCCAGCGCTCCACTGGCCGGTCGAGACGGCATGCCGGAGCCGTGACATGGTACTCGCCGGCGTCGACAGCCTCGATGACCACAGCCGGGAACTCCGGTTTCGTACCGAGCACACGGAAGCTGTCGGAAGCCTCGTCATAGTCTGCATGCCACGGGCCCGCGTCGGTCATGAACAGGACAGAACGCGCAGTCACGGCGGCACAACGGAAGTCGGCCGGAAGGGTGCCGAGCGGTGTGGCGATGCCGCCGCGCGACACAATGACGTCGCGGCCGTTGACGGCAAATACCGAGCGCGAGCCGTCGGTATGCACGTATTCGGCAGCCGCATCGGCGGCGGGCGGCTCGTCAAAAGCCGGCACGAGACGTCCGTTGCGGTTGCGCATGTTGATTACCGTGGTCGATGAGTCACCGGCCTCGGGGAGAACCGGTTTTATCGAAATGTCAGTGTTTTTCATTGCTGATAGCGGTTGGTTATGCCGCAAAGTTACAGCAGTGAGGGCCCGGTTTTATGCACAATCGGGCGTAACGCCTGTAACATGCCTGCAATCAACGCGTTAGGAGTGACGAAATTCCGAGGGCGATACTCCGGTGATGTTCTTGAAGTACTTTCCGAAGGCCGACTGGTTGCTGAAATTAAGAGCGTAGGCTATCTGCTGTATGTTTTTGCCGGAGTAGCGCAGCATGTTTTTGGCCTCAAGTATGACATACTGGTCTATCCACTCCACGGCGCTGCGCCCTGTGGCCTCGCGTATGAGCACCGACAGGTATTTGGGAGTGATGAAGAGCTTTTCGGCATAGAACTTCACGGAGCGCTCCTGACAGTGGTGACGGCTCACCAAGTCGAGAAACTCGTGCACATAACTCACTCTGCGGCTGCGCGATGCCGAGGAGGTGCTGTCGGCCGTGATGCGGCTGCCTATATTGAGCAATTCATAAAACAGGGCGGCAAGAAGATTGCGCGCTATGCTCTTGGCATAAGGATTTCCCTCCGACTTAAGAGCGGCGAGATGCAGAGCCTCAAACATGGTACGCAGCATGCGGCACGAGCGTGCATCGACCGACACCGTCGGGGCATGGCTGAACGTGAGCACTTTCATGTTGATGACATTGAGGTCGAGGTTTATGTCATACATGAACTCGCGCGATATAAACAGCAGGGCCACATCGAGCTGCTGGCGCTCGTTGGTGACCGCCTTGACAAAGTGATTGGGCCCGATGATGACAAGCGAGTCAGGGGCTACCTCAAATGTCTCCGTATTGACCTCGATGGCTCCCAGACCCGACTTCACTATCATGATGCAGAAGCCGTCGATGCTGCCTATGTCGGTTATGGTGCGTGTGATACGCGCCGGAGCTGTGACAGAAGCATATATGTAGCGGTTTTCGTAGTTGCTGAAGTCGGAAGCTATGCTCTTTATGTGGGCAAGGTTGGATAAGTCAAGAATATTGTTGTTCATTATAGCGGCACTGTTTTCTACTACAAATTTGGCATATTATGCTATTTTTTGCAATATTTGGGTAAGAAATTCGACCTTATTGCCAATTGTCAAGCCAAACGAGACAAGGTCGACAATGCATCCCGGCATGTTTACCAACTCTTATAAGTATATACACTCTTAGTTTAAAGTCGGTGCGATTTTACGACGGTTTTAAGAATGTTTCCGTAAAACACAACATATATTTGTCCGAGAGATAGTTTCTTTGTAATTTTGCCAAAAACTGTCAATATTTAAAACGTGATTTAAAACGTGATTACGCTCGGTTCAATATTAAGATATATACGAGAGGATAAGCAGATGCCTTTGCAACGTGTTAGCGACTCCTCTGGTATTGATGCGACGCTTCTCAGTAAGATAGAGACTGGGAAGCGAATTGCTACTTCCGAACAGGTTCTAAAGCTTGCCCAAGTTTATGAATTTGATGATGCGACAACTCTCCTTATACAAAGGCAGAGTGATGAAATAATTAGCAAACTTAATTCTGTTGATTCTGCTATTGCACTTAAAACACTTCAAGCAGCAGAAGAAAAGGTTGCTTATGGTTCACAGTATTTGTCTCTTTTTATGGAGGCTATCTACTCTAAACCTATTGCCTTAGAGAGTCGCAGGTATATCGGCAGTAAAGCGAAACTCATTGATTGGATTATGGAAACCATCAAGCAAGAAACCGAAGAATCCCATACTTTCTTTGATGTTTTTGCTGGTACGGGAGTTGTAACTAAAGCTGCTCTTAATTCTTTTGATTATGTTTATACTAATGATTTCCTTCATTCCAATAATCTTATATATAAAGCATTTTTCGGATACGGCGATTTCGATGAAATTAAGATTGGCGATTTCCTTGATCGATACAACGAAATCGACCCGAACTTAATCCCTGAAAATTATTTCTCTACAAATTTTGGAGGGAAGTATTTTGAGCATGAGGTTGCTAAATTGGTTGGCTATATTCGTCAAGACATAGAAAACAATAAAGAATTCTTGACTGAAAAGGAGTATTGTATTCTGATTGCTACACTTATATATAACATAGATAAGTTGGCTAATACCGTAGGGCATTTCGATGCGTACATTAAGAGGCCTATTAAGCACCAGCCTCTAAAACTTCGTATGATTGAAGCTGAATCATACGATAATATAGAGATTTTCAGGCAAGACTCTAATCTTCTTGCTAAAGGTCTCATCACTGATATTGCATATATTGACCCACCTTATAATTCTCGGCAATATTGTAGATTTTACCACGTTTATGAGACTTTAGTAAAATGGGATATGCCTAAATTATATGGAATCGCTCTGAAACCGGCTCCTGAAAACATGAGCCGGTACTGCACTTCTCGAGCTGTTGATGCGTTTGAAGACCTTATTTTCAGTCTTAATGCAAAATACATCGCAGTATCTTACAATAATACCTACAACTCTAAAAGTAGTTCATCAGAGAATAAAATCACTCTTGAGCAGATTAAATATATTTTAGAGAAATGTGGTCCCACTCATATTTACGAGTGTTCGCATCGCTTCTTTAATGCAGGGAAAACTGATTTTAGCGACCATAAGGAACTTCTATTCATTACTACCGTAGATGAAGAATATAAACGTAAATCGTTCGCCACTCTTTTATGTGGGTGATAAATATAAATTGATTTCAGAAATCAAATCCCACTTTCCCACCGACATTCGGCACTTTGTTGAGCCATTTGTCGGCGGCGGTTCGGTTTACCTAAATATTAATGCTCAAGAATTCTTCCTAAACGACATTGATACTGAGGTTATAAAACTTCATGAAATGCTTAACTCCTTTGTTGGCAAGGAACAAGAATTCTTTGATAAGGTATGGAATATTGTTGACTCCTACGGTCTGTCGTGTTCTGCAAGAGAAGATAGAGTGCCAAATGACCTTAAGGGTAAATTCGTGAAAACATATTTCGCTGAATTTAACCGTACCGCCTTCCTTAAACTTAGAAATGACTATAATAGTAGCCACCGCGATGATTATTTAATGCTATATATTCTCTTAATCTACGGCTTTAACCGCATGATTAGATTTAACAAGTCCGGCAATTACAATCTTCCGGTTGGTAATGTGGATTTCAACCAAAATACAATTGATGCTTTAAGAAATTATTTTTCCTTAAATGCCTCAAAGAAAACACATTGGTCTGCTTTGGACTTTGAAACATTCCTTAATGGACTTGACTTGTTGGAAAAAGATTTAATTTATCTTGACCCACCATATCTCATTACATTCAGCGAATACAATAAACTTTGGAATGCAGAGACCGAGCAAAGGCTATTAACCATTTTAGATTTACTTTCTGCTCGAAACATCCGCTTCGCTATTTCCAATGTTACCCACTATAAAGGTAAAATCAACTCAATATTCCTTCAATGGGCAGAACGATATAATACTCATTCCATAAAAAGCAACTACATTAGTTATCACGATAATACGATTAAGAACTTCAACGAAGTTCTTGTAACCAACTATTGATATGGCAGCATCGCAATATAAACCACTCTTGTTTACAACAACCATGCGTAACCCCGCACGGTTGAAGCAAATGCTCTTTGTCTTAAACAAGTTTGAGGGTCAAATCCTAAATAATGAATTAGCTCAAGATATTGTTGCAGAATGTATCCGGTATGGCATTTATCGACCGACAAAACAGTCAGCTTCAATAAAGGAAAAATGGAATACAAGCCAGAAAGGAACTTTTAGTAAAGAACTACTCACTAAGCATGAGGTGGACTTTATTATAAGGCACAATCCACAGGAGCATAAGGAGGCGGGGTTTGCAAGAGGCTATCCTTCTCGCTTTGCCACAATTTTTGACTTCTGCAAGGAACTTGGATTAGCATATTACACTCATGGAGAACCTATCGAAATCTCTGAGCTTGGACATCACCTAATAGATGTACTTGAGGTCAAAGAGGATGGTTATTCCCTTTTAGTTGAAGAGATTCACCCTGAATACGAGACAGATGTGTTTCTTCAATCGTTTGCTAAATCTCAGCGTAAGAATCCTTTTGTTAGGGTATTAAACGATAATGTCCCACTCATTCTGCTTCTTGAAACAATCAAATTGCTTAATGCAGACCCGGAATTCAACGGAACAGGCATTTCGCGTAAAGAACTTCCTTTACTTATCTTCTGGAAAAATAACAATGCTAATGCTCTATATCAGTGCATAAAAGAATTACGTCGCGAGCATCGCTATAATCCGAGCGATGAAACTATTATTGACATCTGCATAGATGAAATAATGGAGGGCGATTATAAAAAATTTGACGAGAAGTCAATTATGAGAGATTATCCAGATGAATTTATTCGTAAGATGCGCATGACTGGACTTATCTCTCTACGTGGGGCAGGCCGTTTTATTGACATCAACCACAATGAAGACGAAAAAGTTGAATATATTCTGGAGCATTATTCTTCCTATCCCAGCTTCACTGATGAACGCGCTTATTTCGACTACATGGCAACCATTGATCCTAATCTATTCGCAATTAAGACCATTGAAGTATCTGCAAGTATAAGCGAAAAACTTCTAAATAATTGGGTCGCTGAATATTCGTGGGAGTCAATTAAGAAAGAGTTGGCAATCTTATCATCTCGCCGTTCAAGTTCTGATGATGTAATGCGTATTCTTGCGGCACCGACTCGACTTGAATTTTTAACCGCTCTAGCTATCAAATCAAAACTTCCGCATGTACGCGTTATTCCGAACTATGCAGCTGATGACACCGGACTCCCTACATCAACTGCTGGAGGCGGAATCGGCGACATTGAATGTTTCGAATTTTCTAAGGGTGTTTTAGTTGAAGTTACTATGGCCGAAGGTCGCACTCAGACAATGATGGAGATTTGGCCTATTGAACGCCACCTTGTTGAATTTAAGGAAAAATACACTGAGGATTCGGAAAGCATCTTTATTGCTCCGTCTATCTATCCTGATAGTATCAAGCAGATTAAATGGGTTGCTTTTGAATCCGAGGGTAAAAATCGTATTCGACCTTATAAAATTGAGGATTTCATCTCTTTCCTTGAAACCGCTGAGCATTTATACGCAGTATAATACATTTATACGCAGTATAATAATGGAAAAGGTCATTACAACACACCTATTTAATGGTAATTCGCAGGGAATTATGAACGTATTTATAAGCAATAAAATTTGCAATATGTACGTCATCCCTCGACCACTTTTAGTTGACGCAAATAGTAATCCGGACATCAAATTAGACCAGCCAGCTTTTTATATGCTTTTAGGCGGATATGCGGAATTTGCAGAACTACCTCAAGCCTATATTGGACATGCAGAAAGTTTCAAAGAAAGAGTAAAGTTCCACAAATCTCCTTCCGCTCATGGTAAGAAGTTTTGGGATAAGGCTCTCGTATTTGTCGCTGGCGATAATACTCTTACCAAAGTTGATGTCGCATACATTGAAGCAAAACTTATTGAGAAAGCTAAGTTACTCAATAATTTTTCAACATCGGAGAATAAAGTTAAACCAGTACCGCCGAGTCTGCCTGCGCACCTTCGAGTAGTAGTCGATGAATTTATTTCTGATGTAGAACTTCTTACTGCCTTTATTGGTTGCTCTATTTTCAACGAGTCAATTCCTCAGAAACCAAAAGATTCCGAACTTTTCTTTTTGAAAAGTCGTGGTGGTGATGCTCGTGCTTTTTTCCATGGCGGAAAATTGACTATTCTAGCAGGAAGCATCTTAGCGTTAACTTCAGTTCCTTCACTCACTACTAAAATGAAGCGAGACCAAATGGTTAATAATTTAACTGATGATGTCAACGGAAAGCGAGTGCTCTCTGTTAATATAGAACTATCTCCGAGCACTGCTGCTTCTTTAGTTTCTGGTTCATCACAAAATGGTTGGTTTTTGTGGAAAAACCAAAATGGAGAGCCTCTTGATAAATTCCGCAACCAATAATCTATTCCCCCGAATTTCTTTTTATTCATCAGTTATATGGCAAATCAAGAACCGGTTCTAAGGCTCAATGTGTAAGACGGTTGTGAAATTGTGAGCATGTGTTAAGCAGAGGCGCCCGAGGTTCAGGAGCCGGTTATGTGACACGACGTCCCGAGACATATCTACATGCCCCGGGACGTACCAACCCTAATATATTAATGTGTGAAAAATATCCGGTCAGTCGATTATATCGAAGCCGGTATATCGGCGCAGAACCTCGGGAACCACGATGCCCTCGGGGGTCTGGTTATTTTCAAGCAATGCGGCCATGATGCGCGGCAGGGCGAGCGCCGAGCCGTTAAGAGTGTGACACAGGCGTGTCTTCTTGTCATCGCCACGGTAACGACACTTCAGGCGGTTGGCCTGATAGGTCTCGAAGTTGGATACCGACGACACTTCGAGCCAGCGTTTCTGAGCGGCCGAGAATACCTCGAAGTCAAATGTTATGGCCGAGGTGAACGACATGTCGCCGCCGCACAGACGAAGTATGTGCCACGGCAGTCCGAGCTTGTCGAGAAGTCCCTGAACATGGTCTTTCATCTCTTCGAGAGCGGCGTAAGAGTCCTCGGGACGCTCGATGCGTACTATCTCCACCTTGTCAAACTGGTGCAGGCGGTTGAGTCCGCGCACATCCTTGCCGTAGCTGCCGGCCTCGCGACGGAAGCAAGCCGAGTAAGCGCAGTTCTTTATGGGGAGCTGCGAGGCATTGAGGATGACGTCGCGGTACAGGTTGGTGACCGGTACCTCGGCGGTGGGTATGAGATACAGATTGTCTTCGTTGACGTAATACATCTGACCCTCTTTGTCAGGGAGCTGGCCGGTGCCGTAGCCCGACGCCTCGTTTACTACGTAAGGGGGCTGTATCTCGAGGTATCCGGCTTTGCCGGCCTCATCGAGGAAGAACTGGATAAGGGCGCGCTGCAGGCGGGCACCCTTGCCTACGTATACGGGGAATCCGGCGCCGGTTATCTTTACACCGAGGTCGAAGTCGATGATATTGTACTTCTTGGCGAGATCCCAGTGGGGCAGCGCATCGGCGGGCAGGTCGGGCATGGGGCCGCCGGTCTTCTCCACGACATTGTCTTCGGCGGTCTTGCCTTCGGGCACCATGTCGCAGGGCACGTTGGGTATCGACAGAAGTATGTTGCGTATCTCGGCTTCTATGGATGAAAGCTCGTCGGCTATGGCTTTCTGCTCCTCTTTCAGAGCGGCTACTGCGGCTTTGGCTTTTTCGGCCTCATCTTTGTTGCCCTCTTTCATGAGCTTGCCTATCGACGCCGCGAGCCGGTTAAGCTCGGCCGCTTTGTTGTCGTTGGTCAACTGGGCCTGACGGCGGCGGGTGTCAAGATCGATGACCTGCTGTATGGTCAGTGTACCGTCATAGCCTTTCACTGCAAGACGCTCGACGATACGTCGGGGATCTTCTTTTATTTGCTGTATTGTAAGCATGATTTACTTGTTGTTTTTTGACCGGATGAATAAATCGGTTAGGCCAGAAGCTCTTTGACTTTGGCCGATATGGCACGTCCGTCGGCGCGTCCGGCAAGAGCCTTCGACGCTACGCCCATGACCTTGCCCATCTCTTTGGGCGAAGTGGCACCTGTCTGTGCTATGATCTTGCGCAACTCCTCGGTAAGCTCCTCGTCTGAGAGCTGCTTAGGCAGATACTCTTCGATTACGGCCGCCTGTGCGAGTTCGTCGCCGGCAAGGTCGGCACGGTTCTGGCTCTGATATATCTCCGCGCTTTCTTTGCGCTGTTTCACCATTTTAACAAGTATCTTCATAGCCATGTCGTCACTGAGTGTGCCGTCGGCTCCCGGGGCGGTCTTGGCCTCGAGAAACTCTTTCTTGATGCCGCGCAGAGTCTCAAGACGCACGCGGTCTTTTGCAAGCATGGCCGATTTTATATCGGCGCTGATTTTGTCAAAGAGATCCATTTTGTGATTAATTAGTATGCAAAATTACAAAAAATACTCTTAACGCCGACATTTCCGAACAGTTAACTTGACGTTTTTTCTGCGGTGGCCGTGAGCCGCGGTGTCATGTCTACAGTTTTCTCACCTTGAGGGCGGCAATTGCGGGCTTGCCCTTGACAGGCCACAGGCTTATGACGATGTGGTCTTTGTCGTTGTCAACGATGTAACGGCGCTTGAAGGCGGTGCGGTAGCGGCCCCCGTCGGCGGGCGAGAAGGCGGTCTCCACCGCGGCGCCGTCGATGAGTATGTCGAAGCGCGTGTCGCCCGATGCCTGCTCGGAGTCTGCCTTGTCAAGCAGATTGGCGAGCTGACGGGCCGGACGGGTCACGTCGGCCATGAGGAGCTCCACCTCATAGCGGCCTTCGGGGAGGTCTATACGGTATTCCACCGGGCCTTGCCGCCATGTCTGATACAACGGACCGTCGGCTGTGCCGGCTATTTCCGATGTAGTGCTGCGCTCGTCGCCCGACATATAGCCCCGGCCGCCGGGGGTGTAGGGTCGGTCGGGCAGCCATGTGAGGCCTGTGACCCCGGAAGTAAAGTAGCAGTTGGAGCCGAGATTGACGGCGAGCTCGCCGCTTGCAAATATAGCAATTTATTTCCGTAGGCGCAGATATGTCGCGATTTTTATATACTTTTGTGACCGTTAACCGTAAATTATAGACACAGTGACAGATACAGCTCCATCAGCCGCCCGACATGCCCGTGTAGACGTAGCCGACGTGCTCCGCGGCCTGTCAGTGCTCGGCATCATACTCCTGCACTCAATCGAGCACTTCAACTTCTACTCGTTTCCCGACACATCGCTGCAGCCCGATTGGCTCAACTTCACCGACAAAGCCATCTGGGACGGCCTCTTCTTCCTGCTCGGCGGAAAAGCCTACGCCATATTCGCACTTCTATTCGGCTTCAGCTTCTTCATTCAGGATGACAACCAACGCATGCGCGGCAACGACTTCCGCCGGCGCTTCTGCTGGCGTCTGATTCTGCTCTTCATAATAGGCAACATCAACGCCGTCTTCTTCACCGCCGAGATACTCGTCATGTACTCGCTCATAGGCTTCGTACTCGTACTTACATGCCGACTGTCGACCCGCACACTCCTTGTGCTGTCGGCGCTGTGCATGCTCCAGCCGGTAGCCGTATACCACACGATAAGGGCACTCGCCGACGGCGCCTACACGACACCGTCGCTCCCGACAGGCGACCTCTGGGGTGCCGCATTCGCCGTACAGTCGGGCGGCACATTCTGGGAGACACTCAAGGTAAACATATGGGAAAGACAACTTGCAAGCCTCGCTTGGGCGTGGGACAATGCCCGCATATTCCAGACTGCGGCCCTGTTCATACTCGGCATGCTCATGGGACGCGAAGGATGGCTCCTTGAGTCAAGGCTCAAAAACTGGGCTCCCGTGCTCGGCTGGGCGCTCGTGGCCTACTTCCCGCTCACCGGCCTCGCCTCACTGCTCCCCGACTTCATAGCCAACGAAAACGTCACTCGCCCCCTGCTGCTCATACTCACCTCACTCTCAAAATTCTGCTTCATGCTCATACTCGTGTCGGGCGTGCTGTATCTGTGGTATCGCACACGCGTGCGCCGCACATTGGCCCGCATAATCCCCTACGGACGCATGAGCATGACCAACTACGTCACCCAAAGCATGTTAGGCTCGTTCATATACTACAACTGGGGGCTCGGCATGCACGCGCGGCTCGGCATCACGGCCAGCTTCCTGCTCGGCATAGCCCTGTTCTTCGCCCAGTACCTGTTCTGCCGCTGGTGGATGACTCGCCACTCCCACGGCCCCTTCGAGTATGCATGGAAGCGCCTCACTTGGATCTGACAACGCTCCTACACGCTTTTTTACATACATTAGCACCGCATCCCCTTGCAGGTCACCGCAAAGTTAGTTATCTTTGCATCCGAGACTATGGCTACAGAAGGCACTACACATCATTCACGAGACATACTCCCCGAACCGACCCTGCATCGGCTCCCGTGGTATCTTGCTTACGTCAGCTTGCTCAAAGCTGCCGGCATAGAGTATGTGTCGTCGACCCAGATAGCGCGACAGATAAATGTCGACGCGTCGATGATAGCCAAGGACCTCTCGTTTCTCAACATAAAAGGCAAGACTCGAATAGGTTACGAAGTGACCTCGCTTGAGCATGTGCTTCAGGACTTTCTCGGCTTCAAGGTAGGCCATAACGCGGTCATAATAGGCGTAGGAAGCCTCGGAAACTCGCTGATTCAGGACTCCGGCCTTACCAACTACGGCCTCAACATAGTGGCCGGTTTTGACATAAGGCCCGAACTCGAAGGCACCTCGATATGCGGAGTGCCTATATACAATATCGCCGAGCTTGACCGGCGGCTGCCCGCTCTTGACGCTTCGATAGGCATAGTCACCGTACCGGTCGAACACGCGCAGGAAGTCAGCGACCTCGCCGTAAAAGCAGGCATAAAGGCCTTGTGGAATTTCACTCCGTTCCGCATCACCGCACCCAAAGGCATAGTGATACAGAACACATCCATATACTCGCACCTCGCCGTCATGTACAACCGGCTCGGCGCCGGCAACACAAAATAACCCCCTGCACAGCCGGCATCATGAAAGTAATAGCATTTGACCGTACACCCGACTCAACACTCGACATGCCCGTCGGAGCCGACATAATGCCCGACTCCGCCATAATAAAAGACGGCAAGCCGTTTTTCATACCCGCACTTTCCGAAAACTGGGACTACTACATCTGTCCGGCGTTCCGCGTATCGCGCCTCGGGAAAAACATAGGCGCACGTTTCGCATCACGCTACATCGACGCCGTTACCGCTGCCGTCATAACCCGGCCCGTCGACGCCCTCGATCTGTGGGCGGGACGCGACACCGCGCTCCTCAACATCTACGAAGGCGCGGTAATAATAGGCGACTGGCATCCGCTCGACATCCTGTCGGCCGACTCACAAGTCATGATAGGCGACACATCGGTCGAGGCTGGCGACGCATTTGAGCAGGCATGCACGCTGCTCGCCGCCACCGCAGCCATAGGCACGATAAAAATCGGCGACATAATGATACCCTACCGCCGCCGCTTCGCTCGCAATCTGCCCCTTGACACACGCCTCTCGGGATCCATCGATTCAACTCCCCTGCTCACCGTCAAAATCAAGTGAGTCGAGAAACCGCTCTGCCATAGGAAGGACGCCGTGATATACCACGGTGCCCGCACATACATGCGGAAGCCGCGGTATGCTTCATTGTTTGACGCGTGGACGGAGTTTATGTTGCCATATGCTCCGCTGGCGTTTTTGCCGTTTATCTCGCCACAACCGCCGCCATAAAAGCCGCCTGCATACCAAGCGATTATGACAGCCATCACCTTGAACACCATATCGGGCACCGCGGTATATGGCGCGCTGCCTGCTATGTACACTATGACTTCCGGCACAAAGGGAAGTAGCGCTACAATAAGAAAGTACCACTTCCTGTACTTGTATCGGGTAACCGTCTGCAGCAACAATGTCGCTGCAAAAGCACTGTCGCCCCCAACAGCTGCGACAGCGAAAATCCGGTGATCCCGAACAGCGTTATGAATCCGCCGCGGGGCAATATCGTAAGCAGATACAGACACACGTAAATGACAAATATCACCGCTCCCGCACCGAATTTCCGCATCACACTGCCGTTCATTACATTCCTGAATTATTGTATTACTTAAGTCATCACTCTTCCCAGCGGAGCACGGCACCGTTGCGGCGTGCCGGATCGGCACCGGTATAATCCATCGAATAAGGACTGCCCGTAGTGGGGCTCTTGCCTATGTAGCGGTGATTGCGCATCGACATGAGCATAAACTCCTTGTCAAGATAGTCCTGCCACATGAATTCCTCGGCAAGTTCTATATTATCTGTAAGGCGTACATCGCCCGGAAGTCCGAAACCAGACACAAACACATAGCGGCCGTCGGCACATTGGAGCACCACCTTGCCGTTGCCGCGGTCGAGCACCCTGAAGCGGGTCTGCGGCGAGTCGTTATCCTTGGCCGTGTCATACACCAGTCCGTGCGACATGGCGTGCATAGGCAATCCTGTAGCCACATTTATAATACGGAAAGTCTTTCCGAACGGTATGTAGCCCGTGCGGTCGGCCTTAGGCTCCTCGACGGTGAAGTTGTCAAACTCCGCGTATCCTCCGTTCTTACCGTTTTTGTTGAATGCGAACAGCGCCATGCGTGAGCCTTGAAAAGTGATAAGCTGATAACTGAGTGTCATTTCACGGCCTATGTCATGAAATTCACGGCCGTCGGTCGAGTATGAATACCGGCCCTTGTCGTTGTCGAAGTCGCCGGTGAAACGTAGCCATACGCGGCCGTCGGTCAGCTTGACAGGTACGTCTATGGTGTCATTGTCGACCTGCTCGAAGCAGCGCAGTACCGTCTCCTTGCCCTCCCTGACTATGCCGGTCCATGAACAGGGCACGTTTATATTGCCCAGACCGCATACGTCGCCGTCCTTAAGATGCTTTACGTCAAGCTCCACGGTCGTTATCGACACCGGCCCTACCACACGTTGGGTCAATGTATTGCGTGCCCACATCAGTTGCTCGGCCGGCATGGTGCGCAGACGCAGGCGTCCGTTGCGCAGCTCCCACATCTTGTCATCGGGGTTATGGTTCCACTGCCATATGCGCTTAAGCTCACGTCCGTCGAAGTCATCGCTGCGCTCATAGGCCGCATGGGGCGTCACGGTGTCGCGCGCCGCTGTCGACGGCTTGAGCCATGTACGCGGAGCGCGTCCGAGATTGCCCTCAAGGCCTATCATGGGCCAGCCGTCCACCCATGTCACGGGCGCCAGTGTCGTGGTACGTCCTATCGAGTGGAAGTCCATCATCAGCAGTGCCCACCACTCTCCGTCGGGAGTCGACACGATGCCGCCCTGATGTATGTTGGAGGCGGCGGTCTTGTCGGGATCGGCAGGCGCAATTCTCACCGGATGGCCGTCAGGCATGATGCGTCCGTTTATGCGTGTACCCGGCGCCGCGTGGTAACCGAAAGTCTCGTCGGCCGTTATGACACATGTCTCGTAAGGCCCCCATATATTGTCGGCCCGCGAGCACAGAGTGCGGCCGTTTGGCGCATAATCGGTCGATATAAGATAATATTTACCGTTTATCTTATACATATGGTGTCCCTCGCCTATCGCGCTTCCCTCCGGTATAATTACACGCTCCGTACCCTCGACAGGGCCGCTCATGTCGGGCTTCAGCTCGGTACATTTCACCTCGCCGTAACCGTGTATGGCATATATCTTGCCGTCGTCGTCAAAGAGCACGCCGAGGTCATATATGCGTCCCTGCATGTTGATATGCTTCCACGGACCCTCTATCTTGTCGCTTATAAAACACTGCAGGCCCTTGCCGTTGACGTTGGAGTATATGTAGAATTTACCGTCGTTGTAGCGTATACAGGGCGCCCATATGCCCTGTCCGTACACCTCCTTGCCGTTTTTCAGCGAGAATGCGTCGTCGTCGAAGTCAAACCGGTCAAAGCAGTATGACACATTCTCCCAGTTCACGAGGTCCTTGGAGTGCAGTATGACAAGACCCGGTACCGAGTGCATCGTGGTGCCGGCAAGATAATAGTCATCGCCGACCCTCAGAATGTCAGGGTCGGAAAATTCATCGTACATCAACGGATTGGTAAAGGTGCCGTTGCCGTTGTCGGCTGTCCATGAACGGTTCTGCGCCGACCCGCACAGTACGCTTACGGCCGACAGTATGCACAGAAGTGTTTTTTTAGCTCCCATAGCTTTATGACTTTTCTATGTTGTTCTTATTTATTTAATTCTGAAGCCCCTCAACCCGCTTCTATTCCTCGGGCTTTATGAAGCCGACCGGACGGCGAGGCTTCTCTTTAGGTTTGCTCTGAAGCTCTGCAAGCGAGGTATTGATAGCTTCAATCTGCGCCCGGGTATCCTCGTTGATGTCATTGTAGTCGGCAAATATCTCCTCCAGATCCTGCTTCAGCTCTGCGAAATTCTGTTCAAGCGCGGTCAGCCGTCGCAGCGGAGAGTTATCGGCAATCATTTGCCTTACAGCTACAAACGCACGCATGATGCCACGGTTGATCTCTATGGCCGTAGCATTGCGCAGTACGCTCGACAGCATGGCCACACCCAGCTCGGTAAACGCAAACGGCAGGTATCGCACACCACCGTGACTTGAGATGCCAAATTGGCATCTCAAGTGCTCTTCTTTTGTAAGCTCAAACATAAAGTCCTCGCCTTCAAAGCGTTCTATATTGCGCCGAACGGCTCTTTTCAGCTGCGCCGTCTCGACACCGTACATTTCCGCGAGATCGTAGTCAAGCATTACACGCTGACCGCGTATCTCGTAAATCTTGTTGTGGATTAACTGTAATTTATTCATGGTTTTGCTTGAAATGTGTAAGAATACCGCGAGAATACAATGAAGTATCTTGCCGGCGCTTGCTTTTATACTTGAATCAGGGGGGATTGGTTATATTCCGGTTTGAGATGTAGCCCGGAGCGGAATCGAACCGCTATCTAAGGTTTAGGAAACCTCTATTCTATCCGTTGAACTACCGGGCCGTTGGATAACCGGCATTAGACACTGCAAAGATAAGCAATTTAATCAATACAAAAAAATGGGAGCGGCGCTATTCCGGCCGCTCCCGAAATTTATACTGTACTGACCGGTACGGCTTATTTCTTGAACTCTACAGCGGCCTTCTCGATGCCGAGACCCCGCTTGTAATTCTCGATATAAACGTTGAAGCCGGCTACCTCTGCCTCGGTAGGCGTGATTTCGGTGCCTACATCGCCCGCAAACACTTCCTTGTCAAGGTAGTCGGGAAGCGACAGACCGCCGGGGTTGTTGACAAGATACGACGCCAGCAGCGCCATGCCCCATGCTCCGCCTTCGCCGGCGGTATCCATTACCGATATCGGCGAGTTAAGAGCGGCGGCAAGTATGCGCTGACCCACACCTTTGGTCTTGAACAGACCGCCGTGACCGGTGATGCGGTCAACCGATATCTTCTCCTCATTGAAGAGGATGTCGTTGCCTATCTTGAGAACCGCCACGGAGCCGTACAGATGAGCGCGCATGAAGTTGGCGAGGTTGAAACGGTCGCCGACAGAGCGCACGAAAAGCGGACGGCCCTCGGCAAGTCCGGTAACGGGCTCTCCCGAGAAGTAGTTGTACGCCAGCAGGCCTCCGGAATCGGGATCGCCGTTCAGAGCGTTGTTGTACAGCTTGCCGTATATCTCGTTCATGTCCACCGGAAGTCCGAGAAGTTCGGTGTATTCGCGGAACAGGCCTACCCAAGCGTTCAGGTCGGAGGTGCAGTTATTGCAGTGTACCATGGCCACGAGGCTGCCGTCAGGGGTAGTCACGATGTCGATAGGCTCGTAGGGTTTGCTAAGCTCCTTCTCAAGCACTATCATCGAGAACGAGGATGTGCCGGCCGATACATTGCCCGTGCGCTGCTTGACGGCATTGGTGGCCGTCATGCCAGTACCGGCATCGCCTTCGGGCGGACATACGGGTATACCGGCTTTAAGATGGCCGGTCGGGTCGAGCAGCTTGGCTCCCTCGGCGGTAAGACATCCTGCGTTTTCGCCTGCAAGAAGCACCTTGGGCAGTATGTCATTGAGCTTCCATCCGTAACCTTTGGGCGCCACGAGAGCGTCAAACTTCTCAACCATGGCGGCGGAGTAGTTCTTTGTCTCGGGGTCGATGGGCAGCATACCCGAGGCGTCGCCTATGCCGAGTACCTTCTCGCCGGTGATCTGCCAGTGGATATAGCCGGCAAGAGTGGTCAGGAAGTCGATGTCCTTGACATGCTTCTCGTCATCGAGTATGGCCTGATAAAGATGCGATATGCTCCAGCGAAGGGGTATGTTGTATACAAACAGCTCCGAAAGCTCGGCGGCCGCACGTGCCGTGTTGGTGTTGCGCCATGTGCGGAAAGGCACGAGTATCTCCTGCTTGCTGTCAAAGGCCATGTAGCCGTGCATCATGGCGCTGATGCCTATGGCGGCGAGGCTTTCTATCTCGACGCCGTACTGCGCCCTTACATTGTCCTGAAGGTCGCGGTAGCAGTCGCGCACACCCTCCCATATGGCCTCGATGCTGTATGTCCACAGGCCGTCGACGAGCTGGTTTTCCCACTCGTGGCTGCCTTGGGCTATAGGCCGGTTGTCGGGCGATATAAGGACGGCTTTGATACGGGTAGAGCCAAACTCGATACCGAGTATGGCTTTACCTGTCTCTATTTTGTTTTTTATGTCAAACTCCATAATGACTGTCCGTTACTTGTTAAGCATGTAGTACACGTCATTGTAGCGAAGCTCTTTCTTGAACTCCTGTATGGTGGTGTTCTTGTCGATGCGCACCATCTCTATGCCGGCCATCTCTGCGTAGTCTTCCCAGTATTCGGGAGTCAGAGCGTAAGAGAAGCATGAGTGGTGGGTACCGCCGGCAAGTATCCATGCGCCGGCACCGATCTCGAAGTTGGGCATCGGTATCCACAGTGCCGAAGCCACGGGCAGTTTGGGAAGCGGCTTGGACTTGATGCACTCCACGTCGTTGACAATGAGGCGGAAACGGTTGCCCATGTCGATGACTGTGGCGGTGATGCCGTTGCCGGGCTTCGAAGTAAACACGAGGCGTGCTGTCAGAGCCTTGCGTATGCCTATGCCGAGGAAGTGAACCTCAAGACGGGGCTGCTCTTCAGCTATAAGCGGGCACACCTCAAGCATATGGGCCTGAAGGATAGAGCTCTGTGCTCCGTCGAAGTTGAGAGTGTAGTCCTCAAGGAACGAGCAACCGCCCTCAAGACCCTGAGTCATGTACCAGAGTGTGCGGTAAAGAGCGGCCGACTTCCAGTCGCCTTCGGCGCCGAAACCGTAACCCTCGGCCATAAGACGCTGCGAGGCGAGGCCCGGTATCTGGTCGAAACCTACAAACTTGGGGTCGTTGATGTCGGCCGTACCGAGGTCATCGAAGTTGGTGGTAAAGCCCTTGGCGCCCTTGTCCTGAAGACATGCGCGCAGTGTAAGCTCGGCCTTGGCTGCATTCCATACCGACTTGTATTCTACCGTTGAAGGATCCTTGACGGCGTCCTCGCACTTGTAAAGCGAGAAGTAGGTGTCCATAAGCTCCTTGACGGCATCGTCGGTAATGCCCTTGCCATACTCCATAAGTTCGCTTACCGGGCAATAGTCGACATGATAGCCCAGACGCATCTCGGCATCGACCTTGTCACCGTCGGTAACGGCCACATTGTTCATCTGGTCGCCGAAGCGGAGTATGAGCATGTCCTGCGAGTCGGCCCATGCGGCGGCCACGCGCGACCACACGGCTATCTTTTCCTGAACGGCCTTGTCTTTCCAGTAGCCTACCACAACCTTGCGCTTTACGTTCATGCGGGCGCAGATATGGCCGAACTCACGGTCGCCGTGAGCCGACTGGTTGAGGTTCATGAAATCCATGTCCATGGTGTCCCACGGTATTTCGGCATTGTACTGGGTATGGAAGTGGAGCAACGGTTTGCGCAGCTGCTGCAGGCCGTGAATCCACATCTTGGCCGGTGAGAAAGTGTGCATCCAAGTGATGATACCCACACACTTGGCGTCATTATTGGCGGCCTTCATTACGGCCTCTACCTCTTTCGACGAGTTGGCCGTGCCCTTATATACTACTTTTATAGGGAGATTTCCCGAATTATTGAGTCCGTCTACCATCTCTTTGGAGTGAGCGTCTACCGCTACCACGGCATCGCCGCCATAAAGGAGCTGTGCGCCGGTCACCCACCAGAGTTCAAGATTTTCAAATGCTTTCATAATGTTTAGTTTTAAATTGGTTAATGTTGTTGTTATTTTTTCTGTCCGTAATAAGCACCGGGACCATGCTTGCGGTTGAAGTGCTTTTCAATCAGCAGAGGATTCATGGTGAGATGGGGATTTACCGTGTAGGCTATGCTCGCCATCTTGGCCACCTGCTCCATGACTACGGCATTGTGCACGGCGTCATGCGCATCCTTGCCCCACGCAAACGGGCCGTGGTTTTTCACCAGAACACCCGGAGTGTGAACGGGATTCATACCCTCGAAGCGCTTGATGATGACGTTGCCGGTCTCAAGCTCGTACTCGCCCTTGACCTCCTCCTCGGTCATGTCGGCCGTACAGGGTATGGCGTCGTGGAAGTAATCGGCATGAGTAGTGCCTATGTTGGGCAGATCTATGCCGGCCTGAGCCCAAGCGGTGGCGTAGGTGGAATGAGTGTGTACCACGCCCCCTATCTCGGGAAACGCCTTATAAAGGGCAAGATGGGTGGGTGTATCGGATGACGGACGCAGATTGCCCTCTACGACATGGCCGTCGAGGTCAACAACTACCATGTCGTCGGCCTTCATGGTGTCATAGTCGACTCCGCTCGGCTTGATCACTACAAGCCCGGTGGCGCGGTCTATGCCCGACACATTGCCCCATGTAAATATAACAAGTCCGTGTTTTACCAGATCAAGATTGGCACGAAACACTTTTTCTTTCAATTCTTCAAGCATGTCAGTTTACATTTTAAATTTAACCGATTGAGCGTATAGCTCCTCATCGAAGGTATAGAGCAAGGCTCCGCGGCGCGATGTGACCTTGTCGATCATATCGGTGCGCTTTATACACGGATTCTCAAGTATGCGGCGGCGGAAATTGCGCTTGTCGACAGGCTCGCCCAGTATCGTCTCATAAAGGTTCTGAAGCTGCGTGAGCGTGAAATACTCCGGAAGCAGCTCAAACGCTATAGGCTCGCATGTGGCCTTGCGGCGCAGGGCCTTGACCGCCCGCCTTATCATCTGCGGGTGGTCAAAGCACAGCTCCGGAAGATTGTCGACATCGACCCACTGGGCATCATAGGCCTTGACGCGGTCGATGTAAGCGTCATCCCACTTTATAAGGGCGTAGTAGGCTACCGACACAACTCGCTCGCCGGGGTCGCGGTCAAGGTCACCGAACGCACCCACCTGTTCCATATATACGTTGTCAAGACCCGTAAGCTGATGAAGCACTCGATAAGCGGCATCGTCGACACTCTCCGACGACTTTACAAAACCGCCCATCAGTGACCACGACCCGAGTGCGGGCTCAAACTTACGGCGAGTCAGCAACAGACACAGGCGTCCTTCGCGCAACGTGAACACAATGCAGTCCACGCCGACGAGCATCTTTTCATGAGCCGAATAAAAACCTTGTTCGCGAAACATATTCCTTCAATGCGGGCTATAGGGTTGATTACCAGAAATACCAATAGAATACTGCGGTGATGGCAAGAATGATTACAGTATGTACTACATCCCAAGTGCCCCAGCTTGCGCGGGTGGCGGCACGCTGTTCGGCAGTAGAGGTTCCGAATACAAGACCCTTGATCTTCTCGGGCGACGGAGCCTTGGTGCAGAGCGATACAATCACTCCCACTGCAAGACAGAACACGAGCATCCAGCCGCAGAAGAAGAGCCAGTTCTCATCAAAGAACACGCGCTGGAACAAACCGGCATCAGGATTGGCTCCCGCTACAATACCTTGACCTGTATAATAGATCTTGGCACCAAGACGGGTAAGACCGATGATAAGACCTGAAAGGAGAGCCCACATACCTCCGAGAGCCGATGCGCGCTTCCATAAAATACCGATAAGGAAAGCGGCGGCGATACCCGGAGCGAGTACCGACTGTACGTCCTGCAGATAGAGATAGAGCACATCGCCCACCGAACGCATGACAGGTATCCAGAGAATACCGAGAATCACAATAACAACGGTAGCGGCCTGACCGATGCGCACGAGTTTCTTGGGATCGGTCTTCGGTCTGAGACGCTGATAGAAGTCGATAGTGAAGAGAGCGGCCGACGAGTTAAACAGCGATGCGAGCGAACTCATGAGAGCGGCAAGAATACCGCACACGATAAGACCCTTGACACCGGCGGGGAGAAGCTTGGCTACAAGCGTCGGGAAAGCGGCGTCAGAGTTGGGATTGCCATTGGGAAGCATCGGCAGGAAATCGCCGAGATTCTGATGAAGGGCAAAGGCTATCATGCCCGGAATAAGGAACAGGAACACAGGAAGCAGCTTCAGGTAAGCGCCGAAGATAGTACCGCGGCGAGCCTCTTTCTCGTCTTTACCAGAAAGTACACGCTGCACGATGAACTGGTCGGTACACCAGTACCAGAAGCCTATCACGGCAGAGCCGATGAGGGCGCCCAGCCACGGATACTGCGCGTCGCGGTTGTCGCGGATGAGGTTGACCATGCTGTCGCCGTATTCGTTGACCTTGACAGCCGAGCATATGCGCATCATCTCGTCCCAGCCGCCGAGCTCCTTAAGTCCGAGCACAAGGATTATGAGCGAGCCGAGAAGCAGTATGGGCGTCTGAAGCACCGAAGTGTAAAGTACCGATTTCATACCGCCGAATATGGTGTAGAGAGCGGTGATAAGCACAAGGCCGATGGCGGCAATCCAGAAAAAGTCTATGCCCCAGAGCTCGTCGATGCCGAATACCTGCTGGAATACAAGACCGCCGGCATAAACCGTAACGGCAACCTTAGTGAGCACGTAGCTGATGAGCGATATAGTGGCAAGAATGGTGCGCGACTGCGGATTGAAGCGCTTTTCAAGGAATTCAGGCATGGTGTACACCATACTGCGGGTGTAGAAAGGCACGAACACCCAACCGAGGATAAGGATCATCCAGCCCTGTATCTCCCAGTGGGCCATGGCCATACCCGACGATGCGCCGGAGCCGGCAAGACCGATGAGGTGCTCAGAACCGATGTTTGATGCGAAAATCGACGCACCGATGGCAATCCAAGTAGCGTCCTTACCGCCGAGGAAGTAGTCGGCGGCGTTGTTCTGTTTTTGGCGCATTACCCATACGATAATGCCGATCAGGGCCACGAAGAACAGCCCTATTACAAGCCAGTCAAGAAATTGCATGATGATTGGTTATTAAGGTTAGTTTATTTTTCAACACCGAATTTAAATATACAGCGGCTTGAGTACTTCTCGCCCGGAAGCAGGATAACCGAAGGCCACTGGGGCTTGTTGGGGCTGTCGGGATAGTGCTGGGTCTCAAGGCAGAGTCCGGCATGCTGGTTGTATACCGCGCCGTTTTTGCCGGTCACTGTTCCGTCGAGGAAGTTGCCCGAATAGAACTGGATGCCGGGCTCGTTGGTATACACGCTGAGTGTTACGCCCGTCGAGGGAGCCACGAGCTTCACAGCCTCTTTCGATATGTCGCCGGCGGTATTGAGCACCCAGTTGTGGTCAAAGCCGTTGCCGTTCTTGATCTGCTCGAAGTCGAAGTTCTTGATGTCGGCGCCCACCTCCTTGGCGGTGGTGAAGTCCATCGGGGTATCCTTTACGGGAAGTATCTCGCCCGTAGTCATGTAGGTACTGTCGACCGGAGTGAATCCGTCGGCGTTTATGACAAGCACGTTGTCGGTGATGGCCTTGGCGGGATCGCCGTTGAGGTTGAAGTAAGAGTGATTGGTCATGTTGATTACCGTAGGCTTGTCGGTCACGGCCTCGTAGTCTATGTCGAGGGCGTTGTCGGCGGTAAGCGTATAGGTAACCTGTGCGGTAACTTCGCCGGGGAAGTTGTTGTCACCGTCGGGCGATGTTATCGAGAGCACCAATGTGGAGTCACTGGCCTCTTTCACGTCATACACCTTGTACTGCCAGCCTGTGGGACCACCGTGAAGCGTGTGTCCGAAGTTGTTTGTAGGCAGCTGTATGGTATCGCCCCCCAGAGGCAGACGGCCGTGGTCGATGCGGTTGGCGTAGCGGCCTATGGCGGCGCCGAAGTCGGTCTGGTTGTTTTCGGGGAAGTAGGCTTGAACGCTGTCAAGTCCGAGAGTCACGTCAATAAACTTTCCGTCACGGTCAGGAACGCTTATCGACACTATGCGGCCACCATAGTTGGTGATGCACACCTCCATGCCGGCTGCATTTTTAAGCACGTAAAGGCCGGTAGACTTGCCGTCTACTTCAGCCACAAACTTGTTCGGGTCAAGACCCGAATCTGTCAACTCGGGAGCCGCGTTCTTGCTACCGCAAGAAGCCATAAGCATTAAGGCTCCGCCACAAATCAAATTCAACTTCAGTTTAAACATAACTCACTGTGTTCTTGATATAGATTTTTAATGGGTGTAAAAGTAACACTTATTTTGACAATCCAAAAATTTTTATATATGTTTTACAACATAATTTAGCATTTACCGATTAGTCCTATTGGTCCAATTAGACTAATTAGACCAATAGGACTAATACACATTATTATATACGCAATTATATACGCAGTCGGGGCACCCTGCTATGGAGTGCCCCGACTTTATCATTGTGGATGTGGCTGATTATGCTTTTTTGGCTTTGCGACGGCGGCTGTCGGTAAGGTAAGCTACCGGAGCTGCCACATAGATGGTGGCGAGAGTACCGGTGATGACACCGAACAGCATGGCGAACGTGAAGCTGCGTATCGACTCACCGCCGAGGATGAAGATACAGAGCAGCACGAGCAGTGTGGAGCCTGAAGTCATGATAGTACGGCCCAACGTGCTGTTGATCGACTGGTTGATGAGCGTGAAGAAGTCCTGCTTGGGATAAAGCTGGGTATTCTCGCGCACACGGTCGAATACCACCACCGTATCGTTGATCTGATAACCGATCACGGTAAGTATGGCGGCTATGAACGTCTGGTCAATCTCCATCGAGAACGGAAGCACACCCCAGAAGAGCGAGTAGAAACCGATGATGGTGAATGCCGTAAAGGCCACGGCTGCAAGAGCGCCTACCGAGAAGGCCACGTTGTGGAAACGGAGCAGGATGTAGAGGAACATAGCTATCAGCGACAGGATGACGGCTATGTAAGCGTCCTGCTTCATGTCGGCGGCTATGGTCGGGCCCACTTTCTGCGAGCTCTGTATGCCGACGTTCTCGTTGGTGGTCGAGAAGTCTTCGAGCGACATGCTGCCGAGCTCATCCTTGAGTCCGTCATAAAGTATCTGGGTTATCTCCTTGTCCACGCCGTCGGTCTCGCCGTCTATCTTGTAGTTGGTCGAGATACGTACCTTGGTGTCGTTGTCGATGGTGATTACCGACAGTGAAGCGCCCGGGAACTTGGGAGCGAGCTTCTGTGCAAGCACGTCGGTCTTGACCGGATGGTCAAACTGCACGATGTAGTTGCGGCCGCCGGAGAAGTCGATGCCTTGGTTCATGCCGCGGGTAAAGAGCGAGATAGCCACGATGAGGACGAAAAGTCCGCATACGGCAGCCGATATCTTGCGCTGGCCGAGGAAGTTGACCTTGGTGTTGGTAAACATGTTCTTCGACATGCCGGTGGTGAAGGTAAGACGCTGGAATGCAGCCGACTTGCCAAAGGCGATAAACACCAGACGGGTCAGGAACACCGCTGTGAAGAACGAGCATACGATACCGATGATAAGCGTAGTGGCGAAGCCCTTGATAGGACCGGTACCGTAAAGAAGAAGTATGACTGCGGTGATGACCGAAGTAAGGTTAGAGTCAAAGATGGCGGAGAATGCGTTGCTGTAACCGTCGGCGATAGCCTGACGTATGTTCTTGCCGGCGCGAAGCTCCTCTTTGGTACGCTCGAAGATAAGCACGTTGGCGTCAACGGCCATACCCAGAGCAAGCACTATACCGGCGATACCCGACAGGGTGAGCACGGCTTGGAACGACGCGAGGATACCCATGGTGAAGAAGAGGTTGCACACAAGACCTATGTTGGCCACAAGACCCGGTATGAAACCGTAGATGCACATCATGAAGATCATCAGCAGCACGAGAGCTATGATAAACGACAGGAAGCCGTCATGTATGGCCTGCTTACCGAGCGAAGGACCGATGACGGTATCGCTTACGATGTCGACCTTGGCGGCCATCTTACCCGACTTGAGCACGTTGGCCAAGTCCTTGGCGTCCTCGACCGAGAAGTTACCGGTTATCTGCGAGCGTCCGCCCTCGATTACCGAATTGATGCGGGGATATGAGTATACATGGTCGTCAAGCACGATGGCCACGGGCTTGCCGAGATTGTTCTGGGTCACGCGGGCCCATGCCTTGGCGCCGTCGCTGTTCATGTTCATCGACACATAGTTGCCCTGAAGGTTGTCGAAGTCGCTCGATGCCGATACCACGACGTCGCCGCCAAGAGCGGGTTTGCCGTTGTTTGACTTCAGCGCTATCAGCGAGTATATCTCGGCCTTGCGGGTGGTGTTGGTCACGGTGTCGGTGTACTGCACCTCCTGCGGTTTTACCTCCCAGCGGAGTTTTAGGTTGGAGGGGAGTATGCGCGATGCGGTCACGCTGCCGAGTATCGAGTCGATGACCTCACGGTGGGCCTGAGTGGCCATACCTACCACGGGAGTGCCCTGATAGCCGTTGCCGTCGAAGTATCCGAAGAGTGTCGAGGCGGTGCCGGTCGAGTCGCTGCGAAGAGCGGTCTCAAGCGCCATGAGCTGGTTCTGTATCTCGTCGAGAGTGTATACTTCATAAAATTCGAGGTTGGCCGATGCCTTGAGAAGCTCGCGCACACGGTCATGCTCTTTTACGCCCGGAAGTTCCAGAAGTATCTGGCCGTCCTTTTCAAGCTCCTGAATGTTGGGAGCCACAACACCGAACTGGTCGATACGGTTGCGGAGTACGTTGGTAGAGCTCGACACACGGTCCTTGACTTCCTGCTTTACGGTAGCCTCGACCTGCTCGGCCGACTCACCGCGTTTGGCTACGTTCTTGAATACAACAGCCATGTCGGCTGCCGGGTCGACGCGCTTGTATTCCTTGAAGAAAGCGGCCACATAGTCGCTGGTCTTGCTCTTCTTGACTACCGAGTCGGTAGCGGCGAGCACGCGGTTGAATGTGGCATTGTCGTCGGCATTGGCTATAGAGCGCAGTATGTCGGGAACCGACACCTGCAGTATAACGTTCATACCGCCCTTCAGGTCGAGGCCGAGACCCACGCCCATCTTCTGCACTTGATTGAACGTATAGCCTAATACAGGGTAAACTTTCTCTTTACCGATTGAGTCGATGTAGTTTTTGTAAGCTTTCTTGTATGCTTCGCCGTTGGCGTCACCGTTGGCTGCGACCAACGCATACTGCTCCGCTTTATTCTCGTAACGGCTGGTCACCCATGAAAACGAGAGATAAAACAGACACACGAGCACCAAGAAGATAGCTATCACTCCGGAAATGACGCTTCCGGTCGTACCTTTGCTTTGCATGTGTTGTTAGTTGATGATATTAAGTTATTATATTAATTTATTCATAAGAATTTCAGGGTGCAAATATAACTCTTTTTTCCGTCATTACCACAACAGATTGACGATAAATTAGCCTTTTCGGGGCTATTTGGGCGTGTTTTTCAGTACTCAAGGGCTATATTGTCGATCCACAGGGTCATTCCGGGTGTCCCTTCATAGGCCACACCGCAGCCCGACGAGGCCATGACGAGCATGTGGGTGGGGGTGGCGTCGGCGCTGTCCCACCCTACCTCGTGCACCGGCACCATCTTGCCCCGGCTGTTGCGGGCGTAATAGCTGCGGTTGGGCGGGATAAGCCCCATGTAGTCTTTATAATCGGGGTGCGATGACACATCGCCGTAGTGCACCTTCAGCTCATGACCGCGATGCCAGTCGGTCGACGTGGCGTAACGCTCGCGTCCGGTGCCCACGCGCTTGGCGTAGATATTGCCGTCGGCGTCCTCCCAGCGGCGCTGGAGCAGTATGTACACCTCCGCATTGTCGGTGCCGTCGAGCTGCTTGGTCGAAGTGCCCGTGGCACGCACACGCTTCGCCCCTTTCGGTATCTCCACCTTGTAGTCGTAGCGCAACGCCTTCGGCCTGCGGGTGAACGGCACCCCCATCTCCATCTTGGAGTACGGATTGGAGGCATTGCGTATAGGCTCTATGTTATATCCGAGATATATCGACCCGGCCACAAGCACCTTGAGGTTGACCAGCCCGAGCACCTGCACCTTCTCCATGATTGTCGTCATCTTGCAGCAGCGCCCGCCGGCGGGATTGGCGTCGGGAAACACGGCGTTGCTCCCCTTGACCACACCCATAACGTTGGCCATGACGTTCGACGTGGCCCACGGCGAGCCCCCTTTGTTGCTGTAGGGCTTGGAGTTGTCTATCACCTCCTCCGGGCCTATCTCGTAGACCTGCTTCACCTTGCCGCCCAGCACCCTCGACTCATGGATATTGCGCGTGATCCAGTTCTCGAAGTCGCCGTACTTCAGCGGCTCCACGGTCTGTGCGCCCGCACATATGGCGGCCGAAAGCCACAATATAGTCATTCTCCTCATCATAGCTCATTTATATGCCACAAAGATAATAAAAACCGTGGTAACCCGTGATGCACTGCACGTTTTGCATGCGTCATTCTCCCACGCTGTTGTCAATCCCTCACTATCAGCGCCGTAGCCATGGCGGCTATGCCTTCGCCGCGGCCCGTGAAGCCGAGCCGCTCGGTTGTGGTGGCCTTGACCGACACGGCCGACTCATCGACCTCGAGGTCGGCGGCTATGCGCTCTATCATGACCGGTATGTGGTCGAGCAGCTTCGGAGCCTGCGCCATTATGGTAAGGTCCACGTTGCCCACGCGGTAGCCCTTTTCGGCAAGCAGCTCCCTCACACATCGCAGCAGCGCCCGCGAGTCGGCGCCCCGGTAAGCCTCGTCCGTGTCCGGGAAGTGGTAGCCTATGTCGCGCATGGCCGCCGCCCCCAACAGAGCGTCGCTGAGCGCATGCAGCGCCACATCGGCATCGCTGTGTCCCAGCAGCCCCAGATGATAAGGCACCTTTACCCCGCCGAGCCACAGCTCGCGCTCCTCCACAAGACGGTGCACGTCAAATCCGTTTCCTACCCTTATATCCATAATCCTTGATTTTATTGCTACTTATTATTTAGCAAATATAAGACTTCGGAGCGGCTTTCACAAATTAATGTGAGTCAAGCTGCTCGATTCAACACCGCTATATCTTTATTTTACCGGATTTTACCGGCTGAAGAGAGTTTTCAGCCCGTCCATGTCAAATGTCAGTGTGAAGCGAAGGGTCTGGTCGAGCGGCGAGGTCTGCTGCGACGCTATCATGTAGGCTGCGTCAAGGCTCAGCACGTTGAGCGCGAAGCCCGCGCCCATGGCGAAGTACTTGCGGCCCCCCTTGAATTCGTTTTCGTAGTAGTAGCCGGCGCGCAGAAAGAACTGCCGGTTGTAGCTGTACTCGGCTCCGACCGACCACATGATCTCGCGCAACTCCTCCTTGAAGCCGCCCGGAGCGTCGGAAAATGACTTGAATATGCCCGTTATCGACGACATGTCCTCCCATTTGGCCTCCGCGTCAAGATATTCCTCCTCGCTGGCATAGTCCTTTAACCGGGGCTTCACAGGCACAAGCAGCTTGTTCAGGTCGAGCGACAGCGCCAGATTGTGGTAGTCGGCCAGCGGAAACGTGAACGTGGTGCCTATGCGCAGATTGGCAGGCAGGAAAGCGGGGTCCTCGCCGTCATTGTAGCTCACTTTGGAACCTATGTTCGACAGGTTCCACCCCAATGACCACTGGCACTCGTTATGACCTATCACGGGGTAGGTGGTGTAGTAGCCCGCCACATCGACCGAAAATGCCGACGCGCCGGTCTGCTGGTCGCCCGCGTAAGAGGTCGAGAAGCCGAGATCGGAGTATATATAGCGCAGCACCACACCCATCGAGTACTTCTCCGACAGCTTCCGCGAGTATCCTACGTCGACCGACAGCTCATAAGGGTTCAGGTTGCGGCCGCCGTACACGTCGCCCGACGTGTCTATCTCACCCAGCGAGAAGTAGCGCAGCGAAGCGCTAAGCGCCTGATTGTCGTCGCGCCCTACCTTCCAGTATCCGGCCACATTTGCCAGAAATATGTCGTTGACTATCTTGCGCAGCCACGGAGTGTAGCTGAGCGACACGGCCGCACGGCTGTAGGCAAACGCATACTTCGACGGGTTCCAGAACTGCGAGTTGGCATCAGGATCGGTAGCCGCTCCTATGTCGCCCATCGAAGCGCCGCGGGCGTCGGGAGCTATCGACAGCGACGTCACACCCGTCTGTATGGGGTTGAAGTCATCCTTGCTCTGCCCGTAACACGTCACGCTCGCCGCCGCAGCCAGCAGCGTCACTATAGCACTATTTATAAAACGAGACATCTCCTTACGCAATAACGTTATGTAAGTATAACCCGTTTAGTCCCGTTTTATTGCCCTCGACCATAAAAAACTTCACCGATTCTCTGACCCGTCGGACTGATCGGTATCCGATTCGACCTGTTGATTCACAAAAGAGGGGGAGCGCTATGCGCCCGCCCCCTCGATTAACATTAAACATGTACCGATTTTTAAGGCTTATGGGTTTATTTTATAGTAGATGAGTAGCGGTCAACGAGTTCCTTCATTTTACGGCTTATCTCCTGCGACTGCTTGAAAAGCTCTTTTCTATAATCACTTTGATTAGCGCCAAACATCTGGTAGTCTGTCCTGATCCGCTTATCAATCTCTTCAAGCATTTTGCGGTACTCCCCTATAGCGAATCTAATCTCAGGCTCTTTTTGACCGTTCTCACCCTCTTCGGGATCATAGACATTCACACCATACGATCCGGCGGCAAGACCGTTTACATCGGGCATCAAGGACCGCTCGAAAATCTTGGCGTTGTATTCATGGCCGTTTTCGATGTTGTACCATCCGTCATGTACCGTCATTTTCATTGTGAGGCCCGGCACCATATTGAAGTCTATCCACGCCGAGCATAGTTCGTTGCCGGGAAACAATGCCCTTATGCGGCCCGCCATGATACGGTCAATATCGGCCTCATACCTGAATTTCTTGTTTATCACGGGCACACAGGCCACCAAGTCATCCTCGCTTATGCCCTTTGGCGTGTCGGCCACATATATATTGTAGCATGAATCGGCTATCGCGTCGTCGACCGTGCCCTCCAAGACAAACCGCCTGTTAATGACTGTGGGTACAAACATCCGTCCTCTCATGACCACTGGCTCTGCATCCTTGACAAGATCAGGACGAATCGAGGTTACGCGGTATATCTTGCCCTCGCGCACAGGCTTGCCGTTGTCAAGGACAAGAGTATAGTTGTCGCGCAGACGCGGATTATCGGGATTCTTCACATTAAGTATCCACATCTCCTGCGAGTTGTCGGTACGCGGCGTTATTGACCCGCTTCCGGTCGTTATCGTAAAGTTCTGCATTTCACCGGGCTGGATGTGCACATATTGGTATCCGCACTCCCTCTCATCCCGGAAACAGCGTATCACTTGCCGGAGAGCGTCTTCGTTCTCCTTGCATCTGACCGGTATTATTTCGGTTTTCTCTTCAAGAATACCCGTATCAGGATTAATACGTGTATGTTGCGATGCCGCGGCCATATCGCCGCATTTGTTTGAAAGGCGCTCCAGCGCCTCCTCAAGTGCCTTAGGCTGCCGTACGGGCGCGTCGGGAGCCCCGGCCGCCGGTAAAACGGCGGCACCCAGCATAAGAAGTCCGATAATCAGTTTATTCATAACAAAATGTATTTATAGATTACTTTTTATATTTTGCTCTCGGCCAATAATTTTTCGGCTATTTCAATCTCAAGTCGTATACGGCTTACATAAGCCAGACGTTCCTGTCGCTTTATCAAAGCCAACTCCTCGGGGGTATATTCCAGATTTTCAGGACTGGTGATGGGTATATCGGTCTCCGCAAGGATTTTCGGCATGGCACGGCCGCCTCCGCCGTTACCTATGGGCATGGGCCCCTCCACGGGCGTGCGCTCCACAACCTGCGCCACCACTTGCCGCTCTTCGACAGGCTCATGCTTTACGACGGGCTCCGTCACGGCCGCTTGCGCCGCCCTCTTCACAGCCGGCTTGACCGCCGGGGTGCGTACCTCGGCCACAAGCACATCCTCGGCGGGGGCGTCGGCAGCCTCATGCCGCACGACAGTGTCGGCCGCGGCCACAGCCACAGAAGGGGTCTCCGCGACATCCCCGGCACTCTGCCCCGTGCGCATAAGCGACAGGACAACCACCTCGGCCAAGCATGCCGCGGCAAGCCACGGGGCAATCCTGAACCGGCGCGGCCCCTGCAACGCGCGGACCCTCTTCATGATCTTAGGGCGCAGGCCGTCGGAGGCGTGAAACTCGCACCGCGGGCTTAGCATACGCTCTATCTCTTCTATGTCATAACGGTCATCTTTCATATCCTGTAATATTTTTGAGAGAGTTTTTAGCTTTTTAATCGGTCCTGAACATGTTTTATCGCATATCGGTAGCGCGATTTGGCTGTGGCCTCGGGTATATCAAGCAGCTCCGATATCTGCTTGAACGTCAGCTCGTCGTAGCACTTCAGCCTCAGTATTTCCGACTGTTCCGGCGGCAGGCCGTCAAGCAAAGCCCTGACGCGCCGGTACTCCTCATGGATAGACCGGTCAGCCTCACATGCCGGCATATCCTCAACCTCATCTATCGGCACCGTCGTCTCACGGCTCCGCCTGTGATAGTCGGCACACGCATTGCTTATGCTCCTAAGGATATAACGGTCAAGGTCATGCAGCTCCCGGCCTTCGCGTATCATACGGAACGCCGACACAAACACATCCTGTACAAGATCCTCGGCATCCTCACGCCGCCCTATACGCATATAGGCAAACCGGAACAGCCGGTCCTGCCGTTGGGCGACAAGAACCTCCAATTGCTTTATATGGCGTTGGGCGTTACTATCCATTGCTGTCTGAATCCGTCGTTTTTTAATCAGTTCATTAAAATAGACGGAAATCTACAAAAATAGATTTAAATACCTGTTAAAATTTTGCCCTTACGCCCGATTGTGCATAAATCCGGCACTTTCGCGTATTATATTTGCCGGTGAAAAACACCCATAAACCGACCGTGCTATGAAATTTGACCAAGAATGGACCGTCGCCATCTCACACCTCGACGCCGCAAGTCAGGCCCGGCTCACCGAGGCCATACGCCACTACCAGAACACCGACACCGTGCCCGATGACCTCGACCCCGCATCGATGATGGGCTTCCTCTTCGCCAAGGCGGTCATAGACCGCCGCAAGCGCATCAACGCCCGTGCCCGCGAACGCCGCCGCCAGAAGGCCCTCTCGGCCGGCTCCACAACCCCCACCACCCCCATTGGTCCAATTAGTCCAATTAGTCCAATTGGTCCTATTAGTCCTACTGAATCCACTCCTGCTCCTGCCCGCGCTCTCCCCGAGGCCGGTCCCGTCACGGCCGACTACTACAAGGCGCTCCCGGGCTACCGCCGGAGCCACTCGCTGAGCTATCCCGGACAGGAGGTGTGCAACGACTGGGAGATGATAACGGCGTGGCGCAAGCTCATGCTCCGCGACACCGCCTTCCTGAAGTACCTCGCCGACTACCACCATGTAAGCGTCGACTTCATCACCGGCCACATACCCACCTACGACACCTATCTGCTCAACAACGACCGCGTGGCCGTCGACTGCCTCTCCGACTACCGCCTTGAGTTCGAGCGCTACATGATGTCCTCCATGCTCATGATGGGGCGCCGTCGCCGACGCTATCAGCGCAAGGAGTATTGAGCGCCGCAAGCATTTTGTCACATAAAACCTTGCACACAGCTACAAATTGTGTGCAACAATCACATTTTTAGGGCAAAATGCAAACCTGTTTAGGAAAAGTTTGTTTATCTTTGCGAAAATTGAACCGGACAAATTATCAACTGTATGGATCATATAAAGCAAGTAGCAAAACGCCTGAAAGGTCTTCGCGATGCAATAGACCTGTCGATTGAAGAGATGGCGAAACAATGCGGCATCGATGCCGCCACTTTGGCAGCTTACGAAAGCGGCACTACCGACATACCGGTAAGTTTTCTTCACAAGCTTGCAAGTACATGCGACGTCGAGCTGACAGCGCTGCTGTTTGGCGAAGAGCCGAAAATGAGCTCTTATTACGTGACACGCGCCGGAAAGGGAGTGAAAGTCGAGCGTACCAAGGCCTACAGTTATCAGGACTTGGCGGCCGGTTTCCAGCACCGCATCATGGCACCGTTTATCGTAACCGTCGAGCCTACTGACGATGACAAGCCGAAGACTCTTAACTCACATCAGGGACAGGAGTTCAACTACGTTCTTGAGGGTGAGCTTGAAATAACAATTGCAGGAAAGGTATTCATACTGCATCCCGGCGACAGCGTGATGTTTGACGCCCGGCGCCACCACGGACTGAAGGCCCTCGGCGACAAGGCCGTCAAGCTCATAGCCATCATATCATAACCGAAACAACATCTACAGTCTATATTATGCTTGAGAAATTTCTTGACAAGACTTCATTCGAGTCCTACGATGACTTTATGCGTAATTTTCACGTCAATGTGCCCGAGAATTTCAACTTCGGATACGACGTTGTCGACGAATGGGCGGCCAAAGAACCCGACAAACCGGCGCTCCTGTGGACCAACGACAAAGGCGAGAAAATTCAGTTTACATTTGCCGACATAAAGCGCGAGAGCGACAAGACGGCTTCATTTCTGCAATCGATAGGTATCGGTCGCGGCGACATGGTGATGCTCATCCTGAAGCGCCACTATCAGTTCTGGTTCGCTATTATAGCGCTGCACAAACTCGGCGCCACGGTCATACCGGCCACCCATCTGCTCACCGACAAGGACATCGTTTACCGATGCAAGATGGCCGGCATAAAGGCCATAATATCGACGGGCGACAAAGTGGTCATTGACCACATCGAGAAGGCGTTGCCCGACTGTCCTACACTGAAAGCGCTCATATCGACGGGCCCCATAGTGCCCGAAGGGTGGTACGACTTCAACAAGTTCATCGACGAGGCCCCCGAATTCAAGCGCCCCGAACACCCCAACACAAACGACGACATATCGCTGCTGTACTTCACCTCGGGCACGACAGGCGAGCCCAAGATGGTGGCCCACGACTTCACGTATCCGCTCGGCCACATAATCACGGCAAGCTACTGGCACAACCTTAACGAAAAGAGCCTGCACCTGACCCTTGCCGACACCGGCTGGGGAAAAGCCGTGTGGGGTAAACTCTACGGACAGTGGATAGCCGGCGCCAACGTGTTCGTATACGACTTCGAGAAGTTTGAGCCGGTCGACGTGCTTCATATGATACACAACTACGGCATAACGTCGTTCTGCGCGCCTCCCACGGTGTTCCGCTTCCTTATACGCGAAGACCTCTCGAAGTTTGACCTCTCGACACTGAAATACTGCACCATAGCCGGCGAGGCGCTGAATCCCACAGTATATGAGGAGTGGCTGAAACTGACCGGCATAAAACTTATGGAGGGTTTCGGACAGACCGAGACTACGCTCACCATAGCCACATATCCGTGGCTTGAGCCGAAGCCCGGTTCCATGGGCAAGAAAGGACCGGTATATGACATAGACCTGATAGCCCCCGACGGACGGCCCGTCGAGGACGGAGAGCAGGGCGAGATCATTGTACGCACTCACGGCAAGAAGCCCCTCGGACTCTTCAAAGAGTATCTGCACGATCCGGAACTCACTCATGCGGCATATCACGATGACATATATCACACCGGCGACGTGGCTTGGCGCGACGAAGACGGCTACTTCTGGTTTGTAGGCCGCACCGACGACGTCATAAAGTCATCGGGCTACCGCATAGGCCCGTTTGAAGTGGAGAGCGCGCTGATGACACATCCCGCTGTCGTGGAATGTGCCATAACAGGTGTGCCCGACGAAATACGCGGTCAGGTCGTCAAGGCTACGATAGTACTCGCAAAAGAATACCTACAGCGGGCCGAAGAGGCGAGCGAGGAGCTGATAAAGGAGATACAGAATCACGTGAAGCAGGTGACCGCGCCCTACAAGTACCCGCGCATAGTGGAGTTTGTAAAGGAACTGCCCAAGACGATAAGCGGAAAGATAAGGCGCGTGGCTATCCGCGACAACAAAAAATGACAATATCTGTTGTGTAATGTGTATGGGTCACTCTGCATATAAACTGATAGCCGTAAAAATAGGGTCGAACGTGCTTACACGGCGCGACGGCACACTTGACATAACCCGCATGTCGGCGCTTGTGGACCAAGTGGCCGAGCTGCATCGCCGGGGCACGGGAGTCATTCTCGTGTCGTCGGGTGCCGTGGCATCGGGCCGAAGCGAGCTGAAGCTGTCGCAGCAACTCGACACCGTGTCGGCGCGTCAGCTGTATTCGGCGGTGGGTCAGGCTAAGCTCATAAACCGGTATTACGAACTGTTTCGCGACCACGGCATAGCGTGCGGGCAGGTGCTCACTACAAAAGAGAACTTCTCGACACGCCGCCACTACCTCAATCAGAAACACTGCATGGAGGTCATGCTCGACAACGGGGTCATTCCGGTAGTCAACGAGAACGACACAGTGTCGCTGACCGAACTGATGTTTACCGATAACGACGAGCTGTCGGGGCTGATAGCCTCGATGATGGATGTTCAGGCACTGGTCATACTCAGCAATATCGACGGTGTGTTTGACGGCGACCCCTCGCTGCCCGATTCGAGTCTTATCACCGACATACGTCAGGCCGAGGATGCCGAGGCGTATATAACGGAGAGCCGCTCGTCGCTCGGCAGGGGCGGTATGGCCACAAAATACCGCATCGCCACAAAAGTGGCTTCGGAAGGCATAGCCGTCATTATAGCCAACGGCAAGCGCGACAACATACTGCTCGACCTGATGGATGAGGACACGGATGTGCCCCACACCCTGTTTCACCCCGCACAGGAGAGCGCATCGGGCGTGAAGAAGTGGATAGCCCACAGCGAAGGCTTCTCGAAAGGCATAATACATGTCAACGCGGGAGCCGCCGCGGCCATTACGGCACCGGCACGCGCCAGTCTGCTGCCTGTGGGCGTGACGCGCGTGGAAGGATCGTTTGACGACGGCGACATAGTGCGGGTCATGGACCCCGAAGGCAAAGTCATAGCGTGGGGACGCGTAGGCTACGACAGCGCGACGGCGCTGGCCACCATCGGGAAGCGCGACGAAAAACCCGTGATACACAGCGATTACCTGTACATCGATTGATTCTAAAACCTCAATAACCGTTTATTTATGAAAAGATTCACTGTTCTACTGTTTACATTGGCCCTTATCGCGGGAGCGGCTGCGGCTACAGAGAAACTTACCGGCGTCAACAACATCAAGTTTGGATGGAAACTCGACCGCTGCATTGAAGCCATAGGCGACGTGCCGCGAAAACTGACCACCACCGACGGCGACGAGACCAAGTTCTCTTATTCGCCCGCCATGTGGGGACGCATAGAGTGGACAGGCAGCGTACTCGATTTCTATAAGGAAAAACTGTTTCAGGTAGGCTTCTACAAAAAGGCATCGACCGATGACCGCACGGCTTTCGAACAGTCAAAAGTGATATTGTCGGCAGCCTACGGCAAGTCGGCCAAGCTGAAAGGACAAAACGACAGCTACATGTGGCGCGCGTCAAACGGCAACATTGCCATACTGCAGTATGCCCCGGAAACTGACGAGAACGGCAAGAAAACATACGTGACATACTTATTTTTCGTAGACAACAAGGAGGTCGTGAAGAAAGCCAAAAAGGCCGAGACCGAGCTCCGGGAAATTATGACCGGCCGATAACCACAATGCAATCACTGACTCCTGTATTTAAGGCCGCGAGAAAGGCATCGCGCTCACTTGCGGCAAAGAGTGCGGCCGACATTGACGCCATGCTGAATGTTATGGCCGACACGGCCGTAAAGGCTATTCCCGAGATTCTTGAGGCAAATGCACGCGACATGGCGCGCATGGCTCCCGACGACCCGAAACGCGACCGACTTCTGCTTACGGAAGAACGCATAAAGGCCATAGCCGACGATATGCGCTCTGTGGCGGCGCTCCCTTCGCCGCTCGGACGCACGCTTAGTTCGGTAATACGCCCCAACGGCATGAAGATTGACAAGGTCACGGTACCGTTCGGCGTCATAGGCATCATATATGAGGCGCGCCCCAACGTCACGTTTGACGTATTCGCGCTGTGCGTCAAGGCCGGAAGCGCCTGCCTGCTGAAAGGCGGAAGCGACGCGAAAGACACCAACGAGACTGTTGTGGCCATGATGCGGCGTACTCTGCGCGACAACGGCTGGGACGAAAACTGCGTGACACTGCTACCGGCATCGCACGAAGCCACCGCACAGCTGCTCGACGCGGTCGGAGATGTGGATCTGATAATTCCACGAGGCTCGAAAGGGCTTATAGAATATGTACGCGACAATTCGCGAGTGCCCGTCATCGAGACGGGTGCCGGCGTATGCCACACCTACATCCACTCCTCGGCTGACGAAGCGGTGGCGCGCGACGTCATATTCAATGCCAAGACCCGCCGCGTAAGCGTATGCAACGCACTCGATACTGTTGTCACCGACGCTTCGCGCCTCGATGACCTGCCGGCCATACTGGAGCCCATGGCAGCAAAGAATGTCGACATATATGCCGATGAGCGTGCCTACAAGGCGCTTGAAGGGAAATATCCGCGGCTGTACCGGGCGGCGGCCGACGACTTCGGCAGGGAGTGGCAGGACTACAAGATGTCGGTAGCCACTGTTGACAGCCTTGCGGAGGCCATAGAATTCATAGACCGACATACATCGCGTCACAGCGAATGTATCGTAGCGGAAGACCCGGAAGCGCAACAGACGTTTCTACGCGAAATCGACGCCGCATGCGTATATGTCAACGTATCGACGGCATTTACCGACGGCGGACAATTCGGCTTCGGCGCGGAGATAGGCATATCGACGCAGAAACTCCATGCGCGCGGTCCTATGGCGCTCCCGGAAATAACGACTTACAAATACCTTATCACCGGTCACGGACAGACACGCCGGTGACCAAGCACCTCCGGCGGAGTGTCGGGGGTGTGGGTCGACAGTATGCGCCACTGTTGCGGATACAGGTTGTTGGCCCGCCGTCCGAGATTCTTCACGAAGCCGAGCGAACACCCGCTGTAAGTAAGCAGCACATAGCCTTGGGGAGCGTCGGCGAGGGTTATCGACTCGCGGCGCAGATAAGATACGGCCGTACGGTAATCGACCTCATGTACGGGAAACACACCGTCGGCGAGAGCGCACGACATGGCAAGAGACTGGGCGGGGATGACATCCCTGCCCTTTATTGTGGCCGCTTCGATACCTTTCAGCCGCAGGTCGAGCGCTTTCGACAAACGCCCGTAGAGTTTGCGGTCAGGTACGGCAATCACGGTATCGTCCTCCACTATCCAAGTATATGCGTCGGGGTCGCGCAGATACTTGCGGCATGCGGCTATCTGCGGCTGCGGTTTCTCCTGACGCTGCTTTTCAGACTTCTCTACACGCGCGGCATATTCTCCCGGTTTGCGCAGCACGGCCACCGTAAGGCCTTCGCCGCGCACCCTTCCGGGCAGGAAGTGCATGCACCCCTCCCTCCGGAGTATATTCCATTCGTCAGGCACAGGCACCTCTATCGGCTCCGCGCCGTACTCCTCAATCACATATCGGACGATATCCTCATTCTCCGCGCGGTTGAAAGTGCAGGTGGAGTATATCATATAACCTCCGGGGCGCAGTGCGGGCCACAGGTTGTCCACAATCTCGCGCTGCCGGGCCGCACACTCCTCCACAAGCGCGGGAGTCCACTGTGCAACCGCTTCGGGATCCTTGCGGAACATGCCCTCGCCGGAGCAGGGCACGTCGGCCGCCACAATGTCAAACTCCTCTTTCAGCTTGCGGAACGCCCGTGTGTCGCCGCATGACACAAACACGCGGTCATATCCCCACTTGATGATGTTCTCGCGCAGTACCTCCGCACGCGCCCTGACATATTCGTTGGCCACCACCACCGAGCCGTCGGGCAGCGCGTCGATGGCCGCCGTGGTCTTGCCGCCGGGAGCCGCACACGCATCCAGATAGCTCTTAGGAGCGCCGTCAGCGGTCAATAACCGCACGATATAGTCATAGACCATGGAAGAGGCGTCCTGCACGTAATAGAGCCCCTGATGAAGCGCAGGATCAAACGTAAAGGGCATGCGCCCGTCAAGATAGAAGCCGGAGGGACACCACAGCACACGCGCGGCCCCATCAGGCAGCACGGCGCGCTTACGCAGATTGCACCTCACGCTCACGGAGGGCGCCTCACGCAGGCCCTCGGCCAGTCCCTCAAACTCACACTTAAACCCTTCAGGCAACTCCATAACACTCGATTTAATGATGTACAAAGATACGGTTTAGGGACGAGGTGTGAAAGGGCGGGGTATAAAAAAAGGGTGCAAGCGTTGTGCTTGCACCCTGA
>ERZ777011.270-NODE-270-length-83515-cov-13.249988_pt1 | contig 83515 bp, 65 predicted proteins | sample MGYA00374964_ERZ777011 | MGnify/ENA primary metagenome ERZ777011 (study PRJEB29310, sample SAMD00008975) | mouse gut metagenome | study: EMG produced TPA metagenomics assembly of the Metagenome analysis of fecal microbiota from mouse which was promoted... | reverse complement strand
TAAAACAACACATTTGTCGAGAATGAGACGAAATCTTAAATGAAAGAGCCGTGTATTCATCACCATATACGTCAAAAATTGCATGGCCATCATAAAATATATTTGTATCACCATACAAGCCTTTTCCTTCTACCTTGATGGTTATATTGGCAGGTGCGCTTCCGGAATCGTCGAATACGTTAAAACGGAATGTACCCGCTTTGATAAATTCTATTGAAGCGTCTTCAGGAGAGATGTCTATCCATCTGTCTTTATAAATCTTAAGTTGATATTGTGTATTATTTACTATTTTGATAGTGCCTACATCTTTTTTTATTTTGGCGACCGTTTTCCTTACAGGTGCTTCAATTGTGCTAAGTACTTCAAGCCATGCGTCCGACGATGATTTCCTTGAAGCTAATGTGAGATAATCACCCGTTTCGATTTGCGACGAAATTGCTATATCGAAAAAATTCAAACCAGACCCCCACAAACCGAGCCCGAAATCATCATGAACTTCAGTAAAAGTCATAGTTTTAATAACTTCTTTTACATTGCCGTCTTTGTCAAACAGTAAAAGACCTATTTGACCGTTTGCGTCGCACGGATAGGACAGGCCAAGGCAAGTGAAATCGAAAGTCTGATTCTGCGCAGGTGCGTCTACACTGAAATGCGCACCCGGAGCGAGTTGGCCTGTCGCCCAGAAATATCCATAGTCACAGAATATTTTAGAGTATTCCTTTCCTGTTTTATCGGGAGCGATGTTAATGACCATTGTTGCGTTGTCATTAAAATAATCCGGCCCCGGCGTCAATGCGTTTAATGCAAACATTCCGTTGTACGCTCCGTCCCAGCCCCAGTTTATGTGATACAAATCGTTATTGTCGTATCCATCGATTATGAATGCGTGATTTCCGCTGCCTGTGCCATTATATATCACAGGATTTCCGGCTTGCAGATCGGATTTTAACATAGATTTCCATACATCATCGCTAAAATTCTTTGCAGAGATAAACTGACACTCAGGACTGTATTTGAAGCATTGCTGAAACCGGTGGCCTACAAAGTTCATATATGCAGAACTTTCGTAAGGAGTATATCGCATAACAACGGCCTCTCCGGCATCTCGCATCAGAGTGGCTATTTCAGAAGAATTGTTTGCATTGATGTCTTGTACAGGCATTGCATCCCAATTGTAATTGTCGGGCCAGTTATGATATTTCATCACAATCGCCATAGCCGTGGCCACGCACCCGGTAGGTACTTTTACACCCTCTACAGTTGGGCATAGGCTGTTGTAAGGATCGCCTTGTCCCCAATTGGCCGTTTCAAGCACGATGCCTCCGTCTGAAATTGAATTCAAAGTTGATGTTTTCCACGATGAATGAGCCTGTGCGGTACCGGGCACAGATTTTATTTGCTCTATATATCGGTTGAGCAATTCTACGAGCTGAGGAGGCATTTTATCTAAATCAAAGCAGCCCCTATCGGTGAACCCTAATATTTTTTGCGCGCGGTCATCTCCTGCCACAATTACGAACCCTTTGTTGTCCGCACTATTAAAAATGTAATAGGGTTGGTCGGCTGATTGGTTCGTTGCTTTGGGGAGAGCGTGTGATGCTGTTGCGTTATGTTTGCCCGGAAAGTTTGTGCTAAAGAACTCTTTTGCAACGGATTCAGCCTGATTTAAGCTTATCTGCCGGGCATAGCTTGCCATCGTGAGTAAGATGAAAAATAACGTGGTAAAAACCCGCATAATGGTTATTGGTATTAGATTGGTTTATAATGAAAGAGCGTCAAGTAAGCGCTTGCCACTCCAATGTAGCCAACGACAAGGCGTGTGCGTAGTGTTATGTAATCGCAAAATTACATATTTTATTGAGATGTTTGCTGTTATACGTAAAAAAGTTTCATAGTATTCAGCCGATATTGTGTTTTAAATGGATACATACGACGGGGGCGCGGACAAGTTAATGCCGCGCCCCGTTTGGGTAATTGGCCAAACAAATAAATTTTGTATGACCAATGGTTATAAGGTGTTTGCTTCAATCGTCCGGTTTAATATTCGTCTTCGTTGTAGAACATATTAAGTGCTTTACACAGCTTGAACTGCATATGAATAAACAAGTGAATCAAGCAATACAAGCGCTAGCAGTTTACACTCAGAACTCTCATATTTGCTATCAAAATAAGTCGGCGTCAGTAATACTTCTCAAAAAAAGCCAATTTTGAGAAGTGAAGCACTCTTACTTCTCAAAAAATGCCAAATTTGAACAGTATTATAATATTTCTGAAACAGACTCTATTGGAAGAACTTCATTTGCAGAATGAGAATCGGATACACTTAGGAAAAGGTTCATCAACGGTATATTTATATAATAATGAGCTCGACCGATTGTAATCTTATCCAATAATCCAGTTCCCACCAATGCATTAAGATATCTGGTGGCGGTAGAACGACTTACCATTAATTCTTTTTCAAGAAATTCCACTTTGGTGTAAGGATGAAAGAATAGATTATTCAGAAGCTCGTGACGATATTGTTTCCCGAATTTAGGGCGAAGTACGGTCTTGAATTCTGCCATTAACTTTGAGATGCCCTTGACCAATCGGGTAGTTTCTATTGCTGTTTCCTCAACTCCCTTCAACATAAATAGAATCCATGCCTCCCATTGTGTCGCATTATCCTCATTCTTATCTCTGATTGCTTGAATCAACTGGTAATATTCTCCTTTGTTATGAGTAATATAGCGGCTCAGGTATAAGATTGGTAGGTCAAGGCATCCCGTAAGGACAAGATATAAGACACAGATAATGCGACCGGTTCTTCCATTTCCATCATAAAATGGATGGATACTTTCAAACTGGTGATGGACAATAGCCAATTTTACGAGTGGATCTAAATCTGAAACACTTTCATCGTTTATGAATCTCTCCAGATTATCCATCAATTCCATAATTGTCTGCTTATCCTGAGGCGGAGTGTACACAGTCTTACCATCCGAGCGTTTCAATGTCGTTCCGGGTAGGCTTCTAAAACCGGCTGAATTATGTTCCAATTTCTTTTGAATCTCCTTGATTACAGAAGAGGTCAATACCCCTTTCTCCTTGACTAGGTGAAAGCCATACTGCAATGCCTCTCTATAATTGAGAACCTCTTTTGTCGCAGCATTAGCAACGAAATCAGACAACGACTCCGCTGCTCCCTGATAAAGATCGTCCTGAGTAGTCACAATATTCTCCACCTCTGAACTATCTTTAGCCTCTTGCAAAGTAAGGGTGCTGACAAGGATATTTTCATTAGGTATCGTCAAAGCGACTCCTTTCAACTCAGCAAGACGCCTGTTAGCCTGATTGAGTTGCTTCAATACGGTTTTCGTTTCCAAATCATATGAAAGCGGCAGAAGTGGGATTTTATATTCGTCCATATTTAGTTAATGGTGTTTAGTTTTCAAAATTACTCAAAAATACGAAGACTTTGAATCATTTTATTACAAAAGTCATTTAGACAAGATTCGCAAGTTTTGCTGAAGTTTATTTTGCGGTAAAAGGATAAGAAAAGCGATTGACAAGTTTGTTTATCCACTTGTCAATCGCTTTTCGTATAGTTTGCTATAATCTTGGGTCTGGCTGATCGTCAATTAGTACTCGTCTTCGTTGAAGAGGAAGTCTTCTTTTGAGGGGTAGTCGGGCCAGATGTCTTCGATGCTTTCGTAGGTTTCGCCTTCGTCTTCTATTTCTTGGAGGTTCTCGATAACTTCCATAGGCGAGCCGCTGCGCATCGCGTAGTCGATCAGTTCGTCTTTAGTTGCCGGCCATGGGGCGTCTTCGAGTTTGGAGGCCAGTTCAAGTGTCCAGTACATAGTGGGTTATATTTTTATTATGCGCCTTTTTAGATGCCATATAGGCGAAAAAGTGCGCAAAGATAGTTATTTTATTTGTACTAACAAGTTTTCTCCCAAAATATTTCGTCGGCGCTGTTAAAATTGTTTATAGCCCGGCTGAGAACGAATAGGTAATCGCTGAGGCGGTTTATGAATCGCACTATCTCGGGGTCTACCGCCACGTCGCGTCCGAGCGATATTATGCGGCGTTCGGCGCGGCGAGCCACAGTGCGGGCTATGTTGGCGCGGGCGGCGTCGGGGTGTCCGCCGGGTAGTATGAAGCGGTTGTGGCGAGGCAGCGAGGCCTCGAAGGCGTCGATGTCGGCTTCGAGTGTTTCGGTTGCGGCTGCAGGGAAGGGGGCGGGCTGCCACTTGGAGTCTTCCTCGGTTGCCAGCGATGCTCCGATGTCGAACAGCAGGTTCATAGCCCGCAGCAGTGTGGCGTGTGCGGGCTGCGGTATGGCCTCGGAGCTGTCGAGCAGGCCGAGCCAGGAGTTGAGTTCGTCGACGGTGCCGTATGCTTCAAGGCGGGCGTTGTCTTTATCGATGCGTGTGCCGCCCACGAGAGAGGTGGTGCCGCTGTCGCCTGTGCGTGTGTATACTTTCATATTGTTTTAAAGTTAAGGGTCGGACTGTCTGTCCAACCCTTAACGTTTGTCATACGGTTGATGTTCGTGTGTTACTGGGGTATTTTACCGTCTTCCCACCATGTGCAGCTTACAGGTACGAACTGGCCGGGGCCTGAAACTTCAAACACGGCTGTGTAGGCTATCGTTTCCTTGCTTTCGTAGTAAGCGCTGAAGTTGATGGTGTAGAGCACAGAGAGTCCTTCTATGGGTTTTGCGTCGGAGTGGAGTATGGAGAGTGCTCCGGGCATTACTTCCTTCATGAAGCGGGTCTTTTCAAGTTCTATGATCTGGTCATCGCTCATTCCTTCGTAGCCTGCGGGGTACTGCGAGCGGGCTGCCGACGGACGGAGGTCGATGTTGCCCTGATATGCCGATGTGCCGGAGTAGTACTCGTTGTTGCCATACGACGATATGTAGAACTTGCCACTCTTGATGTCGGTGTCACCCAGCGGGCGGCATATGTTCTCGTATACCCAGTCGACGCAGGTCTGGAAGTAGAGAGTGCTCATTTCCTGGCCTTTGCCTGCGGGGAGGTTGATGGTCACGTTGGGGTCGTACATCCACTTGCCGCCGGTGCGGACAAACTGGTTGGTTTCTGTGATGGTGAAGTCGTATGGTTCCCATGCCGAAGTACCGCGCTTGAATGCGGCGCAGGCGAAGCTGGTTTCGCCGCCGGCGTAGTGGTTCCATATCACATAGCGAATGTCGCCTTCGTTGCCGTAGGGGAACTTGGAGTTTACATACTGGCTCAGGTAAGGCTCTGCTGCCGTGAGGTCGCCGGTAGGACGTCCCATGGCGGTGTAGTCGTCGGGGCTGAGCACAGAGAAGTTGTCAGCCACGCTCCAGCGGTTGGCTGAGTAGTGGTATACGGTGCTGTGGGTTTCGGCGAATACGTCGAGTCCTGCGCGCGACATCATTCTTGCGGCGGCGCTGTTTACAGACTTGCCGTCGATTTCGGTCACTACCATGTTGCAGTACTTGCCGCCTGCGATTGCTATGAAGTAGCCGGTGATGGTCTGCTCCGAGCCGTCTTTGAGCATGGCGGTGACTTCGGGCGTGAATCCGTAGACGCTTCCCTGTGCCTTGGCGCTTCCGGCGGGCTTGATGTTGATGTTCTTGAGTTTTGTGGGGTCTTCCTTGTCGTAGCTGAGAGCGACTGTACCCTTTATGGTGGCGTAGATGCCGAGGGCGTTGTCGGTACGGGTGATGGCCTGGTCGAGTTCGGCTCCGGTGTATTCCTTGGCTGCGGGATAGGTTACGTCCTGCTTGCCGAGCACTGTGGCCGTTGCGCTCGAGCCGTTAACCTGAAGTCCCTTGTTGTAAGCGCCTATGCTTCCGTTCACTTCCATCTGGTCTCCGACGGCCACTGTTGTGGTGTCGAACTTGCTGCCCATATATACGAAGATTGCGCCGGTCTTGTCGGCGAGCATATAGCCCTGGGCGCAGACTGCCATCACGATGCCGCGGATTGTGACGCCTGCATCGCCGTCCTTGAGCGAGCCTACAACGCTGGTGGCGTCGAAGCTGCTGGTGCTGTATACGGGCTTGCCGTCAACGGCGGTCACTACCATATTGCAGTACTTGCCGCCTGCGATTGCTATGAAGTAGCCGGTGATGGACTGTTCTGTGTCAGCCTTGAGGAGCTTGAGCAGTTCGGGCGTGAAGCCGTAGACGCTGCCCTGAGCCTTGTCGCTGCCGGTGGGCACGATGTTGATGTTCTTGAGCTTTGTGGGGTCTTCCTTGTCGTAGCTCATGGTCACCTTGCCCTTGATCGTGGCGTAGATGCCGAGGGCGTCGTCGGTGCGGGTGATGGCCTGGTCGAGTTCGGCTCCGGTGTATTCCTTGGCTGCGGGATAGGTTACGTCCTGCTTGCCGAGCACTGTGGCCGTTGCGCTCGAGCCGTTAACCTGAAGTCCCTTGTTGTAAGCGCCTATGCTTCCGTTCACTTCCATCTGGTCTCCGACGGCCACTGTTGTGGTGTCGAACTTGCTGCCCATATATACGAAGATTGCGCCGGTCTTGTCGGCGAGCATATAGCCCTGGGCGCAGACTGCCATCACGACGCCGCGGATTGTCACGCCGGCATCGCCGTTCTTGAGCGATCCTACGACGCTGCTCAGCTCGAAGGAGGGTTCCTCGGGTGTGCCGCCGCCGAACACGGGTTCCTGCGGTGCAACGTTGTATGTTACCACGCATATCGAGCCGTCGGCGGGGTCGACGTCGGCCGCGAGCATGGCGGGAATGAAGTTCTGGGGCTGTTTCGAGGGTGCGAAGGCGTTGATGAAGTTTTCAGACTGCCATACGTCTTTCTCGTACTGCTCCGGGCTTACCCTGTAGGTCTGCGGGTTTGTTCCGGCGATGTATTCCTCCGGTTCGGCGTCGGCCTGGCGGTATGTGAGGCGGATGGCGGAGCCGTCGGTGAGGGTGAAGTAGGGGAAAGAGCTGTTGCCCAGAAACGCGGGCACGTACTTCGAGGCGGGAGCTGCCTGCGAGAAGCGGCGCATCGAGCCTACCTGCTGCAGGGCTGCCTTGCCGTCTTCGCCGGCGAGGGCTGTGTTCTCGGCCAGGCCGGCTATGGTCTTGTAGTCGGCGTCGGTGAGGGTGTATTCTACCGTCTGGACGTCGGTTACGGATTCGTTTTCGATTTTGTCGAATCCGTCGAGCTTGTCGTTCCACGAGTTTTCGTCGCAGGCGGAGGCTGCGAGGACGATGGCCGCAGCAGCCAGAACCTTGGTATATTTGTTTGTTTTCATCTGTTTAAGTGCGGCTTAGAAGTTTACACGTAGCTTCATTGAGAATGTGCGTCCGAAAGAGTAGAACACGCCGTAGATATTCTCCCAGTTGGCGTCGACGGCAGAATCAGAATATGCGTCAACCACGTAGTTGTAGTTGAAGAGGTTGTGCACGTTGCCGTAGAGAGTTGCGCTCACGCCGCCGATGTCGAAGCGGTAGGATGCGTTGAGGTCGAGCTGGTTGCCCCAGGGTATGCGCCAGGGCTTGTGAACGGTGATTGTGTTGTTGAAGCTGGGGGTGTTGATGGAGTAGTCGGAGTAGTTGCGGTCCGAAACCTTCCAGTCGGCGCCTATGCGGAAGCCCTTGAAGGGGCGGAATGTCGCTCCGATGGCGGCAGTGGTCTGAGCCGAGCCGCCCACCTTGATGCCTTTCTGGTTGAGCACGCCCCATGCGTGGTCTTCGGCCATGACGCCCGATGCGATGTCGCCGGCGCTGTTCTTCAGGGGCTGTCCGAGCTGGTTGTAGAAGTAGCCCTTGGCGTTGCTGTCCCAGATATAGTCGCCGAGCGATACCATACCTGTCAGCTCGAGCCACTTGGTGGGTACGAAAGTACAGTTGAACTCGATACCCATGTGGCGGGCGTCGACGCCTGTGAGGTTCATGGCGTAGCGGTCGCCTGCGTGCTCGCCCTGCTCTATGGAGCCGCCGCGCACGGCGGTTTTGTCGAGCCACTTGGTGTAGTATGCGTTAAGTGTGGCGGAGAATATGCGCGAGCGGAAGTTGTAGCCGGCTTCTACCGAGAACACTTTTTCGTTCACGGGGTCGGGGTTGGTGGCGTTCGATGTGGCCTGCTGCAGGAACACGCCGTTTGCGAAGAAGGGCGCGCGGCTGATGTAGCCCACGTTGGCAAACACGTTGTGGTGGCGGTCGATGTTGTAGTTGGCGCCGAATTTGGCTGTGCCGCCGAGGAAGTTGTACATGCCCGACTTGGCGTGTTCCTCGTCGTAGTAGAAGTGGTCGATACGTTCGTAGCCGGTGTTGCTGAGCGAGCCGGAGAGCACGAGGTTGAGTTTCTTGTCGAACATCGTGTACTCGGCCTGTGCGTATACGCCTTCCTGGTTGGTGCGGCCTTCGTAGTCGCGGTATACCACATCGCCCACACCGAGCTTCTGGTATTTCCAGTTGGGGTCGGCGGCTGCGGCGTTGTTGTAGGGCTTCACGTTCTTACGCGAGCTGTCGTCCATGAAGTATTCGCCGTCGTAGAGGTCGATAATCTTGTTGTTGTGGTATCCCACATAGTAGCGCAGGTCCACACCGGCCAGAATGTTGAGGGTCTTGTCGAAGAAGCTGTTCTGGTATGTCGACACGAGTCCGTACCAGTTGTGCGAGTTGTTCGATTCGCTCATTACCATGTTCGAGCCGGTGGTGCTGGCCTGGTTCATGAGCTGGATCTCGTCGTATGCGAAAGTTCCGTCGGGTTTGCGGAAGAGGGTGTTGGCAGCGCCGTTGGTGGCACCGTACCAGCTTGAGTTGCTGAGGCTCTGTCCTTTGTATGTGCCGCGTCCCTGTCCGCTGTAGCCGCCGCCCTTGGCGAGCGATGCGTACACGGTGGTCGAAAGGCTCGACTTCTTGTCGATCTGCCATATGTGGGCCAGCGAGAGCTGGGGCTTGTGGTAGGTGTTGCGGTTGGAGGAGCGTACCTTGCCGTCGAGGCCGTAGCCGAAGGTGGCGTTGTACTTGTAGGGGCTTTCGGTGCCCATCCAGTTTTTGGCGTAGCGCTGGTAGTTGATTATCGACAGGCCGTCTTTGTTTCCGCGCTTGTTGTGGGTCTGGGGTGCTCCGAAGGCTGTGAACGACAGCTGATGGCGGTCGTTGATGCGCTTTGACACGTTCACGAAGTAGTTGTAACCGCTGAAGTCGGTGCCCTGGATATATCCGTCGCCGAACTTGCGCGAGCCGAGTACAGTCACGGCCCAGCCGTTGTCCATCAGGCCGGTGGATAGCTTCACGCCGTAGTTGTTCATGCCGTCGTTGCCCATGCCGTACCACACGCTGCCGCCTTTTTCTGCGTCAAGGCTGGAGGTGGTGATGTTGATGGTGCCGCCGATAGAGGGAGCCGAGAGGATTGCTGCGCCGAGGCCGCGCTGGGTCTGTATGTTGGAAGCCACGTCGCCGAGGCCTGCCCAGTTGCTCCAGTATACCCAGCCGCCTTCCATGTCGTTGACCGGGATACCGTTCACGAGCACAGCCACGTTGGCGCTCTGGAAACCGCGCATGTTGATTTTGGCATCGCCGAAGCCGCCGCCGTCTTTGGTGGCCCATACGCCGGGGGTTGTGTTGAGGATTTCGGGAAGCTCCTGTGTGCCGAGCTTCACATCGATTTCAGCCTTGTTGACCTGCGAAATGGCCACAGGCGTCTGGCGGGTGCGGGCTATCGACTGGGTAACCACAACGTCGTTGAGAACCTCTGTCGACGGCTTGAGGGCTATCTTGCCCATGTCGGCTTTGGCGGCCACTTTTTTAGCCTCGTAGCCTACATAGCTTATTGTGAGCGATGCGGTGCCTTCGGGCACTTTGACATCGAAATCGCCGTCGATGTCGGTTGTGGCGAGGGCGCGTCCGCCGGTAATCACGATGCTGGCGCCGATTATCGGTTCGCCTTCCTCGTCGACTACCGTTCCTTTGCAATTTAGGGTCGCTCCGGCAGCGAAGGCAACAGCCTGTGCGAGCCAGAGCACGATGAATACGGATAAGAGTCGTCTCATTGCGTAAATTAATAAATATGAGTTCTTTAAGATTGGTTTCTGCGCTATGTCACTATGCCTGTATAATATATTTTGGCATAATGCTACAAAGGTAAGTATATTTTTTCACTTTTTCACAGTTGGCGAGTTTATTTAACAATGATCAAGGCATAAAAAAACACGGCGCCGATGTCGGCGCCGTGTTTGGGTGTGCGTTATGTCTGTTAGAGGGTGTTTCATAATATCTGTTAAAGCACAGGCCAAAATTTTTGGAGGCGAAGCCTTTGATGCCGCCCCGGCAGATATTATCTGATGATTCGGTTAATCTTCGAGATAGTAGGTGATAGATGTCACCACGCGTACTGTCTTTATGTTGGGCGTGTACTGGTCGCGGTCGGAGATGGAGAACTGTCCTTGCGACGCCGTTTTGATTTTGCCGAGCTTGCTGTGGGAGTCGGCGGCGAATTTGTCGGCGGCCTCGCGGGCGTTTGCCGTGGCTTCGGCAATCATTTCGGGCTTTATCGAGTTGAGGTCGGTATATTCGTAGGACGTGGAGTAGTTGTAGTCGCCGGCTACCACGGCTATGCCCTGGCGCAGGAGGTCGGTCTGCTTGTTGATAAGGCGGCGCACCTGTTCTACCTTGTCGGAGGTCACCACCACCACGTTGGTCACCAGGTAGCGGTAGCGCACGTCCTGATTGCCGTAGCGTTCGGCCGACTGGTCGTATACCTGGGGCGCGTTCACCGATATCTCGCTGTCGGATAGTCCGTTTTCTTTCAGGAACTTGACGATGCCGTCGTTGTTGGCCTGTATTTTGGTGTAGATTGTGGTGAGGTCGTTGCCTACCTCCTTTGTCACGATGGGCCATGTCACCTTGTTGGCCGGAACCTCTTTCTCGCACAGGCCGCGCACAGTCACCACGCGGTCGCGGTTGCTGAAATTGTCGATGCCTCCCTTGAGGGCAAATCCGAGAATCACTATTGCCACGGCCACTATCGCCGATGACAACACTATTGCAGGAGCTTTCATAAATAAATGGTGTTAAAATATACTCTTAGACTAAACGCAGCATCTCTTGGTTTAGTTCCCGTGTGAAATTTTGCAAAGAAATTGTGCCGCGCCCGATTTTATGCTAATTTTGCCGAACCATAACCTAAAAACACGAAATTCAACGTAGTGCCGAACCGATCTGTCCTTTTATCCATTTTTTGTAAAATCAGGGAGTGTTTGCTCCTTATGTGGCTTCTGAGTCTGTGCGCGTGCGCTTCCGATTTGGGTCGAACCCTTGAACGCATAGAGCGGCAGGTAGCCTCTGCGCCCGATTCCGCCTACACGGCTCTTTGCGCCATCGACAAATCCCGGCTGAGCGACAAAGGCGACAAGGCTCTCTACAACCTCTTGATGAGCGAGGCGATGTATAAATTATATATGGAAGAAGACAATGACTCGATTATTACCTTAGTCTGCCAATATTATAAGACACGACCTGACAAGCAACGCTTTATGCGAGCCTTGTTTATGAAGGCAATAATTGAATACTACGGTCACGAGTATCCACAGAGCCTTATTACAGCGCGAGAAGCAGAGGCAGTAGCTTTGTCACTGGATAATTACGAATATTTGGCTAAGATATATGAGCATATGTCGGATCTATATAATATCACGCTGAATCCAGAGGAGGATTTTAAATATTCGACATTGGCTGCGGATATGTATAAAAAAGCCGGTATGGAACGCAATTATTTATTTGTGTCTGTTGACAAAGCAGTAGGGCTTGCCAATCTCGGACAAAAACATAAAAGTATTGAATTGCTTGATCGTGTTATTGAAGCAGCCTCGCCTTCTGATACAGCGCTGCAATATTATACATACGAAGCGCGTATTCGTTCGGAGTTGTTGATCGGTCGCCCGGCTGATGCGGAAAAGAGTTATAATAAGGCAAAGGAATATTCCCAAAATGGAGCCTATGAATTAGATGTTTTAGACGCTTTCGAGATAGCTCTTGCTAAGAATGATGTGCATAGCATACAGCGAAAATATGGCTTGATTCTTTAGTTTCGTCAACAGCTAATCCTGAAGGTGACATCAAAACTCAGGCCGCTTTATATGAATATAATAAAAGTATAGGAGATTATGCTAAATCGTTACAGCACCACGAGCGTATATTGAAAATAAAGGAGGATATTTTAAGAAAAGCTCATAATGAAAGTGTCGTAAAAGCAGACAGATTATATTACTCCGAGATGGTGAAAGTCTCAAAAATTAAAGAACAAGCGCTCAAGATACGATTATTTTATATTGTAATTATTTCTGTAATAATTATTACTTCGTTAGTGATTTATCATCGTATTAATGTAAAAAGAAAAAACGAAGATATGAGGAATAGAATGGGGCAGATACGGGAGCTTATAGAATCGGTGCGAAGCAAAGAGGATAACTTATTTAATCTAAATATGGAGATTGGTCGCAAGAATTTGCGTATAAGTCAATTGCAAGGGATTGTGTTGCAAAATAACGAAGATTTTATCAGTGTAAAACAAGCAATGATAAAAATTTTCAGAAAGCGATTCGAGATTATAAATAATTTGTGCGAGGAGTACTTTTCGCGCAAAGATGCGCCGGAAAAGGCAAAATTGTCACTTTTCAATAGGGTTGAGGAGCAGATTATGAATATGAGAAGTGAAAATGTTTTAAATGATATTGAAAAATCACTTAATTCTATATACGATGGTGTTATGGATAAACTTAGGGATTCATTCCCCGCGCTTAAACCCTCAGATTTTCAGTTTTTGATGCTTACCTTTGCAGGTTTCTCTTCTAAAGCGATATGCATAATATGTAATATTAATATAGGGAATTATTATAATAAAAGGAGTCGTTTGAGAGCTAAAATAGAGGAATCAGATAGTCCTCATAAAGAAATGTTTCTTTATGCTATGAGATAGCCCATCAATGCAGCTTGAGTCGATAATGTCGTTATTTGAAAATCAGGTTTTTGTGCTATTGTTATGAGATGATAGAATGTTAAAAACCTATCACGCTGTAAATCAGCCAACTATGCCGGTGTCTGATAGGTGGTTTTAGGCCTGTTTTCTTGCAAGTTTATGTCCGATAATGGTAATTTTGCAAAAAGAAAAAATTTATGAGAAAGATATTACTATTATTATGGATTTCAGAGAATTGCAGATGATGCAAATACAGAGCTTGAAGAAATCGGTGAAAATGCTGTTTCTGAACAAGACTTTCGTAGCAAGTATTCTGCATATGTAGAAAAGTACAAAGGTGTTCTGTACACTAATCCTAATGATGAAACAGATTTAGATCTATATGTTCCTGGAGAAAAAGACATATTGTCATTCATTGCGAACAAGGACGGAGTTTATGTTGTAGGGGAAGAAATATGTAAAGCCCCCCTTTCCAAAGAGCTTCCCTATTCCTTTGTAAATAGTGTTTCTCCACTTGCTACTACTCCTCATGTAAATTCCTATACTGTAGAACCTCAGAGGCATAAAAAAGTATCTTTTTCCATCGCTCGCAGAGCTTTTATTGTGCATGTCACTATGGAATGTAAGAAAAAGATGTGGTATGGCTGGAAAAATGATGATGCCCGTATAATGATGTTCGTACCCAATTTCGATATGAATGGTACGGGGTTGACAGTGGCTAAGTGGCTTGATACTCGCAACTTCCGAGTGGGAGTTAGCAGTAAATATAAGCTTGATACGGATCTGTTGACACTCGGAGGATCAGGTGCATTGAAAGGCAAGGTATATACATGGACCGACCTCACTGCCGAACATGATGCAAATGGCCAAGTGATATTTGATGTGGTTAATAATATCCGATATCCCAGATGTCTTGATAGCAAATCGGAAACTGTAATTATTAATCTGGGCGCTAATTAACGTATATCAAACATTAATAATAGTATATGAAAAAGATCTGTTTATTAATTGTTATAATGTTGTCGTCTGTCGCTGCCGGAGCGCAAATGCGCTGGGGCGTGGAAGGCGGTGTGAATGTGTCGCACGCTTTCGACACAGAAAAGACCAAGGCCGGATTCAATATCGGGGCAGTAGGCGAATATTCGTTCAGCAGCCATTGGTTTATGGACGCCTCGCTCAAGCTGTCGTCCCAGCCTTGCGGCATAGACGTGCGAGGCAGTTCCGATGACCAAAAATTCTGGCTTAAGGCGGACTATACTCCCTACTATCTCACCTTGCCCGTGCGTGCCGGATTCAAATTCTATCCTGCCGACGGTGTGCGGCTGCACATCGCTGTCGGCCCTATGATTGGTGTCGGCCTTTGGGGCAGCGGTCACTATTCGTCGAGCGCCCTCGGTGAAACAGATGCAGACGGCAATTATGTTGCAGGTGTTGATAAGAAAATCAAGCATTTCTTCAGCGCCAATCAGGAGCGTTGCTTCTCGTCGTCGCGCTTCGAGTATGGTGCCAATGCGAAAATCGGCGCTGAATTTGCCGGCCACTACCGCGTAAATCTCGAGTACAGCCTTATCCATATTCCCGGCAAGACCAAAAGTATCGACAATATGGGCGTGTTCTCGGTCAACATAGCTTATATGTTCTGATAGTCCTATATGACTATACGATATGTGATTGTAGGATTGGCGGCATTCGCAGCGCTTGCTGCGGGTGCCGCTCAAACGCGTATAGCGGGGCGCGTTGTTGAGAAAGGCGGCGAGTGTCTGCCATATGCCACGATAAAGGTGAAGAATCGCTATCTGGGCGCTGTGGCCGACAGCGTGGGACTCTTTGAAATTCAGGGTGCTATGGCGGCGTCCGATACCGTGGTGGTGTCGTATATGGGCTTTCGGACAAGAAAATTGCTCGTGGCAGAACTTGGTGTGTCCGACAGCACGGTGTCGCTCGTGGAAATGGAGAGCGCGCCTGTGCCGCTGCCTGAGGTGGCTGTGCGTCCGGGCAAACGCAAGACAGTGAAATACGGCAAGAAGCATGGCACTGGAATGCTGTCGGCAGACTATACTGCCGAAGCGGGGCTGTGCACAGGCTTTGAAACTAAGGCGGGCAAAGGCCGGACGATGTGGCTCGACGCCGTAGGTTTCTATATCAAGGAGATTCCCGGTATGCTCAGCAGTATGAAGTTCAGAATCAACATTTACGATATGGCCGGGGTGACGCGGGAGCCTACCGATGAGTTTGCCGACGCCCTTGTCGGTCAGATATATTTCGACTATGACAAGGCCGATGTGGTCGACGGCCGGTATATCTGGGCGTTGCCCGAAATGATGCGCCTGCCTGAACACGCGATGGTAGAGATAGAGTTCCTCGAAAATAGGAAAAACGAGGCGATTGTGTTCAAGTGCAATCTCTTGGGCAAAAACTCCTGGATACGCGAGCACGACGAGTATTTCTGGTGTACCTGTCCTATCGCCACACCCTTCTTCGTCAGCTGTATCGAGAATTAGGTGGGCAGGTGGTTAGGTGATTAGGTGGGCAGGTGGTTAGGTGATTAGGTGGACAGGTGGTTAGGTGTAGGGCGCGGTGCTGGCCTGCCGCAGTTTTTTTGATATTGGGAACATATTGGCGGGGGTTCGCGTATTATTTATTAAATTTGCACTTTTAGCACCTCCAATTAGCTCTGATGGAAGAAAAAAAACTGTTCCTGCTCGACGCCTATGCGTTGATATACCGTGCATACTATGCCCTGATGCGTTCACCGCGAGTTACCTCCTCGGGTCTTAACACTTCGGCGATATTCGGCTTCTGCCTCGCCCTCGACGATGTGCTGCGCAAGGAAAATCCGGGGTATATAGCGGTTTGTTTCGACCCTGCCCACGGCCATACGTTCCGTCACGAGCAATACCCTGAGTACAAGGCCGGTCGCGACAAGCAGCCGGAGGCTATAACTGTCGCCATACCGTACATAAAGAAGATATTGCAAGCCTACCGCATACCTGTGGTAGAGGTAGAGGGCTACGAGGCCGACGATGTGATAGGCACGCTCTCGCGTATGGCCGAGGCCGAGGGCTTCACCACCTATATGATGACTCCCGACAAGGACTACGGGCAGCTCGTCTCCGACCGCGTGTTTATGTACCGCCCGGCCATAAAGGGCCAGGGCTTCGAGATCCGAGGTCCCGAGCAGGTATGCGAGCGCTACGGCATCTCGTCGCCACGGCAGGTTATCGACCTGCTCGCGCTCGAAGGCGATGCCTCCGACAATGTGCCCGGCTGCCCCGGCGTGGGCGAGAAAACAGCCGTGAAGCTGATACGGGAGTATGGCTCAGTGGAGAATCTTCTTGCCAATACTTCTTCTCTGAGAGGGGCGCTGAAGAACAAGATCGAGGACAATGCCCGCCAGATAGAGATGTCGAAAGAGCTTGTGACGATAGCCACCGACGTCCCCGTGGGCATCGCTCCCGACGATTTGCGCCGTTGCGAGCCCGATGTGGACGCCTTGCTCACCATATTCCGCGAATTGGAGTTCAAGAGTTTTGCCGCCAAGTTCGGCGGCTGGGACAGGCTTGAGCCTGCTCCGCGCCCCGAGCCTCCTAAGGAGTCGCAGCCCTCCTTGTTCGATCTCCCTGCCGAGGAAGAGCCTGAGCCGGTGTGTGCTGCCGCCCCTGTTGCCGAAGTGGCAGAGCTGGATACCTTGCAGAGTGTGGAAGATTTCGTAAGCAGGGCCGGGAAGGCCTCCTACGTGGCGATGGCGCTCAACAGCGTCGGCCCGGAGGCTATGACGGCGCAGCTTTTCGGTCTGGCGCTCGCTTTCGAGTCGGAGGCAGGCGTGGCGGCGGCCTATGTGCATCTGCCGGCGTCGCGCACGCAGCGTGCGGCCTTTTTTGAATCGCTCAAGCCGCTGTTTTCGTCCGAAAAAATAACGATAGTGGGCGCGGACATAAAGCGCGACATGCTTCTTCTCAGGCGCGAGGGGCTGGAGTTTGCAGGCTCGCGCTGGTTCGACGTGGCGGTGGCCCACTATCTGTGTAATCCTGAGGCGAAGCACGACACCGCCACCCTTGCCACGACATACCTCGGATTCCACACCTACGATGCCGACTACTCGGCTGCCGACCGCAAGCGTGCGCCCCTCGACCCCGTGGCGGCCATAGGCGAAACGGCCTCGGTGGTACTCGCGCTCCGCCGCCCGCTTGAGGCCGAGATGGAGCAGAACGGGCAGCGAGGCCTGTTCGATACCGTAGAAACGCCCATGGTGGCCGTTTTGGCAGGTATGGAGTGGGAGGGCGCCCGCATAGATGTGGCAGAACTGAAGCGCTTGTCCGTCGAGTTTGCCGTGCGCCTTTCCAAGCTTGAAAACGAGGCTTTTGAGATGGCGGGTCGTCCGTTCAATGTTTCCTCGCCCATGCAGGTTGGCCGGATTCTTTTTGAAGAAATGCAGATCGATCCCAAAGTAAAGCGCACCAAGGCAGGTACTTGGTCCACCGCCAAGGATTCGCTTGAAAAATATGCAGCCAAAGAGCCGCTGGTGCGCCTGATACTTGAAATCCGAGGCTATAAAAAATTGCTTGCAACCTATATCGACGCCCTGCCCAAACTCGTAAATCCCGTTACGGGCAAGATACATACCACCTACAACCAGACCGCTACTGCCACGGGGCGTCTGTCGTCGGCCAATCCTAATCTGCAGAACATACCCGTGCGTACCGCCGACGGCCGCGACATACGCCGCGCCTTCGTGCCTGAGCCGGGCGACCTTATGCTCTCTGCCGATTACTCGCAGATCGAGCTGAGGCTGATGGCCGACATGAGCGGCGACCCCGGCATGGTGGAAGCATTCCTCTCCGGCGCCGACATACACCGAGCCACAGCCGCCAAGATATACCATATGGAACTTGACGAGGTGACCGACGACCTGCGCCGCAACGCCAAGACTGCTAACTTCGGCATAATCTACGGCATATCGGCATTCGGCCTGTCTGAGCGTCTGGGTATGCCGCGTTCGGAGGCGAAAGCCTTGATAGAAGGGTATATGGCCACATATCCGCTTGTGGCGGAATATATGAAGAAGGCCGTGGTCGACGCGCAGCGCGACGGATATGTGAGCACCATCATGGGGCGCCGCCGCTATCTGCCGGATATACAGTCGCGGAGCAACGCCGTGCGCAGCTATGCCGAGCGAATTGCCATCAACGCGCCCCTGCAAGGCTCTGCCACAGATATCATCAAGGTGGCCATGGTGGCTGTCGATGCCGAATTTCGACGCCTTGGCCTGCGTTCGCGAATGATAATGCAGGTGCACGACGAATTGATATTCAATGTCAAGCCCGACGAGCTGGAGCAGGTACGGCAGATTGTGGTGTCGCTTATGGAGGGCGCCTATTCAGGCCGTGTGCCTATGGAGGTGTCGGCCGGAGTCGGCGCCAACTGGCTCGAGGCTCATTGATTTAAGGGGTGTTTCATAATATCTGTTAAAGCGCAGGCCGATAAATTTGGTTTGCACTCGACTTGTCGCTATCTTTGGCTTCGCCTTAGATACTTTCGCTCGGTAAAAACAAATAAGAATATTTGTTTTTACTCTCGACTTATTCGTATCTTTGTAGCTAAGATTGTAAACACACTCCTAACGCTTGAATAACTGCTAAATATATGGCAACAAAACCGTTTCATTACCAGGAAATGTTTCCGCTGGGAGCGGACACTACCGAGTACTACCACCTCACTTCCGAATATGTCCGCACCGAAACATGGGGCGGACACGAGTTCCTTGTCGTAGACCCCGAGGCTCTTACCGTGCTGGCGCGTCAGGCTACCCACGACAACGCTTTCATGCTCCGCCGCGAGCACAACGCCATGGTGGCTAAAATCCTTGCCGACCCCGAGGCAAGCGAGAACGACAAGTTCGTGGCTCTCACCATGCTCCGCAATGCCGAAGTGGCTGCAAAAGGCCAGCTACCTTTCTGCCAGGATACCGGCACGGCGATCGTGCACGGCGAAAAAGGCCAGAACGTGTACACCGGCTGCAACGACGAAGAGAAAATATCGCACGGCGTATACCTCACATATACCACCGACAACCTGCGCTACAGCCAGAACGCGCCTCTCACCATGTACGATGAGGTGAACACCGGCTGCAACCTGCCCGCGCAGATCGACATACACGCCACCGAAGGCTCGGAATATCACTTCCTCTTTGTTGCCAAGGGTGGTGGCTCGGCCAACAAGACATACCTCTATCAGGAAACAAAGGCCACTATCAACCCCGACAAGCTTGTGCCGTTCCTGATTGAGAAAATGCGCTCGCTCGGTACTGCCGCATGTCCTCCCTACCATATCGCGTTCGTTATCGGAGGCACATCGGCTGAGATGAACCTCGCCGTTGTCAAGAAGGCATCGGTGAAGTACTACGACAGCCTGCCCACCAAGGGCAACGAGTACGGCCACGCTTTCCGCGACGTCGAGCTTGAAGCCACCCTGAAGAAGGCTGCCGAAGAGCTCGGGCTCGGCGCGCAGTTCGGCGGCAAGTACTTTGCCCACGATATCCGCGTGATCCGTCTGCCCCGCCACGGCGCGTCCTGTCCCATCGGCATGGGCGTGAGCTGCTCGGCCGACCGCAATGTGAAGGCCAAAATCAACCGCGAGGGCCTGTGGATCGAAAAACTCGACACCAACCCCGGCGAACTGATACCCGAAGAATACCGCAAGGCCGGCGAGGGCGAGGTTGTGAAAATAGACCTCAACCGTCCGATGCCCGAGGTGCTTGCCGAGCTGAGCAAATACCCCGTGTCGACACGCCTGTCGCTGCGCGGCACCATCATCGTGGGCCGCGACATAGCCCACGCCAAGATTAAGGAGCGCCTCGACAGCGGCGAGCCTATGCCCCAGTACCTCAAGGACCACCCCATCTACTATGCAGGCCCGGCCAAGACTCCGGCAGGCATGCCGTCGGGTTCGTTCGGCCCGACAACGGCAGGACGTATGGACAGCTATGTCGACCAGTTCCAAAGCGCCGGCGGCTCTATGATAATGATAGCCAAGGGCAACCGCTCGCAGGCCGTTACCGATGCCTGCCACAGGCACGGAGGCTTCTACCTCGGCTCTATAGGCGGCCCGGCTGCCGTGCTGGCTCAGAATTCCATCAAGAATGTGGAGCTCCTCGAATATCCCGAACTCGGCATGGAGGCTATCTGGAAAATCGAGGTTGAGGATTTCCCCGCCTTTATTCTCGTCGACGACAAGGGCAACGACTTCTTCACTCAGATTTCCGACAAGTGCAAAGCTTGCGGCCTGGGCAAATAGCCCCGGCTCAATCCTGATATGATTACAAGGGCGGGCCGGTATTTTATCGGTCCGCCCTTAAACTATTAAGGCTGCGGCTTGTCTTAATAGTATCGCGCTCAAGCGCCGAATGTACAACGCCCAACTCCGTTTCAACTATGGCAAAAAGCACAAAAACCATTTTCTGCGTACTTCTCACCATTTTACTTCCATTTTTTATGCAGGCAGAATCACCAAAACTCAAAATACCCGATTTCGCTTATCCGCAGACAGTGGAGGGCGATGCCGCCAAGCTTCTTGCCGAAGCCGACCGTATGGGAGGAACCGAGGCATCGGCGCTCCGTGTGCGGGCTTTGCTCGAACTGACCACGGCGCAGGTCCGTATCGACCGTGACAACGCCTATGCCCAGCCAGCCCTCATAGCGGCTCAGGCTGCCAAGGAGGGTGCGGCATCTCCAGGCCGAGCTATGCTCCTTGTGCTTGAAGCTCAGAAGTATTTTGACATATATAACAGCCGCCGCTGGACCTACGACCGCGTTTCGGCGCCCCTTGAGCCGTATCCTGCCGATGTGTCGGAGTGGAGCGCTCTTCAGTTCCACACTCGCGTGGCAGCCTTGGTCGACAGCGCCATAGCTGTTGCCGACGCGGCGCCTGCGACACCGCTTGCCGATTTTTCCGACTGTCTTGAATATTCGACCGAGGCATTGAGCTATGTGCCCGATGTGGCGTCGTTTGTGCGCTATAAGGCTTACAAGCTCCTGAGAGATTGCGGCAAGGCGGAGAAGGCCAGGGCTTTGGCTGAGAAAACCATGGCTATGAGCACTCCCGGCTCTGCGCCTTACTTCTACTGGGCGGCCAAGGCAACCGACGGCTTGGAAAAGCTGTACGAGAAGTGGACCGATAATGAGAGTGCGCGCTACGTGCTGTTGCAGTTGGTGCGCTCGGCAGACATTGTGTCGGAGTATTGGGACGACTTCAAAGTCCGCTCTGCAGGCACCGGGCGCCGCGACAATATGATAGGGTTGCTGCGCGCATCTTTGGAGCGTTTCCCCGGATGGTATGCCAACAACGACCTGCGCAACGAGCTTGCCCGGCTCACCAAGCCGGAGCTTGAATACTCATTTCCGCGCATGCAGATGCCCGGCAAGCCATTCGACGTGGTGGTGAGCTATTCTTTTGCGAAGAATGTTGATTTGGCCGTATACCGCCTGCCCGCAAGGGGAATGGTGGAGTGGAATCCTGAAAATATAGCAAAGAGCTGCCCCAAGGTATTCTCTGCCTCGATTGCGCCGACTGCCGTTGACGGAACCGACACTGTGTCGGTTTCTCTGGCCGAGCCGGGCGAATATGCCGTGCTTGCATTGCTCGACGGCGAGCCGAACAGCCAGTCGTGGCAGCGTCCCGTAATATTGGTGACGCCTATGCTGGCATTCTCGCTCAATGCCGAGAACCGCAATGCGGCAGTGGCCGTCGATTTTGAATCGGGAAAGCCGCTGAAAGGCGTCACGGTGACTGAAAATGGCTATAGCCACCGCCGTAAAGCTCCGGCTCCGTTGGCCAGGCTCCTTGGCAAAACTTCTTCTGAAGGCACGTTGCTGTACACGCCGACAGATGCCGATTACAGTGGCCGCTACCTTAGCTTCGGGCTGGACGGACGCGAATATGACTTCGGCAAAGATGTGGATAGTCGCGAACCGGCTGATTATGGCGAAGACGATGAGTTCAAAGGATTGTTGTTCACGGACAGGAAGCTTTATCATCAAGGCGACAGCATCAGCTGGGCTTTGGTGGCAGCCGTTAAAGAAGACGGAGCAGCGTCGCCCCGCGTGTTCGCCGGTGAGAAGGTGAATATTGTTCTTCGCGATGCCAACAGCAAGGTTGTGGATACCTTGGAAGCGACCACTGACAGCCACGGACGCGTGTCCGGCGCCTTCCCCACCCGCAAGGACGCTCTTTCGGGCCGGTATACCTTAGTGGCGCGTATGGCCGGTCATGTGACCTCTGCGAGCGTGGAGGTGAGTGACTTCAAGCTTCCTACCTTTGAGGTGGAGATAAGCAAGATAGAGCGCGGTGTGCCTGCCGAGGGCGCAGTGCGCATATCAGGCCGTGCCCGCACGTTTACAGGCATGCCCGTGGCTTCGGCTAATGTCAAGCTCGTGCTTTCTGAGGCGTATCGCTGGCGCTGGTTCGCTCCTATGCGCGAGATTGCCACTCTCGACACCGTTACGGGCTTTGACGGCACGTTCTCCTTCGACATTCCCGCGTCGACGCTTGACTCGGGTGCCGCTCGTCCTGTCGATTTCTATGCTGCGGTTACTGTCACATCGCTGGCGGCGGAGGCAGCAGAGGCATCGCGCGGTTTCACCGTTGGCAAGCCCTATACACTGCAAATATTCGCGCCTTATGGCAATGTTGACGGAGGAAAGGCTTCGAAAGGTATGATAGAGGCATATAATGCCGACGGCGAGCAGAAGCCAGTGGGAGTCCGTTGGACCCTCGGTGTTTACAAAGACAATGAGTGCAGGCAGGTGGTAGCCGAAGGCTCGGCCACTACCGGCACACCCTTCGATATGAATCTTGCATCTGTGCCTGCGGGTGTCTACGTTCTCGAGGCAAGCCCGGTTGACAGCACGCTGGCATCGTCTGTGAGGAACGACGGCATTGTGCTGTACAATTTGCGCCGTAACGATGTGCCCGATACCGGCAGCCCGGTGTTCGTGCCTGTCGAGAGCTACAGCGCCGACGGCAAGGTCAAGCTTCTTGTCGGCACCTCGCAGAAAGAGGCGTTTGCCATAATCGCTGTCAACGACAACGGCAAGCTCGCCTCTCTTGCGAGCCATAAGATAAGCCACGGATTCCATACTATAGACGTGGCGGTTCCGGCTGGCAAGGGCCGCGCCTCCATAGTGGTATACAGCGTTCGCGACGGCGCAGTAAGCTCGGCTGCCGTCAATGTGGAGCGTGCCGACAAGCGCGATGTCAAGCTTGTGGCAGAAAGCTTCCGCGACAAGCTCGTGCCGGGCTCAGGCGAGCAATGGCGCTTCCGTCTGCTCGACAGCGATTCTGCTCCCGTGGCCAATGCCGCTATGATTGCCACGCTCTATAACCGCGCTCTCGACAAGCTGTCATCGCCGTCGTGGCCTTCGGGTATGTCATTTAGCAATGCAGGCGGCTGGATACCTTTCTCGGCACCCTCGGCAGGACGCAACAGCTTCAGCCTGTATGGCAATATCAAGGACTATCCTGCGGTAAACACGGTGTTCCCTGCCTTTATGTTCTGGGAAACGGGGCTGTACAATTCCATGCTGCAGAGGAAGCTGATGGCTTCGGCTTCAGGAGTGACAGTTCGGGGCGCGCATGACGACATGGCTCTTGAGGAAGTTGCCGCAACGGGCTTCGGCTCTTCAAATGACCTCAAGGCAGAGACGGAAGAAGCCGGAGTGGAAGAATCCGAGCCGGACGTTGAATACCGTGTGGCCGAAACGCTTCAGGTGTTGTGGGAACCCCGTCTTACAGCCGATGCCGAGGGCAATATCGACATCGTGTTCACTATGCCCGACGCTATCGGCGGCTGGTCGTTCAAGGGCTTTGCCTGGAGCAACGATGCGCGCGCGGCGGCGTATGCTGCCGAGTGTGTAAGCAGCAAGCCAGTGATGGTGCAGCCCAATCTGCCTCGCTTCCTGCGTCAGGGCGACAAGGCCACCATACGTGCCACCGTCTTCAACAACAGTGGCGACAACGGTATGGTGAAGACCACGATGGAGCTGTTCGACCCTGCAACCGGCACGGTTAAATCAAGTTCCACGGTGCTGAGCACGCTTGCAGCCGGTGCCTCGACGATAGTGGGAATACCTGTGGAGGCTCCCGCTGATGCTTCGGCGATAGGTTTCAGGGTGCGTTCGGTGCTCGGTTCGTTTGCCGACGGCGAGCAGGCGCTCGTGCCAGTGCTTGCGTCCTCTGCCACGGTGATAGAGAGCACTGAGTTCTATCTCAACCCCGGCGACAGCAAGCTTTTCGAGCTTACTGTGCCTGCGGCGACCGATGCCACCATAACGCTTCAGTATTGCCAGAATCCTGTCTGGACCGTGGTGAAGGCTATACGCGGGCTGTCCGATGCTGGAAGCACGTCTACGGCGTATGTGGGCCGCTTGTTCTCGGCTCTTGCCGGTAGAAAGATAATAAGCGAGTCGCCGGCGGTGGCTGCCGCCATAAAGCAGTGGAGCGACAATCCCTCTGAAGATGCTCTCAAATCGATGCTCGAAAAGAACGAGGATCTCAAGAAGCTGATGCTCGACCAGACTCCGTGGGTTCAGGCTGCGGCGAGCCAGGGCGCGCGTATGGCGGCTTTGGCGCAGTTCCTTGAGCCTGAGGCTGTGGAGAAGTCTGTCAATGCTGCCGTCGAAGGCTTGTCGAAGCTTCAGAATAAGGACGGCGGATTTGTGTGGGGCGACTGGAACCGCGAATCGTCGGAGTGGGCCACGCAGACGGTGCTCACCACCCTCGGCATAGCCAATTCGCTGGGAATGCTGCCGCAGTCCGAACAGATAAGCGGAATGATTGACGCCGCTTTCGGCTATCTGCAGAAAGAGGCCGCCAAGCCGGGTCGCTCGCTTACCAACGATGACCTCGCCCTGATATCCGCGCTTCTGCCGCAGGCCAAGCTTACGGTAGAAGGCAGCGCCATCGTCCGCCGCACCGTTGCCCGCATTGTTTCGGGCTGGCGCAAGGACGGCACCGTCGGCAAGGCTTACGACATACTCATACTCAAAGCCAACGGACGCAAGGCCGTGGCCGCGCAGATACTCGAATCGATACGCCAGCACAGCGTGGTGAAGCCGGGCATGGGCATGTGCTTCCCCAATGTCGACGATATCCGCACATATGCCTCAGTGATACAGGCGTTTGCTGCCATGGATGCGCCCAAGGATGAAATCGACGCTATGCGCCAGTGGATTACGGTGCGCGCGCAGGCCATCGACAATCTCGGGGCTTATAATCCGGACTATGTGGTTGCCGCAGTGATGCTTACCGGCTCGGTATGGACCGATGTGCCTGTGAGCCAGAACGTGACTGTCGACGGACGACCCCTCGCTATCGGCCGTGTGGAAAGCTCAACCGGGTATTTCGCCCAGACTATTCCTGCCGACGGCAAGGCCGTGACAATCAAGGTTACACCTAATGGAGTCACACCGTCGTACGGTTCCGTGGTAAGCGTGGGCCGACGTCCGATGGCCTCTGTGGAGGCTCGTCGGGGACGCGACATATCAGTGGAGAAACGCGTGCTTGTAGAGAGAGCCGGCAGCTGGGTGGAAACCAACGAGTTCAATCTCGGCGAGCGTGTGCGTGTGCAGCTCGTTATCAAGGCAAAGCGCGATTTGCAGTATGTCAGCATCGACGATGAGCGTCCGGCAGCCTTCGAGCCTGTAGAGCAGCTCCCCGGCTATGTCTACGACGGCGGCCTCGGCTTCTATCGCGAAAACCGCGATGCTTCCACCCGACTGTTTGTAGGCTGGCTCCCCAAGGGAACATATCACGTGAATTATGATATGACAGCGGCTCTTGAAGGCAGCTTCATATCCGGCATTGCTACTCTCCAGAGCCAGTATGCGCCCGAGCTTACCGCCCACAGCGGCGCTTCTGTAGTAACTGTGACTGTGAAATGATAAAAGGCAAAACTCTCTATGTAAGCGATATGGACGGCACCCTGCTTGGTTCCGACGGCAGGGTGTCGGACCGTACCGCCGGTATAATCACCCGCTTGTCCTATCTCGGCGTCCCTATAACCGTTGCCACGGCGCGCACGCCGGCCACTGTGAGGCCGCTCCTTGCGCATACCCATACAATTGTCGACGCTGTTGTTATGACGGGCGCAGCCATGTGGAGTCGTGCCGACAATGTGTATACCGATGTCCGCTATATGTCTGCTGCCGACGTCCGGCGCGGGCTTGACCTTTGTGCCGAATGCGGCGTGCACCCCTTTGTCTACACCATGGGGGAGGACAGGCGTTCGCTCGATGTGTATCACCGTGCGCGCGAGCTGAACAAGGCCGAAGAAGGCTTCTATCTCGAACGTGCCAAGCTGAAGCGTTTCCATATAGGGCAGGAGCTGCCGGAGGCAGCTGTGGCCGAAACAGCGCTTTTCTTCGCCATAGGCGTACGCGTGGCTGTAGAAAGTGCTGCAAAGGAACTTCGCGAGCGCTCGGAGTGTGCGGTGTGCTGCTATCCCGATATTTATAATCCGGGGATAGGTAATCTCGAAGTGTTCGCCCCCGGTGTGTCGAAGGCGGCTGCCGTGCGCGAATTGAAAAAGAAAACAGGAGCGAGCCGTCTTGTGGTGTTTGGCGATAATCTCAACGACCTTCCCATGCTGGCGGAGGCTGATTTGGCCGTGGCCGTGGGCAATGCCCTGCCGGCAGTCAAGGAGGCCGCCGACATAGTGATAGAACCGAACTACACCGACTCCGTGGCCCGCTTTATAGAGTACGACTCAGGACTTTGATTCTGCCTCTTCGTCGAGTACGGGCGAGAGGCGGACAAGCTCTATGCGGTTGGCGGATTTTTTGAGGATTTCAAAGCGGAAATTGTCGATCAGCACCGTGGCGCCTTGCTCGGGTATGGTGCCGGTGTTGTGGAGTATGAATCCGGCCACGGTCTGGTAGCTGTCGTCCTCGGGCATTTCAAGGTCGAAGCGTTCGTTTATCTCCGTTATTTCGCATCGGCCTGAAAGCTCGTAGACACCTGCTTCGATTTCGCGGGCAGTGAGTTTGGAACTGTCGTGTTCGTCCTCGATATTGCCGCATATCTCCTCCATAAGGTCTTCGAGGGTGAGCATTCCGGCGGTGCCTCCGAACTCGTCGACCACGATGGCAATGGAGCGCTTCTGCTGCAGAAGCCGGCGCATCATAATGTTTGCCATAAGGTTTTCCGGGGCGAATATCACGTCCTTAATGTGTTTGCGCCAGTCCTTGGCGGGGTCGAACAGCTCGCTTACGTGGATATATCCCACTATGGTGTCGATGTCGCCGCGGTATACTATTATTTTGGAGCGTCCGCTGCGTGTGAACAGCTCCGAGAGCTCGTCGCGGGTGATATTGTCGAGATTCACGGCCACAATCTCGTTGCGGGGAATCATGCAGTCGCGCACGTGGGTCGACGAGAAGTCGAGCGCGTTGCGGAATATCTTCACTTCGTTCTCGATAGTCTGCTGCTTTTCTTCCATATCGTCGATTGTTTCCTCGATATAGTCGTTGAGGTCGCCTATGGAGATAAGGTGGAGGCGCTTGGCGCTGTCGCGTATTCCCACAAGGCGCATAAGGGCTCTCGACAGCCATGCCGTGAATACCGACACCGGGTATAGCACGAGGTAGAAAAGGTATATCGGAAGCGCGAATATCTTGAGCGAGTTGTTGGGATTGATGCCGAATATGGTTTTTGGCAGAAATTCTCCCGTGATGATTATCACGGCGGTAGATATGAGCGTCTGGCTTATGAGTATGAAAAATTCGTTTGGCGATATTTGGGCGAGGAGCGGTTCGAGCAGTGCGGCGGCCCCCATGCCGTACACAACGAGCATTATGTTGTTTCCCACCAGGATGGTGGATATGAACAGTTCGGAATTGGAGTAGAACCGGTTGATTATGCGGGCTATGAATCCTCCTCGGTTCACGTCGAGTTCCACGCGCACGCGGTCGGAAGTGACGTAAGCCATTTCACAGCCCGAGAACAGGGCCGAGAATATGAGTGATACTATGGATACTACAATCCATATGCCGGTTTCGGAAATTTCCATACGATTATTTTGCGGGTGTGCGTTTTGCAGGTAATGCGTCGACAGGGGCGCGGCGTGTCAAGGTCGAGGCCGAAGTCGGTTTTTCGGTAGCGGTGCTTGCTGCCGGTCGTGCTTGGGTGCGGCGTTCGGGTGCGGCGCGGCGTGCCTGGGTGGCGGCAGAGTCGCGCTGCGAGGTGCTGTCGGCCGCAGTGCTGTCGGTGCGCGCGGCGCGTCCGCTGCCCGGCCTTCTGTCGGCGGGAAGTATCGCGGTGGGGCGTTTTACCTCGTATGAGCGCATGCCTTGGTCCGACTCGAAGCCGTAGCCCTCGATAGTGCGCTCCGCGCTCACTATGTGGATAAATGAATCGCTGTATATCTTGCGCGAGGTCTGGTCCCAGAACAGCTGGTTGGTCAGGAAGCTGTCGCGGGCGGTGTTTACCATCACCACGTTGCCGTCGAGCCTCCACAGCCTTTTTCGCGAATAATATATTGCCGAGTCGCATTCGACGTTCGACTCCGGCTGCAGGGCGTGGTCGTACTGTTCGAGCTCTATCCCTTCGGGGAAGCGCCAGAATGGTTCTTCTGCGTCCTCGTACATAAGCCATATCGGCGTCACCACCTTGTACCGGGTGTATCCGCTGTCGCTAATCAGCGTGGTAACGTCGGTGGTGGCCATAGTGGGCGTTGTTTCGCCGTCGGAGGCGTTAGGCACGTAGTGCTGTTTTTCCGGCGAACATGACACGAGCGCCCACGACGCCGACAGCGCTGCCGCCGCCAGTGCCGGAAGCAGACGCATGGCGCCTGTGCTGTGTGCCTTTTCGCCGTGTTTGCCCAAAATTAGTAGATTTTGCTCTGGCGGAACCACATCTCGTTGAAGTTGATTCCGATAGTCACGTTGAAGTAGTTTTCCTTGATGAGGGGATTAGGGTTGGCCTGACGGTGCTTCCATTCAAAGCCGAGGTTCACTATGGTCTTGAAGGTGGGCACGGGGAAACCGAAACCGGCCGTTACGCCGTATTCGCGGAGCTGGTTGCCACGGATAAGGAGATAGTCGTTGTTGTAGTATGCTCCCAAGCGGTACTGCACACGCTTGAAGTAGCCGCCTCGGAAGTTGGGCGTGAACTGCATGCCGAGGGCGTATTTGCTGCGGTTGGCATAGTTGTGGCTTATGCTTTCGCCGTCGAAGCCGCGGAATTTGACCTTGCTCCAAGGCTGGTAGGTGTAGTCGAATTCCACCATGAGCTTGCGTCCGAAGTTGTAGTTGATGCCGGCACCCCATGTTTCGGGCAGGGAGTAGTTGCCGCGCAGTTTGTGTTCGTCGGTCACTTCGGGCTTGGTGTCCTGCTGGGTGTCGTAGTACACCATCCGGGCGTTGCCGAGGAGTGTCTTGGCCGGGCTGTATGTGAGGCCGAGGGTGAGGCGGTCGCCGTTGCCGAAGCCCACGCCGTACTGCGCGCCGAAGTTGAGGTGGTAGTCGCGTACCTCGAGCTGCTTCTGGTAGAGGGTGCTGTAGCCTGCGTTCGCTATGGCGTAAGTGTCGTTTATGATGTTGCCGAACATATACGATATGTTCGCGCCGACATAGAAGCCCTTGAAGGGGTTGCCGCTGACGCCGACATAAAGCTCGTTGATGCTGCCCGAACCTTGGCGCGAGTCAATGCCGTTGTCGATTTCGCTGCCGAAAGAATAGCCCACCGAGGAGTATGGCACAAGACCCACCGACGCTCCCATACGGCGGCCGAGGGGAAACTGCATGGTAACATAGTCGAGTCCTCCGCCGAAGTTGCGCTCTGACAGGCGCTTGCCGTCCGACAGAGTTTCGTTCTGCCATATGGCGGTGAGGTCGATACCCATGTCGAACAGGAAAGTAAGGGTGTCGATTGCCGCATACGAGGCCGGGTTCATCACGTTGATTTGGCGTCCGGAGTTCATGGCATAGCCCACGCCGCCCATGGCGCGCTGCGCCGAGGTGGCATGGTCGCCGAGGATACCGTAGCCGTAGCTCGAGTAGGGCGTCATAGTGCCGTTTTGCGCCGTGGCACCGATTGCAGTAGTGATGAATAGCAGGCTAAGGGCTAAGATTTTAGCGATTCTCATTATAGTCTATTATGGAGTTAAGGCCGCGCAGCACAAGGTGCGGGTCGTATAGGCTGTCGAAGGACAGCAGCTTGTTTTTTAAAATGTATTCGGCTCCGCCGCCTGTGAGAACGGCTTGGGCCACTGGCCCGGCCATACGGTGGTAGTACTCAAGCTCTGCCGCCATTCCTCTGAATGCTCCTGAGCGCAGGGCTTCGTCGGTACTCTTGCCCCATGCCGGTATGGGGCCGTCGGTTTCAGGCTCGGGCAGGGCTGCGGTATAGCTGTGGAGCGCCTTCAGGCGCATTCCTATGCCGGGAGCTATGTTGCCTCCGGCGTATACTGCTCCGGGAGCCACGAAGTCGAACGTTGCCGCCGTGCCTATGTCGGCCACCAGCAGCGGCGTGTTGCTTCCGGCAAGGTCTATGGCGCCAAGGGCGGCCGCGAGGCGGTCGGCGCCCAGAGTGGCGGGCGTGGCATATAGAATCTGCATCGGCATGGGGGTGGAGGCGTCAACGTTTATCACTCGTTGTGCCTTGCCGCGCAGCGACAGCAGGTCGTCGCTTCTTCGGCTGCCCACCACGGTGCAGTATGCCGCCGAGGCAAAAGCCTCGCAGCCGCAACCGTAGGTTCGCAGAAGAGCCGAAGCCGCCTCGCCGGCGCTTAGCTCCGGCGGAAAGACTTCGGAGCCCAGCAAGCGCTTGGAGGTATCCCATACACCGCCTTTCATGGTGGTGTTGCCTCTGTCGATTGTAAGCTTGAGTTCCATCGCGTGGCAAAATTACTAAAAAGATTGTCACCCCGCGCCATATGCCGTGTATTTTACTATTTATTAATATATCATTTCCGGCTCTGAGGCGCCCGTTACGTCGTTTTTTTGTAGATTTGCATATCAGAATTATGGCACGACACGAGAAATCAGCAGAACTTAAAGAAAAGATTGCTATCCTGCCCGATACCCCGGGAGTGTATATGTACTTCGACTCCGAGGGCAGGGTTATATACGTAGGCAAGGCCAAGAACCTCAAGCGCAGGGTGTCGTCGTACTTCAACCGCACCCACGACGTGCTGCGCACCAATATACTGGTGCGCAACATAGCCGACATGAAGTACATAGTGGTGCCCACCGAGCAGGACGCCCTTAATCTTGAAAATTCGATGATTAAGGAGTACAAGCCCCGCTACAACGTGCTGCTCAAAGACGATAAGTCCTATCCTTGGATCGTGGTTACCAACGAGATGTACCCTCGCGTGTTCCTCACCCGGCAGCATATACGCGACGGTTCGCGCTACTACGGTCCGTATACCAATACATCGGTGGCGCGCACGGTGCTCGAACTGATAGGCAAGCTCTATCCGGTGCGCACATGCCGCATACCGATAACGCCCGAGTACATATCGCGTGGCAAGGGGCGCCTGTGTCTGCAATACCACATCAAGAAGTGCCGTGGCTGCTGCACCGGCGACATCGACCATAAGACATACAACGTCTATATCGACCGCATAAGGCAGATTCTGCGAGGTGAAACGCAGGAGCTTATGGCCTATCTCCGCGATGAGATGGCGCGGCTGTCGGAGGAGCTGAGATTCGAGGAGGCGCAGGAGCTTAAAGAGAGCTATCGCCTGATTGAGAATTATCGCTCGAAAAGCGTTATTGTGAGTCAGACCATAAACGACATAGATGTGTTCGGCTTCGATGACGACGGCAGCAACGAGGTGTATGTCAACTATATGCACGTGCGCCGTGGCGCCGTGGTGCGTAGCGTGACGCTGCGCTACCGCCGCTCGCTTGAGGAAAGCCGTGCTCAGTTGCTGGGATACGCGATGGAAGAAATACGCCAGTCGCTCGGCGCGGTGTTCGACGAGGTGGTGGTGGCCGAGGCTCCCGAGATAGAGATGACCGGTGTAACATTTACCATACCCCGGCGTGGCGACAAGGCCAAGCTTCTGGAGGTGTCGGAGCGCAATGCGCGGCAGAATCGACTCGACGACCTCAAACACCTCGAGCGGCACAATCCCGAAGAGCGCACCGACCGCCTGCTCGAACGAATGAAAGCCGATTTTCGCCTCTCCGAGCTGCCCCGCCACATAGAGTGCTTCGATAATTCCAATATACAGGGAACGAACCCGGTGGCGTCATGCGTGGTGTTTCGCGACGGTCGTCCGGCCAAGCGCGATTACCGCCACTTCAATATCAAGACAGTGGAGGGACCCGACGATTTCGCGTCGATGAAGGAGGTGCTCACGCGGCGCTACACCCGCCTGATGCAGGAGGGGCAGTCCTTGCCTCAGCTCATAGTGGTGGACGGTGGCAAGGGGCAGCTCAGCTCGGCTGTAGAGGCTCTTGAGGAGATAGGGCTGAGAGGCACCATAGCGGTTGTGGGCATAGCGAAGCGTTTGGAGGAGATTTATTTTCCGGGCGACAGTGTGCCGTTGTATATCGACAAAAATTCGGAAACGCTGCGCGTGGTGCAGCATATGCGCGACGAGGCGCACCGCTTCGGCATCACCCATCACCGCAACCGGCGCAGCAAGGGGCAGATAGTCGGAGCGCTCGACGGCATCAAGGGCATCGGCCCCAAGACTGCCGAACTGCTCCTACAGCACTTCAAGAGCGTGAAGCGCCTGCGCGAAGCCCCGGAATCGGAAATATCCGCTCTCATAGGCCCGGCAAAGACCGCCCTCCTCCTCGCAGGCCTCGGCTCTGATTAGGGGTCTTTATTTTTGGTGGAGTGGGATTAAGACCGTATCTTTGTGGTATGAAGAAAAAGACGATATGGGATATGGGGCGCCCTACTGTCGAGGAATTCAAGGCTGCCGACAAGATGCCGGTGGCCGTGGTGCTCGACAATGTGCGCTCGCTCAATAATATTGGCGCTATTTTTCGCACGTGCGATGCTTTCGCTGTGCGGGAGGTGGTGCTTTGCGGTATTTCGGCCACACCCCCGTCGGCCGAGATTCATAAAACCGCTCTCGGTGCCGAAAACTCCGTGGCATGGCGTTATTTCGCCGATACGGCAGATGCTATCGATGCCCTGAAGGCAGAAGGCTACAAGCTTGTGTGTCTGGAGCAGGTGCAGGGCAGCGTGAGCCTTGAGGTTTTTCGTCCTGAATCCGACTCGATGTACGCCCTTGTGCTTGGCAACGAGGTCGACGGCGTGGCGCAGACTGTGGTCGACCGTGCCGACATATGCCTCGAAATTCCGCAGAGCGGCACCAAACATTCGCTTAACGTGTCGGTATCGGCCGGTGTGGCGCTTTGGAAATTCTACGAACGTCTTTCTCTTTTACCTCATTCCACATTTCCTGAAAAATGAAAAACATCACATTTCCGCGCCCGTTGAAAAAGGGCGACAAGATAGCAATATGTTCTCCTGCCGGATATATAGCCAAGGAGAAGGTGGAAGGAGCCGTGCGCCAGTTGCGCCGGCAGGGCTGGGAGCCCGTGGTGATGCCTCACGCGCTTGGCCGCTGGGGGCACTACAGCGGCACTCCCGAAGAGCGCTACTCCGACATGGCTGCGGCATTGACCGACCCCGAGGTGCGGGCCGTGCTTTGTTCGCGCGGCGGTTATGGCGTGGTCCATATCATGGACGACCTCGCCAAGCTGCCTTTTGCCGACGATCCGAAGTGGGTTATAGGCTTTTCCGACATATCGGCGTTGCACGCGCTGATGGCTTCCAAGGGGATAGCAAGCATACACTCGCCGATGGCCGCCCAGATTATGAAGGGAGAATCCGATGTTGACACGGCGTCGCTGTTCGGCATACTGCGCGGCGAGCGTCCGGCATATGTGTTCCCCGGCCACGACTACGACCGCTACGGCATAGCCACCGGCACCTTGCTCGGAGGCAACCTCGCCGTTCTTGCCGAGCTGATAAACACGCCCTACGACATACTGCGGCCCGACACAATCCTTTTCCTCGAGGACGTGTCGGAACCGATATATAAAATCGAGCGAATTTTCTACCAGCTTCGCCTGAGCGGCGTTCTCAGCAAGGTTCGCGGTCTTATTGTGGGGCAGTTTACCGACTATAAGCCCGACGACAACTATGCTGACATGGAAACTATGATACGCGACCTTGTGGCGCCCTATTCATACCCGGTGGCCTTCAATGTGCCCTGCGGGCATGTGGACCACAACATACCGCTGATAGAGTCGGCCAAGGTTACCCTCAAGGTAAGCCCGTCAGGCTCGAACAGCATTATTTTCCACCGTTCGTAGGCCGGTCGGAAGGCTTTGCCTGCAGAGGTGTGTGCGAGTCGGCGGTCTTGAAGTGGAGGTCGTTCATTTCCATTGGCGACAGGCGGCGCGCTCCCTCTATCTTTACTCTTGGTATTGTCTTCATTCGTCTTTGGTATTTTTGTCGAACAATGGCGTCACGGCGTTGATAGCCAGCAATGCGGCTACATATGAGGCGCAGAGTATGGCAAACTCCGTGTGCAGCGGGAAGGAATGGGCAAACCAGCCCCCGCATGTATAGCATAGCAGCGATGCCCACAGGCAGCCTTGGGTGATAAGGCAGAGCGTGCACCACGCTTTGGCGCGGTATTTCTGATACCACACGCTCCAGAAGGAGAACGGACAGCAGCAGGCGTTGACCAATGCCAGATAGCCGATGTACTGGGGAAACACCAGCATACAGGCCAGACTGACGCCGAAGTAGCTGAATCCGACCTCGCTCCAGCCGAAAAGCCCGAAGAATTTCGACGCCTTTGTCGATAGTACCGTGCCGCAGCCGGTGCGGTCGATAAGGCCGCAGATTTTGTCGGCTCTGTCGGAGTGTATGTTGAGGGATTTCAGCACTAACTCGTAGGTGACGAACAGCCCTGCGGCGTTTATAAGCGTGAGGAGCACTGTGGTCACGTGCGAGTATATGCAGTTGGAAATGAACAGATAGAGGAATATAAAGGCCGATGCGGCAATCAGTACCCATTTCTTCGACCTTTGGGCAAGTTCGAAGAGGCTGTGCCTGCAATAGCACGGTTCGGCCGAGCCGGGGCCGGGATAGGCTATGAGTGCCACGCCGCTCCAGCCGTCGATAAAGTCGGCGCGCTTTATGGCGAGAGCCTTGTGGCCGATGCCGTCGTCGACTGTGCATTCTTCGCCCGTCTTCTGTCTTACTATTACGAATGTTTCTCCGAACCGGGCAAGAAACGGCACGGGCAGCTCGCCGAGAGCCTTTTCCTTGTCGGGCACCTCTATGGCCTCGTTGGCGATGCCGTATCGTTCGAGCAACTTTGAGAAGCCGAACAGCGACCGGAATGTCATATGCTCGAATTGCGAGTCGGAGTACTCCCGGGTGTGGGGTACTCCGAGTTCGGCCAGAAAGTCTGTGAATATGCTTGTAGGTGCCATCACAGCCTCCCTGTTCAGTTCATAAACTGTTGCAGCTTCTGTAGAAGCACGTTGCCGTCAATCTCGCCGCTGAATCTCCAGACTGGTTCGCCGTCGCGGTAGATGATGAAGGTGGGTGTCGAATCAACGTTTACGGATTCTGCCACGGCTTCTTCCTTATCGATGTCGAGCTGGTATATCTCGGCCGAGTCGCCTATGAGTTCGCGTATCTGGGCTATCACGGGCATCATGCGCTGGCAGTGCGAGCACCATGTGGCATAGAATTCAACCATTACCACGCGCGATGCGTTCACGAGGTCTTTATAATCTGTCATATATGCGTTTTTTATTTGGTTATGATTATAAAAAACGCGATGGCAGCGCCTAAGGTTCACTAAGAGGGTGTTTCATAATATCTGTTAAATCCCTCTCAGAGTGCCGACAGCCCTTATTGTCTGCACGGGGTTGGCAGGGTCGTTGCTTATGAGCGATATGCGGGCGTTGAGAAGCGCGCCGGGCAGCTTTGAGGCTTCGGCGGTGATGGTTATGGTGGCTTTTTTCCCGGGTTTTATGGTCTTGGTGTCGGCTGTGGCGCTCACTCCTTTGTCGGCGGTGTACACGCGGCGTATGTGCAGAGGCGATTTTCCGGCATTGCTGATCTCCACTGTGCGCGACACCGTGCCTGATGCGGGAAGCTCTCCGAAATCAGCACTCGGACTTTCTATTCTCAGCACGGGGGCTTTCTGCAGCTGCTTGGGCGTCAGTTTGGAGAAGTCTTCGTTGACGATGGCTGTGAGGGGCAGCGGGCATATGGTCGATGACAGCGGATCGGCCGACACATAGAGCGTGTCGGAAACAAGGCCGTAGAGCGGACATTTGTCGGAACGGAAGTACAGTATAAGCGAACACTGTTCGCCCGGCGCTACTTTCTCAGGCGCTACCGATGCCTCTACATATGGAGGGAGATTGGAAACGGAGGGCGATATCGAGTCGTGCGAGCTGTTGTATGCTTTTACAAAGAGGGTGCGGAGCTGCCCTTTGAGCACTTCTCCCATCATGGCGCCTCCGCGTTCGAGCCGCAGCCACTTGGAGCATTCCACAGGGTATTGCCGTCCCACGCTCGCGGCCGAGCCTACCACGGTGCCGTATACCTGCAGTTTCTGGCGCGAATCGGGATAGCTGAGGTCGACGGCTACATATTTGCTGAAGCGTCCCGGGCGCCCTGCCGGGTCGTAGGTCACACGCACCGATGCCGTGTCGCCGGGCAGTACCGGCTCGCGGGAGTATTCAGGCGCGGTGCAGCCGCACGACGCCCTCGCCGCCGTGATAGCCACAGCGTCGGTACCCGTGTTCACAAATCGGAAAACGGTGCTTACCGGCCCGGTGTCTTCGTCGAATGCTCCGAAATTATGCTCTGTTTCAAGCCAATTTACGGAATTGGAAGCCGAGGCTCCGAGTATGGCGCATAATGCGACGGCTGCTGCAAATATTCGTTTCATAATCGTACTATTAACGTTCGGGGCGGCTCTTTCGTTCGCAATGTCAGCTCTCGGCTCCCTCGGGGGCTTCTGAGCGCAGAGGGTAGGTGTTGCGCTGGCGCTCGAAGCTGTCGGGGTCGCTTTTCAGGGCGAGGCTCAGGGGCAGCGGGTCGAAGCTTCCGGTGATTCCGGCCATGCTCACGGTGACGGCTGGCGCCGGAGGCAGCGGCGCGTCGATGGTGACGCGCGGAAGCATGAAGAAGGTCGTGATGGCGTCGAGCACTGTCTGTGAGGCGCGTATCTTGCCCTCGCGCGAGTAGCCCGCTATGTGCGGGGTGGCAATGGCGGCGCGGCGCAGCAGTTCGCGGTCGATGCGAGGTTCGTTTTCCCAGCAGTCCACTATCAGCGGGCCGGCCTGTCCGGCGTCTTTGGCTGCTACCACGGCCTCGGTGTCGAAAATCTCGCCACGAGCCGTGTTGATGAGTATGGGAGCGCGGCGCAGTTTTGAAAGGAAGGCGGCATCTACCATATGGAAGGTGGCGTCCTCGCCGGTGCGGGTGAGTGGTGTGTGGAACGTGATTATGTCGCACTCGCGGGCCAGGGTGTCGATGTCGCACCATTGGTTGCCTCCTTCGGCGCGCTGTCGCGGCGGGTCGCACAGCAGCACTTTCATGTCGAGCCCTCTTGCCCAGCGCTCCACGATGGAGCCTACGTGGCCCACGCCCACTATGCCGATAGTGTGGGAGCTGAGCGGGCGGTTGACGGTCTGCATCAGTGCGCCGAACACATACTGGGCCACGGCTGCGGCGTTGCAGCCCGGCGAGTTTACCACCGTTATGCCGCGTCGGCGGCAGTACTCGGTATTGATATGGTCGGTGCCTATGGTGGCCGTAGCCACTATCTTGCACTGCGAGCGTACCAGCAGGCCTTCGTCGCAGCGTGTGCGTGTGCGTATTATCATGCCGTCGGCTGTTTCCACGGCCTTGGGGGTGATGTCGGCGGGCGCGAGGTAGCGCACGGTGGCGTACGGGTCGAGCAGTCCGCGCACGAAAGGCACGTTTTCCTCGACAATGATGTTTATATTGCTATTTGGCATAAGAATAAAGCTACATAGGCGGCTATGACGGCCATAATTGCGAAACACGATTTCTCCGCGCGGTGCGTGGAAAAATAATGGGCTACCTGCAGCGCCGCGCAGAAGTTGAGGAGCGGTATGTAGGACAGCATATTCCGGAAATCGATACACATCGCCGCTATGGTGGTGAGCGACAGAAGGGCGAAAACGCCGTTTATGGCGCGTGAGCGGGCGTTGTAGGCTATGGTTCGGAGAACGTTGAGTACGAAGCTGAGCATGGTAAGCAGCGCCGTGAGGCCTACCGTGACAAGCAGCACGAGGGTGTCGTGATGGTCAATCACCGATAGGACGCTCACGAACTGCGGCAGGTGTATGTCGGACGGGCGTATTATTCCGAATCCCATCATAATCCACCACGGGCATACCATGCCGAGGATTGCGGCGGTAAGTGTGCGCCCGTTGAATATCCGCATCTGCGCGCAGCCTATGAGGAACACGGGCACATACAGCGCGAAGCAGTACTGCGTGGCCGTGAGGAACGACAGTCCGAGGAATATCAGGAACACGTGGCCCGAAGGGCGCGGGTTGCGGTAGCAGCTGAACAGGAGCATAAGCGCGGCTCCTACCGCCACCGACAGCAATGTGCCCGTATAGAACTGCACGGCAAGTCCGGGCGTGGCCATCTGCATCACGGCGAACAGCCCGATGTAGAGCCATGTGAGCGAGCGCAGCACGTTGAAGACCTTGCACAGCAGCACCATCAGCAGTGTGCACGCGGTCATGCCGGCTATGGCTGCGGCAAAATCGGCCAAAGGGGCCGAGAACCACTCGTTGGCCGAAGGCAGCGCCAGCCCCTTGTCGCCGGTGAGGCGCATGGGACTGTCGCTGAAAAAATATACGAAAGCCGCGGCAAGCGCCAGCGCGGCCACGGTCAGAGCCGTGCCGCGCGAATGCAGTATCCGGGTAGCGATTGCCGCTTTCATTTATTCGTAGGGGAGCAGGTCGCGGCCTATGTCGCGGCGGAAGTACATACCGTCGAAGTGCACGTCTTCGAGGGCTTTGTAGGAGAGAGCCGCGGCTTCGCTTATGTTGCGGCCGTAGCTTGTGGCCGTGAGGACGCGTCCGCCGGCCGTCACGGGTGTGCCGTCGGCAGCCGCCGCGGTGCCTGCATGGAATATTATGGACTCGGCGGGAGCGAGGTTGCCGCTTATGGCCTTGCCTTTCTCGTAATCGCCGGGATATCCGCCCGACACCGCCATGACGGTTACCGATGTGCGCGGGTCTGTTTCGATAGCCATTCCTTTCAGCCGGGCGTCGGCTGCGGCTTCGAGCACGGGCAGGAGGTCGGAGGCTATGCGGGGCATCACGGCCTCTGTTTCGGGGTCGCCCATACGGACGTTGTACTCGATTACGAGCGGTTCGCCGCCGCAGTTGATGAGGCCGAGGAATATGAAGCCTCGGTAGTCGATGCCTTCGGCAGCGAGTCCGGCGAGAGTCGGCTTGATGATGCGGCTGTCGATTTTGGCCATAAATTCGTCGTCGACAAAGGGAGGGGGGCATACGGCACCCATGCCGCCGGTGTTGAGGCCGGTGTCGCCTTCGCCGATTCGTTTGTAGTCCTTGGCGGGAGGCAGCACTATGTATTCGCCCGTTCCGTCGGTGAGCACGAATACGGAGCATTCTATGCCTGAGAGGAACTGCTCGATTACGACTTTGGCAGAAGCCTTGCCGAACTGGCCCGCGAGCATGCGGCGCAGTGATTCGCGCGCTTCGTCGATAGAGTCGATGATGAGCACGCCCTTGCCTGCGGCAAGGCCGTCGGCCTTGAGCACGTAGGGAGCCTCGAGGCTTTCGAGGAAGGCGTCGCCCTCGGCGATGTTGTCGGGAGTGACGGTGAGGTATTTGGCTGTGGGAATGCCGTATTTTGCCATAAAGTGCTTGGCAAAGTCCTTGGAGCCTTCGAGGGCGGCTCCTGCCTTGCCCGGGCCGACTATGAGCAGCTCGCGGCCTTCGGCCATGGCGCGGCTTTCGAGAAATTCGCGCAGACCTTCAACGAGCGGGTCTTCGTTGCCTGCCACCACGAGGTCGATATCGTTCGACACCACGGCGTCATACACGGCCTCGAAGTCGGTGGGCTTTATCGGCAGGTTGGTGCCGAAAGCTGCCGTGCCGGCGTTGCCCGGCGCGATGAAAAACTGGCCCATACGGGGGCTCTGGCTTAACTTCCAAGCTATTGCCGCCTCGCGGCCTCCGCTGCCGAGCAGCAGCACGTTGAGTTTTTCCTTGCTCATTCCTTATTGTCGTTATTGTCGGTGTTTTTCTTCTTGCGGGTGCGCCATACGGGGCGGTTGAGCACTATCTCCTTGTCGGCCGAAATCGACGGTGTGCGTCCGAATCCGCGCAGCGACAGCGGCTTGCGTTCGCGAGGTGCTTCTTCGGCAGAATCGTCGCGGCGGTTGTTGTCGCGGGCCGGCCTTTCGGGTCTTTCGCCGGGTCGGCCTCCGAAACGTTCGCCGGGTTTGCTGCCGAAACGTTCGCCCGGCTTTTCGCGGCGCGGTGCCCTGTCGGGTCGTTCGTCGCGGCGTCCTTTGGCATCGCGGTCGCGGTCACGGCGCGGACGTTCGTCGGCTCCGGGTCTGCCGGGGCGGGCGTCACGTCTGGGGCGTTCCTCGCGTTCGGGACGTTCGTCTTTGATTCGGCCTCCGGCGGCGCGGAAATCGCGCTTGGTGCCTTCGAATATCACATATTCGCGGAGCTCGCATTCGAGTCCGCCGTTGTTCATGTCGAATTTCTGCGAGGGCGCGAGGCCTATCTCGTGGAAATAGTCGTCGTTATAGCCTATGATCCAAGCGTGGTAGCCGAGGAACACGTGCTTGAGAGTCGTGCCGATAGAGCGGTATAGGGCGCCCATGTCGTCGGCTGTGATGCGTTTTCCGTAAGGAGGGTTGGTGATAAGCACTCCGGCGGGTTTCGGAGCTTCTTTCCACTCGGCGATGGGGCGCTTGGTGAGCGATATGTACTGATCCACGCCTGCGCCTTTGGCATTTTCAGCCGTTATTTCGAGTGCGCGCTGCTGTATGTCGGCACCGATGATGGGTACTTCCACGGTGCGTTCGGCGCTGTCGTCGTTGTATATCTCGTCGAGGAGGTCGGCGTCGAAGTCGGGCCATGTTTCAAAGGCGAACTGCTTGCGGTATATGCCCGGAGCTATGTTGGCCGCAATCAGGGCGGCTTCGATAAGGAATGTGCCGGATCCGCACATAGGATCGACAAAGGGTGTTTCGCCGCGCCAGCCGCTTTTGAGTATTATGCCGGCGGCGAGCACCTCGTTGATGGGTGCCTCGGTCTGTTGGCGGCGCCAGCCGCGTTTATGGAGCGATTCGCCTGAGGAGTCGAGCGACAGGGTTACATCGCGGCCCGATATGTGGACGTTGAGCATGATGTCGGCACCGTCGAGGCGCACGCGCGGACGTTTTTCGTCGGCCTCGTGGTCGCGGAACCAGTCGACAATGGCGTCCTTCACTCGGTATGTCACGAACTGTGAGTTGCGGAACTCCTCGCTGTACACTGTCGAGTCGATGGAGAATGTCTTGTCGGCGTTCATCAGCGAGCTCCAGTCGAAAGCCTTGGTGCGGTCGTAGAGCGTGTCGGGGTCGGAAGCCTTGAAGGTATAGAAGGGCTTGAGTATTCTCAAGGCTGTGCGGCACCACATATTGGCCTTGTACAGCATGGCCTTGTCGCCTCGGAAGGATACCATTCGGTTGCCGGGCATTACGTCCTGCGCGCCAAGCTGCCGCAGTTCTTCGGCCAGCACCTCTTCCAGTCCGCGGAAGGTCTTGGCCACCATATCGAAAGTCGGATTCATGTCGTTCTTTATTTACGAGTGCAAATTTACGGCAATTTTTTAGAAGTCACAGCATGGAACGGTGGCTATTTGCCCGGTTGGGGCAGAGGGGTGCGCGGACGGTGCCGCCCGAGGCGGTAGTTTATCGCCGCGTTGGGACACACGGCGGTGCAGTCGAAGCATACCACGCAGCGCGATGTGTCGACGGTATGGTCGGCGAGGCTTATGCACTCCGACTTGCATACCCTCTGGCATTCGCCGCAGTTGGTGCACAGCTCGGTGTTGATGTCGACTCGCAGCACGGCGTGGCGTGCGGCAGCTCCGAGGAGCGTGCCTACGGGGCAGATGCTGTTGCAGATTATCCTGCCGTGTTTCCACGATGCCGCTGCCACTATCAGCACTGTGGCGGCCGCTATGCCGGTGGCCGACAGCGAGAATAAGGCGCTGTCGCCGAGGGGGACGCCTACGAACTGCTGTATCACCCGGGCATAGGCCGAGTAGGGGTCGAGGAGCGCGGGCATGGCAGCCGAGCCTGTGAGCATGAGCGTGAAGGCGACTCCGACGAAGAATATGCGTGTCTTGGTAAGCGGCGGCCGGTATCGGTAGTCGCGCTTTTTTCTGCGGATTGTGCGCGACAGTGCCGAGGCGCAGTCCATAGCCGTGCCCAGAGGGCAGACGGTGGAGCAGTATATGCGGCCGTACACGAGCGTTACAAGCGCCCAGAACACCAGGCATACCGCCGCCCCCGACAGCAGCGCCGCCAGTATCTGCATGCGCACAAACACGCTTTCATAGCCCGCTATGAGAGCCCATGTGGGCACCGTCATCGCGGTGAGTGCTATTATTATCCGGCATGTTCGTATGGCGCGGTACATGGTATTGGCGGGTGCTTGGGCTTTAGTGCTTTGTGTTACTGGTCAGCTGTTTGCGAGAGCGAGGCACAGCGCGCCGACCGACGATGGCCGTCCGCCGCCGCGGCCTATGGCGAGCGCGCATTCCGCCATGGTGGCTCCCGAGGTGAAAACGTCGTCGACTATGGCTATGTCGAGTCCTTCGAGTTCTTCGGGACAGCGGCATTCTATCATTCCGGCTACGTTTTTGCGCCGGGCGTCGCGCGAACGCCGTGTCTGGGTGGCGTGGGCGCGCACTGCCACGAGGTTGTCGCCCACGGGTATGCCCGTGGCGTCGGATATGCCCCGGGCTATTTCCTCGCTTTGGTTGTAGCCCCGCCTGAGGTATTTGCGGTAGTGCATGGGAACGGGCAGCAGCACGTCGACAGCCTCTATGGCCGATGGCGTGTCGGCTATCAGTTCTGTGGCGAAGGCACGTCCGAGGGCGCGCGCCAGCCCGGGACGGTCGGAATACTTGGCGCGGCGTATCAGCGGCGCAAACTCGCTCCTCGGGTTGTAGTGAAACCACGCGGCGGCAAGCCCCGGCACGGCGGGGGCGTTCGATAACGCCTCCGTCATGCTGTTGGTGCTTGTAAGGTGTATGCCTGTGCGTGGAAGCCTTACCATGCAGGTGGTGCACAGTGCCCGCTCGCCCTTGATAAGGGGGCGTTTGCACACCGGGCAAAGGCGAGGAGCGGCAATGTCTGCAAGGAGGCGGAGCATTTTTTTAATTAGGAAGTAGGAATGAGGAATGAGGAGTTAGGAATGAGGAATTGTTGCTGCGGCGGTTTTTTAGTATTGCTCGGAGGCGTTGGGGAAGTCGGCGGTTTTCACGTCGTCGATGTAGCGGCTTACGGCGCTGTTGATTACTGTCGACAGGTCGGCGTAGCGACGCAGGAATTTGGGCGAGAATCCCTGGTTGATGCCGAGCATGTCGTGCATCACGAGCACTTGGCCGTCGACTCCACCGCCGGCACCGATGCCGATAACGGGGATTGTGAGTTCCGACGCCACGCGGGCAGCGAGCGCTGCCGGTATCTTTTCGAGAACTATGGCGAAACAGCCTATTTCTTCGAGCAGATGCGCGTCGGCAAGGAGTTTTTCGGCTTCGGCTTCTTCTTTGGCACGCACTGCGTATGTGCCGAACTTGTTGATTGACTGAGGTGTGAGGCCGAGATGACCCATCACGGGGATTCCGGCGCACAGTATGCGCTCTATCGACTCGCGGATTTCAGCTCCTCCTTCCATTTTGACGGCTTCGGCGTGGCTTTCCTTCATGATGCGGATAGCCGAGGCGAGGGCTTCCTTGGAGTTGCCCTGATAGGTGCCGAAAGGCATGTCGCATACCACCAGCGCGCGGCGCACGCCCTTGATTACGCTCTTGGCGTGGTATATCATCTGGTCGAGGGTTATGGGCAGGGTGGTGATATTGCCCGCCATGACGTTCGAGGCGGAGTCGCCTACCAGTATTACGTCCATGCCGGCTTCGTCGATGAGTTTGGCCATGGAGTAGTCGTAAGCTGTGAGCATGGCGATTTTTTCGCCTCGCGCTTTCATCTCTGTGAGGCGCATGGTGGTTACCTTGCGCTTGTCGTCTACAGTATTGGTTGACATATCGTTGATTTCGTGTCTTTTTGTGATATTTCAGGAGTGATATTGAGCGGCAAAGGTACGTAAATTTTTATAAAAGATAAAGAGTTAGGATAATATGGCGCATATCCTAACTCTTCGCTGCTGATGTTGAAATGTACCTGGTTAAACTTGAATCTTGGCTTAGGTCTGGTTGAATTTTGGCATGAGGGAGATGTTGTGCAAAAAATCTCCCCGGGTCGGAGCGCCTTTACTGGTAATCGGCAAAGCGTTCCTGTAGTTTCTTGCGGGCAAAGAATATTCGGCTTTTCACCGTGCCCAGCGGAAGGTGCATATGCTCGGCTATTTCGTTGTACTTGTAGCCGGCCACGTGCATCGAGAATGGGATTCGGTATTCGTCGGCGAACTCGTTGATGGCATCCGTTATCTCGGCTGCACCATAGGTTTCCTCAGGCGACTCGAAGCGGCTCTCCTGGCTCAGGTTGAGGTGGTAGAGATTGTCGGTGGTGTCGACAATCGTTGCAGAACGTACGTTGCGGCGGTAATTGTTGATGAAGATGTTGCGCATTATGGTGAATACCCAGCCTTTGAAGTTGGTGTTCTCCGCGTACTTCTCCTCGTTGTCGAGAGCCTTCAAAGTAGTATCCTGCAGCAGGTCGTATGCGTCGTCCCGGTTGGAAGTCAGCATATAGGCGAAATTCAGCAAATTGGCTTGGAGGGCCATCAGGTTGATTTGAAATTTTGCACTTGCCATAATGTTAATTTTTAACGTTGTTTTTGGATAGGATCTTGTTGGACTCTTTGTGGAAGTTTTTGTTCCACGCTTCAAAATTAGGCATAATTTAGACAAGTCAAGAATTTTAATGTTAACAAATGCAAATTTCAAATATTAGACGAATTATGGCGCATAATATATTGAAGTACAGTGATATAAAATTTATGAAATTTGTTACAATGTTGTTACATTGTGTGTAATGTGATTAAAATGTAACAATTTTGATATTCTATTGTATGGGCTGTCCCTTCTTGGAAGATCCCTAAAAAAGCTGTGGCAGGCCTCCAAATCGGAGGCCTGCCACAGTGTGGGCTTTGGTGCCGCTGTGCGGTTTGTTTTCTGTCAGGTTTATTTGATGTATACCTTTTCTACCTTGCTGCCTTGGCGGCGCACGTAGATTCCTGCCGAGGGATTGGCTACGCGAACACCCTGCAGGTTGAAGTACTCGACGGGTGCGTTTTCGTCAGCACCAACCTCTTCGATACCTGAAACAGGTTCGGAAAGATATTTCACAAATTCGGTTTGTTTCACGCCGGGACCACCAAAGTAATTTTCAAGATTACCTTTGACTATTACTTCGCGTCCTATATTCTGAGGGTTGTCCACAATGTTTAACTCCGCTTTGGTTTCAGCAATGCTCAGGCCGACGCCGATCATTTTTTCACCTTCCTTGAATATTAGGTTGCTTGCGGAGGGCGCGTCGGCTTCTGTCACCATGCCGTTTAAAGCGTTTTTGCAGCCCTTATCTCCAATGACGCCTTTTACATAGAATACATTGCCGTTTATGCTGTTCATTGCCAGAACATCAGAAACTGTCAGAGGGTCTGTTTCTGTCTCGCCGCTGGCGGAAGCTGTGTATGCTGTGACAGATACTTCAGCTGTTATACCGTTGCAGCTGAAGGTAATGGTGCTATTGCTTTCACCTTCAGAGTCTTTGTTGCCGGTGAATGTAATGTCGATTCCTTCAGACGCTTCCTCGACGGTGTACGATGCTTTTTCGGTAGTAATGTTTGAGGTAGAAGATACCGTTATCACATCGGTAAGGTTGGCTGCCAGCAGTTTCACAGTTTTGGTCTGCTTGCCGTTCATTCCTACCGCAAAAGCAAGTTCCTTGGTGTCTGCTTCAAGAGATGGATCGTTGGTCACCGGATAGAATTTGATTGATGCAATCTGCTGGTTATATTGTGTGGTGGCAGTTTGTATCTTATATACTGTGCCTGCGGAGGCATTCTCTGAAGGAACGCTGAATGTGAATTCGACGTTCTGTTTGTTTACAGCCTTGCCCTGTTCGATCGCGGTTTCACCGGCATAGAAATCGACGGTGTTTCTATTGTTGGTAGAGTTTCCGGCGGTTGTTGTGAGTACGATCTTGGAGCAGTCGAATGGCAATGTGAATGTTACATATGCCTTGGGTTCTTTTTGTTTTTTGCCCTGAATGAATAAGTAGTTGGGGGCATCGTTGTAACCTTTGTTGATGTTAGCGCCAAGGAACCCGTATTTTACGCCGTCGACAGTAGCGGTTGTTTCGGTTGTTGAGATGGTTGTCGTTTCCCATGTGCTGAAATCGGCAGTTATTGGTTCTACGGCATTGGCTGTAGAAGTTAGAGCAATTGTGCCCAGAAGTGTGAGTAAAAGTTTTTTCATATGCGAATTGTGTTTTTAGGTTTTTCAGATTCTGTCGTTATTCCTTTACTTCGATATATCGGTGCAGGAATATCTCGGTGGGGAAGTGGTCGGAGTATCCTCCGATGTAGCTGCCTGCGGTGAACGAGCGCTTGGGATATCCCTGGCGGTTGCCTTCGTTGTCTTTGAGGAAGTCGAAGTTAAGTACTTTGGCTTCGTAGAACTTCCACTGGGTGTCGGGGACGTTGACGAGGTTGCCCGATATTATTATCTGGTCGAAGAGGTTCCACTGGCTTTTGTATGCGAGTGTGCCTATGCCGTTGTCGAGCTTGCTCCACCAGGGGTTGTAGAATGCGTGCGGACCCACGCCGGCGGGTTTCTTGGCTGCGCCGAGAGTCACGGCGCAGCTGCGGTCCATGGGATCGTCGTTGAGGTCGCCCATTATTATCACGCCCATTGCGGGGTCCACGTTCCAGAGCGAGTCGGCTATGTGGCGGCACAGTTCGGCGGCAGCCACGCGGTTTGGCTCGGACTGCTCCTGGCCTCCGATTCGCGAGGGCCAGTGGTTTACAATCACGGCTATCTTCTGGCCCAGAAGACTGCCTACCACGCACATCTGGTCGCGGGTGCGGAATGGCACGGCTGTGAGGCGGTGGTTGGTCACGTTTTCGACGCGGAAATAGCGTTTGTTGTACAGCAGGCCTACGTCCACGCCTCGGGCGTCGGGAGAGTCGTGGTGCACGATGCCGAGGTCGAGCTTGGCGAGTTCGGGCTGTGCCACGAGGTCTTCAAGCACCGTGCGGTTTTCGATTTCGGACACTCCGATTATGGCCGGGCCCAGGGGTGTGGTGCGTGTTTTGAACTGCGATATGGCATAGGCGAGGTTGTGGAGTTTCTGGCGGTATTTGCGGCCGTCCCACTGGCGCTGTCCGTTGGGTGTGAACTCGAGGTCGCGCCCCTCGGGATTGTTCGGTATGGTGTCGAAGAGGTTTTCAAAGTTGTAGAATGCCACGCCGGCAACGAGCAGTTTGCGTTCGGGCTTGGCGGCAAAGACGCTTGCAGCGGAGGACGCTATGAGCAGTGCTATTGCTGCGAATAGGCGGAAGGTTTTCATAATAATTGTTTCCGTGGTATATTGCATTGGGCTAAGTTATAGCAAAAGTAGCGAAAATAATTGTGTTTTTACTTTTTATTTTCTTAAAAAATATAGCGAAGATATTTGGCTGCGTAGGCGTGGTTTTGTTGTGCACTGATAATGTGGTGGTTATAGTAAATAGAAAGGGGCTGCGATGTCGCAGCCCCTTTGTGGGTATGAAGGGATTTTATTCCTCTGTTATCTCGGTATCTTCGTCGGTGTCGGCGTCTTCGTTTTCGGCTTCAGACCCGGAGGTCTGGCCTTGCTTGGCTGCCGGTTTGCGGCGACGGCGACGACGGCGACGTTTTTTGGCGGGTTCGCCGTTGTTTTCGGACTCTTGGTCGTCGGGGATTTCGAGTGCCGGGGTTTCGATGATGGGAGCGGGCAGCAGTGCCGTTGTTGCCGCGGCCTCGGTGTCGGCGGTGCTTTCTTCTGCTTTTCCCTCTTCGGGAGTTGCCGGAGGCGCAGGGGCGACTTCGGGTTTCGGCTCAGGCCGAGGTTCCGGCTTGGAGGCCGGGGCAGGCTTTTGCCTGGGCTTCGGTTTCTGTGCCGGAGCCGGCTTCGGCTCTTCCGGGGCGGTTTCGGCCTTTGGCTCTACAGGCTTTGCTTGCTCCTTTTTCGGTGCGGGCGCTTCTTTTTTAGGCTTTGGCTGCTGCTTTGGCGCGGCATCTTTCTTAGGTTCCGGATTGTCGGCATTTTCGCCTCGCGAGCGTGCTTTGGTCGAGCTTTTGGTCACAGAGCTCTTGCCGGAGTCTTTTTCTTCGCGCAGCGGTATGTCCTTGCCGTCTTTGTCCACGGCCCGGTATTGCAGGTATGCCAGCGACTGGTCGGGCACGATTTTGAAGCATCGTCCGAGTGTGCGCCGCCATTTGCCGTACATGGTGGAGAACAGGCCTTTCTTTATGTATGCGTCCACATAGGGGTGTACGTACATCACAAAGTCGCGTAGCCCGAGGGTTCCGACCATGTATTCGAGTTTTTCGAAAAGGGTGTCGGTGAAAAGTATTGATGGCTGCACCTTGCCTTTGCCGAAGCACGATGGGCATTCCTCGGCCACGGTGATGTCGAGTACCGGGCGTACGCGCTGCCGGGTAATCTGCATAAGGCCGAATTTGCTCAGGGGCAAGATGTTGTGGCGCGCGCGGTCGTTTGCCATAATCTCGCGCATATGGTCGTATAGCTGCTGGCGGTGTTCGGCCTTGGCCATGTCGATGAAGTCGACCACGATTATTCCGCCCATGTCGCGCAGACGCAGCTGGCGCGCTATTTCATCGGCGGCGCGGAGGTTTACTTCTAGGGCGTTGCTTTCCTGGTCGTTGGTGGCCTTGGAGCGGTTGCCGGAGTTTACGTCGATAACGTGGAGTGCCTCGGTGTGCTCTATTATTATATAGGCACCCGATTTGAACGACACTGTTTTTCCGAACGACGATTTGATCTGGCGGGTGATGCCGAAGTGGTCGAATATCGGCGCGGTGTCCTCGTAGAGTTTCACGATGTCGCGCGCGCCGGGGGATATGAGGTCGACGTATTTCTGTATCTGCCTGAAGATATCGGGGTCGTTGACGTGGATATTTTCAAAGGAGGGGCTGAATACGTCGCGCAGCATGCCCACGACTCTGTTTTCTTCTTCAAACACCAGTTCGGGTGCTGTGGAGCGCTGCGCTTTCTCGCAGGCGTCCTCGAAGGCTTGCACGAGTGTTTTCAACTCGTGGTTGAGTTCTGCCACGCGCTTGCCTTCGGCCGATGTGCGGATTATCACGCCGTAGTTGCGCGGCTTGATGCTTTCCACAAGTTGGTGAAGGCGCGTTTTTTCCTCCGACGATTTGATTTTCTGCGATATCGATATTTTGTCGCAGAAGGGTGTGAGGACAAGGTAGCGTCCTGTGAGGGTGATGTCGGTGGTGAGGCGCGGGCCTTTCGACGATATAGGCTCTTTCACTATCTGCACCAGCAGTTCTTTGCCGGGTGTGAGGAGGTCGGTCACGGAGCCGTGTTTGTCGATTTCGGGCAGAAGTTTCATCTGCGACAGCCGCGGCTGGTGCTTGCGGTCTGCCAGCAGTTGGGCTACAAATTTCTCGTAGGAGGAGAAATGCGAGCCGAGATCGAGGTAATGGAGGAATGCATCCTTTTCATATCCCACGTTAACGAAGGCGGCATTCAGCCCCGGCATCAGTTTTTTGACCTTTGCCAGGTAGATGTCGCCGACAGCATAGGCGATGTTGCGCGCTTCTTTCTGAAGCGACACAAGCCGACCGTCCTCCAAAAGGGCGATCGATACCTCCGCTGCCTGTACGTCTACGATTAATTCACTTTTCATCAAAGGAAGGGATTAATTAACAAAATGTGGGGTAAGGATGATGTGAGGGAGAACGCCCGCAGGCGTTTTTCGGATCAGGGGCGTGCCGCGCGCCGTTATATAAACGGCGAAAACAAACCCGCGGCACCGTGAGGCTGAGCTCGGTGCACCGGGGGTTTGTTTATGCTATGTGCGGCGTCATGGCCTCCACAAATAAGCGGTGTGGCGGACTCGCGAGGCCGTTCGCGACCCGCGCGAGAGTACCTGCCGGCGCTGCTTATTTCTTCTTGTGGCGGTTCTTTCTCAGACGTTTTTTACGCTTGTGGGTAGCCATCTTGTGGCCTTTTCTCTTTTTTCCGCTGGGCATTTCTTTGACGCTTTTTGGAGGTTAGTTGATATGGTTTTTATACATTCGCGAGCCTCGGGAGGCTCTGAATGGCGGGGAATGTTATTCGCCCTTTACCTCATCCATGAACACGCGTGCGGGTTTGAACGCGGGGATTTTGTGCTCGGGGATGATGATTGTTGTGTTCTTGGAGATGTTGCGGGCAGTCTTTTCAGAACGGGTCTTGATAATGAAGCTGCCGAAGCCGCGGAGATACACGTTTTCGCCATTGGCGAGGGAGTCCTTCACTACGTCCATGAAGCGCTCGATTGTAGCAAGCACTGCGGCTTTGTCGATGCCGGTCGACTTGTAGATTTCGTTGACGATGTCGGCTTTAGTCATTTTTTTAGTGCGTTTTATACGATTGGTAATGTTATATCTTGGGCGTAAACAACGGCAGAACCATAGGCCTGCCGGTTTTGACGGTGCAAATATCGTGATATTTTTTGACTTACGCATAAAAGAGAGGCCCAAAAATGCGTTTTTTTCACTCCAATCGGGTGAAAATGCGCCTTTTGGGTCTTTCTGAGGCCTTATGCCGAGCTGAAAAACGCTATCTGAGAGTGTCCGCGCCTTCGTCGGCGGAGCCTTCGCGGGTGTCGTCGGGGAGCGTTTCCGCGTTTGTGGCCGGAGCGGCTTCGGGCGTGGCTGCAGGAGCAATTTCAGCAACGGTTTCGACGGGTTGTGGTGCGGCCTGAGCGGGCTGCTCGGCTGCCGCCTTAGCCGCCTTGCGGGCGGAGCGGTTGGCGGCGCTTATCACAAATGACTCGACAAGGGTCATAAGGCCGAAGAAGGCAAAGGAGGCTCCGGTGGCCACCATTATGTTGTAGTCGCCCGCGCCGGGTTGCTGCATAAAGATGTATACCGCTGCGCCTACAAGGGCCATCGGCACGAGGAAGAACCAGCCCGAGAGCTTGACCGGCCGCGAGCCGAAGATGAGCAGCAGGAACTGGAACAGGGCGCCGAAAAGGAGCAGTATGGCAAACATGTAGCCCACCATTGCTTCGAACACCGTCCGAAACAGAAGCATCACCACGCCCAATACCACGGCGGCGGCGCTTGCCACCCACCCCAGCGCGGTGCCTGCGGCGCTCATGCGGGCGCGTCCGTCTTTATCGCGTTCGCCGAGGAATACTGTCATGTTGGCCACGCCTGCGAGGATAAACAATATGCCGCACCCTATCACGATGCCGTGGCTGGCGAGCGCGTTGCGGTATACGAGCATAAGCGCTCCCGCAATGAGGGTGATAAGTGCCGTCAGAATGAGATTACGTCCTTTCATATCGTATAGTGAGTTTTGATGTCAATAATATAAGTAACGCTTGCAGGCGCCCTGCGGTGCGATGCCGTGCCTGAAAAAAATTATGCGGGGACGATGCGGAAGCTCCCGTCGCGGTATATGAATGCGGCGAGTCCTGTGGCGGCGAGGCTTGCCACGGCGCTTTCGGCCGAGGCTTGCGATATGTGCAGGCCGAGGGCTATGTCGCGGGTGTCGACAGGCTTTCCGCAAGCCTCGATGTATGCCAGAACGCGAGCTGTGTCGCTGTCGATGTTCGTCGGGACGCCGGCCATACGCCACGCGCGCAGCATCAGCGGGTGGGCCGCGATGTTCTCGTCGGCCACGCGGTAGTATGCCCGCCAGCTTCCGTCGGGCTCGCCGGCAAGCACGGGGCGCGCTGTTGCGGCGGCTATGTCGGCCACGATTACTATGGCTGTGCCGTCTACTTTGTAAGCCCTGAACTGTACCGACTGTTCAGGGCGGCAGTAGCGCGACGCGGCAAGCTCTACCACGTAGGCATCTTCCTCGTTGCGAACTCCGGCTATCACGCCGTTGTCCTTGACGCCGATGAGGAGGCGGCCGCCGCCGTTGTTGGCGAAGGCTGATATCGACCGCGCTATCTTGCGGGCGTCGGAGATCGCGAATTTGAAGTCCTGGTGCTCGTGTTCCCCTTCGGCCACCATGGCGCGCACGAGGTCGGAACCCCGCACCGCTTTGATGTCTTTCATCGTGAACCGCCTTATTTTGACGCAGGAGCCAGAAGAGCCTCGTATGCGCCCTTGTTGAGCAATATTGCGGCTGCGCGCTCCATCACCGAGTCGCTGCGCAGGGCAAGGCGCACTCGGTCGGCGTCGGAGTAGTATCGGGAGCTTATGGCGTCGGCGAGTATGCCTTCTATCTCCTGCCGGTTTATGTCGAGGTCGTGGCTGAGGTCGTGTTTCAGCATTGAGGCGAGAATGTCGAACTGCGCCGCTACCGAGTCGGTCATGTAGCCTTCGCTTTTGGCAGCCTTGCGGAGGAAGTCGAGCCCGCTTTCGCACTGGCGGTCGTACTTGAAGCGGGCCGGGTCGATAAAGTCCTTGAAGCTTTGGAAAATCTCGTCGGTTATGGTGAAGGAGTCGGCCGGTGCTATCGATGGGTGCGTGGCGCGGTAGCGGTTGGCGAAGTCGAAGTCCCACATGTCGGCCACTATGTTGTAGAGCAGGCGGTTGCCTTCGGGCAGGTCGACTGTGGCGTCGGGCGTTATGCCGCCGCCGTCGCGCACTATGCGTCCTGCACGCGTGCGGAACTCGTTGGTGAGGCTGTCGGGCGTGCGCGCCGGCGAGCCGTCGGGGTTGCGGTGGGAGTAGTCGAGAGCCTGTATCAGTCGGCCTGAGGGTATGTAGTAGCGTCCGGTGGTGAGTTTCATCAGGTCGTTGTACGGCAGGGGGCGGGTGGTCTGCACGAGTCCTTTGCCGTAGGAGCGGTCGCCCACTATAACGGCGCGGTCGAGATCCTGGAGGGAGCCTGCCACGATTTCCGATGCCGAGGCGGTGCCGTTGTCGGTGAGCACGGCCACGGGAAGCTTGAGGTCGAGGGGCTGCTGGGTGGTCTTGTACACTTTTTCGTGGCGCTGCTCGCGTCCGCGTGTGCGTACCACCTCGGTGCCTTTCGGCACGAAGTTGCCCACTATCTGCACGGCGCTTTCGAGCAGGCCGCCGCCGTTGCCGCGCAGGTCGAGCACGATACCTTTCAGCGCGGGGTCGCGCATAAGGTCGATAACGGCTTCTTTGACGCGGCGCGCGCTGCTCTCGTTGAAAGTAGTCAGGCGTATGTAGCCGATGCCGTCGGGGCGTATGCCGTAGTAGGGCAGGGGATTGACCTTGATGTCGGCGCGGGTGATGTTGAAGCTCAGCATCGAGTCTTCGACATACGGGCGGCATACGTCCACGCGCACCTCCGTGCCGGCCTGCCCTCTCAGGCGGCGGCTTACGGCAGAGATGTCGGTGGAAGCCGTCACTGTGTCGGCGTCAACGGCTATTATCACGTCGCCGGGGCGCAGTCCGGCCTTGAGCGCGGGCGAGCCCCACTGCGGCTCTGATATTATCACCTTGTTGCCCCGCTTCTGTATCACGGAGCCGATGCCGGCATATTGTCCCTGCGATAGCGACAATATCTCGTCCTGGTCGCCCGCCGGGTAATACTCGGTGTAAGGGTCTATCTGGTAGAGGAGCGCCCCTATGGTTTTGTCCATAATGGAGTTTGCGTCGAGGGTGTCGACGTAGCCCGACTGCAGCTCTTTTACTATCGCGTTGAAAGTGTGCAGCTTGCGTGCGAACTCATCTTTCTTTGCTGCGGCAGGCGCGGCAATGGAGGAGGCTGCGGCGCAGCTTATGACGATGGCGGCGAGGATATATAACAGACGTTTCATTAAGTGTTTGTGGCTTATGTGTGCTCAATATCCAACAAAGATAGCTATTTTTTTGTTGCCAAAGGCAAATTCTCCCGCCTTTATCGCGCCAGACGGTGGTAGGCGAGGCGGGGGGAGCCGTCGGCGAGGTAGATGGTGCCGCAGAGGGTGAAGCCGAGGGTCGGCAGCAGGTGGCGCATCGGGGCGTTGTCGGCGTGTGTGTCGATGCGTATGTCGAGGCCCCGCTCTGCCGCGAAGCCGACTGCGGCGGCAAGTATCCCACCTGTGGTGCCGTCGGAGGCCACGCGGTGGAGGGTGAGGTAGGGCGCGTCGGACAGCCATGTGCAGTTGCCGCCGGAGTAGGTTGGCTCCGGTGCGTCCATGAGGCAGAATGTGCCTGCGGCGTGGCCGTCGACCTCTACTATGTGGCTCCAGCCGCGGGCTATGTCGGCCTTGGCGGCTTCTGCGCCGGGGTATGGGCCTGTCCATTGTGAGTTGTTGCCCGATGCCCGCATGGCGGCTTTTGCCCGGGAGTATATGCGCAGCATTTCGGGTATGTCGGCAAGGGTGGATTTGCGTATGGTTTTCATACTGCGAATATACGAAAAAAAGCGCCCCGCGTGAGGCGCTTTTTTTATGAGATGGGTCGTTTATCAGTCTTTCTTGGGCTGACGGGGGCCGCGTCCGCCTTCGCGACGGGGCCCGCGGTCGCCACGGGGCGCAGCGCCTTCACGACGCGGGCCGCGTTCGCCACGGGGTGCGCGCTGGGGCTCAACGTAGCCTTCGGGCTTGGGAAGGAGGGCGCGCATCGACAGGCGGTATTTGCCGGTCTTTTTGTCGATTTCGATGAGTTTGACCTGTACCTTGTCGCCTTCTTTGAGGCCGGAGGCTTCCATGTCGTCGAGGCGTTCCCATGCTATCTCGCTGATGTGGAGCAGGCCGTCGCGGTGAGGCATGAACTCTACGAATGCGCCGAAGTCCATTATGGAGCGCACGGTGCCGTCGTATACCTTGCCTTCTTCGGGGAGCTCCACTATGGCGTTGATCATGGCGAGAGCCTTGTCGATAGCGTCGCGGTTGGGCGCTGCCACTTCGATGTGGCCGCCTTCTTCGATTTCGTCGATCGACACGGTTGCTCCGCTCTCTTCTTGAATGCCCTGTATGATTTTTCCGCCCGGGCCGATAACTGCGCCGATAAGCTCTTTGGGTATGAGCATGGTGACGATGCGGGGCACGTGGGCCTTGTACTCCTGGCGGGGTTCGGGTATGGCGTTGTTGATGAGGTTGAGTATGTGGAGGCGTCCGTCGCGGGCCTGGAGCAGTGCTTTCTCGAGGATTTCGTAGCTGAGGCCGTCGCACTTGATGTCCATCTGGGTGGCTGTGATGCCGTCGGCTGTTCCTGTCACCTTGAAGTCCATGTCGCCGAGGTGGTCTTCGTCGCCGAGGATGTCGCTGAGCACTGCGTACTTGCCGCTTTCGTTGTCGGTGATAAGACCCATGGCGATGCCGCTGACGGGCTTGCGCATCTTCACGCCGGCGTCGAGGAGCGCGAGTGTGCCTGCGCACACGGTTGCCATCGACGATGAGCCGTTACTTTCGAGAATGTCGCTTACGATGCGGCACACATAGGGGAAGTCGGCCGGGAACATGCGCTTAAGGGCGCGGTGGGCAAGGTTGCCGTGGCCTACCTCGCGGCGGCCTACGCCGCGCTGGGGCTTGGCCTCGCCGGTGGAGAAGGGGGGGAAGTTGTAGTGGAGGAGGAAGCGCTCGCGACCCTGGTTGAGCACGTCGTCGAGAATCTTTTCGTCGAGTTTTGTGCCGAGGGTCACTGTTGCGAGAGCCTGTGTTTCACCTCGGGTGAACACGGCCGATCCGTGGGGGCCGGGGATATAGTCTGTTTCGATCCAGATGGGTCGTATCTCGGTGGTCTTGCGTCCGTCGAGGCGTATGCCCTCGTCGAGAATGCAGCGGCGAACGGCCTCTTTTTCCACGTCGTGGTAGTAGCGCTTTACCAAAGCGGCCTTGGCCTCGCGTTCTTCTTCGGGAAGGGATTCGATATATTCTTTGCAGATAGCGTCGAAGCTGTCCTGACGCCAGTGCTTGTCGGCGCAGCCTGCCTTGGCGATGGCGTATGCGCGGTCATAGCAGCGGGCTTTCACGTCGGCACGCAGCTCTTCGTCGTTTACTTCGTGGCAGTATTCGCGCTTGGTGGTCGAGCCTACAGCCTCGGCAAGCTCCATCTGGGCGGTGCACTGTATCTTGATTGCCTCGTGGGCTGCACGCAGCGCGGCGAGGAGTTCGGCTTCGCTTACTTCGTCCATCTCGCCTTCGACCATCATTATGTTGTCGTAGGTGGCGCCGACCATGAGTTCCATGTCGGCTTTTTCGAGCTGTTCAAAGGTGGGGTCGATTATGAATTCACCGTTTACGCGGGCCACGCGTACTTCGGAGATGGGTCCGTTGAAAGGTATGTCGCTTACGGCGATGGCTGCGGAGGCTGCGAGGCCTGCGAGGCAGTCGGGGGCGTCAACGCCGTCGGCGGAGTAGAGAGTTATGTTGACAAAGGTGTCGGCATGGTAGTTGTCGGGGAAGAGGGGGCGAAGCACGCGGTCTACAAGGCGCGAGGTGAGGATTTCGTAGTCGCTTGCGCGGCCTTCGCGCTTGAGGAAGCCTCCGGGGAAGCGGCCGGCAGCCGAGAACTTCTCCTTGTATTCAACTTGCAGTGGCATGAAATCGACTCCTTCGCCGGCTTCCTTGGCCGTAACGACCGTGGCGAGAAGCATAGTGTTGCCCATGCGCACTTCAACCGCTCCATCGGCCTGTTTTGCCAGCTTGCCGGTTTCGATGGTAATCGTACGGCCGTCGGGCAGCTCGATGGTTTTCTTGATGGGATTCATAAAATTATAAAATGTATGTTTACGTCAAAATTCGCGCAAAGATATGGAAAATCAGCCGCTTTTCCAAATAATAATTAGGGCGCGTTTAATAATATCTGTTAAAGCTCAGGTTCGCATGGCGCGCCGGAGCCGGTGCGCCCGATGTTCGGGCAAAGTCGGCGCTATTTGTCGAAAACAAAAGAAACTCTAAAATAAGGCATCTGGGGGCTTGCCTTGTTAACAATTTTTCACTATTGGGTAAAACCGCCTCAGAATATGCTGTAGCGCGGTTTTGTCTTTGTGCGGAAGTGCGGCGTCAAGGAGTAAAAGTGCTGAAATTTCCACAATTGGAGAAAAATTACTTACTTTGCACCGCAAAATGTGAATTAACTCATTAAAAATACACTATCATGTCAGAAATTGCAGAACGCGTAAAGAACATCGTAGTAGACAAACTTGGTGTTGAACCCGAAAAAGTAACCGAAGAAGCAGCATTCGTAACCGACCTCGGCGCTGACTCCCTCGACACTGTAGAGCTCATCATGGACTTCGAAAAAGAATTCGGCATCAACATTCCCGACGAAGAAGCTGAAAAAATCAAAACCGTTGGCGACGCAGTTGCCTTCGTAGAAGCCAACGCATAAGCGTACGCTTCAGCACAACATCCATACAGGCCGCCGCGAACTTTCCCTCTGAAACAGACCGGCGGTTTTTTTACTTTCCCTCATCTCTCCGTCCCCACAACCCTACCATAAGTTATATTAATGGAACTTAAAAGAGTCGTAATCACCGGCCTGGGCGCCATCACTCCCCTCGGCAATGACGTTGCCACCACCTGGGAAAACGCCAAAGCAGGCGTCAGCGGCGCCGGCCCCATCACCCACTTCGACGCCAGCCTTTTCAAGACGCAGTTCGCCTGCGAGGTAAAGGGCTTCAAGGCCGAGGACCATTTCGACCGTCGCAAGGCTCGCCAGCTCGACCTCTATGCCCAGTACGCAATTGTGGCAGCCCGTCAGGCTGTTGCCGACGCCGGACTCGACGCCGAGGGTGCCGATATTGATAAAAACCGCATCGGTGTTATTGTGGCAGCCGGTATCGGCGGTCTTCATACTTTTGAAGAAGAAGCCGGATACTATGCCCTCAACGCCGACAAAGGTCCCAAATACAACCCCTTCTTCATTCCCAAGATGATTGCCGACATCGCGTCGGGTCACATCTCGATGGAGTACGGCTACCACGGCCCCAACTACGGCGTGGTATCGGCTTGCGCATCAAGCAACAATGCCATAATCGATGCTTTCAACCTTATCCGCCTCGGCAAGGCCGACGCCATCGTTACCGGTGGTGCAGAAGCAGCCATATTCCCTGCCGGCGTGGGAGGCTTCAACTCCATGCACGCCCTGTCGACACGCAACGACAGCCCGCAGACCGCATCGCGTCCCTTCAGCAAGAGCCGCGACGGCTTCGTGATGGGCGAAGGTTCGGCAGTGCTTGTGCTTGAAGAACTGGAGCACGCCCTTGCGCGCGGAGCCAAAATCTATGCCGAGGTTGCCGGCGGCGGTCTGTCGGCCGACGCTCACCACCTCACCGCGACGCACCCCGAAGGTCTTGGCGCCATACTCGCTATGCGCAACGCCCTCGAGGACGCAGGCATGGCTCCCGAGGATATCGACTATATCAATGTTCACGGCACATCGACACCCGTGGGTGACATCTCCGAGGTGAAGGCTATCGTGGAAGTGTTCGGCAATTCTGCCAAGGATCTCAACATATCGTCTACCAAGTCGATGACAGGCCACCTGCTCGGCGCCACCGGCGCTCTCGAGGCTGTGTTCAGCGTCAAGGCTGTGGAAGAAGACATAGTGCCTCCCACTATCAACCACGATCCCGAGGATATCGATGAGGAAATCGATTACTCGCTCAATTTCACATTCGACCACGCGCAGAAGCGCACGGTGCGCGCGGCTCTGTCGAACTCCTTCGGTTTCGGCGGCCACAATGCCACGGTGATTGTGAAGAAATTTGCCAAGTAAAGCTTTACGACAGGCTTTTACAATACCATAAGCCACCGCGGGGCGAGAGTCCTTGGCGGTGGCTTTTTTCAATTAGGAATGAGGAATGAGGAATTAGGAATTATGAAGATAGGAATAATTGTGGCAATGGATAAGGAGATGAATCTCCTGCTTCCGCACGTGGCCGACGTTTCGACTGTCACGGCCAACGGATTTGAGTTTCATACCGGTCTTATGGCCGGGCACAAAGTGGTGGTCTGCAAGTGCGGCATCGGCAAGGTGAATGCTGCCGTGGGCGCTTTGACGCTTATCGATACCTTCCACCCCGATATGGTGGTGAATACCGGCGTTGCCGGAGGCACGGGCGCAGGCACGCCGCCGGCTCAGGTGCTCGACCTTGTGCTGGCCTCTGAAGTAGCATACCACGACGTGTGGTGCGGCCCCGGCACGGTGCGCGGGCAGGCAGCAGGCTATCCCGAGCGATTCCAGTGCCCGCTGTCGGCTGATGCGCGTGCTGCCCTTGGCGCCCGCGAGGGTCTGCTTGCCTCGGGCGACATATTTGTGGACGACCCTGCCGACCTGCGCCGTATTCTCGAGCTTTATCCCGATGCCGTGGCGGTGGATATGGAGTCGGCTGCGATAGCGCAGGTGTGCGCGCTCAAGTGCGTGCCATTCGTGTGCCTGCGGGTGGTAAGCGATACTCCCGGAGCTGAAGGAAACGCGGCTGCGTACTCCGATTTCTGGACTGCCGCGCCCGAACGCACCTTTGCCTCCGTGGAGAAGCTGCTCGGCCTTATACCGGCGTGACGCGGAGCGCGTCAGCGCCGGGAATTGTTGTTCGAGGCTCCGTTCGCAGGCCGCTCGGACGGCCTTGTCTGTGCCGGGGCGGAGGGCAGTCCTCCGTTACCCGGCCTGGGGCGTCCGCCCACGGTTGTCGGAACGCCTGTCACGCCGCCAGAGCTGCCGCCTACGTTCATTGGCGGCCTTACGGGGCGCTGAGGCCTTGACGGCGGGTAGGCCGGCCCGGGACCTCCGATAAACGGCGGTCGTGCCGGCGGTGAATATATCGGGAAGTCATAGCTCCATCGCGGCCCGTACCACGGCCCGTCGTAGTAAGGCCAGTTGCCATAAAAATAAGGGTCGGAATATCCTGAATCAACGTCTACTCCGAAGCCGAGGTCGGCGCAGGCGCCAAGACCTATCGCGGCTATTGCCGCTGCTAATATTTTCAGTTTCATAACAAGATTATTTTAGAATCTGTTTGAAATCCGTATCATGTAAATTTAAACAGTTCCTTAGTGGTATAACAAATCAGGGGGCTGCTGTTTTGGGGGCACGGCGCGGATTTTCGGGATTTTTTAACTAATTTTGTGGTCGATGAAACACGCTCTAAAACTACCGGAAATAGAAAATCCGCGCGTTTGGCGCCTTCTTCTTCTCCTTGAAGAGGGCGGCCTGCGCGTAGTGGCTGTTTCGACGGTGGACGATTCGTCGGTAATTGTATGCGGGGTTCCCTTTGACCCGTCGGCCGGAGATATGCTGGCGGCATTGGAGGAGGCTGTGTATGCGGCGCCGTTCCTGCTGTCCGATTTCGAGAAGGTCGATGTGCTTGTGTCTACCTCCGAGTACATTGTGGCTCCGGCATCGCTTACCGCTGAGGCTCTTGAGGCTGCCGCGGTCTATTCTGCGATCGTGGGCGAGGGCGAATCGGCGCATACAGATGCCGTTGACGGCACAGACGCGGTGGTGCTGTGGAGCCTGCGCGACGATGTGGCCCGTTTTCTTGCGCGCACATTCCGCAATCCGGCGCTGCACTGCCGTATAAGTCCGCTTGTGCGTTATTTCAGCCGTAAGACGCAGCTTGGCAACACAGGAAAAATTTACACGCACATCACGGCGGAGCCGCCGGTGGTCGACATAGTGGCTTTCGGCCACGACGGGGCGCTTCGCCTCGCCGTGACAAAGCCTGTGACGGCTGCTGCCGACAGCGCTTACTGGATACTCGCCTGTGCCCGTGAGGCAGGGCTGGATCCGGCCTCAGACGAGATATTGCTGTGCGGCGACAATGCTGCCAGGCACGAGCTGATGCCTCTGCTGCGGCGTTATGCCGGATATGTGATGCCGGTAATATTCCCGTCGGCGGCTTTCAGGAGCGGCCGCGACGCGCTCAATGCTCCCTTCCCATTGATTCTTATACCACTATGCGAATAATAAGAGGAAAATACGGACGTCGCCGCTTTGATGTCCCCTCGAACATATCGGCAAGACCCACGACGGATTTTGCCCGTGAAAACATATTCAATGTCATAGAGAACATCGCAGACATCGAGGGGGCGGACACCCTCGACCTGTTTGCCGGCACGGGAGCCGTCACATTCGAGTTCCTCAGCCGGGGCTGCCGCACGGCCACGGCTGTAGAGAAGGCGTCGACGCAGCAGCGCTTCATTCAGAAGGTAGCCAAGGAGCTTGGCGCTGACAATCTGTCGCTGGTGCGCGGCGACGCCCTGCGCTATATATCGGCGGCGCCGAAGGCTTTCGACATTGTGTTCGCCGACCCGCCGTATGATATGGACGGGTTTGCCGAGATTCCCGGCGCCATACTCTCGTCGCGCCTTGTGCGCGAGGGCACGCTGGTAATCGTGGAGCACAACAAGAGCCACGATTTCTCGGCTCTGCCGGGATTTATGGAGCACCGAGCCTACGGTTCGGTGAATTTCAGCATTTTCAAAGTCTGAACATTTGGCGCGAGGCAGATGTTATGCCAAGCGGTGGTTGACAATTTGGCAGTCGTCGGCTGCCAAAAAAGTCTTGGCCTGATATTTGCCCCTGTAATTGCAGAACTGAAACATAAAACTATATACAATCATGAAACTCAAACCACTCGCAGACCGCGTTATCATACAGCCCGCAGCTGCTGAAGAAGTAACCGTGGCCGGTATCATAATCCCTGATTCCGCTAAAGAAAAGCCCCTCAAAGGCACAGTTCTCGCCGTTGGCACAGGCACAAAGGACGAAGAAATGGTTCTTAAGGAAGGCGACAGCGTGCTCTATGGCAAGTATGCCGGTACTGAAATCGAGTTCGATGGCGAAAAGGTGCTCATCATGCGCCAGAACGAGGTTCTCGCCGTAATCTGCTAACATACTGTATAAACATATCTCTCCTGAAACATACAACACAAAATGGCAAAAGACATTAAATTCAATATCGAGGCTCGCGAAGAGCTCAAAAAGGGTGTCGACGCTCTTGCCGACGCCGTTAAGGTCACTCTTGGCCCGAAAGGTCGCAACGTTATCATAAGCAAGCAGTTCGGCGCTCCCCATATCACCAAGGACGGTGTGAGCGTTGCCCGCGAGATAGAGCTTGAAGAGCCTTTCCGCAACATGGGCGCACAGCTTGTGAAGGAAGTTGCCTCCAAGACAGGCGACGATGCCGGCGACGGAACCACCACCGCTACCGTGCTCGCTCAGGCTATCATAGCCGTAGGCCTTAAGAACGTTACCGCCGGTGCGAACCCCATGGACCTCAAGCGCGGTATCGACAAGGCTGTGGCTGCCGTTGTGGCAGGCATACGCTCGATGGCCCAGGAAGTGGGTGACGACTTCAAGAAAATCGAAGACGTGGCTCGCGTGTCGGCCAATAACGACGAAACCATAGGCCGACTCATTGCCGAGGCTATGGAGAAGGTGAAGAAGGAAGGCGTAATCACCGTGGACGAAGCCAAGGGTACCGAAACCACTATCGAGGTGGTTGAAGGCATGCAGTTCGACCGTGGCTACATCTCGCCCTACTTCGTTACCGACACCGAGAAGATGGAGTGTGTGATGGACAGCCCGCTGATCCTTATCCACGACAAGAAAATATCGAACCTCAAGGACATTCTTCCTATTCTCGAATCGACAGCACAGAGCGGACGCCCGCTGCTTATCGTGGCTGAAGACGTCGACCAGGACGCGCTCGCAGCACTGGTTGTGAACCGTCTGCGCGGCTCGCTCAAGATTTGCGCTGTAAAGGCTCCCGGCTTCGGCGACCGCCGCAAGGAAATGCTCGAGGATATCGCTATCCTCACCGGCGGCACTGTGATCTCCGAAGAAAAGGGTATGAAGCTTGACCAGGCCACTCTTCAGGATCTCGGACACGCAAACAGCGTGACTGTGAACAAGGAGAACACCACTATCGTGAACCGCGACGGCGACAAGGAACGCATCGCTGCCCGCGTTGCCCAGATCAAGGCCCAGATAGCCCAGACCACCAGCGACTACGACCGCGAGAAGCTCCAGGAGCGTCTTGCCAAGCTCGCAGGCGGCGTGGCAGTGCTCCACGTGGGCGCTCCCTCCGAGGTAGAGATGAAGGAAAAGAAAGACCGCGTGGACGACGCTCTCAGCGCCACACGCGCGGCTATCGCCGAAGGCATCGTTCCCGGTGGCGGCGTGGCATACATTCGCTGCCTCGAATGCCTCAAAGACCTCAAGGGCGAGAACGACGACGAGCAGACAGGTATCGCAATCGTTGAGCGCGCTATCGAGGAGCCCCTCCGCCAGATAGCTGCCAATGCAGGCGTGGAAGGCGCCGTGGTGGTGCAGAAGGTGCGCGAAGGCTCCGGCGATTACGGCTACAATGCCCGTGCCGACCGCTATGAGAACCTTATGGCCACCGGTGTTATCGACCCGGCCAAGGTTACACGCGTGGCTCTCGAAAATGCCGCTTCAATAGCCGGTATGTTCCTTACCACCGAATGTGTGATTGCGGAGAAGAAAGAAGAAGCTCCCGCAGCCATGCCTAACCCCGGAATGGGTGGAATGGGCGGCATGATGTAATCAAGCCCGAAACAAAACAGCAGGAGCCGTTTCGCGTAGAAACGGCTCCTGCTGTTTTGTAGTACCCCGGAGCAGAATCGAACTGCTATCAAAGGTTTAGGAAACTCCTAACTCAACTTTGATTATCAACCAGATACAGAGCTGAACGCGGATTTTGTAGAACTATTGTGGAATTTCCGCTAAAATTCCAAATCCCCGCGCCTCTTTCGGGGCTAACGGGGATTGTTCTGCAACACCGACTACAAGTAATCGGTTGTGCAAAGTTAGCACTTTTATTTGGAACGTGCAAACACATTATTTATTTTATAGTGGAACAATAAAAATAGCGGGCAACCTCACGGCCGCCCACTACTCTAATCTAACAGTTACTACAAGAAAAATCTTAGAGCCTATTTCAGCTCTATGTATTCGGTGTATGTGATTTTCGTGTGGGGATTGCTGCTTACAACCTCTTGGCGTATGGCTTTCGTACCCCACTTGATAAACCAGAATTTTTTAGGGACGCGGTGGATAATCTGCCTAATGGTATCATTTGAAACTACATCAAGCGAAACATCACGCCCACGGATTTCTCCGGCAACGTCAACCCACGCATCGCTCCACTTGAACATCTTGAGGCTGTCAAGCACTCCATCCCGATACACAATGCTATCGCGTATCTGGGTAATCACCTTAACCTCGGTCTGGGTTGCAGTCGTGGCGGCGGCTTGGAGGCGTTTGACTTTCACACCCAACTCATCGGCCGTTTGGCAAACGTGTTGATAGTTGCGCTCCAACTCGGAATAGGATAACTCCAGCCTTTGAACGGAGGCGGCCGAATTGCCGGCCTCCGTTTCAAAGTAGGTTGCCTTATCCATAAGAGCGGTGTTGTTGGCGGTCAATCTCTCATTGTCCTCTGAAAGCGACTTGCATTTGCTCCATAAGGAGCATACAGTAATCACCAGCACCGCTACAATAAGAATGATAGGCTTTTTCATGCGCCAATGGATTTGAGGTAACTTACGATACCGTCAACGTGGAGTTTGACAATAGCCTCCTTGCCTTTGTCGGAAAGCAGGAAATCCACATCATCCTTGTTGTCTTGGAATAGGTTCTCAGTGAGTACGGCGGGGCATTTGGTCTTACGGAGAATGTAAAAGCCCTCCTCCCAATCCGGGTCACCATCGCTCATGTCCTTACGGATTTTGTGGCCGGCCAGCACTTTTTCAGCAGCGGCATAGAGGTGATTAGCCAGTATGTCGGCCTTAGTCTGCCCCTTGCTTGTAAATGCGCTCCAGCCTCTTGCAGTCATCCACGGCCCGTTGCCGGCGGCGTTCACATGGATAGAGATAAGAATAACATTGGCGGTGCCAATCTTACCGCATATCTCGTTCACGCGGCGGGCGCGTTCAGTGAGTGATACATCGTGCGTTTCCGGCACGATAAGTTGAACATCGTAGCCTTTGGCGCGTAGCTCTTTCTCTACACGCCCGGCAATCTCACGGGTGTACTTGTATTCAAGCAATCGCCCGTCAGGGCTGCGTTTGCCCTTAGTGTCGGCCCCGTGGCCGTTGTCAATAAGGATTTTCATTCGTGATTCATTTTATGGTAAAAGTCGATTTTTATTCTCTCATAAACGGCTTGCACGTTGGTGTAAGCGCGTCCGTTGTTAACCGTGTCGGAATACACCTCATGCTCCACAACCTCAGCTACCCAATCCACCCAGTCATGGTTAACATAGGTTGTGAGGATTTTGCCACGATAGCGGAAACTATCAAACCGGCTGTTCCTATCCTCATGGAGATTGTGCAGTAAGGTACGGATTTTGGTACGGGTTGCCTCCTTATCCGCTATGTGGTTTTCCTCTCTGACTTTCTTGATTATCCGGCAAACCTTTTCAATGGCTAAGTCAAAGTAAACCCCGGTGAAATTCTTAACCCTTAGTTGGGTTTCGGGTTTCAAGCCCTCAGATATGTCGTTGAGCATATCGTTTTGCTTGCGGGTTTCAACTATGAGGTCATCAACCATTTTGGTATTGCCCTTAATCATTCCGTCAATGATACCTTTGAACCAGCGGAAACACGCAACCCATAGGAGCGCGGAAAGCACCAGAAAGAACGCGGCCACGATAGCCATCATTCCTAAATCCGTAATGCCTTGCGCCACGGTCATTGTGTCCTGTACTGTGTTCATCGCGGCATACGTTTTTTGGAGCGTTTGTAAAAGCTGAAATTAGCCTCATCATCGGCCGTTATCTCAGTGTTCGGTGAAAACACATTGAAGCCATACATATTGCCATAGCTTACCACTTTGATTACAGCGCGGAAAGGATATTTACGATTGGGATTACCAAACACATTTTTCAATTTCTTGCTGTCTGTGAAAAATGCTGATTTGGCAGCTCCCTCGCCATAAGCGACAACCATACGGTCTCCGTTTTCAGTTGCGCGTGTGGTACACCCGGTAAACACAGTGACTTGGTTAACCACCGCATCTATCGGGGTGTAGTCGCAATCGAAAAGGTCGGAGGATGCGGCGGATTCATCCTCTACAAAATCTTCGATATAGTCGTTCATAAGTCCATAGGGATATTGAGGGTTTTACAATCGCTATCCACCATTTCGCGGATAGCCAGACGGTCGCGCAAAAAGTCCTCATAGGGCTTTTTTGCGGTTTCGGGCATAAGCCCCAGCATTGCGCTCTGGTACTCGTTCACCAGCTTGCTCTCAGTGTTGGCAGGGTACTTTGCCGAAAGGAGGGTGCTGAAAATGTTGTCGGCGGTTGTGGGGTATTCCACCCGGAGGCTGTCGTAGCGGTACATCTTGCCGGTTGCAGTCTTGGGGTCATCGGTGATTGATACGCCGCCCATTTCATCAACCACCACATCTACCTCAGTGATGTTATGGTTATAGAGGACGGTACCCTGCCCGTTGTTGTACGGGTCAATCACATTGGGGCGTTCATTAGCCAACAGCCCGGTTGATAAGATTCTTGTTGTTGCCATTTTTTGAAATAATGATGTTAAAGACGTTTTCCTTATGTTGCTCACTACACCCGATAACCCACCCGTATTCAGACGGGAACAAGTGCTTTATGTCGGTTGCATCTCTGATAGGAGTGTCACAGGCTATGCGGTCGGCCTTTTTGTAGAACTTATTCAATATGCTCTTTCGGAGCAGCACCCCGAAATGGTCTTGCTTATATCCTACAAAATCAATACCTCTATCGTCAACCGGGAATATCTGCCAATTCGGTTTTATCTCCACTTTCAACTCCGTTGCCAGATATAACCCCATCATGTCAAGCAAGTAGTGCAGTCGGTCTTTATCCCCGTCAAGCACTACTATGTCATCCATGTAGCGGAAATAATACTTAACTCCCATAGCCTCTTTCATCCAGTGGTCGAAATAGGCTAAGTAGAGATTGGCAAAGTATTGACTTGTGTAGTTGCCTATTGGCAAACCTTTTTCTTTACCGTTACTATCAACAATCTTATCTAACAGTCTTAAAAGTTGCTCATCCGCGATTGTGTAGCGGAATATGCGTTTGAGGGCTGCGTGGTCTATGTTGTCGTAGAATTTGCGTATGTCTATTTTCAGACAATAGCGGGTGCCGTGCTTATCGCGTTTCAACGCCTCGCCCACATCGCGCCTACATTTATGAGTGCCACGCCCTTTGATACAAGAGTAGGTGTTGGCAATAAATATATGGTTCCAGTGCGGTCCCAGAACATTCACTAAGCAATGGTGAATAATCCTATCGGGAAAGAATGGCGCAATCATTATATCACGCTCTTTCGGGTCGTAGATTTTCTTAATGCGATATTCGCCCGGCTCATACGTTTCATACCTCAACATCTCCCAAAGCGCATCAAGATTTTCAAGGATATTCTCATTGAAACGCTTAATGTCGGAATGGTCGGATTTGCCCTTTTGTGCGGTATATTGGGATAGCGTCAAATTCTCATTGGTGTATAGCAGCCAATAGATGTTTTTGAGCTTTTTACCCGGCGAGTGGAACATCTTGCCCGTATCGCCTATGTAAAGCCCGCAATCCTCAAAGTCGGAGTAATCCGCGAGATATGTTTTTGTGTTCAAGCCCATAGTGCCGTTAGTCTAATGTAGAGCTTTCGATTTCCTACTAACACTACGTTAATCACTATTTTTCTACCAAGAGGTAAGGTGTCGGCGGTCAACAGTCTGAAATATCTTTGTAAAGTTGAAACCACGGTAAAAGCGGAAGCCACTGTTCGCATTCGAGTTCGAGGAACGATTATTCGCATTCAGATAACCGAAGCCCGCATTCGCTCCATTATTCGCATTAGCAGACAGGAGGGCACCCCTGACCGCCGACACCCGTATTTTGTTATTCGTTTATTTTCATTGTCTTACGTTTTGGTTTTGGTAAATTCTCGTTGCTCCGTGAGCCGTGTTTTGCAGTCCCGTTAAAAACGGCACAAGCGGAAGCCACTGAGCGCATACGAGTACGAGGAACGATAACTCGCATCCAGATAACCGAAGCCCGCAGACGCTCCAGTAGACGCAGAAGCAGACAGGAGGGCACCGTACCAGCCATTAGCTGTTGCCTTTGCCACGCGCCAGAAATAATCACAAAGTCCTTGATTTGCTCCACCACCTACGCTTGTAGGGAATGTAAAGCCATCGTAGGAAAAGCCGAAATTCCATTGATAGCCCTCAGCGGTGGGTAACTCTGTGATACGCTCATACCCGGCAGGAATGGCGGTTGACGTGTCGGCAGGAGAGGCAAACTTTGTGGGGTCGGTGCAACCATAGGCTGTGCAATGTCCGGGGTCATCGGCTGTTTCGGGTGAGCAATGGATAAGAATGTCATCGGCAAGCAGCCAAAGATATTCAAAGGGTGTTTCAAGCCCACGATATGATGCAACTTGCACCACCTTATCGCCACCGGTCCAGCCCTTGATTGTATAGGCTACTCGGCCAGTGTTGTTGCCGAGGATTGCAGTAACACCGCAGGGGATGAAAGGCCGATAGCCTCCCCATGTGTTCCATTGAGTACCATCAACGGACGTGCCATTGCCGAGGCCGCCTTGATGAAAGCCATCGGCGGTGAGTGTTTCATTGTAGGTGTCTTGACAGTGCATTGAGGCGTATTCAATGCGCTGGAGCCATGCTATTTCAGTATAGACACGGCCCGCCCCCGCGTGAGTACCATTCTTGCAAAGGGGGCGAACACCAGCTTTTGAGATTGAGGTGCGGGGCATACCGAGCATTGAGTTGTATGTGCCATCTTTTGCCGCATCACTCGCTCCACTGCCACCTCGGAAATTTGTTGCGCTTGCAAGCAATGAAACAAAGCCGTTGGCATCGCGCTTAATCTCATTACCTACCCATTGCAACCAGCAGCCGGAAACGGCTATATTGTTGGCAATGTCAATAGTGCCATACCACGGTGAGCAAGTCTTTCGTGTCATGCGAACAAAGCCGGGGAGGGCATATTCGGAAATACACATAGCCCATTTTGTACCCTCTACCTCAAAGCGGGCGTAGTATTCGGGCTTTTCCAACATCACGTTTCCATCCGTGGTGTCGAGCTTTGCCGCCGCTCCAGAATCCTTTTTACGGGAATCGTTCTGGTGGAGATAGTATTTCACTGAGCCATCCGTGTTTTCCACGAAACGCCTCAATTTCTTTTGGATAGGTAGTGTGCGGTGTAAGTCCATATTACCTATGCGAGTGAGCTTGTAGTCCTTGCTGGTAAAATCGCCTTGCACCCCATACCACATATCATACGGATATTGCGGCTTGGTTGAGCCGCTGCCTAAAATAAGTCCCATATCATTTGTAGTATTCTAAATGTGGTGCTTCACTCGCCCCCCCCAGAAAATCTCATACTTGTCGGTGTCAATAGCGTTGGGAGGCAACTCCACTATCTTACCGGGTGTCCAGTCACCAATAGGCACGGGGAAATCCCCAATTTTTTGGTCGCATATAAGGCGGCACCTAATGAGGGTGTCATTCTCCACCACCCCCGATTTGCTACGGAGATACACAGAGAATGGCACACCTATCTTGAACCCTTTTGAGAGGTCGGTGATACGGCCTTTTGCGAGTATTCTTACATCATCCATATTTACTTGGTTGACTCTACTGCAAAGTTAATCAAAAATGTGTTTATTGAACACATTTTAAGGCGTAAAATATAAGGACTTGGAGTATTTGCCCCACTATCCCGCCCAAAATGGTAGCCAATAGGTCCAGCCAATCCCATTTTCCACCATACGCCCTATCCTTAAACTCCATGCCGGCGGCCAGTCCACCGACAAAAAGAATGGTAAGGAGCATGGCACAGGGGATAGCGTAGAAAAAGTGCTTGAGGCGGTTGCTTTCAGTTATCCAGCTCATAATGATGTTAAGTTTATTTGGGTGGCTTGTATTTCGTTGATACGCGCTCTTATGGCATTGCGTGAGGTGTGGAGCATTTTCATATCGTAAGGCAGTTCCTCACCGACAAGCGAAGCCTCGTAGCATTTGATTACTTGATAATCCGTTTCTGCCAATTCAGCTTTTAATGCCTCAATATCGGCATTGAGCTTATAGTTATTCACTACCTTTTCGTAACGATAGGAAATTTTATCTCCATTGTCGTATGGCACTAAGCGTATGGTGTAGTTATCATCATCGCATACCATAAGGCTTTCATCAACTGCATCCACGGGTTTGTATTCCGAGGATAGTTGCTTGATTTGCTCCTCAACGGAAACGGTGCGAGTTTCAATCTCGCCCGTTTCAGTCTGGAGTCTTTCAATGTATGGCTCTAAAATCCTTGACCTTAGATAGCCATCCTCAATATATCCGTATTCTTTCATAGCTATTTAGAATTTCCAACGTGAAACAATCCACGCCTCCGTTTTTTTTGCGCTGCTTCCACTACCGATATATCCGATAGAAAACACGAACATACCGCCTTGACCTTCGGCGAAATCGTAATAATCATTCTCCGTGTGGTCATCATAAATATGGTGGCCGGTACGCGGCTTGAAACGCATATAACCGCTCCACCATTGTTTTACGAATACCACTTGCCCCTCGTAGGGGTCGGTGGGGAGATATACAATTTCCTCATCGGAGCAATACCCGATAACCATAGTATCGCCAGTAGCGAGATAGTTTGTGTTGGAGGTGGTGTCAACAATAGCTTTGCGGCCCAGCACAAGCCCCCCGGCGTAAAGACGTTGGAAAAATCCACCATAAGCGGGTGCGGTGCCATTGTTGGAGGCGCGGCCGAAAATTCCGGCAATCATTGTTTGATTGATGTTGACCTGCCAATCTTGTTTGTTGACATTGGCAAAACCTAATCCAACAACGGAGGCGCGATAGGTACACCCGGAGGTTGCCGACATCGCCTCTTGCCCTGCTCTGTTGGCGAATATGCCAGCCGGGGACATATAACTAACCGCGGAATAATCCTTGTTACGGGTTTCCACAGTGCCTTGTGTTGCGTCAAGCGTGATTATTGAGCCAAGCGTCCTATCCTCAGTCATGGTTTGGCTACCGCCGGAGTTTTCGCTTTCAAGCACAATCTTAGGCTGATATGATAGCGTATTGCCATAATACACACCCACTTGTAGCATGATACGATTTTTTAATGTTTCATCAAGAGTAGAAACAATCTGTCCGCTCTTGATAAACCAATCTCCGATATTAGCCCCCTCAGCCAAAAGCAAATTGGTTGCGATTGTTTCAAACTCCGCTCCGAAATCATTCCATTTGGCGGTGCTGGTCGGTAGTATATTGGAGAATGAGCCAGCGTCAATACGCGCTATGTAGTAGTGGTTGTTGTATTTAACCGCATCTATTCGCTGCGCATTGCCATAGTAGGTTTTTGAGCTATCATAATTGCCACGAAATACCAATACAGGGCTATCTCCGTTTTTGCCATCTTTACCCGGTTTACCGTCAACACCATCATAGGGCGTAACGCGAATTGGGGTAGTCCATTTTGCTTTCAAAGCGTTGCTCTGTCCATTGATTACAGCCGTGGTGAGCCATAGATATTTCAACGTGCCAACGGCCGGCATTGCAGTGGTCCAGCCCGCGGGTGAACGGTCTGTATCAACTAAACCGGGCGCACTTGACTTAGAGCCATTGACAGCATAGCGGTATTCAGTATAATCACCATTTATGCCATCATCGCCCTTATCTCCTTTGTCGCCATTTTTAGGCAGCACCATCCAAAGGACGGGCGTAGAGAAAGTACCCCATTTGCCATCCTTTTTCTTGCGCACACTCTCATATTGATAGCGATAGGCACTTGATACATCTTGTGGGTTGTCGGTCCAGCCTTGGCGCAAATCCCATTGTAAGCTCCTTACCCAGAAATTGCCACTTTTATATACAGGTGTGGTTGTGGTGGTCGTAGTCGTACATTCATAATAATTGCCATCCGCTCCAATCACCATCTCACCTTGTTTGTATTCTTTGCCTACAACATGATTTTCGGTGGATAGTGGCGGCACATAGTCATCAATGTATTCATCGCTATGTGGAATTGCCGGAGTCCTTTCTTCCGACATCAAGCAATAAATCCGTTCCACATCTGCCGTGTCAATAGAGAATGGCACGGGGTCGCTCCATGAAACAACCTTTGCAGTTTCTCCGCTCACTATGCCGACAGATAGCCAGCAATTAGGTACTGTAACGACACGATAGCGGCCACAATCCCCATTCAGAGAATTGCTTTGGTCTTTAGCATACGCTACATCTACAAAGTGTGTTCCGGCGGTGGGTATTGGTATATAAACCACTTTCTTTGCGTCCGGGCCGCTCACTCTATCCAGATAGTTTGAAACACGCGAAAGCCCCTCGGTGTCGAGCTTGCCAACAAGCACAAAGTCAAAGTTGGTTTCACTCTGCGCCCATATCTCCAACGCAAGCATTTGGTTGGGCTTGGTTGTAACGATAGTAATGCGGTTGGTTGTTATTTGGCTGTGGTCTATTGTTGGCGATATGAAATAGCCATCTTTCAAAGTCCACACGCTGCCATGTGTAACTTTCACATTCTCGCGGTCGGGGGTGTCACTCCATCCCGTAGGTATTAGGGCGGTACCGGTTGGCTTGGCGGGCTTGTCAAAGGAATAGCAGTAAACGAGCTTGTTGCTATCTGCATTAACGCCATTTGCACCCTTTGCCACGACAGCCCAATAAGTAGAATCAGTTGGCTTGTGTCCTTTGGTGGGTGTTGGGTGAATATAACGATAGGTGCAAGTTGCTCCATTCTCAGTATAACTTACCTCATCACCCGGATAATAGACATAGCTTGCGTTCCATGTGCCACGATATACACCCAACGGTGAAACATCGCCACTCTCGCTAATAACACTTACATTTTTGAGAGTTATAGCATTGTCGCGGCTAACATTCCAGTCTATTGAGCTTGACGCATCACCAATTCGGAATTTGTTGCCATCCAAATCCAGATAGCACTCACCATCACTTGTGACAATGCGGCCCGTGGTTATGGTATTGCCATTGATACGGGTAAAGCCATAAGTGGTTTGGAAATCGCGGAAATTATCATCTGGATAAAGTGTGGATAATACCCCAACAAGAAAGTAATAATTGTTGGGGTCATCGGTCGGCTCAAACTTATATTGAGTTTGGGTAAGTAGCCATGTGCCTTTTTCCCCAGACTTTGAACACTTGGCGAAAAGATAATATCCGGCGGTACTTGGCACCGTAAATGATTGTCCGCTCATTTGCCATGCCCTTATCTTTGAGGGGTCAATGGTAAGGTGCGACAATATGCCCTCTGTGGCGATAAACGCATTAGGATTGCCGCCTACATTAGCTTGGAGTATTACCCCGGTTAACACAAACTGTTGGCTCTTTGAGCCTACGGTTAACATATTAGTGTCAATGGAGTTGGGGCGTATGTTATCCACGTCAAAAAAGCCGTCAGTATCATACACCATATTGCGCAAATCCTCAGTAGTGCGCCAGCCCCTACGCGCTTTGTTAAGGTCCCGTAGGCGGTTGTTAGTTATAATCTGGTCATGCTCTATCACGGATAGCACGGTTTGCGTCTGGATAGATATTGCAGTTGTGTCGGAGAGGGTAAGCTGGTAGTCCTGCTCCAACAAAAGATTGCGCGTAATCTTTTGTATGCGGATTTGTTTCTCTATGCCATATCGGGTGTCTTTCACAGGCACATAATCCCCCACCTTGAACAAACACACCTCACTATCACGGCTCAACGCCTCAAGAAAATATAAGCGGTCGAGTGTAAGGGCATATTGCGCTTTGGCTTGTGTAGCCGGCTTGAAATCATTATATCCAGCATACCACAATTCTTCCTCTGCGTTCTGTTCGTAACTTTCGGGCAAGAATATATCCGTAATCTTGTAGGTTGCGCCAACCTCAATAGGATATGCGCCCCCTTGCTCTACTGAAACGGTAGGGGTTGTAAGGCCGCGTTTGTCAGTAAAGGGAATGAGCTTGAATTTCTTTGTGGCGTGGTCGTACCCACCCTTAGCCTCAAGTTCAAATTGCTGCCCAGCAAGTCTGCCAGACGTGAACGTGATTTTTGGGTTTACACTTTCCACCATATATTTTGTACCGTTCGCGTCTTTCTCGCAAAGGTCAAAATCCATAGTGTCATCAATGAAAGCGTTTATATCATCGCTCAACAGTGCAGTAACGTGGCCCGTGCGTGTGGGGTAAATCTCATCGTAGGTCTTAACATCTTCCTCGCTGCCTATCTTATCGCGTAGTGCCGCATCCTCTAAGTAGCGTTTGTTGTCATCGGATATGCCTATAAGTTCGGTGTTAGGCTCAACAACGGTGCCATCAAAGAGGATATGTTTCTTGCGATTGTAACGGCGTGGGTATGGCAGTTGCAACCGCTCTGAATAATTGCGATAGTCGGTGCGTATGTTAGACGTGCCACCCTCCACCCAAAGACGGGTGATTATGGCTTTATCATCAATCTTTTGCTCGGTGAGCTTATAAAGCCCATTGCCCTTGCCCCACTCAAAGTAGTCAGCTCCTCCGGGGGGATTGACACGCTGCCCGAATTTACCAATGTGGATAGTCCTAATGCCATCCGCTTGCGATATGAGAAATTCCAGATTGAAATTATCTTTTGAGCAAAGGGATTGTAGGGCTTGCAAACAATTCACCCCCGAAAATTGGATTGTCTTTGCCTCGGTTTCGGGGCAATTATTCTCATCAAACGTCCACAAGCCCGGATAATCACGATTGAGATTGTAGATTAAAACCTGCACAAACTCCTTGATTGTGTAGGTCAAATCAAACGTGCTGCGGTCGGATTTCCCGTTGCGGTCGGTGTTGCGATAGGTCGTTTTCATAAGGTCGTACATCGGCCCGTAAAATACCGGCTCAAAGATATAGTAATCCTCAGCCTGTACCTCACGTTTCGTTGTAGTCCTAATGGTATAATCGAATCCGTCCACAATGATTTTATCCCCCTTTTCAAAAGAGAGCCATTCGGTAGATACGATTTGGAGCGTAATGTAGTCATCGCCCATAAGAGAGCTGTTTTGCGTAGCACTCTTGACTACGCAAAACGGCTCCTTTGTGTTGAGTTCGATAACCTTGCCGTTACGCTTGATTATTTGAGCAATTCCCATATAAGAATAGCATTGGTTTCAAATTTCTCAATATCCTCAATCACCCCGGTAACAACTATGTCGTACTGACCGGGGAGGGCGTAGGTGTGTTCAACGGTGGTATCGTTGCCTCCCACGTTGTAAGTGTGAGTACCATCACCCCAATAGATGTTGAGTAACTTGTAGGTTGATACTTTGATTGTCGCTTTGGAGTTGTTGCTACCCGATATGTGGCGTAACACCTTTTTCACGGGTTCGTCCTCGGTGAGCTTGAGGGTGAATTTACCCACCATAAGCTCATTGTTGTAAGTACCCCACTTTTTATCTACGGCGGCCTCGTCCAGTAAGTCAACCTCATATACAAGAGGCTTTGCTTTACCATCATACTCAACGGTAAGGCGGTGTGTACCGTCACCGTCAAAGAGAGCAAAAAATCGGCTCTGCCACTCCACAAACGCGCTACGGCTGGAGGCTTCGATGAAACATTGTAGGGTTATCTCACGCTCCTTAAAACGCTTGCGCTTGCGGTCGCGCACAACACCGTGGTAGTTGTCATAGTCCACGGTGAGAGCTTCTTTCCGCGCCAGACGTCCGACAAGTCCATCGGAGGCCGACACATACACCCCATAGTCCTTGAAATTCACACCGTCAATGTAATATTCAACATCGGTGTCAGCTTGCATTTTAAGGATTTGTTTCTCGGTCTTGGCTACGTTGAACACTTGAAGCTCATCCACGCTTGCAGTCGTTGTGAGTAGTTCATCGGTTGATAGAGAAAGGCCGGTGGGTGTTCCGCTGAAAGTGCCAACATAGACACATTCACTGTTTAAGAAAACTTTGAACGTGGAGCCGCTACGCACGAAAGCGATAAAGTACCACATTTCCGGGGCTACGTCCAACCATTGCTCACAGTAGTTTTCTACACCGGGTAAATTCAAGAGCCAGCCTAAACGGGTGGTTGCGATTTTCACATAGGCGCACACCGTAAAATCAGAGCTGAACGGGATAGCCTGCGCGGTGATACACTCGCCCCCATTGAGAGCAAGAGCCTTGCCGGTCTTGGCAATTTTGGTTAATTCGGCACCGTCCGACAGCGTAGCGTCATGGCGGCCGGCGGAATAGTCGTATGCCTTTGAGCCATCCGGGTCATCAAAAGGCAGATACAGGAGTAAGTTTTTATCTACCATATCAGTATGTGGTTTTATCGTTAAATATTGTTGTTACTTTTCCCATTGAGGATAGCCCTATATAGTCCACCTCGGTTTCCTTGCCATACACATTGATTAGCACTTTCGCGTCATTGCCGACAACGGCTATATGTAGTTTGGCGTGGTCGAACAGGTCAATGCTCACATTGGCATGGTCGGAAACATTCACGGCTACCTCGCTATCGTGGCGCACATATAGGCGCGATACTGAATAACCGTCATACTCCACCAGAGCTTTACAAGCCCCGTTAAGCACCATATCGGGCTTATTCTTGGTCGGGGGTATCTCATCATCAACATACACTCCGAAAGGCTCACACTTGCCCCGGAAATGCTCACGGAGAAAGTCTAACGTGGGGTAATCCTCGGAAATGCAAAAATCTATTCCCTGAATGTAGAGTTTTACAAGTTCCTCGGTGGATAACCCTATGTGGAGTTTTCCTTGCCACGGGCGGCACAACCCTTTGGCTATGCCATCTATTTTGAGTTGCTGAATCAGTTCCATGTTACGATATGCCTTGTGAGAGTAAAGAATTATCTTTCGTTTCTATGCGCTTGAGGGTATCTCGCACCTCGGCAAGAATTACATTGGCGGTTGCAGTGTTTTGAACAATAGCCGATTGTTGCAAGAGCTGTTGGCGCATTACGCTTGTCTGGTCGGTCTGGTTAATGATGAAAGCGTTAAGGCGGCCCGCAATCACGCCCCCGGTTTCCTCACTCATTGAGGTAACGGCACCCGTCAAGGGGTCGGAGCTTGTGGCTTCATCATCAATATCTTTTATCCAATCACCCACCGCCTCAAGAGCGTTGGTGAATGTTGCGCCGGCGGCATTAACAAGAGCCTCAAACTTGCTTTTTTCACGGGCTGTCAATTCCCCGTCAGACATAGCCTCGCCCAGATACTGAATAGCATCATCCATTGCCTTTGCAAGAAAATTTCGTTTGAGAGCGTCAACAACGGCCTTTTTCAATACCTCGCGTGTGGTATCACCCAAAGCCTTTGCTGCGTCCTCTCCGGCACAATATGCGTCAACAATGGCATCTGCGTATTGGTCCAGAGCTTCCTTTGTGGTCGTTCCGGCAAAGGTTTCCATCATTTGCCGGTCTAAGTCCTCAATCTGTTGCTCTATCTGCTCTATCGCATCATTCCATTGTTGGATTTTGTCGTTGTCGGTCTTTTTCTTATCTCTTTCAGCTTGGATTTGCTGTTTCATCAGCTCCTGCTGCTCACGGAGGCTTGCCTTTTGCTGCTCATACAAGCCCAGCATATCATCACCCTCTTTGGCTTTTGATAGCTGCTGGTTCAAGTCCTTAATTTGGGCTGTGAGTTGTGCGTATTGTGCAAAATCCCATGCGCGGCGGGCTGTTTGGCGTTGCTGTTCAAGGGCGGCTATCTGGTCCTCTATGAGTTGGATATTACGCTCAAATCCGGCACGTTCCTCATCGTTGAACACCCAATAGGTATTATTAAAGGCACGTTCAAGGCGTGAGTATGAGCGTTCCAGAGCGTCAATCTGCTTTTGGAGATTTTGTATCTTTTTCTCATATTTCGCATCGTGCATTTTTGCGAATATGCCAATTACCGATGTTATAGAGGAAATCATGCCGGTTATACCACCTACGACATCGCCAGCCATAAACTGACCCACGGACGCGGCGGCATTACCCAACTCGCCCATAAGTTCCATTGCAGTCCCTATGCCATCAGATACACCATCCATGCCCAGTGCGTCAAACATACTTTGCAAGGACGAGGCGCAATCAGTGGTTATATCCGTCACTTTCTCCACGGATTGAGTGATACCATTGGCAGCGGATTTAACCTCTCGTTCCGCGCTTTCAACATCCTCTTTTGACCCCTCACCTTTGGCTAATGCGGCTTTCGCTTTCGCCAATTTCTGTTTAGCTTTGAGGTAGTCGTTAAAGAATGTATCTAAGGCAGCAAAGGGGTTAAGCTCCTGTATGCGCTGCTTGGCTTGGTTAAGGCTTTCAATAACGGCCTTATAGTCCACGGGGGATAATTTCAACGTGCCGGCGGCTAATTGCTTGTCAATATCGCTCACCAGCTTTTGAATTTGCCCCACGGAAAGGGTGTCAAGGTCGCTAAACAACTTTTTCCAACTATCGGTTTGCAGGAGAAATCCAGTATTAAGAGCGGAAAGAGCCTCCGTTTCGGCTTTGTTGATTAGCTTGATACGCTCCTCATCGCCCATACGTTCAGCCTCAGCACGGAGCAACGCATATTCCTCAGTGATTGATTTACGCTGTTCCTCAAAGGTGCGATAATCATTAAGCACGGTTTCATGTACCTGCTTTTGTAGGTCGGCCTCCTGCTTGGATAGTTCAAGGCTCATGGCTGCTCTGTCATCATCGTTGACAATGCCACTTTCGCCATTCTCCAATTTACGCTTTGCGTCAGCAACGGCCTCCAATTTTTCGGCAAGGGTCTGGCTACGCCCTATGGTTTCACTTACAGCTTGCTTAAACGCCTCAAGTGCGGTTCTTGCGCCAGTAAGTTCATCATATTGCACATTCAAGGATATAAGGAAATTGCCCTCGCCCTCGGTGAGTACGCCAGCTTGTTTCTTGCCCTGTAATTCGGCTATCTGCTTTTCGATATACTCTTTATAAGAGCCACCAGATTGTAGCAAGGAGGCAAATTGTTTATCGGCAACATCCTTACCCATATTCTCAACCCAACGCCAATATAATTCATACTGCTTGCGCTTGTAGTCAAGTTCGCCCTCAAAGAGTTTGTTTTGGGATTGGGTATAGCTTTGGTTCTCATAGGTGCGCCGCTGCTCAAAGCCCTGTTTCTCGGTGTCGCTCAATCCACCTTTGCCTGCTTTCTTTCGTGCCTCTATAAGTTCTTTTTCCTCACGCTCAATTTGTGCAAGGTTTTGTTTGTGTTGTAAGTCCAAAAGGGCTTTGCGCTTGTCATAACCCTCTTCCATGACTGCAATACGCGCCTCTTCAACACGCCTTTCTGCGTCAACTTGCTTTTGGCGTAAGGTTTCAGCGTTGCGGGCCGCGTTGTTAGCACCTCCACCTCCACCGGTGGTGTGCTTTGGCATTTTGCCCTCAAGTTTGGAGATTTCCTTATTGAGTTCTTTATATCGGGTAGAGTTGATTTCCGTTTCGGCTCTTTCTTGTTTGAGCTGCTTGATACGGTCGGAAATGCCCTGCTCGGTGTTGAGATTGTCCGTTTTGGTTTGGATAGCCCCTTTGATTTCAGCCAATTTAGACAAAAGAGTATCTAAGCCGGTTGTATCAGCTCCCGGCCCTACTGTGCTATTATTGATTGCGTCAATATCCTTTTGAGTTTGAGTAACCAAATTGTCCAAATCCTCAAACGACATTTGCGCATAGTCGGTGATACCCTCAGTTGCGCTTGTGTCTTTGGGAGCAAGGAAATTATTCAGTCGCTCATCTACAAGAGCAATAGCTTTGTCATATACTTGCACATCGCGTATCTGGTTATCCAGATAAAGCCTAAGTTGAGCCTCAAACGATTGCATTTCACGCTCGGTTGCACCCGTACCGGCTTTTGTTCCGGCTACAATCTGAGCGATAATCTCATTGTACTTTTGGGTGTATTCGCTACCCGAAAGTTTGGCGAGTTCCTGCGCCCCACTCTCAACAAGGCTACGAATAGCCTCCCTTACCTCCGGGGCTGCGTTTTGGATATTTTCTGCGGCCTCTTGGATTTCTACCTCATAGGACTCTCCATGTTTTTTATCATTAATCGTTTTGGTTTTGCCAGTCCTATATTGGAGATTGTTTAGGCGAGTTTCAAAGCTATCATAGTTCGTATCTCCTTTTTCGTTTAGCTTATTTAATTCTTCCTCAATACGTTTAGCCTTAATCTTTTCGGCGGTCGTAGCTTGCACGGCTGCTTTCACTTCAAGGTATCGTGCCTCCTGCTCTTTGAGTGTGGCGTTCTCATCAAGGAGTGTAGCGTTATACTCTTGGCATATCTCATTGATTTTGGCTATCATATCCCGATAGGTCTTACCATTCTTTTCTGCCTTTGACAATATGGCAAAATATAGGTCCAGCTTGTCGGTAACTTTCTTAGTACCCTCGCTAAACTCTTCCATAACGTCCGTGGTCTTTTCGGTGTCGTTGGAGAACATGGTAATCAAGCTCCATACTGCCCCAATGATAGTGAGTAACCAACCGAATGGATTAGCGCGTAAGGTAGCCCACAACGCTTTGAACATCGTGGATAACTTGCCCGTGGCTGCTGAAAGAATGTTGGTGGCTGCTGTTTGTGCAGTCTTTGCCCCAGTGTCGGCAATAGATGCGGTGCGAGCCTGAGCCGTGGCCGTGGCTTCCAATTTCTTTTTCTTGGCGTAAAAGTCAGAGGATGCGGCCAATGCTGCTTTTCGTGCCAATAATTGTGCGTCAACGGCCGCCTCCATTCGTTTTTGAGCGGCGGCTATGGCTGTGGCATTGCCGGATTGTTGCGCCCAATAAACCTCATATCGTGCGGCCTCAACCGCTTGTGTGGCGGCTATGGCTTTTGATTTGGCACTCTCAACCGCTACGGCGGCTTCCTTAACGCTTGTGCGCATAGCCTCAAGGGATGCTAATTGCCCCGCTTGTTTGGCTGCTGTTTCTTGGGCTATGGCAGCACGATAGGCAGCACTCTTTGTTGTCAAATCAACCTTAGAGAGAGCCAAACGCTGCTCCACGGTCATAACGCTTAGGGCGGCGGCTTCATAGCCGTTGCTTGAGGCGGTAAGCCCGATATTGGATAGATACTCTTGTTGTTGGGCGGTGAGTAGGCTTTGAATGGCCGCTATTCGCATTTGTTTGACAATGGCGGCCTTTTCCTCGGCTGTGAGCATAGCCTCAAGAGCTGCGTAATGCTCATTTTCAGCGGCGGTCATAGCCTTAATCTGAGCGGTGGCAGTGCCATTGAGAGCGGCCTCGGCTTTCATCAATACCAACTTGGCACTACGGGCGGTGTTGTCAAGGACTGCAACGCCGGTGTGTCCTTTCATCGCCACGCTGGTAAGTATCATAGCGGCCTTATAAGAGCCGTAGGCAATGGTAATGGATTTGAGTATGCGTAACACATCGTCCATGTGTTCCACAAAGTAGGTAGCCCCGGAAATACCAGCGGAAAAAATATCCTCGCCAGCCTTACCAAAATCGTTAAGCACGGTGTCCCATGCGTCCTCTAAGTTGGCAATCTGTCCCGTGAGAGAGGCAGATTGTTTCTCCATAAGGTTGTAGAATTGACCGCCGGCATTGGTCATCTTGTTTAAGACCTCCTCAACCTCCGGAAATCCGATTTTGCCGGCAGATACCATTTCGTTTATCTTGTCGGCTGTCACCCCATACTTTTCCGCGAGTTCCTTAACCAAAGGAATACCACGGCCCGTAAATTGCCTTACGTCCTGCGCATACAAACGCCCCTGTACCATTGTAGTACCATAGAGGTACACAATATCATTGAGCGGGATTGAAAGGCCGGAGGCTATGTTTCCCAGCCTTACAAGGGTGTCATTTACTTTGTCGGCACTAACACCGTATGCCATGAGCTGCTTTGCGCCCTCGGCAACACCCATAAGGTCAAATGGAGTTTTGGCGGCGGTGTCTATCATCTGCCCCATCAGCTCCTGCGCCTTAGAGCCACTGCCTAACATGGTTTCAAAGGCAATTTCCAACTGCTGGAATTGCCCGCAGGTCATCACGATAGACGATAGCAAACTTTTCATTCCCTGCCCCACAAGGTAGTAGGAAATGTATTGTCCGGCACGTTCTGCCATCAGCCTAAAAGAATCCTCAACACTGCCAACCTCATCAATGGCCGTGTTGGAGAAATCTTTTATGCGCCGCTCCATAGCCTGTGCGGAAACATTGAAATCATCTATGTCGAGCGTAGCCCTAAAACCTAAGCCACCGCCTATATTTTCCATTAGATTAAACCTTTGAGATAGTTTTTAATTTCATCTTTCGTTGAGAGATTTGCCGGTGGGTCGTTTTCGTAGTCAATTTCGTTTCCGTCCTCATCTTTCGGCAATTCCTTTGTTCTCGGTGCGTCAGCAATCATAAGCGACACGTTGAGCCACGATATGCCCCATAGCAAGTAATCATAACTCCACCCAAACGAGCGTAAGAGTTCGCCACGATTACCCCACGGGCTATTCAACCCTATTACTCTATCCGCTGCTCTTGGGGTTTCGGTCGGGTCGTTCCCATTTCCCGTATCAATCGAATAGAGGATGTAAAACCCGCGGTGTTCATCATCTGGTTAATAACCTCGGCCAGCTTTTGCAATCGTGCCACTGTGAGGTGTTCAATGAAAAATTCCGCAAGCTCCTTAACGGATTTGTCGTTGGGGTCGGTGACGCATGGATTATTGAGGACTGCAACGGCGGCTATCACGGCCATCTGGTCTATATACTTGAAAAGGCGTTTGCTCTCTTGGAGCGGTTGATTTTGGATAGCCTCCTCATCGTATTCTATGGCAATGTAGAGCTTGCGCAAACAATCAATCGTACCCAGATAGAGCGGCTTGATATAAAAGTGGCGCATATAAACCTCTTTCGTTCTGCCTAAATCCACGTCCGGCACCTCGGTAATCTTTACGTCCCAGTCTTTGGGTATGCGCTTATCACGCCACACTTTGTTTCGCTTGCGGAATATGCGCTTTTTGAGATTAAACCACTTTGAGGGCTTAACCGGGTTAATTTTCAAAGGCACGGAGAATTTAGCACCCATTGACAATAGGGCGTTTATCGCCTTATCCTCAATTTCTAAGCGTTGTTCCCGCGTTAGTTCCTGTTCCTTTTCTTGTTCGGCCATATCGTTAAGATTAAGCAAGAGGCTGTGTCAAAATAGGCGCAGCCTCTTTTGTAACCTGTTGTAAAACATAA
>ERZ777011.269-NODE-269-length-83907-cov-7.292599_pt1 | contig 83907 bp, 93 predicted proteins | sample MGYA00374964_ERZ777011 | MGnify/ENA primary metagenome ERZ777011 (study PRJEB29310, sample SAMD00008975) | mouse gut metagenome | study: EMG produced TPA metagenomics assembly of the Metagenome analysis of fecal microbiota from mouse which was promoted... | reverse complement strand
TAAAACAATATGGAATAAAGTAAAACGGATTCTAAGGTGTCCTTAGCCCACGAGGGCATTTTGCTATACTTGGCAAAATCCCTAGGGGGTTAAATATTTTGTCAAAGCCAAAATATAGCATAGAAAACATCACTAAAACAATTAAAAAAAATAAAATTAAAGGAGCGTGATTGATTATAAAATTAGCATATTCATTTCATTTAGGTAGTGATAAGAATAAGAAAAATAGTAATAAGGCAAGTGCAAAATCTAATGTAAGTGGTACAACATCTAAAAGTAATAATGCTATTCAAAATGCCACAGGACTAACCAAGTGTGATAACCATAATTACAGAAAATATGATGATAGAGAATATGATATTGAAATAATTAGAGGAAGTTCTTCTCTAGTAGATGATGTGAAGAAATTATACAAAGATGAATTTGATGAGGCAAAAGAAGAATACAATGCAAAACAAACAAGAGAAAATAGAAAAATCAAAGATTATTTCACTCATGTAAGTAATAATTCCAAAAGTGATCTTGCTTGTGAGATAATTATTGAACTTGGAGATAAAAAATATTGGGATACAAAAGATATAGATTTCAAAAAGAAAATGACAAATGTATTTAAAGAGCAAGTCATTGATTTAGAAACTATATTGCCTACTTTTAAAATAGCAAGTGCCGTTATTCATTATGATGAAACTAGCCCACATCTTCACATTGTTGGTGTTCCCATTAAAACTGGTGGTAAAAATGGTATGAAAAAACAAGTTGGTAAAAGTGATGTATTTACCAAAGAATCACTTCGTAAACTTCAAGATAAAATGAGGGTATTATGTATTGAATCTTTCAATAAAGAGTATGGTCTTACTAACTCATTAAAAGACAAGAAAAAAGGCAGAAATCGTGATTATCATATAACTGAAATGAACGATTATATGGAAATGAAAGAACACCTAGAAAAGAATCAAGAGAGTTTAGAAATAGCCAATAAAAAGGCATTAGAACTTGATAATCATACTAAAGAAGTAAAAGAAATTATAACTGATTTAAAAACAACTTTAACTTCAAAAGAAAAATGTTTTAAAACAAGAAGATAAGGAAAAACTATCATTATTTCTTGATTCAGTCAGTAAAACAAATGAAGAGTATAAGAAGATACAAACTCTTTCTGTTACTCTTAATAATGTAGATACAGAAATTAAAGAAAATCACGAGAAAATTAAGACACTAACTGAAAACAATGAGGCACTTACTTTAAGAGTGGAAACTCTTACTAAAAATAACAAAAATAAAGATAAAAAAATTGAAGAACTAAAAGAAGAAAATCATTCATTAAAAAACACTCTAGAATTTTGGAAAGATAAATTTTTACGAGTAATGTCTTTAATCAAAGATAAGTTATTTGGCAAAGAAAAAGAACGAGAAAAATACTTTGATGTATCAAAAGATTTATACAAAAAAGGCATTATTAAAGAAGATACATTTAATGAGTTAAAAGATAAATATAGTTTTAGTAAAGAACACGATGATAAGAGAAAAGATGATTTTGAAATAGAAATATAGGAAAAAATTTGATTTTGTAGTATAATACTAATCGAATTGATTTATGGGGGATGAAAAATGAAGTTATATATCCAAATAATTAAATTATTATTTAATAAGTTTATTTTAAGAAGAAATAATGGAATAGTAATAAAAAGACTTTTCTGAAAAAATGGGTGTAGTTTATATTAAACTAGCTCAAATGTTAGCAACTCAAAATTTTGGTAATTTATTTACTGAAAATGACAGAAAGATGTTATCAAGTATTTGTGATAATTGTAATCCAATTAGTTATGAGGAAATTGAAGAAATACTAAAACAAGAGTATGGAACAAATTTAGAAGATATATTTAGTTTTATCGAAAAGAAGCCAGTTGGATCAGCCTCTGTATCACAAGTGCATAGAGCAATACTTAAAACTGGTGAGGAAGTAGCAATAAAAATAAAAAGAAAAGATATCACAAGAACAATTGATGAAGATATAAAAAGAATAAGAAAGATAGTCCATAGATTTGGTAAATTTGTAAATTTTAGTAACTTTACGGGTGGTGATCATGCTTTAGATTTATATTTAGAATGGATTGGGCAAGAAACAGACTTTACTCATGAAAAAGAAAACATTAAAATATATCAAAATTTTGCAGATAATGTTAACGGAAAAGTTAATGGTACAAAAAAAATTAAAGTTCCAAAACTCTATGAAGATTACTGTACAGACAATGTAATTGTTATGGAATTTGTTAAAACTCAGACAGTTAATAAATTAGAATTAACTGATGAAAATAAAGATAAGATTACTACCGCTTTAAATAGTTATATTAGGTCAAGTTTCTGGGCAATGTTTAATGATAAACCAATCGTTTTTCATGGAGATTCACATAGTGGTAATATTTGTATAGATGAAGAAGGTAATATATGCTTTTTAGATATGGGACTTTTATGTGCTTTAAGTGATAGCGATGCTAAATTATGTAGAAAATTCTTTTTAACGGCATATTCTGGAAATTATGAAAAACTATATGATATGTTAGTTTCTTATGGAAATATGAGTGAAGAAAAAAAGCAATCATTTAAAGAAGATTGCAAGAAATATTGTGAAGAAGTAAAGAAAAAAGAAGTTACTTATTACTTTATTGATATGATTAATGTTTGTTTAAATTATGAATTTGTTCCTCCTAATTTCTTATTTAGTATGGCTAAAGCGTTTGTTTGCTTAAATGGAATTAGTAACTTTTCTGATAACAAGTGTACTGCAAGGGAATTATTACAAGAACAAACAATGGAATTTTTAGTTAAAAGAAGTTTAAAAGATTGTAAAGGAATAGTAATAGATAGTATACATTTTGCTCCAAAAGCATTAGAAAATATCTCACAATATGGTTTGGTAAATACTATCGCTAAAGTAACGACTAGTAGTGAAATTAAAAAAGATGTAAGAAAATCTTTAGAAAATTTAAAGGAAATGTTAGATTTAATCAAATTATCTTGTTGTGATGAGATACCAGTTAAACCAGAACAGCCACAACAAAGAACTAAACATTTGTAAAAATTACTACAAGTAGCACTAAAATTATTGCTACTTGTTTCTTATTTTGTTAAAATGTATTTAGTGATTGATTCTTATATCAATCGTTGTGGTAAAAAGTTGTAGATAACTACGACAACGGCACCATATAGATAGGAACCTCGAACTTTTCGAGTAAGTAATAGAAAACGCACTTGATAAAAGTGCGTTTTAAATGTTATTAACTGTACTTTAAAAGTATTTATATGTTAAAATACAACTAACAAGGAATTGTTATAATGACTGTTAAATAACTTATTTCGTACATGGAACAACCACAGTTCTTTGGTAAGTATAATAGAAGATGAAAATTATAAATAACTATGTATTTGTATTAAGCAAAATGATGTATTTGACTGTGAGGAATTATGATAAAAGAAGAGATTAATTCAATAAATATTTTTGATTTCGATGGAACTTTAACTACAGAAACTTGGCCAAAATTTTGGGTATGGGTAAAGAAATTTGGTTATCATGGGGAAAAAAGAAATGATAATCTAGAAAATGCACTTTTTGAATATCGTAAAAGTCATTTAGGAAATGATTTAGAAACTTTCTTTGGTTTTTTTAATGATTTGCTTATTAATAATAATGAAAAAATTTCTTATGAAGAACTTATGGAAGGGGAAGAATATATTAAATATAATCCTGGGGTTTCTTCTTTTCTTGAAAGTTCACATTCAAAGAATTATATTGTCTCTGGTGGTATAAAAGAGTTTTTAGAATATCTTAAAATTTCTACATATTTTGCTGGAATTTATGGCACTCCTTTAAGACATAATGAAAATAATGAAATAATTGGGATAGGTCCTATTATGACGGATGATAAAAAGATTCAAGCTATACATGATATTTTAAAAGGCAATAATAGAGAATACAATGATTGTAGAAATGTTTACTATATAGGCGATGGCTACAGTGATGCAGTTGCAATGAAATTTATTCATGATAATGGTGGTAAAGTTATATTTGTTCATCACCCAAATGAAAATGATGAATTTTATGACCATAATAATAAAATCTATGAGTTTCTAAATGCAAGTGGTGTTGTAGATTTTTATTGTGTTGCAGATTATCAGAAAACAAGTAAACTTTTTAAAATATTACAAAGAGAATATTAGTAAGATGGAGATTACATGGAAGAAACTCATCTAATTGTTAGCTATGAAACTTCAGAAGATCTCGATCTAGATATTTTTCTGCATTGGGAAAAAGCAATAACAGTACCAGCAATAGTAGCAGCTTATTTAAATATAACACAAATAAAAAATTACAATTACATTAATAAATTGGTATAATATAAATAGGTGAATAAGCATGAAAAATCAAACTATAGAAATATTAAAAACTTATTTAGGCATTTATAAGGAAGATGAAAAACTATGCATCTTAAAAAATTTTTTGAGTACATACAACAGCAAAGACATAATAGATTGGAATAATTTCTATGGTCATCTTGTTGCAAGTGCTTTTATATTTTCTAAAAAGCAAAAAAAGTTTTTAACTTTGTATCATAAAGAGTTTAATACATATATTTATCCAGGTGGACATTTTATTTCATCAGATAAAACAATACTTGATGCGGCTAAAAGAGAAGTGTTAGAAGAAACAGGAATTAATGATTTTCAAATTTATAAAATATGTGAAAACGAACTTGTTCCTTTTGATATAGATATGCATGAAATTAGATATAATGAATTACTTGATTTACCAAAACATTTTCACTTTGATTTTCGCTATTTATTTATAGTAGATAATATACCAAAGGTTAAGCTAGATCACGAATCAAGTGATTATAAATGGGTAGGTCTTGATGAAATAGGTGAAAATCCGTATTATGGAAAAATAAAAGATAAGTTAGAAACTATTATTAAGAGTATTTAAGAATAGTTGTGTAAGAAAAAAAGAAGCAAAATCTATTCAAAAACATCAAATGATTTTTATGGTAAGATATTACCTATACATTATCTGATCTGTCAAAATTAGAATACTGTCATGATGATGCAACAGATTTTTTAGTACCAATTTAATAGCAGATCTTATTTTAGTCTTAATACTTGTTTAACTGGTAGTTTATCTTTTGTGGGAATTTCTGATGTTTCTAATTCAAATAGTTCTGTTGAAGTTACTTTAACATCTGAATCTTTGTAATCATAAAGCGATTTAACTTCTCTTAAAATAGCAATCTTATCATTTTCATCAATATAGAAAACATCGCTAATAATAAATTCTATATAACGGTCCATTTCTTCTTTTTTATCAATATTTTCAAAAACAACAGAATGTTTTATAGATTTATAAATATTTTCATCGTCTGAGATATTTCTTGCAAACTCTTTTACCTTTTGTTTAACTTCTTTATGTCTTTTCTTTAAGCCTCTTTTTTCTTCCTTTAAACTTGTAACAATATTCATAAGTTGCGCACTAGTAAGGCATAAAACAGTACCGAATGAAAAGCGTTTGAAAACTGTTTTTATAAATACAACTGTTAAAAGATAAAGTAAGAATTGTAAAATGTAACTAGGTTTAAGCAAAATGATATCAAAATATGATATGTCATTTTTATTTTGTAAAGTATTTAGATCTTCAACAAGTGATCCTAAATAATTAATGTTTTTCAAATTTATCATCCCTCAATTTTAATACTTGTTTAACTGGTAGTTTATCTTTTTTTGGGTATTCGCTTTCTTCTAGTTCAAATAACTCCGAGCCATGAACAATATTATAGTCATTTCCTAAAGCAATACATTTTTTTACTTCTCTTAATATTTTTATTTTATCATGGTCATTAATAAAGTAAATATCACTTACCATTTCGATATAATCACTTAAATCATCCTTTGTAAAAGGATTTTCAGAAGGATTACTAATACTTTCGCTCAGTACAACAGCGTTTTCTATATCGGTTACTGAATACTGACTTTCCACTATTTTTTCTAAACTTTCTTGCCTCTCTAACTCAGAGATTTTAAGTGCTAAATTCATAATTCTTAGACTTGCATCTGTTTTTGCTCTTTCTCTTGCAAAAAATTTACTCGCCGAGATAGATTTAGCACATGCTAGTGCACTAAGTGTCGATGATATAGGAACTATTAACGCAGAAGAAAATTGGTGTAAGCAAATACTCATAGCTGTAAGGAAAAAAATAGTGACCGCAAAAACTTTTATTACTAAAGGAATAGTAGACTCCTCTTGTTCCTTATTTTGAATTGTTTCAATATCCTTAGTAAGTGATCCAACATAATTAATTTTTTTCATTATTTTTTACCTCTAATCGTCTAACAACTGGAAGCTCTTCAGGCAAGTCATCTTTATCAAGCTGATATAAGAAACTCTCATCTTCTGTTTTATCAAAGAGTCTTTTTTTGATGCAGTGTTTTACCTCTCTTAAAACAATAAGCCTATCGCTTAAATCTAACGAATAAAAGTCTGTTACTATTTGATCAAGTGAATCACTTTCAATTTCTACCTCAATAGAATCCATTAAATTTTGTTTACTAGTAATTGAGCGCATAAAGTTTGTTTCGATTTTTGTATCTTCTAAAACAACATCCTTAGCTAGATGTTCTAATCTCTTTTCCGCCATTATAGCATCTTTTTTTCTTCTCTTTATTTTAGTTATTGGATTAATTAAAAACAATTCTGCTTCAATACCAGTTAAAATGATCGATACCAATGGTAGAAAGTAAGCAGATTTACTAATATCAAGAGAAGAAGCAAGCACTGTCAATAAAGTTATAGGTATATTGATTAAAATGCCTTTTATAATAGAAGAAAAGATAATATCACTTTTCTTTTCTTTTATAAAAATACTTTTAATGTCATCTTTAAAACATCCGTTATATATTATTCTTCTCATTACAACACCTCTTTTTTGCTTCTTTGTATTATACACTTGACTAATAAATATGTAAATAGAAGAAGTTTGACTAATCTTATTTTCTATAATAGAATAAGAAAAAAAGGAGGCAATTTTATGAAATTGGAAAATAATTTAGAAGAAGTATTTGAAATAGATGGTGAAGTTAGAAAGAAAACAAAAACAGACTTAGAAATTGTCCTAGAATCAAATATTTATAAAAGTTATATTATTTATCAAAATAAAAGATTTCCTTTATCACTTGGTCTTGCCCTAGGTGGAGATATTTATGGCTTTAAAGTTACTGTTAATATTCCTGGTAAAGAATCTTCCACTATATACCCAACTCATGCTTCAATATATGGAATTGAACTATATGACCATGATGTAAAAGTATATGAACAAGATAAATCTATTCCTTGGACTTTTACAAAAATAGGTGAATTAATAGGAGAAGCTGACTATAACAAATTTTTAAGAAGTGAACAAAAATCTTACTGTGAAAGACATCATTTGATACAAGAAGAATTAGAAAAAGAAATGAACTGCAAAGAAAGAAAATTGCATTAGGAATTATTAATATAGTTCCTTTTTTTTATAACTGCATAAAATAAAGTAGAAAGGAATGTATTTATGAATTCAAGATGTATAGAAAATGAAATGCAACCTGATTATCAACAAATGAATCAAGGTGTTGATTCATGCGCTGTTCCATGTCCACCAATTTATGAATGCCCAATGACAAGAGTATGTGAAAGAGTAATCGTTCATGAAGTACCTCAGGTGTGATAATTTATGATAGACCAAATAAGTTAAGAGAAAATAAGTACAAATGAAAGGTGTTTTGGTGGGAAATACCTTTTTGTGTGTTATAATATCTATAGGTGATTTTGATGAAAGTATTAAGCTTGATAGAACCTGGAGCAACTTTAATTAAAGAAAAAAAGAAGTTAGTCGAGACTAGAAGTTGGAAAACGGATTATAGAGGAGAATTATATATTCATGGTAGTAGTGCATCGTTTTTTAAACTTTGGAAAAATGATGAAAGAATATTAAAACTTATCAAAGATATTCCTTTGAGTTACGGTAAAATTATTTGCAAATGTAATTTAGTAGACTGTATTTATATGACGAAAGAATATGTAGTAAAAATGAAAAAGAACAATTATCAGGAATATATTTGTGGGGTATATAAAGAGGGTAGATATGCTTGGATACTTGAAGATATAGAGCCACTAAGGACACCAATCAAAGCAAAAGGTCAACTTAATATTTGGGATTATTATAATGAATTTGAAATTATGAATTTAATGGAAAATATAGAATATGGTTGGATGGATAAACAGGGGAGTAAACATAAAATAGTTGATGAAAATTATTCAGACAATTATATTTTACAAAGTCCTAATGAAATAATAAAAAACAAAGTTGGTGTATGCTGGGATCAAGTAGAACTTGAAAGACATTATTTTAAAGGTAATGATTGGAACATTAAAACTTATTTTATAGTTCATTACGATAAAGCTAAATGTCCAACACATACATTTTTAACTTTTGAAAAAGATAATAAGTATTATTGGTTTGAACATTCGTGGGAAAGATTTAAAGGCATACATGAATATAACTCCTTAAAAGATTTATTAATTAATGTAAGAGATAAATTTATTAAATATGAGTTAAATAATAATTATAATAAAAATAATCTTTGTATATATAATTATAAAAAACCAAAATTTCGTCTAAATGTTTTAGAGTTCTATAAGCATTGTGAAAATGGTAATAATATTTCATTGGGGGATATGTAATATGGATATAAGTAAAATTAAAAAGGAATTAATCAAACAAAAAGAATCAAAGTTTAAAGGTAATATCTATCATTATTCTCAAGTTAATTTTTCATATAATTCAAATAAAATTGAGGGTAGCAGATTAACTAGTGAACAAACTGAAGCAATATTTGATACTTCATCTTTTATTCCTAAAAGTGAGACTCTAATAAAATTAGATGATTTAACTGAATCTAAGAATCATTTTAAATTATTTGATTATATGTTAGATAATGTTGATAATAAGTTATCTAAAGAAATGATTATCGAAATGAATAAGATGTTAAAAAGAAATACGAGTGATGAGGAAAATCCTAGATATAATGTTGGGGGATTTAAAATAGTTCCGAATATGATAGGCCTTGTTGATGTTATTAAGACAACTGCACCAGAAGATGTAGAGAAAGAAATTGAAAATTTATTAAGTGAATATAATTCTAAAACTAATGTTACTTTAGAAGATATTATTAATTTTCATTATAAATTTGAGAAAATTCATCCTTTTGGAGATGGCAATGGAAGAGTTGGTAGAATTATAATGTTTAAAGAATGCTTAAAAAATAATATTATGCCATTTATTGTATTAGATGATGATAAACCTTATTATATGAGAGGTTTAAAAGAATATGAAAATGATAAAATGTTTTTAATTGATACCATAAAACATGAACAAGACTTATATGAAAAAACTTGTGAAGAATTATTAAATTTTGAAATAGAAGAAAATAATTAAAAAAATTATCATCCTACAAAATCTAGTTGAAATTAGATGATAGGATGATTTTTTGTGTTTAAAAATATTGTTATTATTAGGATTATCCTAAATATCATCCTACAAATTAGGATGAATTTCGTAAGTACGAAATTGGAATTGTGTATATAGTTTTCTTTATTTTAAAAGGAAAAAATATGTATTGATACACAACTTTCTTATCCTGCTATTTCATAATCTATTAAATTATGAATATCTCTAGGATGATAGACAAAACTTTCTATAGTTTAAGACTTGACTCTTTTTCTTGGTAGATGTATCATGCATCATGCAAAAAGGAGATGATGTTTATGATAATTAGAAAGAGAGCGAATGCTTATAAGTAATACTAAATATGTGTGTAATTTAAATATTATACGATTTAGTATTACTAAAACTAGTGATTTATCCATAAGTTTAAATGAGGTGTACAAAATTTATGGATAATTACAGAATTAATTATATCTATAATGAAAATAATGATATAAATGATATTTTTATAAAAGTTTTAAGTAAGGAACTTAAAAAATATATCCAAATAATTTGTAAGAATAAAAAATTTGAGGTACCATCATCATGTGCTTATTTATCTCTAGAAGGAGGTAAGAATTGTTAGAGAGTTTAAATAAGATATATAATGTTGGACTTTATATAAGGTTATCTAGAGAAGATGATGATAAGGTATCCGAAAGTGAGAGTATTACAAATCAAAAAAGTTTATTACTTCAATATGTGAAAGAGAATAACTTAAGAGTTTATGATATTTATATTGATGATGGATATTCTGGAACAAATTTTGATAGACCAAATTTTAATAGATTACTTAATGATATTGAATCAGGTAAAATAAATATGGTTATTACAAAGGATATGTCAAGATTAGGTAGAGATTATATTGGAACAGGTAATTTTATAGAAAAATATTTTCCAGAACATAATGTTAGATATATTGCAGTTACTGATAATATAGATACTTTTTTGGATAGTTCTAATAATGATATTGCACCATTTAAAGCTATAATGAACGATATGTATGCTAAAGATATTTCAAAAAAAATAAAATCTAGTCTAAAAGCAAAAATGAAAGAAGGAAAATGGGTAGGAGGTAGAACTCCATTTGGATATGATCAAGATAAAGATAATAAAAATCATTTAGTAATAAATACTGAACAAGCAAGTGTTGTTAAAAGAATATTTGATATGTGTTTAGATGGCTTATCATTCTTTAAAATAGCTAAACAACTTACAAATGAAGGAGTAAAAACCCCTGCACAATACTACAACTTTGAATGGAAAAATAACTATAATTTAAAATATGGAGAGTGGCATTCAAAAACTATAAAAGATATTTTAACTAATAGAATGTATATAGGTGATATGGTACAGAATAGAAGAAACAAAGTAAATTATAAGGTAAAAAAAGTAATTAAGAATAATCCTAATGATTATATAGTTGTAGAAAATACTCATGAGGCAATTATTGATAAAGAAACATTTTATGAAGTTCAAAAAAGAATACCTAAAAATAAAGGTAGAAATGAAAAGAAAGAAATGTATTTACTAGATGGACTTTTATATTGTGGTGATTGTGGTCATAGAATATCCATACAATCTAGAAGAAAAAAAGATAATAGATGTTATACTATTTGTAATTATTATAGAACTTATATGAAGAAAAAGTTATGTACTACCCACTCAAATAACTATGATGAATTAGAAAAGGCAATTATTAAATCTTTAAATGAAATGTGTTTAAACTACATTAATAAAGATAAAATTAAAAATAGTGCTTTAAATAATTTAAAAGGAAATGATAAAGTGAACAATAAAAAAGAGTTAGAAATACTAACTAACGATATTAAACAAATAAATGACAATTTAGACATTATTTATATTGATAAATTAAATAAAAAAATTACCGAAGAACAATTTGAAAGAGTAAAAGTAAAATTAGAAAATGAATTAAATGTAAAACAAAAAAGATATAATGAGTTAAATAATACAATTAATGACAACATTAATGAAGAGTCTAAAAATAAAATGGTTAATGAATATATTAATAAATTTTTATCTATGAAAGAGCCTAGTAGAGAATTAATAATTAATCTAATTGATAGAATTGAAATATTTGAAGATAAAACTATAAATATTAAGGTTAGTTTTAATGATTTAGTTTAGAATCATGATATAATTATTATGGATGTGATTTTATGGAAATAATTAAAAGTTTTGTTGAAGATATAATAAATATATATTTAAATAATCCAAAGTTATTATTAGAAACAATTATTTTAATGTTACTATGTATATTATTAAAGGTATATTATCCAAAGTTTAGAGGTTTTATGGGAGAGTTTTGGGTAAAATTAGAACTTCGTAAATTGCCTAAAGATAAATATATTCTTTTGAATGATATTATGTTAAAAGATGAAAACGGTACTCATCAAATTGATCATCTAGTTTTATCAGAGTTTGGGATTTTTGTTATAGAAATGAAAAATTATTATGGTTTGATTAAAGGTAAAGAATTTGATAATAAATGGTGTCAATATTTAGGAAAAAATAAAAGTTATTTTATTAATCCTATTCATCAAAATTATGGTCACATAAAATCTTTATCAAATTTACTTAAATTAGATGATAAATATTTTATTTCAGTTATTTGTTTTTCCAATCAAGCAAAGATTGGTGTTAAAAGTAGTACACTAGTTACACAAGTCGATTATTTGATAGATGAAATTTTAAAATTTAGAGAATCTATTATTAATAGTGATATAAAAGAATTAGTAAATACTGTTACATTAAATAATATTACCGATAAAGATTTAAGAAAACAACATGTAAGGGATATTCATATCAAAGTTAACCACGAAAAAGAATTAGAAAATAATATTTTATGTCCAAAATGTGGAAACGAACTAATTGAAAAAAATGGAAAATACGGAAAATTCATTGGATGTTCTAATTATCCAAAATGTAGGTATATTAAAAAGTAAAAATCTAGCAAAAAAGGACACACACATGTTATGCCAATAAATACTAAAATAGTAAATCGTCATGTATACCGTCATACTTATACTCCAGTATTTTCATGTGAAGAATGTGATACTTGTGAAAATGTGTATGAATCATGCCCTAAGAACTTCTAATTGAAGTTCTTTCTTTTTTTCTTGACAAAGAGGAATAAATGAACTAACATAAATAATTGTAGTAAATGGGTGAGAAGTATATTTATATATCTCTCTTTTTTGTTTTTAAAGGATAAGCAGTATAAAGAAAGGATAAAATGAATTCAAAAATATTAAAAATAATAGTATTAATGCTAACAATGTTTTTAGCAAAAGATGTATTAGCTTATCAAACCTATAATGGGACATTTTATGAAGCCGAAAAAATTAATGGTGTATATTTTTATAAACACCGAAATGATACTGAAGAAGAAAAATTTGAGTATCATAACTTCCACAGTCAAGCAACAGTTTACCGTAAAACAACTGACAATAACATAGTTTATTGTATTGAATCTTGGGCTCCAATTAGAGGTGCTTTAAATCAAGATCACTTAAATACAGAAACTAATCGTCCCACATATTTATCTTTGTCGGTTGCAAAAAGAATAGAAGCTCTTGCTTACTATGGATATGGTTATAAAGATGAAAATTATGATCACACAGATTCTAAATGGTATGCCATTACTCAATATTTAATATGGCAAATACAAGCGCCTAATATTGAACACTATTTTGTATCTTCAATAAGTTCTACTAATCCAATATATCCCTTTGAAGATGAAATTGCTGAACTAAACTATATTGTCGATAAAAATATGAAAGCTCCTTCATTTAAGGATTATGAAAATATAAAAAACTTATATCTCGAAGAATCTATAACGCTTACAGATACTAATGATGTTTTAGGAAACTACAGAGCTTTGCTTTCATCTGATAAAATAACTTTAAAAAGAATTTCCAATAATGAGTTTATTATAACAGCTCGTGCCACTGGAACATATTTTTTATATTTGACTCGTAGTTTTAGACACTACAGCAAAAGTTATAGCTATTATCAAAGTGATAAATATCAAGATATGTTTGAACCAGGGAATATAGATTTAAAAAGTATTGGTTTTGAATTTCATGGTCAAGAGAAGATAGAAAACCCAAAAGATGAAATTTCAGAAAGTGGTGGTGATTCTAACGATAATGAAAGTTCAAAAGAAGAAACACCTGATGAAACAAATTCTCCCGAAGTTGGAGATAAAGAGGAAGAAACAACTGACGTAGATAAAGAAACTACAGAGGAAGATCCTAAAGAAAATGTAAATCAAAATCCAACTGAAGTTGGTGATTCTAATGGAAATGATAAAGAAGAAAATGAAGAAACAAGTAATTCGAAAGAAGATGAGGATAATAATTCAACTGAAAAAGAAGATATAAAAGAAGATAACAAAACAGAAGTACCATCAACATCCGAAGAAGATTCAAAGCACGAAATTCCCGAAGAGCCAGAAAATAAAGAAGACCCATCAGATGTAGATAAAGAAACTACAGAAAATGAGGATAACAAATCAAATGTAGGCGATGAATCTCCTGAAGAAAGTGACTCCAAAAATGATGAGGATAAAGAAGAAACAAAAGAAGAAGAGAATTCATCTAATGGAGAAATGCCAAATGAAGGAAATCAAAATAAAGAAGATTTACCAAAAGATGAATTAATTGATGAAACCAATTCTAAAGAAGAAATAAAGGGAGAAATGAATAAATCTGAGGAAGAAATTCCTGATAAAGATGAAAATGCAAAAGAAGACTCAGAAAGACCGAATATACCAGAACAAGCTGATAAAAATTTAGAAAATACAAATAATGAAAAAGGTGATGAAGGAACTCAAGAATTTATAAATATACCAAAAGATGATGCTACAAGTAACTTAACGCATCCAGAAGATCCAGTAATCTCGGACAATAAAGAAGAAACTGAAAAAGGAGACACATCAAGGGACGAAAATTTTCTGCCCTCACAAGAAGATACTAATAATTTAAATAAAAACGAAATACTATCTATTGAAGCTGAACAAATAGATAATGAAATTAATATAAAAAATTTAGATAATGAACCAGTAGAAGTTGAAGTACCCGCAACAGATGCTAATGCTTTTTCTCTAATCTTTTATATACTTAGTGCTATAGGCTTATTAAAAATAAGAAATGCTAAATAAAATTTTTTCGTTAATAATCTGTGCTTTTATCCTAATTCTTTCTTGCCTAGAAGGATATAATATAATAGATACTAAAAATATAAAAAATAAGAATGAAGATAATATTATCGCATATTACCAAGAAAATAAGAGTTTTGAAGAAAAAGAAAATCATTATGAGTATTTAGGTATTTTAAATATAAAAGATATAAAATTAAATCGTGGCTTTTATTCTAAAGAATCTCCATTAAATGATCTAAGTAAAAATATTTATTACTTAAAAGAGTCTATTCCTTTAGAGGAAAAAAACAGTATGATTATACTTGCTGCTCATCGCGGAACATCAAAAATATCCTTTTTTAACAATTTAGATAAGTTAAAAATTGGCAGTGAAATTGAACTAAATTATAAAGGAGAGAATTATAAATATATACTTTCTTTCAAATATAATGAGCTCAAAGATGGGAGACTATCTATTTATCGTGATAAAAATAAAGACTCATTAATTTTAATTACGTGTAATAAATTCGACAAAAAGCGCCAAACTATATATGTATCTTATAGAAGGGAAGAAGTAAAGTGATTATTATAATGTTTATAATCTGTAGTATGATTCTATCAGGTAGATGTTCCAGAAGTGAAAACAATTATTAACATCAATATAATGTAAATTAGCTGTCCAATGTATTTTATTAAATGTTATATTATAGTATAGTATTAATAGGAGAGTGAATAAAATGATTTATCCATCTATAGATAAAATACTAAATACTGTTGGCTCTAAGTATATTCTAGTTCATATTGCAAGTACACGTAGCAAACAAATGCATGAAACAAATCATTATCAAATTAAGGAAAATGAATATGTTTCAAAAAGAGAAATAGGAAGAGCACTTGAAGAAGTTGAAAAAGGATTAATCAAAGTAGTAAATGATTAGTCTTTTTTTGTCAATTAAGAAATAATATTTGCTATTTAGCATAAAAATAAATATTAGTATGATAAAATGAGTATGGTGATAATATGAATTATTTTTTAGAGGATTTAAAGACTATTTATAAAGAACTAAAGGTAAGTGAAGAAGGTTTATCGGAAGCCGAGGCAAGTAAACGTCTTAGTATCAATGGGACTAACACTTTAACAGAAAAAAAAGGAAAAAGTAAACTCAAAATATTTTTTTATCAATTTAATGATATGATGATTATTATCTTGCTTATTGTTGCCGTTATTATGGGGATATATGGTTTTTTATATTCGAATGATTATACAGATACAATCGTTATTCTTGTGGTTGTTTTAATTAATGCAATTATGGGATTTGTTCAAGAAGCAAAAGCCGAAGTTACTTTGGAAGGTTTAAAGAAATATTCAGTTACTAAGGTTAAAGTAAAAAGAAAAGGGCAAATTAAAGTAATTGATTCAAAATATTTAGTTCCAGGAGATATTATATTATTAGAAGCAGGCGATAAGGTTCCAGTTGATGCACGAATTATCAGTGAAAGCAATGTTTTGGTTGATGAAGCAGCTTTAACAGGAGAATCAACGCCTGTATCTAAAACAAATAAAACATTAAAAATTAAAAGTGCACAGATTCAAGATCAAATAAATATGTTATTTTCGGGTTCAAGTATAACTAATGGACATGTTGAAGCTATTGTTGTTAGGACAGGAATGAATACAGAGTTAGGAAGAATTGCTATTTCCTTGAACACACCGTATGAGGTAGAAACACCACTTCAATTAAAAATAAAAGAAATATCCAAGAAAATTACAATTTTAATATTTATTATTTTAATTGGCATATTTATTTATGGTGTTTTAAATGGTTATGAAATTCTTGAGATAATTATGTTATGTGTATCTTTAGCTGTAGCAGCAATACCAGAGGGATTACCAGCCGTAATTACAATTACTTTGTCTACAGGAGCAGGAGTGCTTGCTAAAAAAAATACCATTGTACGGCAAATGACAGCAGTTGAGACATTAGGTTCAACAGATATAATATGTTCTGATAAAACAGGAACAATAACGCAAAATAAAATGACCGTTGTTAAAACAGAAGTAACAAGCCAAGAGATGTTTAGAAACTGTGCTATACTTGCAAATGATGCAACAATTTCTAAAGAGGGCTTTCTTGGCGATCCAACAGAAACATGTTTATATGAATACTTTAAAAAGGAAATAAATATAAGTGAATTTAAAAATAAATATACTCGTTTAGTTGATGCTCCTTTCGATTCAACAAGAAAAATGATGTCATCGGTTAATAAAATAGATGGAATTAATTATCTTTTAGTTAAAGGAAGTTTGGAAAATCTTTTAGATTGTTGTTCTTATATCATTAAAAACGGTAAAAAAGCTAAGTTAACAAAAAGTTATATAAGTGAAATAAGAGCTTCAGAAAAAAAATTAGCAGAGGAAGCTTTAAGAGTAATTGGCTTTGCTTACAAAGAATTAAAAACCGTTCCCAAAAATAGTAAGGCTGTTTTAAAGGAAGAAGAAAATCTTATTTTTGTAGGACTAGTAGGAATTATTGATCCACCAAGAGAATCAGTTTCTGATTCTGTTAAAAAATGTTTAAGCGCAGGAATAAGACCGATTATGATTACTGGAGATTCTTTAGATACCGCTTGTGCGATAGCTTCTTCAGTTGGAATAATAAAAGATAATAAAGAAGGAATATTAGGTTCATCACTTGATAAATATACAGATGAAGAGTTAGTTGATGTAGTTGATAAATATAATGTTTATGCACGTGTAAGTCCAGAACATAAACTTCGTATTGTAAATGCCTGGCAAAAACGTGGGAAAGTTGTTGCTATGACTGGAGATGGAGTAAACGATGCCCCAGCCATAAAGGATGCTCATGTTGGTGTTGGCATGGGGATAACAGGAACAGAAGTTACTAAGTCAGTTGCTGATGTAATACTTTTAGATGATTCATTTTCAACAATCGTTGTCGCGGTTGAAGAAGGTAGACGATTATTTGCTAATATACGAAACAATGTCGTTTATTCATTATCGAGTAATTTTGCTGAGATATTTACTGTTTTAGTTGGAATGATTACGGGGAATACGATACTTATACCAATACATATTTTATTTATTGATTTAGTGACTGATTCTATACCAAGTATATGCCTTTCTTTTGAAAAAGCAGAAAAAAACGTTATGAATAAAACACCACGAGGATTGGATAAACCAATATTTACTCCTTTTGTATATGGATCAATTATAACTTCTTCGGTAATTGAAACTATTTTTGTTCTTATTACTTATTTTGTTAGTTTAAAATATTTTTCTAGTGAGGTTGCAGGATCTCTTGCACTACTTTCACTGGTAATGCAAGAAATAATTTATGCAGTAGTATGTAGAAACTTAAAAGAATTAGTAGTGAAACAAGGAATATTCTCAAACAAGACTTTAAATTATGGTTTATTGGTCGTTATCCTTATTGAACTATTAGTTTTTGCAACTCCGATTGGAAATATTATAAGTGTAGAGACATTACCTATAAACATTATTACAATAGTAGTTCTATTAAATTTAATCAGTCTTATAATTTATGAAATATCAAAGATAATATTAAAAAAATTAGTAAAAGATTAGACAACGTCATCGCTTCAAGTGGTGACTTTTATTTTTTTAATAAAATCTAAATTATTCGATTAAAAAGATTATTAAAATACTTTTTGATTTAATAGTCGAAAGACGTTACAGGAATAACTTTTATACATCTTTATTTATATGGTTATACTGATGCCGCAATAACTTCAGCTCTTTATGAAAAATATCTAGGTTGGTGGTTCAAACGGGAAACACTTTATTCGTGTTGCTTAATTAAAATCGGACTTATATAAAGATTTTGAAGGTTAGAATGTTAGATATCAAAACAACAAAATCAAAATTAGTACTTGACAGTTCTTAAATATATGGTATAATCATATTGTTTTAAAAAGGAAAGAGATGTATCCACATCCACCTGAGTGGCAAGAAGTGCAACTAGGTAAAAAGCCAAGGGATAATAAATATATTTTTGTTTTATTTATGTTTATTAATTGGATTTTAAGTGGATACATTTGTATTCACTTTTTATTATATTACACTGGAGGTGCGTTATCATAGGAAACGTAAACAAAAAAAACGATGATTTAGTAATTAATAATCAAATTAAAGTGCCTGAACTTATGGTTATTGGCCCAAATGGTGAACAGATGGGAACAAAGAAGATCCAAGATGCTTTGACAATTGCCAACTTTGCGGGTCTTGATTTAGTACTTATGAACCCAGGAAGTGATCGTCCTGTTGCCAAAATAATGGATTACAATAAGTTTAAGTACGAAAAAAGTAAAAAACAAAAAGAAGCATTAAAAAAACAAAGAGAGAATATGAAAGAAACGAAAGAGTATCAATTATCTTATAAAATTGATATTCATGATTTTGAAACTCGTAGAAGAAATGCTCAAAATTATCTTGAAAAAGGACATAAGATTAAAGTTACAATTCGTTTTAGAGGGCGTGAACTTGCTCATACTGATTTAGGTAAAGAGACAATGTTAAGATTTGCCGAAAGTTTAAAGGATTATGCAGAAATCGAAAGTAATCCTAAGCTAGAGGGAAAGACTATGATGATGATGCTAAACCCCAAAAAAGAGATATAGGAGGAAATAATATATGCCAAAACAAAAGACACATCAAGCTACAGCAAAAGTAATCAAAAAACATAAAAGTGGCTTACTAACTTACAAAAAAAGTGGTGGAAATCACCAAACTGCCAAAGATTCTTCTAAACAAATTAGACAAAGAAGAAACAAAGGACAATTAGCGAAAGGAATAGCAGACAGACTTAAGAAAGTCATCTAATGGTGAGGGATAATGACAAGAGTTAAAGGTGGAGCTGTTGCAAAAAACAGACGTAGAAAAGTATTAAAGAATGCCAAAGGTTATTTTGGCTCAAAACATAGATTATATAAGACAGCACAAGAACAATTATTTCACAGTGGAGCTTATGCTTATCGTGATAGAAAACAAAATAAAAGAAACTTCAGAAAACTATGGATTACAAGAATTAATGCCGCTTGTCGTATGAATGATATTTCATACTCTAAGTTTATAAATGGACTTTCAAAAGCTGGTGTTGAAATCAACAGAAAAATGTTATCAGAAGTAGCTATTGATAATCCTAAATTATTCACATCATTTGTAACAATTGCTAAAGACGCACTTTCTGGAAAAAATGTAGCTGCTTCATCAGCCAAAGCAAATAAAGAAGTTGCTGCTGCTCCAAAGGAAGAAACTGCTGATATTACAAAATTAACTGTTGCTGAATTAAAAGAAATGGCAACTGCAGCTGGAATCGAAGTTACATCTTCAATGAAGAAAGCTGATCTTATAGAAGCATTAAGCAAGTAGAAATACTTGCTTTTTTCATGAGTAAATGGAAATTTTCTATGTGATAATGTTTTCAAAAATTATTAACTTCATTAATTTATTAATTAATACTATACATGATATAATGCTTGGAGAAATTATATATTTACTAGATAAATTAAAATTAGAATTAATAGAACAAAAATGTAGTAAATTTAAAGGAAATATTTATCACTACTCACAAGTTAATTTTGCTTACAACTCAAATAAAATTGAAGGTGGCAAAACTGTTGGAAAAGGAATTGTAAAAAAAATATATTAATATTAAACTGCAAAATGAATTGCAGTTTTTATATTGCTAAGAAAATCAGGGTATTAGCCAATTTTAACGAACTAGAGTTGGCATTGGACAAAATATTATGACAAGTAATCACTTGTTTTCTTTTTGCAATAAATTAACAAATGATGTTTAATTTGAACAAAAATCTCTTTTGTGATACAATAGCACTCAAATTGAGGGGTGGATAAAATGGTATTTTGTATTGATAATGAGAAACACAAAAGATTATCGGAGATACTTTCTAATATGTTGAGTATTATAAAAAATGACGCAAGAGTTGAAGCTCTAATTATGAATAGTTATTTAATACATGTAAATCCATTTGATTTATTTTATGAACCATCATTATTTGATGGCATAAATATTAAGTTAACAATTGTTGCAAATGATGATTTAAGTGATATAGAAGATGTATTAGATGCTTTGAGAGTTTCTTGTCTAAAAGAATTAAATTATAATATAATGATTTCAACTATTAGAAGTGGAATTATCAAATCGAGTGGTCCAAATATAAAAATCTTACTTAACGACGGTGAAATATTGTATGATGCAAATGGCGAAACAACTTTAGCTAAGAATCTTATTTATATGGATGAATCATCTAATAAAATAGATTATGAGCCTTCACTTCATATAAGAGGGTAATCATGTATATACCAAATGAGCAGTTAAATCCACTAGTTGAAACTCTTTATAATTTGGGATTCACTAATGCTCAAATAAGAAAAATGATAGTCAGATTAAAAAAAATAAGAGATAGACTTAATAAAGTAGAAGAGAGTTATAATTATTATCATGACCAAATGGTTAAAAAAGGATATAGTGAGTATCAAATAAAAGAATTAGCTTGCAGGTATCCTCGAGCCATGTTTCATAGGTTTTGTCATGGAAAATTAAAAAGTGAATTTGAAGAATATGTAAATTCTTTACCAAGAGATGGCGTAAGTGTACAAGAAAACAATGAATTTGATTTTGATGGCATAAGAGAGATTCTAACTGATTTAGGACTAAAGGAGAAAAGAATAGACTACATTTTTTCTATAAATTCAGAAATTATATTTATGAGTAAAGAAGCGTTAGAAGAGAATATTAAATTTTATCATAGGTGTGGTTTAACTGATGCTGATATCACAAATATAGAAACAATGCATGTGATGTTTCTTGAAAGAGGAGAAGATTATTATAAAGATGTTTTAAAGGAACTATTAAGTGTTGGTCTAATTCTTGAAGATTTTGGTAAATTACAAAAATGTACAATACGTGAACGTAGATTAGTTGATGTAAAAGAATTAGATAGAATAATAAAATGGGCGGCGAAGAATAAATTAGATTTATTCAAATTTTTTAAAGGGATTACTAAATCTTTCACAATAGCGCATCTTCCTGAAGAGGACTTTGATAAAGGTTTTCAAAATTTATTAGATTTAGGATTTGCTAAAGAAGAAGCAGCAACTATAATAAGTAATTCACCTTCAATTTTAACTATGTCTTCAAAAAATTTATTTGATAAATTTATGATCCCAATAAAATATGGCTGTTCTGTTGAAGAAACAAAGAAAATAATTATTGAAAGTAAAATATATTTAACTTTAGGAAAAGAAAACTTAGACGGTAAATTTAAAATATATGAAAAATATAATCTTTTGGAGTATATTGTTAGAAAACCTAAAAATATTATTCAAAGCGCAGATTTGACAAGTGATCGTGCCGAATATTTATTAAGATATTATTCAAGCCTTAAAGAAGAAATCTACTTTAACATGGTCTTTACTTCAAAAGCTGTTTTTGAAAAAAGATTTAATAAAAGTACAAATATTAAATATATTTTATCACTTCCAAAAAAGGAGAATGGTTAATAATGGGAAAATTTAATAACGATATACTGGAATCTTTCTTCTCTTATTTTAATTTTAATGATAAGCAAATTAGAATGTTAATATTTTCTTTTAATAGATATAAAGATAATTTTAAAACAGTAGAAGAATTTAGAGAATATTATATTAACTATGAGAATAAAATGTTGTCTTTAGGTTACAGTGAAGACATGCTTAGAAACCTTGCAACTTATCATCCTAAATCCATGTTTCAAACATTTTCGGATGGGAATCTAGAAGAGTATTATCAAAAATATTTAGAACAACAAAGATTAGAACAGAAAGAATTACCTTTGGAAAAAAGAGTAGAAGAAAACAGAAAAACACTTAAAAAGTTAGGGCTTGAAGATGAAAAAATTGCATATATTTTAAGAACTGATTTACCTATTGGAGAAATGCAACCGAGTGCATTAAGTGACAATATATCATTTTATCTAGAGTGTGGTATAGAAACAGAAGAATTAAAGAAAATTATTAATAATAATTCATCTATCTTATTATATGGTAGTAGGGAATATAATATCCTCTTTGACTATTTTCCTTTTTTTAAGAGAAGTGATTTTAAAGATATGGTCATAAATTACAGTAAAAATAATACTCTAGTTCAACCTGATGTTTTATATAAAACATTAAAGTTCGCGGTTGAAAAAAGACTCTCTTTACAAAAAGTAATAAAATGCTTAAAGACCAATATGATAAAAAATGTTTCTAAAGAAGACTTAAACAATGCCTATAGTAATTTGCTAGAGTTAGGTTTTAGCAAGACTCAGGCAAATACCTGCATAAGTGATAATTTTTTAATATTATATAAACAACCAGAAAAAATTGAATATATTATTTTTTTTGCAGCACGATATGGCGTTAGTAAAGAAAGTATAATTGCAATCATTACTGGCTTTGCTGCTTTTACAGATTTTAAAGACGATAAAATAATTAGAAAAATAGCTGTTATGACTAGATATAACTTAACAAGTTATGTTGTAGGGCATCCTAAAAGTTTAATTCAAGGAGTAGACTTAATTGATGCGAGAGCAACATACTTAAGAACATTTTATCCGCAAATTAACGGAACTGAATTTGCAAAAGAAGTATTTATGCAAGAAAGTGCTTTCATGAAAAAATATAATCGAGAAAATAGTTACTTAAAAGAATTAAATGAGTTATTAAAAAAATAAAATATTGCAAATCTTTTGTAATATTTTTTTATTTATCTTGACAAGTGTATATAAGACACATTATACTTATTTTGGTAAGCGTGATAAAGACGCATACTAAAATATTTTTATGGAGGTTAGAAAGTGATTAAAAGTTTTACTGGTCCAATGTTTTGTGATAAAAGTGCTTATTTGATTGAAATCTATAAGCGTATTTGGAATAAAAGTATTGTTGCGGCCTTTAAGCCTAAGGTAGATACCCGGGATGGCAATGCGATAAAATCGCGAAAATATCCAAATTTTGAAATCCCTTCATTATATGTTGATACTGTGGAAGATATTCAAAAAATAGTTCTTGAAAATGGTTATAAAACGGTTTTAATTGATGAAGCAGAATTTTTAACTGGAGAGGCATCCGTGTTGGTCGATATGTCAGTGATGTTAGGAGTAGATTTTTATATAGCTGGTTTAAACATGACAAGCGAACAAGTCCCCTTTGGCTTAATGCCTGCTATTTTATCAGTATCAGATGAAATAACAATAATTCGCGGATTTTGTGAGGATTGTAATAAGCCATCTGTGTATAGCTACTCACTTAATACTGAAAAGAAAGATGAAATATTAGTTGGAGATAATTATATATCTCTTTGCCACGAGTGTTTAAAGAAGAGAGTATTAGAAAAAAAGCAAAAGACTTTAGGGAGGATTAAATGATTTATTTATTAAGACATGGGCTAGATAACGAAAAATACATTGGTGGTTGGAGTGATATACCCTTAACTAAAGAAGGTATATATCAAGTTGTTAATACAGCATCTAAAATAAAACAAAATAATAATATAAAAATAAAAAAAGTAATTGCCTCAAATGTTAGAAGAGCCATCCAAACTGCTGAAATTGTAACTCCTATAATTGGTGCAACTAATTTTGAGACAAGTGATATTTTAAAAGAACAAAACAAAGGGCACTTAAATGGTATGGAAGAAATTGTTGCTGCTTCTTTATATCCTGAATACGCTAAAGATAAAGTTACTGTTGATACTGTTTATCCAGATGGCGAGTCTCTTAAAAACTTGTATCAGCGAATTAAAGATAATTTAGATTATTTTGCATCTTTAGAAGATGATACATTATTAGTAACACACAGGGGCATTATCAATATGCTTTATTATATTTTAAATGATATTCCACTTGATATGAACAAAACACAATTTTCTGTCACACATGCATCATTACATACTTGTGATATAAAAAATAAACAAATAAGAAAGGTATTATAATTATATGTTAAAAGTTGTTTTAACTGGAATTCCCAGTAGCGGAAAGACGTCTGTCATAAACTCAGTAGTAGAAAGGTTTTCTGAACAAGGATATCATGTGTTAGTTGTTCCTGAAACCGCAACTGAATTTATAAATTCAGGTATTGCTCCAGTCGGAGATAATGCACTAGATCCTTTAGTTTTTCAAGAACTAGTTTTAAGAAAACAATTAAGTAAAGAAAGCTTATATGAATATGCAGCAATGCATATTGGAAATGACAAAACTATTATTCTTTTTGACAGAGGAACTCTGGACGGATATGCTTATGTTAAAGAAGAATGTATGGATAAAGTCCTAAAAGGAGCAGGGGTTAGAAAAAGAACTTTGCTTCTAAATTATGATGTTGTGTTATTTTTAGAAGGCAAAGAAGAATACTTTACAAAAGAAAATAATAAAGCAAGGTATGAAAAAAATGCTGAAGAGGCAGCAGATTTACGAAAAAATCTCTTGAACTCTTACCTAGGACATGATAATCTAAGGGTGATACAACCTAGAGAAGAAATGGAAGATAAACAAGAAGAAGTAATTAATATAATTGCAAACATGCTCGGAAAACCAACTCGTATAAGAGAACAAAAGAAATTTTTAGTAAGTGGTGTACTTGATGATGTTTTAAAGAACTATGTTGGCAATGGACATGTTACTATTACTCAATCTTATTTAGGTAATACAGATGATTCTTTAGAGTATCGTATTAGAAAAATAGATCAAGGAAGTGATTCTTCTTATCATTTAGCAGTTATAAAAAAGAAGGAAAACGGAAAACGTGAAATTCTAAAAGAGAAAATACTTGATGAAAAAGAATATGAAATATTACTTTCATCAAAATCAAGTGATACATTAACTGTCGAAAAAGAGCGATTTACATTTGTTTATGCAAATCAATATTATAAACTAGATATCTTTGATGATGGCTTAATGTTATTAGAAGTAAATCTTACAAAAGAAAATCCCGATTTAACACTACCAGAATTTGTAACGACAATAGAAGATGTCACTAATAATCCAAACTACACAAATATTAACATAGCAAGAAGAAAGAAGAAAGATTATGACAAAGGGAAAAATAATAGTTGTAGAGGGAACAGATTGCTCAGGTAAAAAAACTCAATCAGAAATGCTTGCCGAAAGATTAACTAGTGAAGGAGAAAAATCATATTATTTTGGTTATCCAAATTATGAATCTCCAACTGGAGAAATAGTAGGGTTACCTTATTTAGGAAAGCCATGGATAGCAAGAGAATTAATAAATCGTCATCGAATTGATACAATTTCGAAATTAAAAGAACTTTATATAGCAAGCCATAAAGATAAAGAATTTGATGAAAAATTAGTTAATAAAACAATAGATATACTTGCAGATGAATTAGGATGTGGGTGGTTTCCTGAAGGAGCGCCAAATGTTCCAGCTAAGATTGCAGGAGCTTATTATGCTATTGACCGTGCTTATAATGCCCCAAAAGTTGAATCCCTCTTAGAAACGGGTAATGTTGTTATGGATAGGTATATCTATTCTAACATGGGACACCAAGGAGGAAAAATTAGAACATCAGAGGAAAGAGATGACTTCTATACTTGGAATGCTAAACTAGAGTTAGAAATGTTTAGTTTACCTGAAGATGATATAAGAATGTTTCTCCATGTTCCAACTATTTATACGGTGATTATCAAAAAATCGCGAGATGAAGAACTTGATGAACATGAAAAAGATGAAAATCATTTAAGAAATGCTGAACTTGCTTATCTTGAATTAGCAAGTAAATATAATTTTGAGACAATAGAATGTTTAAAAAAACATTCTGACCCTATAGAATTAAGCGATGTTAAAACTATAGATGAAATACATGAAGAAGTTTATAAGCGCGTAATTCGTAAATTATAATTAAGGTAATCTTCGGATTATCTTTTTTTTCTAAAAAAATGTTAAAGAAATGTAGATACTATTGTAAAAAAAAGGACTTTATTTTATAATTATATTAGTGTATTATAGTCTAATGCTGTGCATTAGTGACGACTAATGTACTTTCAAGGAGTGGAGCTATATGATTTTTCCAATGATTGGTGACTGGTTAATCGGGGCCTTAATGATAGTTTTCATAAGTGTTTTAGATACAGTTTGCTATGCCTTATTAATAGTTTCTTATAATATATTTTATGCTGTTTCCCAAATAGATTTATTTGGTGGTGGTACAGCTGGTGCTACTTTATATGAAACAATATCTCAAAGAATATATATGGTACTATCAATTATAATGGTATTTATTTTTGCGTACCAACTTATCATGCTTATAATTGATCCTGATGGAAAAGGTAAAGGGGCGATGAGCCAAGTTGTCAAAGACACACTAATATCAATAGTTTTACTTATCGTTTTGCCACTTGTTTATAGATACATGGCAATGTTTCAGTTTCATGTTTTAGAAAATAATACAATTGGTGCAATAATAACAGGAACAAATGGAGCTTCTTCTGGTGACCCGGGAAAAAATGTTGCAATAATGGTTTACCTCGCATTTTATCATCCTAAAGGAACAGATTATAATACTTTCTTTGATGAAAATGGCAAAATAAAATCAAGTGCCGAAGAAGATTGTCTTGCCCAAACAGCTGCTGCTGATGGAGAAGAACATACAAAAACTTGTAATTTATATGTTGAAGCAATAAGTGAATGGTCAGGAGATGGCGGATGGATTGCATCTCTTACTTGGAAAAGACAAAAACTTAGAAACTGGGTATTTGATACGATGGATTATTATCCATTACTCTCATCAATTGCTGGACTAGCAGTAGCCTATGTCTTCTTCATATACGCGATAGATATTGGAACCCGAGCTGTTAAACTAGGTGTCTTACAACTTATTTCACCAATACCAGTAATCTTAAGAATATTTCCTCAAACTAAGAAAAGTTTTGACACTTGGTTTGATCATATGAAAAAAACATATTTAGAATTGTTTGTTCGTGTTGCTGTAATATTCTTTGCTCTCGAAGTTATTAAAATGGTGCCAACATTTATTGCAGTTATATTTCAATCACAAGATAGTAGTACAGCTGGTTTATTAACAAAATCTTTTGCAACTGTAATATTGATTTTAGGTATCTTAAAATTTGGACAAGATGCTCCAACTTTATTTAAAGAATTATTCTCGGTTGGTGGCAACTTACTCCAAGGTATGAACTTAAAAGTGCCATTTAGCCCTAATCCTGCAACAGCCTTGAAAAAAGGAGTTACAAGTAGGCTTGAAGATAATAAAGCATTTATGTGGGGGGCTTCTAAAGCATCCGCTGGTTATGGTGGCTTTAGAAGTAGATTTGGAAGTCAATACGAAAAAAATAAATATGCTGCAACTGATGCTACTGGCAATGAACATAAGTTGAGAAGTGCATATTCTGCTTTAGGTTCGGGTGTACGTGGACTTGTAACAGGACTTGGGACTTCAAATAAATTAGAACATTTTGATGCTAAAAATCTTCGTCAAGGAACTGTGGCTGGTGCAGATGCTGCTAACAAACAATTCAATGAAAGTTCTAAACTTCAAGCATATGCAACTAATAAACAAAATTACTTGAATGATTTGTACGATACAGGAAGCGAAAATGCAAGATCTATTCATGAAGTTAGAAGTGATTACCATGATGCAAATAGAATGGCTAGAAGAATTGAAAGAGATGAAAGAAAAGAAGAAAGAGATTACGAAAGAGAACAATATCGTAATCGCTTAAGTGGAGATTATTCGGCTACACAAGCAACAGCACAATCATTAGCTGGTATTCTTGATGGCTTAACTGGGGTTAAAGCAAATACTAAAGATAAAACGAAAAGTATAACAAAGAAAATTGATGACTTACAGCAAACATTAAATACTATGTCTCAAACAACTGATCCAGGGGCATTTACCGAAAGAGAACCAGTACAAGGTACAATGTCAATGGGTGAATATAACAGAGCTATGGAGGATTACTGGAAGAGAAAGAAAATTTATGATGAAAAAGTTAGTAAATATTCAGAATACAAAGCTCTTAAAGATAACTTAGATGCAGCAAAAGCTGAAAGAAATGACATTATAGCTAAAGAATTAAGCTATGATGCATCATCTAAGTTTGCTACTAATGCTTTAGACGATGTTCTTGATAAATTAAAGAAGGCTCCATCTGGTGCTGTGCCTGATGCTACAAATATCTTAGCAAGTGTTCAAGATTTAAGATTTAAAGCTGAACTTGGTCACTTATCTGGTGCTGACATTAAGGAATTAAATTCTGTCATTGATAAGTTAACTAATGCTAAAGTTTACGCAGCTGCTCTTAGTGAACAAGAAAAGAATAAAACGAAGAATTTTAACGCCTCAAGTGGCGGCTCTAGCGGTGGAAGTGGCGGAAACGGCTCTAATTCTTCCGGTGGTGGAAGTGCCTCGTCAGGCAGTAAATAAAATGTTTAAAAGAAATAAAAAGGAGGAATTAATATGAATCAATATTTGATTCCGGCTAACTCAAAAAGATCAATGTTGATACTTGGTTTGTTTACACCAGTTGATATGATCATAGTTGCTATTGGAGGGACTATAACATTAGCTCTTCTAATGGTAATAAATGCTGAAACATTACAAGATATTGGTATTATACTAACGCCACTTTTAATAAGTGCAGCGATGGTATCTCCTGTACCAAATCATCGAAATGTTTGGAACTTAACAGCTAATATTTATGGTTACTTTAGCAAAAGAAGAACATATTACTGGAAAGGATGGTGCATGACTCATGTCGAAGAAGAACAAACAATCGAAAAGTGATAATAGCAAATATACAGAAGATTGGTTACCTATTAAAAGCATTCAAGGTGGATATATAACAGTTCCAGGTGGACTTTTAGAAGGAGACCAAATTGTTACAGGAGTAAGAATTGAACCCAAAAATATCTTTATCACTGATTCTGAAACTCAAGATTTAACTATAACAGCTTTAAGAAATTTTTATAATACAATGGATTATGAATTTTGGCTTATTTGCTGTGATAGACCAGTTGATATAAATCTTTATCGTTCAGAACTTGAAATTAAGTTTAACGAAGAACAAACTCCTCAAAAAAGAAAACTTATTTTACAAGATTTAAAAAAGATAGATATGTTTATCGGACCAGAGATAAATGCTGTAGATACAGAATATTATCTTTTATTTAAAGATAATGCAAAAGAAAGAGAAAGAATTCAAAAGAGAATCCATAATATCATTGGCGGATTTGCCTCCGCTGGCTTAAATGCAAGACAACTAACAGATGAAGATGTTAGGGTATTATTAGATAGTTTCTTTAATGATTCAAAAAAAGTAGAGTTTGGGACGGTGATGACTGATGTCTAAGATAACTGCAAAATCAGAGATTGCTCCAAAAGGACTTAATTTTAAAATTAATGAATTTATGATAAGTGATAAATATGCAACGATACTTACCGTGCTTGAATATCCTAATGCTATTGGTTATGGATTTTTAAGTAATATCACAAATATTCCTGGAGCAAAGGTTGTAGTAAAACACATTCCAATCGCGTTTTCTACAATGACAAAAACAATTAATAAAGAAATTGCCGAATTAAAAGAAGCATATCAAAAAGAAAATGACCACACTTTAAAGGAAAGAATAAGAATAGATTATGAAACTATGGAATCTTTCGTTAATATGTTAGCTGCCACTCAATCAAAAATATTTGATTTTCAATTACATATCATGATTACTGCCGATACCAAAGATGAACTTGATGCAAGAAAGTTACAAGTAAAGAATTTCTTAACATCATTAAGTATGCGTGCAATTCCAATGATGTTTGAACAAGAAAAAATTCTAAAGAGTATGTTACCAATCTTTCCAAAACAAGACGTGGAAGATCGTATCGGAATACCAATTCCAGCACCAACTATAGCGGCTATGTATCCATTTGTTTTTGATAGTATAAAAGACCCAGGTCTATCAACTCTTTTTGGTGTTGATAACTCAGGCGGAGTAATATTATTTAATCAGTTCTTATATCAAATAAGAAAAGAACATAACAGAAATAATGCAAACATGATTATTCTAGGAACTTCTGGGTCAGGTAAATCAACAGCAGCTAAGTTACAACTTCGAAATCATATTCGTAATGGCTACCAAATTGTTGCTATTGATCCTGAAGGTGAACTTGAGCATCTATGTAAAGCAAATGGCGGAGTTAATGTTGATTTAGGTAAAGGTGGGTCATTTGGTCTTATCAATCCTCTTGAAGTAATAGTTGATTCTGATGAAGAAGAATTATCACAAGGATTAGGCTATACAGTATTAACAAGAGCACTTCAATCAATTAAGGCTTTCATGAAATATTATTCTCCAGCCATTGAAGAAGATGTTTTAGCAATGTTTTCTGAAATAGTTCAAGAAACTTATAAACGTTTTGGAATTGATTTTGATACAAACTTTGCTAATTTTACTCCAGAAAGTTATCCAACTTTTGATGATGTTTATACAACAATTAAAGGGAAACTACTTTCAATGCCAGAAGCTACTCGTGAAAGAGATGTTATGGAACGCCTTGAGTTACGTGTAAGACCATTTGTTAATGAATTAAGATATTACTTTAATGGACATACAACAGTTAAAACAGACACAGACTTTATTGTATTTAACATAAAAGAAGTAATGAACAGTGATGCAAATATTCGTAATGCCTTATTTTTTAATATCTTAAAATATGCATGGGGTTTATGTTTAGATAAATCAGTTAACACAGTTATGATGGTTGACGAAGCTCATATTTTATTAGCTGGTAACAATGAGTTAGGAGCAGAATATTTAGCACAAATGCAAAGACGTGCAAGAAAATACAATACTGGAACAATAATTATTACCCAACAACCTACAGACTTTGCTGATGAACGAGTAATAATGCATGGTAAAGCAATATTCGATAATGCTTCTTACTATTTAGTTATGGGTCTACGTAAACAAGCGGTTGAAGACTTAGCTAAACTAGTTGATTTAAATGAATCTGAAAAAGAAGCTATTAAACAATATACGCAAGGACAAGCTTTATTCATCTGCGGTTCTCGCCGTATGAATATTAATGTTATTCTTACTCAAGATGAATTAGATTCATTTGGTTCAGCGGGAGGATTATAGTATTAGGTGGTGATTAGTGAATGAATTCACAAAAAGGAAGAAATAAAACGTTAATTCGTAAAGGTATAAAATATTATACCTTTTTTGTAATTACCTTTTTTCTTTCTATTTCAACAGCTTTCGCGTATGATTTTAAGTATTCGGAATTTAACTGGGACGATTTTTATGAACAAAAGAAAACTTTCTGGGAAGATTTATGTCGTCGTGAAGATGGTGGAGTAGATAATGAGTGTGAATTTACAGTCTTAAAAAGTCAAGAAAAGTTTTATAAAAAGTTTTATAAAGCTTTAGCTAAATATGAAAAAAAAGGGATTTTTGTCCCTGGTACTAAGGAATATGAGTATATTGATGATATTATTCTAGAAACAGTATTTTTTGAAATAAACCCATCTCTTTTTGCCGATGATGGGGCCGAGTATTCCGAATTTTTTGATCCAGCATCAGGAGATTCGGCATATAAAATAGATGAAATGGATTTAGAAGATCCAGAAATGGATATTGATTATACAAGAGAAGATATGCTTAATTACTTTGCTGAAGAAAAAGACACGATTAAAATGCTAATCCAAAACTTAATTGCTTACACAACTGATTGTTATGGTGTTTATGGAACACCAACTTATGTAAAAACAGATTCGGGAGATACTTATCCTAAGTGTAGTCAAGGAAAACCAACAACATTACCCAAAAGAGGAGAAAAGTGTACAGATCATATCTCAAATAACAGTATGGGATTTTGGACGTATTACATCAGTAAACTTCAGTATGATGAAACACTTCCTTGGTTTCAAAGAGGTTTAGTTCTTGCTTTTTTAGGAAGAAATCCCATAGATGAAAACTATGTAACATGTAAAAGTTATGACGGCTCTTATGCTGAAAAAACTATGTATGTTTATAATGATGATCCAAGTCTTAATACAGATAGATTCTTTGATTTTTTAAGTTATAATCAATATTTTGATAATAAAGCACATTTACAAAGTCATTTTAAAGAAACAATTTTAGACCCGGCTGGTGTTGACTGTATGACTAATAAAGTTTGTGAAAATTCACTAGAATCTTTAGGAACAGAAACTGTTAATTATTATGAAGGAGAAGCAATTCTAGCAAGAAGAGATATAATTGCTGATATTCTAAGTATTTTAAATGATTATGGTTTTGATATCGGTTATACACCACTTGATGGATTTAAATATAATGAAGCAGAGGAACAAACAGCAGCTAGAAAAAGTTTCTATTGGCCAATTGGTAGTGATGAAACAGAAGAGAGAAATGGGGTAATTTATGCTGATAAAGAACCTGCTAGCACTGATGTTATTTCCGGATTTGGAACTCGTGAAAATCCCGTTACAGGAGAAGTTGAAGAACACTATGGCATTGATATAGCAGGTATTGAAGGCGTAACAAACGTTATAGCTGTTTATCGTGGTGAAGTTATAAGTGTTGTTTCTTCTTGTACAGTTGGCGACTATGAATGTAATGAAGGTTATGGAAACACTATAATTATAGCTCATCCAAATAACGACTATACTGTATATGCTCATCTTGCCAGTATAGATCCAAGCGTCAGTGTGGGAGCAACTGTTGATAAAGGACAACTGATTGGTAAAGTTGGTAGAACAGGTAAAACAAATGTAGCATGCTTGCATTATGAATTAAGAAAAGGGGGGAACGATATATTACATGCTGTTGACCCATTAGGTGAACAAGATGCTAGTAACCCTCGACCAAAAGTTGCAGAAGGTGATTTTTCTGTTCATGAAACAACTTTATCTAAAGAAGAATTTGTGGCAAAATTAAGAGCTTACTGTGTAAATAATACATGTTCCCAAACATTTATGAATGTGTTTGTTGCTAATGCAGAACTCGTTTATGATGTTTCTGTTGCTAACAATGTAAATCCTGAATTAGTTGTTATTCGTGGTGCAAAAGAAGGTATGAGTCCTGGAGGTAACACCAATAACTATTGGGGTATAGGTTGTGCCAATGGAAAAGGAGTGGGAGCCTGTCACCGTTACTCAAGTTTAAGTGATGGTATAAAAGGTTTTGCAAGAGCAGTAGCAGGCTATAATACTGTTGTTGATATGATGAAAAAGTATGCTTATATTGGAGCTGTATGGTATAACCCCGGTAGTTGGTCATTAGGTGGATGCAAGTATTATCCTTATATAAACAAATACATGAGTTCATCACGTTCATCGACTGTTAATCGTGTTTGCAACAGTGGCCCCGAATGTACAAGTAAAGGAGACTCTAGGTGTACTCCAACAAATGATGAAGACCAGGTGGCTTATGCTATGTATAACGCAAGTTCCATGGTAAATATGCGATATGTCGCATTTGGATTATAGGAGGTATTATGTTTAGTATTAATGAATCCCAAAAAAAAGTCCTAACAATTTGGGCTATAATTGGTATTGTTATATTACTTGCAGTAATCATAATCGCGATATTTACACCCGTAGAAAAGAAAGAGCAAGAAGAAAATATTACAGCAACTAACTCTAATAAAATAATTGACAGAAGTCGTTATTATACGGTAAAAAATGCTATAACCAAATATTACTCTTATATAAATATGCACGATTATGAATCAGTTCTTCAAATCTTAGATGAATCCTATATAAGAGATAATGATTTAAATAAAGAAAATATAAAAAAAGTTTTACCCCAAAGTGATTTATCTATTTCCTATCAATCAAAAATAATGTGTTTAAAAGATATTAAAGATGGTGTATATTCTTTTAGTGTTGAAGGAGAAGAGATAAGTGCTAATACTGGATCACTTATAAATGAAAAGTATTACGAAATTGTTTTAGATGGTAATACTTCAGCTTTCAGTTTAAAACCAATTGATAAAACTATTTATGAAGAGGTGTGTAATGGAAAAAGTTAAAAAGTTTCTAACGGAAAATAAAGCACTTGTAATTATAGCTCTAATCTTTTTAACTTTAGCTTTCGTACTTTACTATGTAAATAATAAAAGAGAAAGTGTTACTTATAATCCAGAAGCCATGGGAGAGACTCCTTATGTAAAAAAAGAGTATAAGGCAAATGAATATATTAATGTTGAAATTGAATTAATTGATATTCTAAATGAGTATTATAGATATTTTATGCAAAAAAAAATAAAAAATCCTGAAGAAGCATATAAAATGCTTACAAATGAAAACCAATCAAAGTATGAAAGTGTTGATAAATATAAAAAGTATGTAGAAAAAACTATCACGATAAATACTTTAAACAATAAAATCAAAGAATATCGCAAAAGTCAAGAATATAAAAATGGCTATGATATTATTGATTCAGAAGGAAATAAGTATACAATTATTGAAAATGCTGTATGGGATATAAAAATAATTGATAACGGTAAATAAAAAAGAAGGGAGAACGTAGTATGGATCCAAATAAATTAACTGAAACAGTAAATAAAACTCTTGAGAACAATACTATAGCTCCCACTTTAAATAATGCTCAAAACTTAGAGTCAAGTACTTTAGAAATACCCATAAAGAAAAATGATAATAGTTTATTAGAAAATCCTGTACAAGAACCAGCTAGTCCACAAGAAATGGAAAATCCCATCGGCCGTGTTCCTTCATCTAACGAAGAATCAAATAGCCAAGAAAATGGTATAAATCCTGAGACTAAAGTTGATGCAGGAAAACAAATAAATGAAAATGGAGAGTTAGAAGACTCTAGCACTAAAAAAACTTTAAAAGCCGTTGGAAGAGGTGCTGCTGCTTACTTTACCCATGGTGAGTCAATTGGCAAAGATTCTCAAATAGTTAATTCAGCTCCAGTTGATAAAACAATTGGCGTAGTATCTGACCAATTAGAAAAAGTTCCAGGAGTTGAAGCAATAAGTAAGGAATTAGATGAAGCTGGTATTGCCGATGGAGTAAATGATGCCTTAGATGCTGTTGGTGCTGCTAAAAATGGGGATATTGCGGGAACTATTGAATCAGCAAACAAATTAAAAAAAGATACGAAAAAATTAAAAAAGACAATAATAATGGCCACTATTGGTATAATAACACCATTATTTCTAACAGTAATATGTGTTTGTATTATATTTGGTCCAATTATTGGAGGTTTCTTAGACGTCGTTGAAGGAGATAATTTAGAAGATCCGCTAACTGGAGAAATTGATGATCCCTATGGAGATACAGATCAAGAGCAAACGGGAAGTATTATTGGAACAGTTGAAGACTTTGAAAATTTAAGCGATGCAAGAAAAGCAATTATTGAAGCTGCTGCTGCCGCAGTAGCAGCAGAAGTTCCTTATAGTTATGGTTCACATCCTTTCGGTTCAGGATTAAGAGGAATACCAGAAGCTGGCTTAGACTGTGCTGGATTTGTCCAATGGGCTTTATGGACTGGACTTGGCGGAAATCCTGGAAGATTAACGACTCAAGTAATAACTGACAAGATAGGTAAGGATTTTATTCAAATAAGTGCATCTGAATTAAAACCTGGAGATATAGGTTTGAAAAGATTAGGTGGTAGTACGGGTGATAACTACAATCATACGGGAATATATGCGGGAAATGGTTCTTGGTTCCATGCTTCCAGTGGTAAAAAAACGCATAAAGTTGTTAAAAGTAACTACACTAGTTTTACAATATATTTAAGATATAAAGGAGTTGACTAATATGAAAAAAATATTCTTAACGTTTACATTTGTTTTTGCTTTTTTCTCATTTTATGGAAATGTCAACGCAATAAATACTTATAATCAAGTTAACGTAAAAACGGCCTTCGAGGAAAATATTGATTTAGAAAAAATCGAAGAAATTGAAATCCATCTTGAAGATGCTACAGAATATTCTAAAGATTATATCTTAGAAAAAAGCAATAACTTTGAATTAACCATTAGTGATGCCCCATACGGACCTTATCAATTCGTTTATGGGGTTGTAATTGGTGATAAAATAGGTTATTATAATGTATCAGCAGAGGTAAATATACTCAATGATGATAATTCATTAGAAGTATTAGTTAGTGTTACAACAAATAAAAACACAACGACAAATAAAACTCTAACAGAAGAGTCAATCAATAGAATAGTTGGATCAGTTACACAAACAACAACCACTAAAGTAACTGAAAATGATAATGCTGGAATAATTATTGATGATGAAACTGATCACGATGATTCTGGACTTAGTGTAGAAGAAGAAACAACTACTACTGTTTCTAAAGATGTTGAAGAAGCAAGAAAAAAAGAAAAACAGGAAGAAAAAAAAATAGAAACTAGAAAAAGAAATAGTTTAATTGGAAAAATTATGTTTTCTATAATCGGAGTTACACTTCTAATTGGAATTATTTATGCATCAGTAAAAATACTTAATGCTAATAAATAAGTATAGAAATATTCCCTAATTTAAGGTATAATAAAATATAAAGAAGGAAGGGCTACTATGAAAATAAAAGTATCAGCTAAAGATTTAGCTATTTTTGGCGTTTTTTGTTTGTTTTTACTTTATTTTAGTGCTATAGCAGTCCTAAATGTTTTTTCGTTAATAAATGATGGTATTTTTTATGGATTAATGCCTTTTGAAGCCTTTACTGGAAAATATATTGCTGGCACTCTAGTGGTCTTTATTTCTGTTTTAGTTGCCATCTTCTTTAGTGTGTCATCTTCTATTTTTGAGAGAAAAAGCGGTATTGGTTTTGAAATAGGTAGTAAAGAAGAAAAAGGATACTCAAGATGGCTTAAAGAAAAAGAAATGAAAAAAGCCTATAAAGTTGTAAAAGTTGGAGTAAAAGATGAAACTGCTCCAGCGGGAGGCATTGTTTTAATTAACAATGGTAAAGATATGTGGGTCGATGATGGTGAATATCATACACTAGTTATCGGAGTTACTGGATCAGGTAAAACAAGTGCTGTTGTAGACCCACTTACATACAGTTTAGTTAAGCATGGAGAAAGTATGGTATTCACTGATCCAAAGGGTGAAATATACAAAGATCATGCGGAGCTATTAAAAGCTCGTGGTTATAAAATAATTGTACTTAATTTCCGTGATCCACAAATGGGAAATGCTTGGAATCCTTTAACGTTACCATATAGACTTTATAAAGAGGGTAATGTTGATAAGGCAATCGAACTTTTAGATGACGTTGCTAACAATATCGTAAAAGATAAACAAGCTCAAGATCCATTTTGGCAAAATTCATCATCTGACTACTTTGCTGGATGTACTTTAGGGTTACTAGAAGACGCCAAAGAAGAAGAAGTTAATTTAAATTCAATTGGTTATATGACAACTGTTGGAGAAGATAAATTTGGAGCAGGCTCAACGTACATTCAAGAGTACTTTAAAATGAAAGGTGAACAATCTAGTGCTTACACATTTGCAAGTAACACGATTAATTCACCAACAGAAACTAAGGGTGGAATCCTTTCAACTTTCCGTCAAAAAATTCGTATCTTCTCATCACGCGAGAATTTATCAGAGATGCTATCTTATTCGGACTTTAACATGCGTGATATAGGTAAAGAAAAAACAGCTGTATTTATGATTATTCATGATGAAAAAACAACTTATCATGCTCTAGCTACAATATTTATTAAACAATGTTATGAAACACTTATTTCTGTAGCTCAAGAAAATGGTGGTAAACTACCTGTAAGAACTAACTTTATTCTTGATGAGTTTGCAAATATGCCAGCCCTTAAAGACGTAACAACAATGGTTACAGCTGCTCGTTCAAGATTAATAAGATTTACATTTATTATTCAAAATTTCGCTCAGTTAAATGATGTATATGGCAAAGATGATGCTGAGACAATTCGGTCTAATTGTGGTAATTTAATATACATACTAACAACTGAGTTAGCTGCTCTTGAAGAAATCTCAAAATTATGTGGAGAAGTTAAGAGCAAAAAAGATGATAAAACAGAATCTCATCCATTAGTAACAATTTCTGACTTACAGAAAATGAAAATGAACGAAGTTATCATTTTAAGAAATAGACAGCATCCCTTTAAGACTCAATTAGTACAAGCTTACACGGTCGACTGGGGATCATCACAATTTGGAAAGGCCGAACTTTACTCAAGAGAGAAAAAAGAAATTAAATTATTTGATGTTATTGAATTCGTTAAAGTTCGTAAGCGTAGTAAAATGGGAATTGATGATAAAAATGGAGCATCAGCTGGCTTACCAGGTGGTGGCGCTCCAAGTTTTGCATCGCTTGCGGGTGGTGGTTTTGGTGGAATGGGAACACCTCCTAAAATTCCGACATTTGAAGAGTTTATGGCTGCTCGAAATGCTCAAAAGGCTGCTGCCGCTAATAACTTAAATACGCCTATTAACTCAGTTAATCCTGGAAACGTAGGCAATCCATTAATCTCAGGAAATCCAAATTTTCCAATGCCAGGAAGTAGTGCTTTACCTAAAAAACCATCTATGCCATCATTTGATGTTGATGATTTAGTAAAAAGAATAGATGCTAAAATTGCAGAATTAGAAGCTCAAGAAAAAGCCGAGGAAGAAGCAAAGAAAAATGGTGGAGCATCTGTTCCATCTAATGCACAACCAAATGCTAGTGTAGTTTCCTCACCAAGTCCAAGTATACCATCTTCTAATGACATACTTAATGGAAACTTGACTAATCAAATAGGAACTACTCAAGTTCAAGAGCCTATAGTAAACATGGTTAATCCAGCATCTATTAAAGAGATTAAAGCAGAACCAGTTAGGGATATTGGCTTTAATCCATTCAATGAACAATCAAACGTAAAAGAAAATAAATTTATTGATAAAGACTTAATTAATACTTCTGATGAATTGGTAGAAACAACTCCAATTAAAGCACCAGAGATACCAGTGCAAACTGATGAGAAAAAAGATACAGGAACTGTTCAAAACTTTGAAGACTTAATAAAGAAAAATGAACCTGTAATGCCAGAAACAAAACCTAGTATCATGGTAGAAAATCCAATTGATACAACATCAGTTGCTCCTAAGTTACCAGAAGAACCTATAATAGTTGGACCGTCTTCGCAAGCAGCACAACCAAAAGTAGAAGAAATAAAATTTGAAACTAATATAAAGAATGTTATTCCAGAAAATAATTTAGTTAGTCCTAGTGCTGATATAGCAACATCTCCAAGAGAAGAAGAAACAAAAGAACAAATTCAGATGAGCGCTAAACCTATTGAACAAGTTAATACAGTGGAAAAAGTTGAACCAACTGTAGTGCAACCACAAAATACAGTAGTTTCATCAGTACAACAACCACAATCAACAAATAATGTTCAATCAGTACAACCTAATAAAGTGTCAGATGATGCATTCTTTGATGATTTCTTTGAAGATGATTAGAACACAGATCGTGTTCTTTTTTTATGTAAAAAAAACACTTGACAAGACGATTAGGGCTTGCTAAAAAAAAAAAAAAAAATGCTATAATCAAAGTAGATAAGTCCGCTTAAAAACGGATAAAGATTGTAGGTGTTTTTTAGTGAAGAAAGTATTAAGTATAATAGTTAGTTTAATGTTAATAGTAAGTCCAGTATATGCCCTAGATTCAAATGGAGTAATATATGATAATAGTACAAGTGGATCAAGTGCAACAAATGTCAATGATGCACTTAATGACTTGTATTCAAAACTAAATGAAAAACAAACAGAAATAAATAATATAAAGAATATCGGAAATGCAACATCAGATAAAATACTAAGTGGATATACAGCATATGTCAAAGGGAATACAATAACAGGAAGTATACCAAGTAAAGGGGCAGCAACCTATACCCCTGGAACAGTAAATCAAACAATAGCATCAGGTCAATACTTAAGTGGTGCTCAAACCATAAAAGGAGATGCAAATCTTATAGCTGGAAACATAGCCAAAGGAAAGAGTATATTTGGAGTAAGTGGGTCTTATACAAGTGATGCCAATGCCGTAGCTGGAAACATCTTAAGTGGAAAGACAGCTTACATTAATGGAAGCAAGATAACGGGAACAATACCAACACTTGCAACGACTGCTTCTGCAAGTACAGGAACAAAACATGCTAATGCAACGGGAATAGTATCGGGAGCACACAGTACAAATGATACAATAAATTATTTATATTTAGGAATACCAAAGAATACATATACAGGAGATAATGCATGGATAAGAACCCCAATGAGTGAAGTAGTAAAACAATTACCAAATAAGACAGCAACAACATATACACCAGGGGTGTCTAATCAGACTATTGCATCAGGACAGTATTTAAGTGGAGCACAAACAATAAAAGGAGATGCAAACCTTATAGCATCAAACATAGCTAAAGGAAAGAGTATATTTGGAGTAAGTGGGTCTTATACAAGTGATGCAACCGCCACTGCTGCTGATATAAAATCAGGTAAAACAGCCTACGTAAATGGGATTAAAATAACGGGTTCTTCAAATTCGTTATCATTGGGAGACACGATAACTTCTTCTCTCGCTTCAAAAAAAACAACTGCGGAACTGGTTGTTCCTATCGGAGTAACAAAAGGATTTTTGATAGTAAATGCTATTACAACAATGCGCAAGACTGTTTCATCTGAAATTAGCGGATCAGGTGTAGTTACTCAAAAAAGTACAGATGCAGGGACTATCAGTAGGGGGGATCAAAATGCATATGTTAATACTAAAATATATGAAGCTGAACTTGCTCCTGGCGGAACAGTAACTGCAAATGTTTTAAATTATTATTCATCGACATATGTTGGAGTATCAATTATATTACTTGCTTAATTAAATGCACATATTATAAAAATTCTCATAAAATACTATATGAAAAGGATAAGATTAGAAGATTATAAAGGTGATGGGGTATATATAGATTTAGACACTCAATACATACCTTATCAGAAATTAATATTTGATACGGAAAAGTATTTAAATAAATATACAAAATACTACTTCCATTGCAAACATGGAGTTAAAAGTAAAGAAGTTGTTATGAGTTTAGATGAAAAGGGGTATAATGCTACTCAAATAATCTAAACTCTTTTAAATATATAAAAAAAGGTTTATAATATTAGTGTGATTAACATGAAAATAATATTAATAGGAAGTATAGTAGAAATAATAGAGCATTTGGATACGTATTCAGAAATGCTTCTAAACAATTTAGGAATATGGGGAGTAGTGCTTAGTTGTTTACTTATAACTGTTGAGTCAATTATTCCTGTTTTACCATTATGTGTATTCGTTACTTTCAATTTTTTCACTTTTGGTAATATTCTCGGTTTTTTCGTAAGCTGGGCATTTACTGTTCTTGGTTGTATGTTATCCTTTTTACTCTTTAGAACAAAAATCAAAGGCTGGTTTGAAAAAAAACTTATAAATAAAAAAACGGGAAAAGAAATAAAAAAGCTAATGAATTTTATTGACAAGATAAGTTTGTCAGGGCTTGCAACATTAGTCGCTATACCTTTTACACCTGCATTTGCTGTAAATATTGCAGCTGGACTATCAAATCTTTCTAAAAAGAAATTTTTGACAGGTATATTAATCGGAAAAACTTTTATGGTTTATTTTTGGGGCTATATTGGAACGACATTACTTGAAAGTCTTACTCATCCGATATACTTAGCAAAAATACTTATAATGGTTTCTCTTGCTTACATAATAAGCAAAATTGTTAACAAACATTTTGATTTAGATTAGGAGTAGTTTATGGAATTAAATATTGTTATTATTGCACTTATTATTGTATTAATTATTTTAGCAATAATAAATTTAACTAAAAATAATAAACCAGATAATACAGAAATGATTAAAGAACTAGGTGATTTAAAAAACAGTACAACAAAAGATTTATCTGAATTTAAATATGATTTGTCAAAAGAAATGCTTAAGGACTTTTCTGAATTAAACGAAAAAATTGAATACCGTTTAAATCAAATAAATGACAAAGTTAATGAGCGCCTTGAACAGAATTTTGAAAAGACTAATAAAACATTCAACTCTGTTTTGGAACGACTTACAAAAATAGATGAGGCTCAAAAGAATATAGATGACTTATCTAAAGATATTATTAGTCTTCAAAGTGTTTTAACGGACAAGAAAACAAGAGGAACTTTTGGTGAAGTTAATTTAAACTATATTTTAACGAGTATTTTTGGTGAAAAAAAAGTAGTTTATGATATTCAACATAAGTTAACAAATGATTGCATATGTGATGCATGTATTTTTGCCCCCGAACCACTTGGTACTATCTGTATTGATTCTAAATTCCCTTTAGAAAATTATGAAAGAATGACAAATAAAAATTTAGATAAAACATCCCGCGAAATAGCTTTTAAAGCTTTTAAAAATGATGTAAAAAAACATATTGACGCTATTGAATCAAAATATATTATTGATGGTGTTACAGCAGATGAAGCAATCATGTTCTTGCCAGCAGAAGCCGTATTTGCAGAACTTAATGCTTATCATCCTGAATTATTAAAGTATGCCTATGAAAAAAAAGTGTGGATATGTGGTCCCACGACTCTTATGTCAACCCTTTCAACAATCAGCATGATACTTAAAAATATTGAAAGAGATAAATATACTAAAGTTATTCATGAAGAATTAAATAAACTTGGTATTGAATTTAAAAGATATAAAGAAAGATGGGACAAACTATCTAAAAGCATAGATTCTGTTTCCACAGAAGTTAAAGATATTCATACAACTACAGATAAAATTTCTAAGAAATTTGAATCAATAAATTCAGTTAATATAGATATACTTGAAGATAAAGAGGTTTAGTTCCTCTTTTTTTGACATTAGTAAATATATTTGTTAGTATATATAGACAAATTAAAGGGGTTAAATATGGAATATATTTCTAAAAAAGATATTAATTTGAATGAGGCAATAAGACTATCTGAAAAAACATTTGAAAGTACTATTTATGTGTCCGATAGCAAAGTTTATAAAATGTACAAAAAGCTAAAGTTTTACAGAAGAATGGTGTATTTATGCCAAAAAGAACCAAAAGCACTTCTTCTGTCTAAAAGTAGTTCTTCTCAAATAGTTAAGTCTGATGCAATTATTTTAGGAAAAAGAGTTATTGAGGGAATAAGAATGGATTATATTGAGAATTCAAGGACTCTTTATGAATTTTCGCGTGTATATAATGACTTAGCTAAGTATCTAATAGTTGGAAATAATGCATCTAAAGGTTTGAAAGAAATTCATAAAGATCCCTTGGATATTGTTGTAAGTGATTTAAATTTTTTTAATATCTTGTTTGATGAAGAATTAAATACGTATTATGTAGATTCAGATAGCTATGAAGTTTCTGGTTATCCAGCGACATCAGATTCTAAACAATTTATTCAATATTGTGATGAAAGAGGCCTAAGAGAAAATACTTCACAAAAGTCTGATCGTTTTTTATTTATGTTTGAATTTTTAAGTAATATTTTTGGCACTAATATACAAAGTGTCCCAACTTATAGATATGATAAATTAGCGGAACAAGTAGCATCATTAAAAAACATGCGTGTATACTTTAAAAAAATTAAGAAAAGCGAAAAGATACCAAACGTACCACATGTATGTGATTTAATTGACAAAAGCGACTTTTCTAAACAAATTGAGTATAGATTGCCAATTATTAACTGTAAGACTACACCAGCATTAAAAGAATTGACTAGATAATGTAAATGAATTAAAATAAAAACAAGGAGGCACTTTTATGGTAATAAACAATTATGGTAATAAAAAAGATGAAGAATATTATAAAAAACTTCCATATTCACAGGCAAAAAAACTAAAAGAAAAAGAAAGATACAAAAAAATGCGTGCAGATGTTAGTCGTGCTGGAAGAACTGATGCTGAAAAAGAAAGAGAAAGAGTTCTTTTAAGTAATCCAACTTCAAGAACATCATATGTTTTTACAAACCCTCAAACAGGAGCAAGTGAAAAGTTCAACGGTGTAGAGTATACGGAATTCAATGCTTGGCCTAGTCAAAGAATTATTCATGGAATAATAACTATTTCTGAATTTGATAAAGATGGAGTAAAAACAGGTGAAAAAAGTGATGATATATTCATGTATCAACCACGTTTTGAAGGCCGCAACAGATTTGTCTTAGGTCCTATTTACAAAAGTGATGGGAGATTAAACAACAATGCTGCTTATGCTTTTAAAAATCCACAAAATGGACAAATTTATGTTGGAAGTATTCCTAAAAGGGAGATTATATCAAATCGTCAATTTGATTTTGATCAAACAAATAGTGCAAATTTTGAAGCAGCTTGCACAAATATTGAAGTAAGCAATCCAAATATCAAAAAAATTGTGTCAATTAAATATGATACTGATGCTGAAGGATATATTAAATCTCTAGATTTAAATAATATAAATGACTTAAATAGATTAAAAGATTACTATCAAAAATATCCAACAGCAGCTCTTGCAGATGATATGATTGATAATTATATCCATAGAATAGAAGCTGAATTAGAAAAGTTTGAACGTATGACAGAAAGAATGGAAGAAGCTGTATCTCGAGTTGGTTTAGCTAATAGATATCAAGCAAATGTTGCTGCTTCATCAACACCACAAGAAAATACTGCTACAAATAGCTCTCTTGCGGAGGAAAATGCAAGGCTTATCAACAATATGCTTTTATATGGCATCAGACCAAGTTATGCATCTCCTGTAGATGATGGATATGGAGGATTAGAAATTGGTAGAGGAGCACCAACACCACCACATCCTGGAGGCAGAGGAAGATAAAAGACTATTAGGTCTTTTTTTCTTGACAAATTCACAAAAAATTCATATTAATAACGTTCTTCATATGATATAATTATAATTAGTAAGGTGATAATATGGAATTCATTGAGTTAAAAAATGTATTTAAAGTGTACGAAAATGGTGTAACAGCATTAGCTGATGCAAATTTAACCATTGAAAAAGGTGAGTTTGTCTTTATTATCGGGCAATCTGGTTCTGGTAAATCCACATTAACAAAGCTTTTATATCGTGAAGAAAAACCAAATAAGGGTTCTGTTTATGTAGGTGGAATTAACGTCTGTAAATTAAAAAATGGTAATGTTTACAAATTAAGAAGAAAAATAGGAGTGGTATTTCAAGACTTTAAACTTTTACCAAAGTTAACAGTTTATGAAAACATTGCGTATCCTCTTGAGAGTTATGGAATGAATCCAAAGGAAATACGGGAAAAAGTTCTTATGGCTACCGAAAGAGTTGGTTTAAAAGAAAAATTAAGAAGTTTTCCCAATCAGTTATCTGGTGGTGAACAGCAAAGAGTGTGTATAGCACGTGCAATTGTAAATGAACCAAAATTAATCATCTGCGATGAACCTACCGGAGATTTGGATCCAAAAATAAGTCAAGAAATAATGGAAGTTATTTCAAAAATAAATGAAGAGTTAGGGTCAACAATAATTATGGCAACGCATGATAAAGAAATAGTAAATAAAATGAAAAAACGTGTTATTTGCATTCATAACGGGGTCATAGTTTCTGATAAGAAGAAAGGAAGTTACGTGGAAAATGAAGATAATTAGAATTCTTAATATAAGCTTCAAAGATGCTTTTAAAAGTGTTTTTCGTAATTTTTCTTTAAGTATGGCTTCTGTTTCCTGTACAGCAATAACCCTTATACTAGTATCTCTTGCCTTACTTGTAACTTACAATGTTAACTCTATAACGAAAGATATAGAAGATGTTCTAACAATTGTTGCCTTCATTGACAATAAAGCAACTGATGCCGATGTTGAATCGTTAAAAAATGAAATAGATGTCTTAAGTAATGTCGAAACAAATGTTTATAATTCTAAAGATAGTATAAAAGAAGAGTTAAGTAAGGATGAAGATCTAAAACAAATCCTCGAAACATTAGATGAAAATCCCGTTCAATCAACATTTGTTATAAATGTAAAAGACGTTAGAAAAATTGATGAGACAGCAAAAAAGATTAAAGAAATTGATAAAGTAGTTTCTGTTAAATATGGAGAGTCATTAGTAAATAAACTAGTTTCAACCTTTGATGTCATTAGAAATGCTTGTATAGTTGCTGTAGGAGCACTCATCTTAGTAACAGCTTTCTTGATAGGTAACACAATAAAAATAACTATATTCTCAAGACGAAATGAAATTGGTATTATGCGACTTGTTGGTACTAGTAATATGGTAATTAAGTTGCCTTTCCTAATAGAGGGTGCTGTTTTAGGAGTAATTGGTAGTATTATCCCCATACTTCTAACAATATATGGATACTCCTTCCTTTATGATTTTGTTGGAGGTAAATTATTTACTGATCTCATCGTTTTAGTAAAACCAAGTGTTTTAATTTATAAAGTTAGTTGTGTAATTATAATTGTTGGTGTAGTAGTTGGTATGTTTGGTTCTCTAAGAGCAGTAAGGAAGTATTTAAAAGTATGATGAAGAGTATAGTTAAAATTTGTAATATATTAGTCCTTTCTTTTCTAATTTTACTTCCATCATATAATGTACTAGCAGCTTATAAAGTTGATGAAAATAAAACATTAGCCCAACTTCGAAAAGATTTAGCAAGTTATAAAGCATCAAAAGCGGCGGCTGATAAAAAACAAAGTCTAACAAAGTCAGAAATAAATGCAGCCAAAAATAGTGCTGCTAGTAAACAAAATGAAATAGAAACCAATCAAAAGAAAGTTACAGATGCAACAAATGAAATAGAAACTTTAGAAAAAGAAATTTCTGCTGGTAAAGAAGAACTAGATAAATTAGTTAAAAATTATCAAATAGCAAGTGGTGATAATTTATATCTTAAATATATTTTTGAAGCCGAAAGTTATGAAGATTTGATATATCGTTATGCGGTTATGGAACAAATCATGAACTTCCAAGAGGATAAAATTACTTCATGGAAAGATAAAATAGAAAGAAATGAACAGTTAAAAGTCGATTTAGCAGCTAGAGAGATTCAATTAAATGACCAAATAGAATCTTTATCAAAGGATATTGACAAGTTAAATGATGCTTTAATAGGATACTCTAATGAAGGAACTACCGCTCAGCAGGCAATTGATTCGACACAACAATTCATTAAATTTCTTGAAGAAAATGATTGTAAAGAAAATCAAAATTTAACACAATGTATCACGGAAGGTGACACACGTTTCATACGACCTCTTAAAAAAGGTGTTATAACTTCTGTTTGGGGATATAGAAGACATCCAGTTACTGGAAAACCAAATACTTTCCATAATGGAATAGATATTGGGGGGAACTCTGTTGGAACGCCAATTTATCCTGCTGCTAATGGAACAGTGGGAAAAATAATCTATAAATCACCTTGCGGTGGAAATCAAGTTTATATTTACCACAACATAAAAGGAAAAAGATATACAACTTCCTATTTACATTTGAATACTATTAATGTTAAGTTAGGACAAGTAGTTAAGAGTACATCTGTAATAGGTACAGTAGGTGGACAAAAAGGAACAGGCGATGGTTGTACAACTGGAGCACACTTACACTTCGGTATGGGAACAGGTTGGTTCGGAGCTGATTATGTTAGTAATTCTACATGGCAAGCACGATCAGTTAATCCAGTTTCTGTAATATCATTCCCAGCAAAAGGGAAATATTTTAACTCACGTATTCCTACTTAGAAACAAGTATTTAAACGCACAATTTAGGAGGCATTTTATGAAAGAAAGACTTATTAGTGGTATAATCATTATTTCTGTTGTTACATTAGTACTTTATTTAGGCGGAATAGTTTTTGATATTGGCGTATCTTTGTTAGCCCTAGGAGCTTTTTATGAATTAATGAATGCCAAAAGAGAAATAAAGATTCCTAGCCTTATGAAAGTTATTAGTCTTTTGTGTATGTATCTATTAATGTTTGTAAATGTTGATGGGCACTCATACATGTTTGGTTTAAATTTTGAAACACTATCGTTAGTATTTTTACTTATTCTTGCACCAACGGTGTTTTTAACTAAATATAACTACCATGTGAATGATGCGTTCTACTTAGCAGCAACGACAATCTTTTTAGGAACTGTATTTAATTTGTTTTTAACCGTATATCATGAATCATTGTTATTATTTATTTTCATAATCGTGTTATCTTTTTCAACAGATACGCTAGCATATTGTGGTGGCAAGTTAATCGGACGTCATACATTTACAAAAATATCACCCAATAAAACTATTGAAGGGTGCGTAATTGGTTCTCTTTTAGGAACTATTATATCAACAACTTATTATTCGACATTTATTTCATATAATCCGAGTAATATTGTAGTTGTTGTGATATGTATATTGGTTTTAACAATTATTAATCAAATTGGTGATTTATTCTTCAGTTTAATAAAACGAGAAAATAAAATTAAAGATTTTTCAAATTTAATTCCTGGACACGGAGGTATATTAGATAGAATAGATAGTATTATCTTTGTTTTAATTGCCTTAATGTTTTTGATTAGATTTATGTAGAGGAGGGTTTGTATGACAAAATCAAAAAAAGAGGAAAAAGCATTAACTAAAAATAAAGAGGTAAAAAAAGAAAGAAAAGAAGTAGTAGAAACAGAAAAAAAGGAACAATCACCAATTGTAAGTATAATTGAATTAATTGCAATAATTATTGCTGTAATCGCTATACTTGTATTTTTTCCCAATACAGTAATATGGAATATAGTAGTTCTTTTACTAATTCTTACTTTACTTATCTTTGTTCATGAGTTTGGACATTTTATAACTGCTAAACTATGTGGTGTACATGTTTATGAATTTGCTTTAGGAATGGGACCCAAAGTACTTGGCTTTAAAAGAAAAAATGATCCAACTGAGTACACTTTAAGAGCCTTACCAATTGGCGGTTTTTGTCAAATGGCAGGAGAAGAATTAGAAGATGATTCTAATTTAGCAAAAGATAAATTTATGTGTAACAAACCTAAGCTTCAGAGAGTAATTATTCTTGTGGCAGGAGTTACTATGAATTTTATAACTGCAATTCTTCTTTTGTTTGCTATAGGTATGATTTGGGGGTCAACAGAACAAAGAAGTTATATTGGGAGTGTTGAAGAAAATTCTCCTGCAGCAAAAGCTGGAATTAAAACAGGTGATAAAGTTGTAGGATGTAATGGATATTCCGTTAATACTTGGGATAAATTAACTGTTATAACGACAATGAAAAATAAAAATGACTATATTGAATATGAAATAGAGCATAAAGATGGAACTAAAGAAACTTATAAGTTAATACCAGATGAGTATATTTCTTATGAAGATAAGAATATTCAAATTACTGAGGAAAATACTAAAGAGAAAATCTTAGAAGAAAATGGTTGGAAAGAAAAAGATGTAACAATTGGTAAAAAAATAGGAATAGCAGCTCCATCAGAAAAATTAACGGGTTTTGTAGCATCAATAAAATACGCCTTTAGAAAGTTTTCTAATATAGTAGTAATGATGTTAATGATTGTTTGGGCATTAATCACTGGTAAAATTGGTTTAGGTGCTCTCTCTGGCCCAGTTGGAATGTATGCAGTAGTAGGTCAAGTTGCAAAATTTGGTATGGCTAATATTATATATTTAGCTGCATATCTTTCAGTGAACTTAGGAGTTTTAAATATATTGCCATTCCCAGCATTTGATGGTGGAAGAGTATTGTTTGTTGGAATAGAAGCAATTACAAGAAAGAAAGTGGATCCAAAAGTAGAAGCCGCTTTCCATTCAATTGGCTTTATACTATTAATGATTTTAATGCTAGTTATAACTCTAAAAGATATTGTAAGTATTTTTTAAAACATCAAGTTGATGTTTTTTTTTGGGGTAAATTTATCTTGCTAATAAAATAATTAAAAGATATAATAAACACCAATACGGGAGGTATGGTAATGAAAAGAATTGAAAATGCAAAAATTGCTAGCAATGTAAAAATAAGTGTTGCTAACATTTATTGTATGACTGTAGTTAATGTTGAAGATGAGATTAAGCCTGGACAATTTGTTAATGTATCGGTTCCTGGAGTATTGCTTCCAAGACCAATATCAGTAACTGATTATAAAGGTAATCAATTATCATTAATTTATCGTGTTGTAGGTGAGGGAACCGAAAATATGACACGCTTAGAAAAAGGGGAAACAATTACATTGCTTACAGGTTTAGGTAACGGCTTTGATTTAGATGTTGAAACCAAAAGGCCTTTAGTGATTGGTGGTGGCTTAGGTGCAGCTCCTTTATTTTATTTAACAAAGGAATTAAAGAAACGTTGTTTAAAACCAAAAGTATTATTAGGGTTTAAAAATGATGAAGAATCATTTTATCGCGGACAGTTTAGAAGAATTACGGATGATTTAGATATAGCTTATGTTGTAGAAGGAAAGCTAGTAACTGATTTACTTCAAGATTTAAGTGATGAAGAATATGACTACTTTTATGCTTGTGGACCAAAACCAATGCTTGAATCTGTAAACAACATAGCGGTGACTCAAGGCGAATTTAGTTTAGAATCAAGAATGGCTTGTGGAATTGGAATGTGTAAGTGTTGTAGTGTGGAAACAAATGATGGCATGAAGACCTTATGTAAAGATGGACCAGTACTTAAGAAAGGCATAATAAGGTGGTAATATGGGAACAAATGATATAGATACAAGTGTAATTCTAAGTGGATGGGAACTCGATAATCCAATTATTCCTGCAAGTGGTTGTTTTGGCTATGGTATGGATGTTGGGGCGTTTTATGATATTAATAAACTTGGAAGTTTTTCTTTTAAAGGAACAACAAAAGAACCACAAAAAGGTAATCTTCTTCCAAGAGTAGCAGAATATAACTCTGGTATGATAAATTCAGTTGGACTTGAAAATCCAGGAATTCATAAGGTGGTAGATGAAATACTTCCCGAGCTTTCTAAAATATATCATAAAAAAGTTATAGCTAATATTTGTGGAAAGACTATAGAAGATTATGTTTATAACTGTGCTTTAATAGATAAGTGCGAAAATGTTGGTATTATTGAAGTAAACGTAAGTTGCCCAAATGTTAAAGAAGGAGCAATGATGTTTGGAGTTTCTCCCCATGCCGTATACGAATTAACGAGAGAAATAAAAGCCGTTACAACAAAGCCAGTATATATTAAGTTAACACCTAATGTTACAAATATAGTAGAAATAGCTGTTGCTTGTTGCCGTGGCGGAGCTGATGGGCTCGTCTTAATAAATACATTACAAGGTATGAGAATTGATTTAAAAACAAGAAAACCTGTTTTAAACAATATTATGGGAGGATGTTCAGGTCCTGCAATATTTCCTGTTGCTGAAAGAATGGTTTATCAAGTTTATAATAATGTTGATGTGCCAATCATTGGAGTTGGCGGAATCGATTCAGCTGAAAAAGTTATTGAAATGATGTTGGCAGGAGCAACTGCTGTTGAAATAGGCACAGCAAACTTAGTTAATCCTAGTGTTTGTTCAGAGATAATTGATGAATTACCTAAAGTTATGGAAAAAAATAAAATCAAATCACTAAAACAAATTACAGGAGGGGCTCATTAATAGGTAAAAATGTTATTATCGCATGTGATTTTAGTACAAAAGAAAAACTAATTAGTTTTTTAAACGAAATGGAAGGAGCAGATCCAAACTTTTATTGTAAGGTTGGGATGGAACTATTTAATTCAGGCGCTTTTTATGGATTTAATCCTGTAAAAATAATTAAAGCAAGAGGTCATAAAGTATTTTTGGATTTAATAAAGAAAAACTTGAAGAGTTAGAGGATGATCATAGTTACTGTTACTCCAGGAATTCGTTTTGCTGAATCTAAAGCAGATGATCAAACACGAGTTGCAACACCAGCAGTCGCCAATATTATGGGTTCAGACTATATAGTTGTAGGAAGACCAATTACAGAAGCAGAAAATAGTATTGAAGCTTATAATAGATGCAAGAAAGATTTTACTGAACCAGTAACTGATGAAGAAGAAATAGCGAAAGCAAAAGAATTCATTAATGATTTAAAAAAGAGAGTAAAATCATCTAATGATGAAATTCATACTTCACCAAATCCAGTAGAAAAAAGCCTTGCTCGAACTCAAAATAACAAAAACTAGTGTAAATCCCACAGCGATGTGGGTTTTTAAGTTATTAGAAGTAATAAGTTTAGACTTAAAATAATAATATTAGTAAAAAGGACAATTTGAATTGTTTATTTTGGGTAAACCTCAAAAAATAATATTGTTATCTACTATATTTTATGATAGAATTAATTAAGGAATAGAGGCGGTTGAGATGAGAACTTTTGAAATCTTCATCGAAAGTGAAGCATTTTTCCCTGTTTTAATCTTACTACTAGTTTTGCTAGTATGTGTCTTTATGTGGATTATTATGTCTAATAAAAATGAAAATCAAAAAAGAAGAGACAAAAAGAAAATAAAAATAGATGAAAATGCGGAAATTAAAATCGTATCTGATGGCAATGAAGAAGTCAGAGTAAAAAAAGAAAAAAGAGAAGAAATAAAAGAAGAACCTGAACGTACAGAGATTGCAATTGTTGAGGAAGTAAAAAATACAGACTTGGGATTTAATTATGAAGAATTAGAAAAAACAGAAACAGTATACGATATAGATATCCCTGATTTTAGCGGAGACAAGTTTTCATCACTTAAAAGCGACGAAACAGATGAAACAATAGATTATAAAAATATTGATTATGGGGATCTTTCAGTTCCTCCCGTACCAGATATTTTTAAAGATGAAAACATTAACGCCAATGAAGAAGAAAGTATTCTTAGTGAACATAGTTATGATAAAGCAGAAAGCAGTGATATAAGTGCTGAAGTGGAATCTGATAAAGTATCACAAGCATTTAACTCAGTTCCAAACAGTGACACTTCTATTCACGAAGATTTTAAGTTTGAACCACCTAAGGAGTATGTTGGAGAAAAAACAGAAATATTTGATTTCCCTGATTTTAATCAAGATGATATTTTCTCAAGCGGAAATATTGAAAATGAAATAATATCAGCAGCTGAGGATTATATAAAAAATATTATGAGTAAATAAAAAAGGATGAGGCATTTGGGAAAAATAGTAGAATTTGAAAAAGTATATCTTGAATATCCTGATGAATTAGTTCAAGAGCAAGCAGAAGATGAAGAACAAGAAAAAAAAGAATTTTCAAAAGCAGAAGAAGGATACCAAGATATGGTTTTGAGTCGCACGCAAAAGTATAGTCTTGAAGAACTTCAAAAGAAACTTGAAGAAACTCAATCTTTACATTTATAAGACACATTAAGTTGTCTTTTTTTTCGTTTTATGTTAAATTTTATTAAGGTGAGACTTTATGGCAAATGCAAAAACAACTAAGTATGACGCAAGTTCAATAAAGATTCTTGAAGGTCTTGAAGCTGTTAGAAAAAGACCAGGGATGTACATTGGTTCAACAGATAAAAAAGGGCTTCATCATTTAGCTTGGGAAATAATTGATAACTGCATAGATGAAATTATAAATGGTTATGGCTCTACTGTTAAAATCCGTCTAAACGGTGATGGTTCAATCACGATTGCTGATAATGGTCGAGGAGTTCCAATTGGTAAACATGAATCAGGTAAATCAGCTGCTGAGGTAATCTATACTGTATTACATGCTGGAGGTAAATTTGAAGAAGGAAACTATAAAGTTTCTGGTGGTCTTCATGGTGTTGGTGCCTCTGTTGTAAATGCTTTATCAACATGGATGGACGTAACAATTTACCGTGATGGTTTAATATCTAATATAAGATTTAAGAATGGCGGTGAAGTTGCAAGCCCGCTTAAAAAGATTGGTGAATCGAAAAAAACAGGCACGTGTGTAACTTTTATGCCTGACTATGAAATATTTAAAAACTGTCAATTTTCATTTTCCACAATCTGTGAAAGAATGCAAGAAAGCGCTTTTCTTTTACCTCAACTAACTGTGGAATTAGAAAGTGTAGGAGATAACAAAAAGGTAACCTATCACTATGACAATGGAATTCAATCATTTGTTGAATATATAAATGAAGATAAGAAAACTCTAAATTCTATTGTGCCTATACATGGTGTGAAAAATGAAATTGAAGTTGATATCGCACTTCAATATACAGATACTTATAATGAATCAATTATCTCTTTTGTTAATAATGTAAAAACAAGTGATGGTGGTTCACATGAAGTTGGTTTTAAAACGGGTATTACAAAAATATTTAACGACTATGCTCGTGCTAATGGAATATTAAAAGCCAAAGATACAAACTTTGATGGATCAGATGTAAGAGAAGGGTTAACAGCTGTAATTAATTTAAAGGTACCAGAAAAACTTTTACAATTCGAAGGACAAACTAAAGGAAAACTTGGAACTCCTGAAGCAAGACCAACTGTTGAAACAATAGTTTATGATTCACTAAAGTTCTATCTTGAAGAAAATAGAAAAGATGCCTTAACAATTGTAGAAAAAATGGGAAAATCGAAATTTGCTCGTGAAGCAGCCCGAAAAGCTCGTGAAGAAGCCAGAAAAGGCAAAACAAAGAAAGAAACAAAAAATTTATCAGATAAACTTACACCACCTCAAACGAGAAATCCTAAGATTAATGAATTATTTATTGTTGAAGGACAATCGGCAGGTGGTACTGCTAAAAGTAGTCGTGACCGCAAATTCCAAGGGATACTTCCCTTAAGAGGTAAAATACTTAATACGGAAAAAGCAAACATTACTGATGCTTATAAGAATGAAGAAATAAATACGTTAATTCATTGTATTGGTGCTGGTGTTGGTCAAGAGTTTGATATAAAGGATATTAATTATGATAAAGTAATAATCATGACTGATGCCGATGATGATGGAGCACATATCCAATGCTTACTTTTAACTTTCTTTTATAGATTTATGCGACCATTAATTGAAGAAGGACATCTTTATATCGCAATGCCACCATTATTTGGTGTTGAATATAATAAAACATTAACATATTGCTATAGTAATGAAGAATTTAAAGAATTTACGAAAGATAAAGATCCTAGCAAATATCGTGTTCAAAGATTTAAAGGTTTAGGGGAAATGGATCCAGAGCCACTAAGAATTACAACAATGTCGCCTGAATCAAGAAATTTAATAAAAGTAAATATTACTGATGCCGCTATGGCAGAAAAACGTGTTTCTGTCTTAATGGGAGACTCAGTTGAACCGCGTAAAGAGTGGATAGATGAAAATGTTGATTTCTCATTAGAAGATGACTTTAGAAAATAGATTTTAGTATAATTTATAACTAAGATGATTTTAAAAAGTTATCTTTTTTTATTGCCTAACAATATTCGACAAGTATTTCTAAACTAGTATGTTAATATATCAACCAAAGTGTTATGTCGTATTTAGTACCAAATGAAGATGATACAACAAAATATACATTATACATAAATTCAGATGGGAAAGTAGTAGCCAATCCTAACAGTGCATGCTTATTTGAATCTTTTCGAAACTTAACAGAAATAGAGAACTTAGAATATCTAGATACAAGAAATGTAACAGATATGAGGGCTATGTTTTATGGTTGTAGTAATTTAACCACGTTAGACTTAAGCAGTTTTGATACAAGCAAAGTAACAGAATTAATTGGTATGTTTAGTCGTTGTAGTAATTTAACCACATTAGATTTAAGTAATTTTGATACAAGTAACGTAACAGATATGTCAGGTATGTTTTATAATTGTAGTAATTTAACCGCATTAAATTTAAGCATTTTTGATACAAGTAATGTAACAGATATGAGGAATATGTTTTATGGTTGTAGTAATTTAACCACGTTAGACTTAAGCAGTTTTGATACAAGCAAAGTAACAGATATGTCATATATGTTTTGTGATTGTAGTAGTTTAAACACGTTAGATTTAAGTAATTTTGATACAAGAAATGTAACAGATATGGATGGTATGTTTATTCTTCGTAGTAAATTAACCACGTTAGATTTAAGTAACGTTGATGCATCTATTATTACAAATGAAAAAATATTTAGTGTTATGCCAGCTGCAATAACAATAATTGTTAAAGACAAAGCAGCACAAGATGCCTTACTTGCTCATCCTGATAAAAAGTCTACTTGGACAATTGACAATATAATAATCAAGGGATAGTTTAATTATCTCTTTTTTAGTGTTATAAATTAGTTCATAAAAATAGCCTTTTAATAAAACAATTGATGGATGATGTTAATTTAAAACATAATATTTATTTTTTGCAAATAAATTAACTATCTTTTCTTTCGACATAATTTTAAATATTTTAATAGTATATTAATCTTGGTGATAACATGAAAGTATATATAGATTTAATTATAATAATTAATTTTTTCTATGATTTTCTAATTATTTCCGCTACTTCCACATTACTCAAAAGAAATGTACCTATACTAAGAATTATTATATCTTCTATTCTAGGTGAGATAAGCATTGTAACACTTTTTATCTCATTTGATAAGTTAATACTTATTTTATTTAAAATTTTATTAAGCATTTTAATGGTTTACATTTCTTTTGGAAGGCATAAATTTTTAGAAAGTATTTTTTACTTTTATGTTATTACTATAATATTAGGTGGTTCTTCGTATTTATTTGGAGGTGATACATATATAACTAATGTAATATTATTAATGCTTATAAGTCCAGTAATTATAACTTTATACATAAAAGCTATCCGGGAACATAAAAGTAAACTAAACTGTTTATACGATGTTATTCTTATTGAAGGAAGTGAATCATATAAATTTAATGGTTATTTAGATACTGGCAATAAACTGATTGATCCTATAACGAAACTTCCTGTTATTATGATTAACAAAGAATTAAATATAGATGCTAAGAAAAAGTTTTTAGTTCCTTATAAAGTAATAAATAATGAAAGTATACTTGAATGTATTAAAGTTGATAAAGTACTTGTTGATGGCAAATGTATCAATGTTTTACTCGGTTTATGTGAAAAAAGTATTTTTAAAGATAATATAGATGTAATACTAAATGATAGTTTAAGGGAGATGATTTAAATGATAAAAAAATTAATAGAATTTTTATTTTCACTTTTTAAAAAGAAAGATACGGTACTTTATGTAGGTTCACTAGACAAACTCTTACCACCTCTTTCTAAAGAAGAAGAGTTAGAACTTGCAAGAAAGATGAGTACAGGAGATAAAGAAGCTCGTGATAAATTAATTGAACATAATTTAAGATTAGTTGTCTTTCTTGCTAAAAAGTATGAAAACACTGGCTATGATTTAGAAGATTTAGTTTCCATCGGCACAGTTGGATTAATAAAAGGGATTGATACCTATAAAGTAGATAAAAATATAAAACTGGCAACATACGTATCAAGATGTATCGCCAATGAAATTCTCATGTTTTTAAGAAAGAATAAAAAAAGAAGAACCGAAATAAGTTTAGAAGAAACTCTTAATTATGATGCCGAAGGCAATACTTTATGCTTAGAAGATGTAATCGGGACTGATGAAGATATAGTTGCTTCCTCTTTTGAACGTAATGTCGATAAGAGATATTTAGAAAAAGAACTTAATAACTTAAATGATCGCGAAAAGATGATAATGTCCTTAAGATATGGTTTAAATAATAAAGATGAATTAACGCAAAAGGAAGTTGCAGAATATTTAGGAATATCGCAAAGCTATATTTCAAGAATTGAAAAAAAGATAATAAATAGAATAAAGGCAGCTATAAATAACTAGTTGCCTTTTTCTGTAAAGTATATAAAAATTTGTACTAATAATAATACAATAAAGAAAGTATATGATAAAATTTTAGTAGGTGATTTTTATGACAATTATGGATAAAGAAGATGAATTACTCGTAAATAATCGTAAAAAGATAAAAAAACAAAAATCAAAAAAAAGGTCAAAAGCAATAAAAACGAGTACACCTAATCAAGAAAGAAATATCAAACAAAATAATACGCAAAAGGAAAAACATAAAAAACATGGAACTTTTAAGTATAAACTTATCTCATTTTTACTTATTATTTTAACTGTTGTTACATTATCAAATGTTCTTATTGAAGAAATATTTTCTCTTTTTTATCTCATTCCAATCGCGGTTGTCAGTATTGCAATTGTTCTTCTTATTGCTTTCATTTTAAATAAACGGAACTTAAGAAGATGGATTAAAAACTTTATATCAATAATAGCTGTTTTAATTATGGTATTTGAACTTTTAATGTTATTTTTTGGTACAAAAACACTTAAATTTTTATCAAGTATAACTGACACAGGTTATAGAGTTGAAACATTTGGCATATATGTCTTAAGCGATTCACAGTATAAGGATGTAGATGAACTAAATAATAAAAATCTTGCTTATTTAAATCACGATGATAATAAAAATATCAAACAAGCCTTAAGAAAGATTGAAAAACAAATAGCTATAAATACCTCTAGCAAGAATAATGCGAACGACTTAGTAGATGAACTTTTAAATCATAAAGTTGAGGCTATTTTAATGGACACTAGTTATGAAGTTTTGTTAGAAGAAGAACAGATTGAGAAATATCAAAAACTTAGACTATTAGAAACAATTGATATTGTCGATGTTGTTAACACAATCAAAAGTGATGCAGACATTACTAAAGATCCTTTTGTTGTTTATATATCTGGAATAGATACGTCAGGAAATGTTGCGAGCAAAGCTAGAAGTGATGTAAATATGCTCGTAGCTGTAAATCCAACAACTAAAAACATTTTAATGATTAATACACCAAGAGATTACTATATTACTTTGAATGGTAAAGGTAAAAAAGATAAATTAACTCATGCAGGTCTTTATGGCGTTGAAGAATCAGTAAATTCTTTAAGCAGTCTTTATGATACAGATATTGATTATTACGTCAGAATTAATTTTACATCTTTTGTTAAAATAGTAGATGAACTTGGGGGAATTAAGGTAAATGTTCCAATTCGTTTTTGTGAACAAAATAGCAAAAGAAGTAAAGCTCCTCAAGATTTAATTTGTTTAAATAAAGGTCTGCAAAATTTAAATGGTGAACAAGCTTTAGCTCTTTCTAGACATAGAAAAACTCTTCCAACAGGAGATCGAGGAAGAGGAGAAAACCAAATGCTTGTCTTAGAAGCTATTGTTAATAAAGCTATGAGTCCAAAAATTATTTCTTCTTATTCATCATTAATTGATGTATTAAAGGGAAGAATTACAACTAATATGACTTCTAATGAAATAATAAAATTTGCTAAAAAACAAATAAAGGACTTAGATGCCTGGGAATTTAATTCTTTATCAGCAACAGGAAGCGATTCAAGTGGCGTGTGTTATGCCACTGGTTCTGGTAAAGCTTATGTAATGGAACCTGATTCGTCTTCTGTTGAAAGAATTAAAAATGCCCTAGATAGATTATTTGCTTCCGAAAAAGATATAATTGTTGAAAATAACTAGATATTAGTTATTTTTTCTTTTATAATTGTATTAGGAGGAATTTATGAAAATAGAAAAAGTTATATCAGAATCAATGGGGACATATGATTATATTTTTACGAATAATAATCTAAAATTACAAATATTTTTTGGTGGAAACTTGGATTTATATTGGCAAATTATTGATAAAACAGTTAATGCTGATAATATGTATGATTATGAAAATAAACCGTTAGAATTTATAATTGATGAAGAAAATATGGAGGTTTATTTGCTTTTCTTAAAACTTTATAATGATATCTTAAATAAAAAAATGGAAAAAGGTGAAGATTCTCCTCTTGATGAACTCTTGCCTCCTGAAACAAAGAGTAATCTTAAAAAGAATTATGATAAAGAACTAGAAGATGCATATGCTTTATTAGTACAAGATGGCGTTATTAGTTGGCACAGTGATGAAACTTATTATGAAGCGGCCAATATCGTAAATATTGAATTACTTGGTGGGAACCTCAAAATTACTTTTATTAAACAAGTAGAATATGATGTCTATTCATTTCCTGGCGAAATTAGCATAAGATTTAGAAATAGTAGTAGTACATATCAACCGTTAAACCGTCACTTTATGGAACACTTTAATGCTCTTGCTAATATAAGTATAGAAAAACATGAAAACAAAAAGGAATTTCAAGAGAAAAAATTAACAAGTCAACCAAAAGTAGTTGACTAATAAAAAGCAATATGTTAATATTAATACAGAAAAAAGGAGGATTAGAACATGGCTGTTAAATTAAGATTAAAAAGAATGGGCTCTAAACAAAGACCTTTTTATAGAATCATAGCTGCTGATTCAAGATCTCCAAGAGATGGTAGATTTATTGAAACAGTTGGTACATATGATCCAATTAAAAAGGAAGATAATGTTACTGTTGATGAAGAAAAAGCACTAAAATGGTTAAACAATGGTGCACAACCAACAGATACAGTAAAAAGTATTTTATCTCAAACTGGTGTTTGGGCTAAATATAAAAATAAAAAGTAAGAGGTATTTATGCATAAAGAATTAATTACTTTTACCGAAAATTTAGTAAAATCTTTAGTTAAAGAACCTGATATGGTTAAAGTTCAAGAGTTTTTAGGTGATGATGAAACTATTCAACTAGAAATAATTGTTCAAGATGAAGATATGGGTGTTGTGATTGGTAAATCAGGTAAAATGATTTCCGCAATTAGAATTTTAATTCAAGCAGCAGCCTATAATATGGGAATAAATAGAGTTAGAATAAATGTTGATTCATTCTAATTCTTTTTTTTACTATGTTTGTTTAAAAAAATTAATAAAATATATGTATTTTATTGTCATATTTTAAATTTAGATATATAATAAACTAAGATAAGGAAGTAGATGTATGAAAAAAATAATGGTTGCCATGATGGCAGTATTAATATTAACAACGGGGTGTTCTAAAAAAGAAGAAAGTAACCAAGATACGAATGTTAAAACAAATGAAAGTATAGGTAAAAAGGAAGTAAAAGGAACACTTACATTTATGGATACTGATATCACCCCTGGAAAAAGTTTTAATGAAAAAAGTATAGCTTCAATACCAGAGAAGTCTGAATTACCAAGTTGTGCTTTAGAAGGAATGGATCATGTATACAAATATGAAGATTTAGAAATTACAGCTAATGTTAAAGATGGAAAAGAAACTATTTATTCCGTATATTTTATTACAGAGAATGTAACTACTCCTGAGGGAGTTAAAATAGGGGACTCTAAAACTAAACTGCTTGAAACTTATGGAAGTGATTTTCAAGATGACGTAAGCCTTATAACATATACGTCGGATAATGGAAAAGTAAAACTTAATTTTCAAATCGAAAACGATACTGTTTCAGGTATAGAGTATGCTCAAGTATTAAAGTAGTGGTTCTATGAAAAGAAGTAGGATTTTAAAATTTACATTTTTTGTTTTTGCTCTAATAGTAGATGCAATACTACTTAATTTTAACTTAAGAAATAAATTCAAAGATATTACAATTGAACTTGGAACAGAGAACATTAAAATAAATGACTTTTTAGTATCTCCACTGTATCTTAAAAATAGTAAGTGTCTTACAAATCTTAATTCTATAGATATTAATGAAGTCTCTTCATACAATCTTGAGTTTTCTTATGGTGGCAAACGTGAATTAGTTAAACTTGAAATAGTTGATACAACTGCTCCAACTGTTGAGTTTACGAATTTAGAAAAGGGACTTGATTATAAATTTGATGCAAATGATTTTGTGACTTTGGTAAAAGATAAATCAGCTTATACTATTACAAGTGAGGTTGATTTAAACAATATTCATATTGGTGATAACTCTGTTCTTATAGCTGTAACTGATGAATATGGAAATAAAACAACAAAACAGTGCAATTTGAATATTGGTGTATTTAAAAGCACAATTCATCACGAATTAGGTGAGCCCTTAACTGCCCAAGAAATTTTAATTACTGATGGTTATGGAAATGATTCTATAACTCCCGAAATACTAAAGCAAATTAATCAAAATCAAGAGGGAAGTTATGAAATCACTTTAATGTTCGAAGAAGAAAAATACGTTACAAAAATTAACGTAAAGGACACAAAAGGACCTGATATCATTGTAAACAATATTAATTTCTACCTTGGTGGTACGCCTAAGAAAAATGAGGATTTTATAAAAAGTATAAGTGATGCATCGGGAGTAAAAGATGTAATTTATGATGGTTCTTTAGATTATAAAAAAATAGGCATTTATGAACTTAAAATAAAAGCTATTGATACCCTGGGTAACGAATCTGAAGTAATAGCTACCCTAAATGTTAGGGATGATAATATTGGTCCAGTAATATCGGGGCTAAGCACCATTTATGCTGCAAAAAATCAAGAAATTGATTTTTACAAGGGAGTAACAAGTAAGGATGCCAAAGATGGAGTTAGGGAGTTCACAGTTGATGCAAGCGGTGTTAACACAGCAGCATCTGGAACTTACTACGCCATTTATAAATCAAGTGACACCTCAAATAATATCACTACAAAAAAAAGAAAAGTTGTAGTTTCTTATAATATGGAAGATTTAAATAATATGGCAAGAAGTTATTATGACAAATATCTAGTAGGAAAGTCAGTTCTGGAGATTACTAAATTTATTCACGATAAAAATGGATATTCTCATACTTATGGAAGTGATCTTGATGCCTTATATCAAATCTTAACAAGAAAAACAGGAAGTTGCAGGGGACATGCATTTCTTATGGAAAAAGTATTAACCTATGCTGGGTATCAAAATAAAGTAATAAAAACAATTGATGGATCACACTACTGGAATTTAGTTTATGAAAATGGCATTTGGCGCCATTATGATTCAGTAGGTGGACATATAAGAGGTCCCGCAACAGATGCTGAAAAATTAGCAAGCAAGGGTATGCATGGCCGTAAATGGGATTTCTCTGCTTATCCTGCAGCTAACTAATAAAATAAGGAGTATCGTTAGATATTCCTTATTTTAATTTTATTGCAAAAGCTATTGTATAATCTTTTTCATGAGAAATTGATACTTTCACATTTTTAATATTGCAACTTGGACTTCCATCTTTATTTTTTAATACTTCAATATCCAAAGGATTAATTTCTTTTGTATTATCTAAGCATTTCATAATCGCTTCTTTAGCCGCAAATCTGCCAGTTAAAAATTCTAACCCTTCAGATTTATATAAAGCAATTTCTTTTTCTGTTAAAACCTTACTTACAAATCTATCACTTTTGTTTTCTAATCGCTTATTTTCGACAATATCGCATCCAATATTCATGTTTATCACCACAAATATTATATATGATTTAAAATTGAATTGGAAGTAAATTTGTTATATAATGAAATTAGGTGAAGCATATGGATGTTTTAGAGTATCCTTTCGATGTCGAATACATTATTAAAAATAAAAAAAGAATAAAAAAAACATTATTAGAGAATAATAATTTAATTGAAAAGAATATAGCTATCTTAGGTGGTTCAACAACTAGTGAAGTAAAAAACATGTTAGAAATTTTTCTACTTAACTATGGAATAAAGCCCAATTTTTATGAGTCAGAATATAATTTGTTTTATGAGGATGCCATATTTGGCAATGATAAACTTGATAACTTTAAGCCTGATATTATTTACATCCATACAACTATTAGAAATATTAAAGATTACCCAACAATTAAAGATTCCATTGGAGATATTGATTTAAAATACAATAATATCACCAAAAAATTTCAAAGCATATGGGGGAATCTTTTAAAGAAATTTAATGCCATAATTATTCAAAATAACTTTGAACTTCCAGGAGTTCGCTTACTAGGAAATAAAGATGTAACAGATGTCCATGGTTTTGTTAATTATGTAAATCGTGTTAATGCTTACTTCTATAAATTTGCTGCTGAAAATGATCGATTTTATATAAATGACATAAATTATGTCTCATCATGTTATGGCTTAGACAAGTGGTTAAATGACTTTTACTGGCATATGTATAAGTATGCCATGGAAGTACCAGCCATACCATACCTTGCTTTTAACATTGCTAAAATAATAAAATCTCTTTATGGTAAAAATAAAAAAGCTATTGCCCTAGATTTAGATAACACCATTTGGGGTGGAATAATTGGTGATGATGGAGTAGAGGGAATACATGTTGGAACTGATTTACCTAGTGGTGAGGTGTATTATTATTTTCAAAAATACTTGGGCGATTTAAAGGATTTAGGAGTTCTTTTAAATATAGTTTCTAAAAATAACGAGGATACAGCTCTTATCGGACTTGAACATCAAGGAAATTTCTTACATAAAGATGATTTTCTTAAAATAAAAGCTAACTGGGACCCTAAGAATATAAATATTATGAATATTTCAAAAGAATTAGCAATAGGTGCAGATAGTTTTTTATTTGTTGATGATAACCCTGCCGAAAGAAAAATAGTCAAAGATTACATTAACGGTATTGCAACTCCAGACATAAAAAATCCGGAAGATTATGTAAGAATTCTTGATCGTAATGGCTATTTTGAAGTAACTGTTTTATCCAAGGAAGACTTGAATAAATTTGAAATGTATCAAGAAAATCTAAAAAGGGAAGAATTGGCAAACTCTTATACTAATTATGAAGACTATTTAAAAAGTTTGCAAATGGTTGGTGAAATTGCTTCTTTTAAACCAATATATTTAGAAAGAATTTCTCAGCTTACTAATAAGAGTAATCAATTCAATTTAACAACAAAAAGATATACTCTAGCTGATATTGAAAGTGTGTGCTCGTGTGATAAGTATATTACTCTTTATGGAAAACTTTCAGATATATTTGGTGACAATGGCGTTGTATCAGTTGTGATTGGGGAGATAAAGGAAAAAGAATTGCATATTGATCTTTGGATTATGTCATGTCGTGTCTTAAAAAGAGATATGGAAGTTGCCATGATGGATACACTTGTAAAAAAGGCAGTGAATTTAGGAATTGAAAAAATATTTGGTTATTATTACCCAACTGAAAAGAATAAAATGGTTGAAGACTTTTATCAAGAGCAAGGATTTAATTTAATAAGTGACGATGATAATAACAATAAAGAATACGAATTAGAAGTTAATGCATATGAAATGCGTAATAAAGTTATAGAGGTGAAGTGTAATGAATAAAGAAGAATTATTAGAAAGATTAACAAATGTCTTTAGAAGTGTTTTTGATGATGAAGAAATAAACATAACTGAAAGTACAACAGCTGCAGATATAGAGGATTGGGATTCCTTAGAACATATCAACTTGCTTGTTGCTGTTGAACAAGAATTTAATATCAAATTTAATATGAATGAAGTAAGCAACATGAAAAATGTTGGTGAAATGGTTGATATTATTCTATCAAGAATTTAGGTGAATTATAATGAAGTTCCATCATATCGGTATAGCAACGCCTAGTATAGAAAATCTTTTATTAAAACTAAGTAAGTTTTTAGAAATTAAAGAAAAAAGTGAAATAATTTATGATAAAAATCAAGACGCTAGCCTTTGTATGATTACATTAAGTGATGGTACAAAGTTAGAACTCATTGAGGGCGGAGTAGTTTCTAATCTTATCAAAAAGAGAAATTATTTATATCATACTTGCTATGAAGTTAGTGATATAACAAAAACTAAAAATGACTTAATTAACGAGGGAGCCTTTTTAGTAAGTGATGCAAAAGAAGCAATTCTTTTTAATAATAGAAAAGTAGCATTTCTTATGTGGGATTTAGGCTTAATTGAACTTGTAGAGGAGAATCAAGATGGGGTTAACTAATTTAACTTTTTTTCTGTTTGTAATTATTTCTTTAACTTTTTATTATTTATTACCGAGAAAGTATAGTTATATTGGCTTATTACTATCAAATATTATTTTTCTTTTTTATAATAATTTTAGCATAGAAAAACTTGTGTTTGTTTTAGTAATTTTTTTAACTAGTTTTCTAAGTTCAATACTTATGGTACATTTTGAGAAAAAGAAAAAAATTGCTTTGGTTGTTTCCATCTTTATAATTCTTTTCGAACTTATTTATTTAAAATATACTAATCTTTTTCTAACAACCTCTAATATTATTTTTAAAACAAATTTTTCTTTAATTAAAACAAGTGCACCAATTGGATTATCTTATTATTCATTAATGATGATATCCTTTATTGTAAGTTCTTATTATGGAGAGATAGAAGAAAAGAATCCTTTAAAAATTGGGACATTTATGATTTATTTTCCTACTTTAACAAGTGGCCCTTTAATAAAATATAATAATTTAAAGGAAAAGTTAGATACAAGAGTTAAGTTTGACATAAATAATATTTTTAATGGCTTTGTCAGAAGTCTGTGGGGCTTATTTAAAGTCCTTGTAATATCAACTAGATTAAATCTGTTTGTAAGTCATGTTTATGCTAATCTAGATGCTTTAAATCCAATAATAATACTACTTGCTATATTCTTATACACCTTTGAATTATATACAAACTTTTCTGGATCTATTGATATAATTATGGGTGTATCTAAGATGTTTGGTATAACTTTACCAGAGAACTTTAAAAATCCCTTTGCGTCTACTACCATCACGGAGTTTTGGCGTGTGTGGCACATTACCCTAGGAGATTTCTTAAGAGATTATATTTTTTATCCGCTTCTTAAATCTAAAGTAATGCAAAATTTAACAAAAAAATGTAAAAGTCTTTTTGGAAAAAAAGGAAAAAAGATTCCTGTATTCATAAGCATGTTTATTTTATGGCTGATAATTGGTATTTGGCATGGAGGCGAATATAAATATATTTTAGCATCAGGAATCTTACAATTTATATTTATCTTTATTGAAGATTTATTTTCATCAGTTAATAAAAAGAGAAGCACTATAGCAAGATTAATATGTATTATTAGAACATTTACCTTATTTTCTTTATCAATGGTTTTCTTTAGAGCAACTAATATTCAAGAAGGAATAGACATATTAAAACATTTATTTATATTTAATGGAGATTTAACAATTAATTTTATAACTATATTTGATTTAATAGTAATATTAATATCACTTATAATTTTATTAATTGTTGATAATAAAATGGATAAAGTAAAAGAAATAATAAACAAAAGTAAGGAACTACGTTTAAGCATAATCTGTACACTTATATTAATCGTGTTATTATTTGGAAATTATGGTTTAAACTTTGTTGCAAGCGATTTTATTTATGGCAAATTTTGAGGTGAGGCATGAAAAAAATATTTAGACTAATATTAATTATAATTATATTTATTCTCTTATTTATATTTTTTAATATTTTAGTTAAACCTAAATATAAAACTGATTTAATTGAAGGATCTTTAATAAGTGATTATTACAAGTCGGAGTTAGATCATGAAGTAATTATTTTAGGTGACTGTGAAGTCTATGCTAATTTTTCTCCAATGGAAATGTATAAAGAAAAAGGAATTAAATCTTATGTTCGCGGATCAAGTCAACAAATGTTATGGCAATCCTATTATATTTTAAAAGAGACTTTAAACTATGAAAAACCTAAGTTAGTAGTATTCAGTGTTGGGGCTTTAAGAAATGGTGAAGATAAAATAAATGAAGCTTATAATCGACTTGCCATAGATAATATGAAGTGGAGTAAAGAAAAAGTAGATATTATAAAAGCAAGTATGATGGATGAAGAATCATTTCTATCATATGTTTTACCAATACTAAGATATCATGAACGCATAAGTGAACTTTCAGAAGAAGACATTAACTATCTTTTTAAAAATAATACAGTAAGTTATAACGGTTTTATCATTAATAAAGAAGTTAAATCTTTAGAGAATCTACCTTTAAAAAAGAAACTTCCAAGTTATGATTTTTCTAAAAGGAATCTGGAATACTTAGATAAAATAGTAAAACTATGTAAAGATAATGGCATCAAACTTTTACTTATAAAAGCTCCAAGTGTCTATCCTTATTGGTATGATGAGCATGAGGAGTTTATAAAAGCTTATACAAAAGATAAAGAAATTGATTATTTAAATTTACTAAATCTAACAGATGAAATTGGTATAGACTTTAGTACTGATACATATGATGGTGGACTCCATCTAAACCTAAATGGAGCAATTAAGAATAGTAAATATTTTGCTGCGTATTTAAAAAATCATTATGAGTTAACAGATTATAAAAATGATCCAATCTATGATAAATTACTTGAGAATTATGAAAAACAAAAATAGAATTGACTTAATAGTTAATTCTATTTTTTTGTGTCTCATAATTTGAAAATAAAAGAAAGTGATATAGAATCATACTTTGTCTGGATACCAAGATATAGATAATAAATATTTGATGAAGGAAATTATACAGAGGCAATAGAAGAAATTCCAACAGAAAGTAATGCCAAAGAAATACAAATAGAATTTGAATAACTAGATACACCACCATCAAATGGAAGTACAAAAGACTCATGGTTAACACATCCAGCTTTCACAAACTTTAATGTCAATGGATTATGGGTAGGAAAGTTTATGATATGAGTGGTGGAGCATGGGAATATGTTGCCGGATATATGCCTTCGCCAAATGATAAGTCAGGCTTCACAACAGAAGAGTTAACTAATTATTCAAAATACTTAGATGTATATCCGAGTGATTCCTCTATATTTACATATAACAAAAGAATCTTAGGAGATGCAATTGGAGAGATGGGACCATTCTATGACTACGCAGATAAAGATGGTTCACGTCGCCTTCATAATAGTTGGTACAATGATATCTCTCATTTTCTATCAACATCTGGTTCATACTTTTTGCGAGGAGGACCTTGTGATCATGGTGGAATAGCAGGACAGTTTAGTTTTCTTCAATATACTGGCGATGTTTATGGTAATCTAGATAGTTTCCGCCTAGTCCTTGCAGTATAAATAGACTCTAATTTTTGACATTAAATTCAATATTTGCTATTATAATACTCACAAAAAAGGGGAAAATAAAGTGAGTAAAGAAGCAGAATATTTAAATCATAAGAAAGAGACACTAGTCAAACTAGTTAGGGATTATAATTATCGTGAATCAGAAAATTTAGAAGTTAATCTTGAAACAATGGATATAAGTCATGATTTTTGTCAATTTCAACAAGTACTATGTTCAAACTGCGGTGGTTGTTGTAAGACATTTCCTTGCACCTATTCTCCATATGATTTTTTAGATATACGTGATAAAGATTATATGCGTAGAATTCTAGATACAGGAGTAGTAACCTTAGTTAACTATAATAACTATTATCCATATGTAATACGTAATCGAGGTGTACTTGATGGAGATTATGTAGCTGGAGAGGACAATGAATATACTAACAATACTTGTATCTTACTAGGAGAAAATGGCTGTATGCTAGAAGATCAGTACAGAGCTAGTCAGGGTCTTTTACTAATACCATCTATTCCTAATTGTGTTTCTCTATATAATGATTTAGCAAATCGTTTAGAATATGAACGTTATAATAGTTATTTAGAAGAATTATTTAAAGAGTATAAAGATGTTTATATTCCTAAAGAAGAAATTGATGAAAAAAGAATTAATGAATTTGTTAGATGCCTAATAAATAAAAAATAAGTTTATCTGCTTGATAAGCTTATTTTTCTTTTATAATAGGTTTATTTTGATATTCAAACTGCATTACATCAGTATTTGTTAATATCTTATAAATCTCGGATGCTTTCAATTCATAATCTTTAATTTTCGATGAAACACCTGTAAATTTTGATACTAAAGGCAAGGATAGTTCTTTTTTAATGCTATTAATATATTTTTGTCCACTTGGATCTAAACCCAAAATCCTAATATATTCATTTTTTAAGATACTTTCTTTATCCCTTTTTTTTACGCCAATTAATATGTGGATAAACATACGCATAATTCTATTATAAGTATACCTTTTCGTTTTAACATTTTGGATTAATTCATCTAAGTTACTTGATTTACTAATAACTTTTTTTAATCGTGAATCTAGTCCTTCATCCACCGATAAGTATTCATCCAAGTTAACACTTGTTATGATTTTGTATTTGAGTAAATTAAAGAACAAATCTTCGTTAACACTTACTAAATTACCTTCTGGAATATACTTTTTAACATCTGTATTATTTTTTAATTTTTCTCGAATGTTAGAAGCTGATATTATTCTTTCATTACTTTCTAAATCATGAAAATCGTTTGTTCTTTTTATCGTTTCAACTTCTATTTTATAATCATGCTTTAAAATAGTTTTTATGTAAGAAACACCTAACAAATCATTTGGTTTATTTATGTCTATTCCCGTTGCTTTATTTAAAGCAGTAGGGTAGTTCACTCCTAAGTCCATATATCTTTTTACTTTATCATCAAAATCATTCTTAAGTTGTTTAGAGGCTGAAGATTTTAAAGTATTGATATCATTAGACTCTGAACCAAAAATTAACTTTGATATTTTAAGAGCATTTAAAAGTTCTAAAGAAGCCTCAGCAAAAATATCTGCTGAATTACTACCGAAGATAAAAGGAAGTTCAATAACTAAATTAACACCATACTTTAAAGCAAGTCTAGTTTTTTCTTCTTTTGTTTCAAGTGAAATGATACCTCTTTCGAGAAAGTAACCATTAAGTACTAAGATAATTATTGAATCAGGATACATTTCTTTTATTTTATTAAGTTGATATAAGTGTCCATTATGAAATGGATTATATTCAGCAATTACTCCAATTATCTCCATGTAAATATTCGCTCCTTTCATGTGTATAATAATAACATAACATTATTATTTTAACAAATATATGCTAAAATAATAATAGGTGATACAGTGGAAAAAAGAGGTTTAAAAATATATTTTATTCATTCTGCTAAAAGTGATTATAATAAGTATATATATTTGCCAGTACTTCGAAGTAAAATACTTTCTAATCATACTTTAGTATTTCCTGACAGTGAAGCAAATAAAGAAAAATACTATAAGGATATAATGGATGAAGCCGATGTTTTTGTTGCTGAGTTAACAAATCCTGATACGGGTTTTAATATGGAATTAAAACATGCCATAATTTCTAAAAAGCCTATACTTGCTTTAGCAAGAAAAAGTATAGGATATGAAGAAAAGTATCAAAAGCTATTAAAAAATGTAATTGGTTACGAAACGGAAGAAGAAATAAGATACTTTGTTGAAACATTTGCGGAAAATTACAAAGGAAAAATTAATGGTGGTAAAGTTGATCCTACATTAATCTTAGGTGTAATAAATTAAAAAATAAGTTCATATCACAGTATGAGCTTATTTTTCATTTATATCAATAATATCTTTAATAGGTATTAAGTCATTATCGAGCGTTATCAAGTTATTATTCGTTTTTCCAATCACGACTGTATCAAAGTCCCGCGTTGAAGTTTTTATATTAACATTTATTTTATAAATATATTTATTAGATTTGAATAGATTATTAATTTTACTATCTAAATTAGTATTCTTAACATTCAACTTTGCTTTGGATGGGTTAGCACTGTAAAAAAATTCTTGATCATTGTTAACATTACCTACATTTCTATTTTGATATACTTTTGGTAAATTCATAAACGCACCCACTTATCTAATATATTATATGTTTAATAATCATTTATATGTATAAAATAATAATATGAAGAAGAAAAATATTATAAGAATACTAATTATATATATGCTTTTTAGTTTTATTAATTTGCGTGGCACAGATCTTTTAGCCAAGCAATTTCTTTTTTATGCTTTATCAATCACGATAATATATTTTTATAAAGATAATTTTCTAAAGAAAAATATCCGTTTTCTTTATCTACTTTTCAATGCACTTCTCTTATATCTTTTATTATTTGGGCGGGAAGTAAATGGAAGTAAAGCTTGGCTAAATCTAGGATTTTTCTCTTTTCAACCAAGTGAGTTTATGAAAATAATTCTTTTAATATACCTTAGTTTTATAGCAACAAAGTATGAACATTATAAACTTAAGTGTCTAATTATTACACTTATTCCTAGTATTTTAACGTTTTTGGAGCCAGATACAGGAAATGTTGTTTTTTATCTTGTAACTTATCTTGCCTTAATTTTTTATAAAGAAGGAAAAGTATCTTCAATTATAAAATATGGATTTGTCTTTGGCGGAGTAAGTGCCTTATTACTACTTGCCTACATAAATTATTCGGAATATTTTATTAAAATATTTGGCTATTCTATATACTACAGAATAGATAGAGTTTTATCTCTTTTTGATAATAGTTCCTATCAATTAAATCGAGCTCTTATCGGAATTGGAAATGCGTCTTTATTTGGCAGCGATAAAATAGTTGCCATTCCATATCAAACAACTGATTTTGCCTTTTCTTACCTCATCTCAAATATTGGTTTTTTTGGGTCACTTGCATTTTTAATATTTAATATTTATGTCAATTTATATTTTATTAGCCAAATAAAATATAGTATTGGGAGCGACAAATTAGTAATGTTTGGTTTTATATCTATAAAAATAGTTCAAGAAACTATTCATATGCTTATGAATATTGGGTTGTTCCCAATAACAGGAATAACTTTACCTTTTATTTCTTATGGTGGTTCTAGTATACTTTCTTATGCTTTGATACTTGCATATATTAGTAAGGATAATTATAGTATGGTGGATAATAAGGATAAGGTTGGCTTGGATATGGGGATGGATTTACATAGACTGGTCGAGGTCTTGAAAGCCCAACTACAGCAGCACCGCCTAATCCGCCCAAAAGAAATGGAATAGCAAATCCTCCAAATCTATCGTCGTAAAAATCTTGATTTCTTAACCCTCTGTAATTAGGAATATTTGGATACATAAAAAAACTCCTTTCTAGAGTATTTTATGAAGGAGTTTTTATTTTGTGTAAAATCTATATAGGTTAATTGAAGGCTTATTGAATAGTCTAAACTTTATCGAAGAGGTTCCAATACCACCATTAATATAAAGATCAGCATTACTTACTTTATAATGTTCATCATAATATTTTTTTGATCCTACTGGTGTATATATAGCACCAATTAAAGGTAATCTAACTTGGCCTAAGTGAGAGTGTCCAGCTAAATACAAATTAAAATCATAGTTATTAATTTCCTTTATTTGATCGGGTTCGTGAGCCAACACAATTGTATAATGATTACTTCCTATTTCGTTTAAATAGCTAAAAGCATTTTGATAATCTGGCGTACCTTTTAATAAATCATCTAAACCAACAAAAATAATTGGTTTTTTACTTTCATGATATAAGTATTCATAAGTGTTATCTAAATAATGCCATCCCAGTTCATCAATTAGGGAATTAAAATAATCATGTTCATAATCATGGTTTCCCTTGACTGCTAAAACTTCAATATCGGGATTAATTTTACTCAGTTCTCCTCTTAAAGAAGTAGCATCATTTTCAGATAATTTAAAGTCTTTATCTATTAGATCTCCAGTAAATACAACGACATGTGGCTCTTCACTATTGATTTTTTTTACTAACTTTTTTACATCATCAATAAATATAGTCGAGCCATAGTGCAAGTCACTAAAATGCACTATTTTAAATCCATCATAATATTCATCTAAATGTGTTGTCTTAATGGCATATTCTTTAACAACTAAACCTTTGGTACCCAAAAATCTAGCATAAAAAACAGTTATAAAAATTATAAATAGAATAGTTAGAACTATTTTGATAATTCTTTTTTTGTTTGAACTTTCTTCAATTAATTCTTCCTTTATTTCATCAATACTATCCATAACTAACCTCCAAATATTAAAAGTAAAACAATCGTTGATATATTATTAAACATATGTGCAATAATTGACGTGCATATATTGTTTGTTTTGAAAAATGAGTATCCAATACTCATACTTAAGAAAAAGTATGAAATTATATATAAGATTCCAGGAAAACTTAAATTTGCAATAACATGAATGAAAGCAAAAATAAACGTGTAAATAAAAAAACTTAAATATTTATTTGTTTTTATATTTTTATAAGGAAATCTAAAAGCTAGTTCTTCAACAATAGGTCCAAGTATCCCAACAGATATGCTCATCAAAAAAGGTGAAGAAAAAAGCATACTCCGAAAATCACTTTCGTTTGAAGAAATATTTCCCAAAATATTATAAAGTAAAATATTTGATAAATACATTAATAAAATAAAGCCAATATATACCAAAATCAATTTTTTTATTAACCCTTTTGTATCTTTTTTTAGATTTTTTAAATCATTAATAAGTTCACCCTTATACTTATAAGTAATAATTAAAATTGTGAGTAGGTACCCTAAGAAGTATGATATTTCTTGATTGTTTGTCAACATCAAGACAAATACAACTGAGAATCCTTCCAGTAAAAAAAGTAAAATGCTTACTAAAATAGCATAAAAACAAGTGGATTTAAAAGTCCTAGATGTACCCATTATAATCACCTATAATTATTTTAACATACTTTAACTTCTTTTGTTTGAAAATAAATGAATTTGTGCTATAATTGTCATAGTAGAGGGTTTTCGAGTGTGATTATTTTTTATATTGGAGGGAATTTAAATGGCGAAGAATAAATCCAAAAGTGGCATGGGCGCAATAAAGCGTTTTGTTGGAAATAAAAATACAGTAACAATTTTAGGATTTGCTGCTTGTGTTCTAACTTTAATAATAGGCTATAATATACGTGTTAAGGATGCGATTTCTCCAACAAGTTTACCAGTTGCTAAGGACACCATTCCTTCAAGAACTTTAATTACAAATGAACTTGTAGGAAGGATAAATATTGCATCAACTTATGTAAATGAGGCAAGTAATGTTGTAAGAAATGTTAAAGATGTTGTTGGAAAATATGTTTCCCATAAAACAACTATACCAAAAGGGGGATTGTTTTATAAAGATCAATTAAGCGAGGCTAATGAAATGCCTGATGCAGCATTTGCAAACATTGAAGATGGTCAAACTATATATAGTCTAGCAGTTGATAAAGAAACAACTTTTGCAAACTCGATTAGAGCAGGAGATTATATAGATTTATACATGTCAGCAAAAGATTTTAACAATGATAACTTAGTTATTTATGGTTGCTTAATTAGCAGTATTAGAGTTTTAGCAGTAAAAGACTCTAAAGGAAATAACATTGTAAAAAATACACTTGCTTACGGAGAACCTGCTGAACTTTTATTTGCCGTTGATGATGAAATGTTTGATTTATTAAGAGAAACAGAATGGGTTCAAGGTGATATTGTCTTATCCCCAGTAATCTATAATAAAAACTATACAGCATCAGCTAATGAAACAGAAGTAGGAAGCGAACAATTGCAACAATTTATAAAAAATCAAGTTAGAGACTTTAGTTAGGAGGATAGTTGTTATGAATGCCGATAATATCAAAGTAAATATAAAAAGATTCTTTAGTAATCCAAATACCCTTACTTTTCTTTTAGTTATTGCACTAATAGTTGCTGTTTATTTTGTTTATAGTTATATGGTTAATAGGGCAGTAAAACCCGCTTCAATTCCATATGCTTTACAAAAAATAACTTCTAAAAAAGAGATAACAAAAGATATGGTCCAAAATGTAAAAATAAGCGGTACATTTATAACCCAAACAGGAAGAGGACTTATCCAGAATTCTCGTTCCTTATATGGAAAATATGTAGCAGAGGGATACCAAATACCTGAAAAAAGTTTTTTTTATACAGAACAACTAGTAGATGAAAAAACAGCTGAAAAGACACCAGTTGCCGATGCACCTGATGGCTATACAGTGTTCGATTTAGATGTCGATTTTCATTCAACTTATGGTTGCTCAATAATGCCTGGAAATTATATAGATTTATATTTTAAAGCAACAGATGATGATTTCATTATGTTTGGAAAATTTGTTGAAAGTTTAAAAGTTACAAAAGTAGTTGATAAAGATGGTAACGATGTATTTGCGTTAGAAGATGATGTAAAACAACCAAAGCCATCAAAGTTATATTTCATTGTACCACGTGAATACAATGATTTATTAAGAAAAGCATTATTAATTTCTTCTAATAATATCGAAATAATTCCAGTTCCAAGAAATGCTGGTTATTCTGAAAATCCAAAAGAAACTGAAATTGTTAATGATGAAATAAAAGACTTTATATTAAGCAAATCTGTGTACTTAGCAGGATAAAAGTTTACAAAATATCCACATGGAAGGGGTGAGAATATGTTAAATTCAATCTTTGATCAGATGGACTTTGGACCATTAAATGAGTTTTTAGAAGACGATGACATTACTGACGTTTCCTATAGTAACGGTGGTCAAGTATGGCTAAAGACTTTATCTAAAGGTATTTTTCAAATTAATAGGCCTGATATTAATAACACCTTTATGGAAAAACTTGCCTTCCAATGCTCTAATGTAATGGGAAAAACATTTAACATGGCCCATCCTTTCCTTGATGCTGAATCAGCTGAGCTACGTATGAACTTTGTTCATGATTCCATTGCTACTAATGGAATAGCTTGTCTTATTCGTAAAACACCTGCAAAAATAAGGTTAAATAAAGATAAGTTATTGAATGAGCAATATGTAACAGAAAAGATACATGATTTTTTACTTAAGTGCGTTGAAGGTCACTGTAATATAATGGTAGCAGGAGAGACTGGTTCAGGTAAAACCGAACTTGTTAAATACTTGGCTAGTAAAACTAAAGAGGATGAAAAAATTATCACGATAGAAGATACCCTAGAACTTCACCTTGATAAAATTTTCCCAACTCGTGATATTGTTGCTATGAAAACAAATAACATTGCTTCATACACAGAATCTCTTGTTGCCTGCATGAGACAAAACCCCATTTGGATATTACTTGCCGAAGTTCGTTCAGCGGAAGCTGTTATGGCTGTTCGTAACTCTATATCATCTGGACACCATATACTATCAACAATCCATGCTGATCGTGCCATATCTATACCTATGCGTATGTATTCGCTACTAGAATCCAGCCAAGATATTGAACAATTCTTAGGTTCGATTCATAGATATGTTCAAATTGGTATATATGTTAAAGGTTATTTTTCTAAACGCCTAGGAAGATTTCAACGTGAAATAATAGAAGTATGTGAATTTTATGTTGATCCTAAAACACAAAAACCTGAAGCCAATCTTTTATATCAAAAACAACTAGATGGTCGAGTAATAATGCGTAATCCAACGCAAAACTTAAAAGATTATCTTTCAATTGGTAATGTTGAAATTCCGGATGATCCATTTGGTATAGGAGATGCTGAAGAAGGATATGATGATACTAATAAAACAGCTGCTATAGCGGAAGAGAAGAGACCAGTTCCAGTTCATAGTCAAGACGATCCATTTAATATGAATGGAGATGCAGATTCTACGTCATCAAATGTAGCTTCTAGTGGCGGAGTTACTCCACAAGCGCAAGTGATGAGTCAACCTCAAGTAACACAACAAGCACAAATGCAACAACAACCTCAATCAATTCCACAAGTTCAACAACCAGCACAAGTGCAGACACCAGCAACAATACAAATGCCAGTACAACAAACTCCACAAGCTGGACAAACAATTAATAATACTAACGGACAAGTACAAATACAAGCTAGTCAAGTAGCTCAAGCTCTTGGAAATCAAGTTCAAGCTACTCCTCAAGTTGCTCAAGTCCAACAACCAAAAGTGACTCCTATACAACCAACTGTAGTAGGAGTACAAAACCAAACTCCAATTCCTGGAAGTAACGTAATGCAAGCAGCAGCTTAAGTCAAAAAAAATGAAAGAAGGTATGCTATATGGAACTATTTATTATGTTAGTTATAGGTATATTTGTAGTTTCCTATCGCCAACAAAATGGTGAAAATGTTTATAAGTTTATTGCCACAAGCATAAAAAATATTTACAACAAATATGCTCCTTATAGTTATCAAGAAGTAAGTCAAAAAAGTAAAGAATTAGGTCAAGAATATGGACCAAAAGAATATTTAGTTCAAGTAATTTTAATTGGTGGAATGTTCTTAGTAATTGGCTATATATATTTTTACAGTATTGTAATGGCAATATTTTACATGGGTATATCAATTATGTTTATTCCATATCTAGCGTATCTAAAGAATAAACGTGTCTACAGTGAATTTATCTTTGAAGAAATTCAAGTATATTGCTCAAATGTTATAAATGAATTTAATACAACTCAATCATTCGTTAAAGCTCTTGAAGGGGTAGTAGCATCAAACATTCTAGAAGAGCCTGTTTTATCCGATGTCAAAACAATGATTAGTATGTCTTACCAAAATGGTACAATTGATGAAGCTGTTGAATGGTTTAATCAAAAATATCCATATTATATGGTAAAAAATATGCACCAATTATTTTTACAGGTTACAAAAGAAGGTGCTAAAGATTCTGGAGAATCTTTTGAAAATATGATGCTAGATATTGACCTTTTAGTTGAAGGAGTTTATCGTGATAAAATGGACCGTGAAGCATCACATAAAAAATTCGTTATGTTCGGTATAGCACTGTATTTCTTAGTTATATTAATTCAAACACTATTAGATAAAAACAATTATAAAGCCATGCTTTCTTTATGGTATGTTCAAGCTTTATTACACATAGTTATAATAATTAACTCTTACTTTATTATATCAGGTGAGAAATTCTATAATGAAGATACGGGGGTTGAATAATATGTATATAGAAATAGGCTTTTTAGCAGTAATAATATTATTTGTTATGCAATATATTGGTGGATTTAGTATAAATAAATTTGTTGATGACAATGCTGTATATTTTAAAAGATTACAAGAAGATGATTTTGAATTCTATGCTAAGGCTAAATATGGTGATGCTGTAGACATAGAGAAACTATTTAATGCTCGACTTCGCCAAGCTTTGATGATAAGTTTAATTTTAGGATTTATGTTAATAAATAAGTTAAGTGGATCAACAGCTTTAATTGTTTTCGCCATATTTTTTGGTATGTTTAAACTACCTTATGTTCAATTAAAACAACATTATAAAAGTCACTTGCATTTAATAGATGCTCAGTTGCCTTATTATTTAAAAAACTTAGAAATATTAATTCAACACTATACAGTTCCTGTAGCGTTAGGTAAGTCAGTTGGTGATGCACCTGAAATATTCCAAGAAGGATTAAGGGATTTAATTGAAAAAATTAATGCTGGTGATTCGAGTGTTCAACCATATATGGAGTTTGCTCGAGAATATCCAGTACGTGATTCAATGCGTATGATGCGACTTTTATACCGTTTAGGTTTAGGTAAACAAGAAAGAAAACAAGAGCAATTGCTAACATTCTCAAGAACAGTTTCCGCTTTACAACAAAAAGCAAGAGAAGCAAGATATAAATCACGTCTTGATAAAATGGAATCAAAAACAATGCAAATGTTAGTATGTACTGGTGTTGGTGTAATGCTTTTGCTCGTACTATCAATACTTCAATCATTTGGCTAGAAAATGGATTTTTATCCATTTTTAATTGCTATAAAAAGTATTAGCATATATAATAAATAATTAAAAGGAAATGACTAAATGGCATTTTTAGATGACCTTAAGAAGCATATAGAAGGAAATGGATTCTCAATCGAGATGCTAGATTATTGTCGAATGTGTTTTCAATGCGGAGGATTTACTGAAGAAGATGAAGAAGAGTTTAAGAAAATACTGAGTGAAAGAGTAAGGGAAAAGTTACCTGATATAGAGGCTTATCTAGATGAAGCATTAGTTGTTCTTTGTATCAATAGAGGAGTGCATGAAATTGTTGATGTTTACTTCTATGGAGATGTTGCTTATTCGAAAAAAAGATCAGATGATATAGTGAGAAAATCTACATATCTTTATTATATGGAATGTAGTAATTATAAACGATCTTATCTTGACTATTTAAGTCAAAACCTTTCAGCAAATGGTATTAGCAAATCCATTTTAGAAAGATTAGCTAAATCTTTTTATGATATATTTTCTAAATACTTTAATGATTCTAGATTTCTTGAGACCCTTGATTGGGAAGAAGTTAGAGAGATGGATTATCCATATCTAGAATTTGCACTTAGTATTAAAGAAAGTGAAATGGCTAAATTATTACAGCAAAATGAAGTATTTACTTTTAAACTAGCTAGTAAAGTTCAAGACGAAGAAAAATGTTGTTTACTTGAATTAGAATATTCTCCATTAGGAGAAGAAGCTCTTAAAGTAGTTTCACTAATTGCTGAACCATTAAAATTATCTAGTTTACTTGAAAATAAAAAAGGAACTAAAAAAAGAGAGTTAACTCAAAAAGACTAAAAAAGAAACATAAAACTAATTAATAAGATTATGTAGTGTTTTAGCTGTGTAAAAATATTCGTATTTTTTATCCCGTTAGCTATCATGCAAAACAGGAAAATAACTTGTTTTGGTGAGCAATACAGATATGAAAAATCTGTTATAAAGTGCCGGAAATACGTTGAAATTTATACTGGTAATAGAAATAATTTCTTGCTAATATGAACTTAGGAGTATTTAACAAGTCGGATGTCTGCCTCCAACCTAAAAAAGGAAGGAGGTGATGGTAACATGAAAAACAAGACTTTTATCATTAAGGTTTTGCGGTTAGTTGCTGTCATATTATTTCTTCTATTCTTAATAATAGTAGTCATAAAAAAAGACATCTAAGTCAAACGACTTAAATGTCAACCAAACTTATGAGGTAGGCATTCGACACACAACTGTTAAATGCTCCCTTTTTATTGTATGAAGTTTCCTTCACCTAAATACATAATAACATATTTAAATATTGGGTTCAAGTAATTTAATCTAAATTCCATAATTGAAATTTGCCTGTGATTTCATTTACGTCTTTAGTGTTCCCATAAATAATGGCACCCATGTATTCCAACTCATCATTTTTCTTAGATGCAACTGCTTCAACAAGTTCTTCATCTGTTCTTGTTTCTAACATGTCTTTAGGATAGTCGGCTACTAATAAATTCTTATTTTCTTTAGCTTTATCAATAGCAGCTTTTAACTTTCCTGCTTTTACTTTTGTAACAATAAAGGGAAATTTACTAATTCCCAAATGATTAATTCCTGATGCATCAGTTAATATTTTCTTTCCCATAATTTCTGTATCGGAATATTTTCCAATTGAAACTGCTAAATGACCAATAACATTTAATGCTGTAGCAGCATCGACATTAGTTGCAATAATTCCAACAATTTTTTTATCTTCGTAATTCATAATTATTTCTCTCCTTCATTTTTTTATTGTTTAAAATAAAGGAGTAGAGTCCCCTTCGAGCACCTCTATTTTTGCCCATATTTCTCCGCCATGCATATTTCTTGGAAAACTTTGCATAATATCCACCACCTTTTTTTCGTAAAACTTGTTATTATTATAACAAAAATAAAAAGTGCTGTAAAATTTACTATCATTATGTACAAATGTATGATAAAATATTCATTGAGGTAGATTATGGACGAAGAAATAAAATATTTTACAGTAACTCAATATAATCAAGCTATAAAGAATTTTCTCGATTCCAAAGAAGAGTGTAGAAGTATTCATTTAAAGGGCGAGATATCAAATTTTAAAGGACATACAAGAGGACATCTTTATTTTACCCTAAAAGATGAAGAATCAAGGATAAGTGCGGTTATGTTTTCCTCAAGCGCTTCTAATTTAAGTTTTACTCCAAAAGATGGAGATGAAGTTTTAGTTGATGGAAGAATAAGTGTATATGTACCAAACGGTGGATATCAAGTTTATGTTGATGAAATGAAACTATCAGGCAATGGAGATTTGCTTAAAAAGTTTGAAGAACTTAAGAAAAAATTAATGGATGAAGGCTTATTTGATGTAGAAAAGAAAAAACCAATTCCAAAATTTCCAAGCAAGATAGGAATTGTAACAGCTCCAACAGGGGCAGCCATCAGGGATATTTTATCAACAATAAAAAGAAGGTATCCTTTGTGTGAAACAATACTTTTTCCCTCATTAGTTCAAGGTGAAGAGGCTAAGTTTGATGTTGTAAGACAAATTGAGACAGCTCAAAATTACGACTTGGATGTATTAATTGTTGGAAGAGGTGGGGGATCTATTGAAGACTTATGGGCTTTTAACGAAGAAATTGTTGCGCGAGCAATTTATGCTTCTAACATACCTATAATTTCAGCAGTTGGTCATGAACCTGACTTTACAATTGCCGATTTTGTTGCGGATTTACGTGCGCCAACACCAACAGGAGCCGCGGAAATGGCTGTACCTAATATGGTTGATTTAATAAACTATATTAGACAAATTGAAATAAGATTAAATAAAAATATAACAAGCAAAATTGATTATTTAACTAAGCAATTTAAAAGTTTAAGTACAAGTTATGTTTTATCAAACCCTTTAGCGACATTTGAAATAAAAGAACAAAAACTAGATACTTTAATAGATCGTGTTATAAAAGAAGTAAACTATAAACTCGAAATGAGTAGAACAAGATTTAAAAATGTTTCATCATCAAGAGTACTTTTAAAACCTACTGAATTATTTGCTCCATCTAAAAATAGTCTAGAATTAATTGTAAATAAATTAGAACTTTTAAATCCTTTAAGTGTTTTAAAGAAGGGCTATTCAGTAGTGAAACAAGATAATAAAATAATAAAGTCTGTAAAGGATGTAAAAGTAAATGATGAATTAAATATAAAATTACTCGATGGAGAATTAAAAACTAATGTTAAGGAAGTGAAATAATGGCAAAACGTGAAAATGAAGAAAAAAAATTTGAAGAATTAATGGCTGAACTTGAAATCATTGTTAAAGATCTTGAAGAAGGCAATACAGACCTTGACGAAACAATTAAAAAATATACAGAAGCAATGAAAATTGTTAAAGTATGTAACGACAAGTTAGAAAATGCCACAGAGGCAGTTAATAAAATCTTAAATGAAAATGGTGAGTTAACGGATTTTGAGGTAAATCCAGAATAAAAGAGCACTAAGTGCTTTTTTTTGTAAAAAATTACAAAAAAAACACTTGACAAGACGATTAGGGCTTGCTAAAA